>Ga0307471_100002681_pt1 | contig 10323 bp, 7 predicted proteins | sample atmos_gasesAM3C__2_FD_204566 | JGI IMG/M metagenome (GOLD analysis project Ga0307471, IMG submission 204566) | Hardwood forest soil microbial communities from Morgan-Monroe State Forest, Indiana, United States - atmos_gasesAM3C_515 | ecosystem: Environmental > Terrestrial > Soil > Temperate... | reverse complement strand
CAGCACCGACGGCTTTTCCTTCATCAATTGAGCCGGCAGCCTCATCCACAGCGGGGCGGGCGGCGCATCGGCTCCCACTTCGCCGCGCATCACCAGGGCATGGGCACGGTCCAGCGCCATCTGCGCCGATTCCTTGAAATCATCCTTCATGGGGTCGATTACTGCGAAATATAGCGACGGCTTCACGAATTGCATCAGGGAGTTGCTCTCGATAATCAGAGCCCGGTTCCCTGGCCCGCCTGCTTCGTCAGCTATCTCATCCAGCGCTTTCCGCAGCAGCGGCAATCCCTCCGCCAGGTAGCCCTGCTTTGTCCTCAGCCAAAATGACTGCGTCGCGCCCGCCGCCAGAAACCGCGCGCTGTCCGTGCCCATGTCCGCTCGCGTTTCCCAATCCAACGCGCACACGTGGTCCGTAGGTGCGCAATCGCAATTCTCTCCGTTCATTGCGCAGACACCATGGCCGTACTGCGTAATCTTACCGGCGATCCACTCGGTGCGCGGAAACGCGCGTATCACGTCACACACCAGTTGCGTCTTCCCGATACTCCTCGTGTGACCGCCGACCACGATCAGCCGCCACCCCATTTTCGCGTTTGTTCCCGCCTGCGCCATTTCTCAAGCCTCTCCGCTAATCGCGCGCCGAACTTTTTTCCTCCAACTTCTTCAGTCTCTCTCCCAATTCTGGCAGCCGCGCAAACCAAGCATACGCCTCTTTGAATTTATCCAGCGGCCGTGCTGGCGTACCCCAAACTGTTTGCCCGCTGCGAATTGTCTTGCCGGTTGGAATCCCCGCTTGTGCTCCCGCAATCGCGCCATCCTCGAGCGTACAATGGTCCGCGATGCCCACCTGGCCGCCAACCACCACGTGGTGGCCCAATTTGCTCGACCCCGAAATGCCTGTTTGTGCCGCGATCACAGTGTGCGCACCGATCTGCACGTTGTGCCCGACATGCACCAGATTGTCCAGCTTTACGCCCTCCGCGATCCTCGTATCCACCAGCGATCCTCGGTCGATCGTCGTATTCGCTCCAATCTCCGTGTCATCTCCAATTTCCACAATCCCTGCCTGAGGAAACTTCCAATAACGTTTCCCGTCAAACGCATAGCCAAATCCGTCGGCACCAATCACCGCCCCCGAATGAACCTCTACACGGTGCCCCAACCGCACTCCCGGATAAATTGTCACGTGAGGATGAACCCGGCAATTCGCCCCCATGCGACACCCGGTTCCGATCACGCTGTGTGCCCCCACCTGCGTTCCTTCGCCAATGTCTACATTTTCCCCAATCACTGCATACGGCCCGATCCCCACGTTTGTTCCGATGCGTGCCATTGACGCCACTATTGCTGTCGCATGCACGCCGCTCGCTATCGGGGCCTGTTCCAGCAAGAGCGCCGCCGCCTTAGCGAACGCCACCCGCGGCTGCGCGCTTCTCAATACCGTTTTGCCAGGAAGGACAATTCCTTCAGCCGCCACCACGCAAGCTGCCCCAGAGGCGATCGCTCTCTCCGCGTGCTTGGGCGCTTCCACATAAATGATCTGCGTCGCACCAGCACGTTCTGGCGCCGCCACGGCTGTCAACTCCAGCGCTTCATTCCCCTCCAGGCGAGCTCCAATTTTTTCCGCCAACTCTTTCGCCGTCAGCTTCATCGCCTTACCTCTCTTCTGTTCCTCAGTTCTCTCTGTGTCCTTTGTGGTGAAAATCCTCTTTGCTTCTTTTACGTCAAAAAATCGTAAAGCGGCGCTTCCCCCTTCGGCCGGTTCTTCCACCTTGCGTGGATCCAGGCCCACTGGCCCGGGTACTTCCGGATGATCGCCTCAAGAACTTTTGTAAACCTTTGCGTGTTCTCCAATACATCGCGCTCCATGTCGCCGGTGCGGACCAACTCCACTGGCGGCTCAAACCGCAGCCGGTACTTCCTCAGATTCTCGTCCCAAAACGCGTAACCGGGGACAACGGCCGCATCGGTATGCAACGCCACACGTGCAATTCCTGTCGTCGTGCACGCAGGCGTTCCAAAAAAATCCACGAATACACCCTCGTCCGGCATGGTGTTCTGGTCCGCCAAAATTCCCACGGTACCCGCGTCTTTCAGCACTCGCAGCATCAAGCGCGCCGCCTCGTTTTTGTAGATCGGCTTGTTCCCGGAAAGCCCGCGATAACGGTTCACCAACGCATCGAGCGGCTGGTTATCCAATGGCCGCGCCATGAAGTGCAGCGGGAACCCATACAACGCGTGCGCGTACGAGGACAGCTCCCAAGCCCCGATATGCCCGGTCAGGTAGAGCACGCCTTTGCCGCGGCTCTGCCCCGCGAGAAAATTTTCGTGGCCATCGAGCACCACCACTCTTTCAATGTTTTCCTTCGTGTACTTCGGAAGACGTGCAAATTCCGCCGCCATCCACCCCAGGTTCCGGGTCATTTCCTTCATCACTTCGCGGCGCTGCTCCTGTGTCCAATCTGGAAACGCCAGCTTCAGATTAAAGTCTGCAGTCTTCCGCAATTTCGGCAGCAAGAGCAGCAGCACCCGCGTGGCGCCCGCCGCAACTGCGCGCGCCAGCGGACGCGGCAACGCGCCCAGCACCTTCACAAATATCCACGCCACCGCGTATTGCAGCCGCTCGATCATCTCCGCTGGGTTTCTGTTCTCCTGTTCGCGCCAGTATGCAGTACTTCGGCCATTTCAAGATACACTGACAATGCTAGACTCATCGTTCCGTGACGCAAACCGACGACTCTGCTCTGGACACTCATCCCGCGTCTCCTGCGGCGCGCCTCGCCTGGATCGTTCTGATCCTCGCCACACTCTACCTCTGCTATTTCCATAACCTCGGAGCCATCGGGTTCGTTGGCCCAGACGAGCCCCGCTACGCCTGGATCGCCCGCGACATGGTCGAGACCGGAGACTGGGTCACCCCGCGCCTCTACGGCCGACCGTGGTTTGAAAAGCCGGTTCTCTATTACTGGGGTGCGACACTAGGTTTTAAACTCTTCGGCGTCAGCGAAGTCGCCGCGCGCCTTCCTAGCGCCCTCTCGGCTCTCCTCGCCACACTCGCTATGGCCTGGCTTGCGTGGCATGTTTACGGCGCGGAGACTGCCCGCTGGCTACTCCTCCTTCTCCCAACCACGGTCGGCATGATCGGCTTCTCTCACGCGGCTGGACCGGACATGCCCTTCGCGGCCGCGCTCACGGCCGCGATGGTCTGCGCCGCCGGCCTCCTAGGCCTTGTTCCCGCTCCCTCCTCCACTTCCTTCACGCCCTCAATCTCCTTTACCTCCTTCTTGTTTGGTTTTTTTCTCGGCCTCGCCGTTCTCGCCAAAGGCCCTGCGGCGTTCATTCTCTCTGGCGGCGCCGTCCTTCTCTGGGCCATCTTCACTAAGCGCTGGCGCGATGCCTTCCGCTGTCTTCATCCCATCGGCATCGCCAGCTTCTGCCTGACGGCCTTGCCGTGGTACATCCTCTGCGCCCGCCGTAATCCCGATTTCTTCCGCATCTTCATCATCGAACACAATTTCAAGCGCTACCTCACCCCCGAATTCCAGCACATCCAGCCCTTCTGGTATTACATTCCGATCCTTCTCATGGCCTTCGCGCCCTGGACTCTGGTCTTATTCTGGTCCTCGTTGTACGGCGCTTTCCGTTATCTTCCAGAACGGCGGCCAAGTCCGACCACAATCTTACTGTTCTGCTGGTGCACTTTCTGTTTCGTCTTTTTCTCCATCTCAAAGTCCAAACTGCCCGGCTACATTCTCCCTGCGCTTCCCGCGATTGCCTTGCTTCTCGCCCGGACCTATGTCCACCTAGTGCCACGCGACGAAAAGTTGTTCCGACGGTTGCATTTCGCAATTGCAATTACTATCGCTCTCTTCTCGGGGCTTTGGCTTATCGGAACGGGCCCAACATTCCAACCTTCTCGTACAAACAGGCAATTTCTGACGTCGATTGCGTGGACGTTATTTCTGTTCGCTCTGGCCAATTTACTGTTGACGTATCGACGTAAAGGGCTAGGCAAACCAAAAAGCGTCACCTCATTCTGCGTTGTTCCGGTCTTGGTCCTGGTTTATCTGTTTCCGCAAATCTCGGCTGCGTTGTTTCACTACGATCCTTCGGGAAAAACGCTGGCGCGTGAACTCAGAGAAAAACAAATTCCCCTCGACCAGCTCTACACCGCAAGGATGCGTCGTGGCGAAGAATTCAGCCTGAACTTTTATCTGCATCGTGAAGTGAAGACCTGGAGAAAAGAAGATCCAAGGGAAGGCTATCTGCTCATACCGTCGAGGTTTTGTGGCTCTCTTGTGAGCCTGCCGTGGATTTGTTCGGACAATCCTGTCACCCTTGAATCGAGTGGATGGTCTGTCTACCGCGTGGAACGCAGCGGCTCAGCGGGCGGGCTTGGCGGTAGCGGTGGTGGAGGAAGCGACGCTGGCCGGCAGCCGCGTTAGAAAAAAAGTCACCACGCGATTCTCATAAGTGCGTTTTTCTTCATCCGGCAAGCTCACAAAGTTGCCGTGCGCGATGATGGCTTGCTCCCGCGGCTCCGACGCCTTCAGGAACACATTGCGCGTGATGGTGCCCAGTCCCGGATCATCCGCCGCTTGAATAAATAAAATCGGCACGTCCACCAGCTGCTTCAGTTTAGAGGAGACCGGCGCGTCATTTTTGTATGCGTAGTTTAACCACTCGAATGTCGTCTGCGCGGATTTGACCATGAGCGGAAATCCGCCCACGCCGGTCTTCTCCACACCAATCTTTACCATCTGCTCCGGGGCGTCATAGACCGAATCCAGCACCAGCGCGCGCACGCGTGGATCCTTCTCCGCCTCGCGCAGGGCAGCGTAAGCGCCAAGGTTATAACCCCACAACCCGAAGCGGGTGGCGTCCACATCATTGCGTCGCGCGATGGTATCCACTGCCGCGCGCACCTCATCGGCTTCCCTGTACCCAAACGTAGTGGTGCCGGCATTGCCGCCGTGGGCGGCAAAATCAAACACGAAGACGTTGTACTGGTGGTCCTGCAGCGCGGACACCAGCGTCAACAGTTCGCCCCGGCTCGATTGATAACCGTGGCACAAAATAATCGTCGGTGCTCCCCGCAATCCGGGGAAGAACCAGCCCTTGCGGTTCCCGGGCTTCAGCCCCGGCACGCTAAATTCCACCTCGTCGGGGCGGCCGGGAAAGCTGGCCATATTAATCTCAGAAGTGGTGCGCTGTGGCTTGATGATCCAGTAGGTCAGAACGCCCGCGATGGCCACGGTGGCCAGCAGTACGAAGACGACCAGCGTCAGTATGACCGCCGACAGCTTGGTGTACCAAAGCCTTGGGTAACGCAGTTCTTCCAGAATTGACATGGGCTATGGGCTCTGAAACCGGCTTTCCGGCCGGATCGTTCACAAACTCTCCTGGCAACTATTTCTATCGAAACTCTGTCCTAGCCTAGCATGCGTTTTTCCGGCTGCCGAACTGCTTCTCCGCGCCATGTGCCCGATTTGTATCGGCCCGCTTGCCTGGATTTGGCGGTGGGCCGCTGGAATCGGATATGATGGCATTTGCGACAGAGGACATGAGTAAAGCCAGCTCCATGACCATTATCGACCTTCGCCAGGCGACGGTGCGCCAGCTCGAGCCGCTCCTGCTGGAAGAGGCCAGTCACTGGCGGGATGAATTGCATTGGGACTACAGGAGCGCTTTGGAACTCATCAAGCGTTTTCTGGAAGCGCACGCGTTGTCCGGATCCGTTGCGCTGGAGAACGGCGTGGCCATCGGCTATTGCTTTTACGTGCTGGAGGAGTACAAAGGACTGATCGGCGGAATGTACGTTTCTCCCACTCAGGACCAGGGAACGATTGGGCGGCGGCTTCTGGACGAGATGTTGTTCAGCTTGCGGGCGCTGCCGCAAATGCAGCGCATCGAAGCGCAATTGATGCCGTTCGGCGGCCCCGTCGACGAAGCGCTGCGCGATCAGGGATTCCAACTGCACACGCGGCAGTTCATGCTGCTGGATCTGACTAAGCACCTGGAGCGCGCGCCGGATATCAATTCCGGATTGCGTTTGGACCGCTGGAACGATCGCTACTTTGACTCCTGCGCCAAGCTGATTTTCCTGGCGTATGCAAATCACATTGATGGCGACATCAACGACCAGTACCGCTCGCGACATGGCGCGCTGAAGTTCCTGAAGAACATCATTCTGTTGCCCGGCTGCGGCCAGTTTTTGCCGGGCGCATCGTTTGTGCTGCGGCATCCGGGGAGCGACGACCTGGCCGGCGCGGTGCTGACCAGCGAAGTTGCCGGCGGCGTCGGACATACCACGCAAATCTGCGTCCAGCCCGGCTTTCAGGGCCATGGGCTTGGCCGCATCCTGATGCAGACGGCGGCGGATGCGCTGCGCAACTTGCACTTCAAGGAACTCTCGCTCACCGTCACGGCCGAAAATAAAACGGCGGTGCATCTGTACGAGCGCCTCGGCTTCACCACCATCAAGTCGTTCACTGCCGGCGTCTGGCCGCGGTAGAGAATCAGATATCAGAGAGCAAACCCTTTCCTCATTGCCCTCTCGATCTGAATTGTTTTTGCGCCTTTTCAAATTCGTCGCCGGGGAGCCAGGCGGGAACACCGGGAGCGCTGCTCGCTTTTTGGGCGAGGGCATAGCCAAATTGGGCCATAACGGCGTCGCCACGGAAATCCATGCCGGGATCATAAACGTCGGTGGGTTGGTGGTAGCGATGTTCGACGAAATCCTTGGCCTGCGCTTCTCCCCAGGCCGTGTCGCGGCCTTTGTATTTCATGCCTTCGCTGATGGAAAACGCTGGAATGCCGACGCGGCCGAGGCTGAAATGGTCGGAGCGGTAGTAGTGCCCGGCCTCGGGGCGGGAATCGGGGCGAATGGTCAGCTTAAACTCCTTCGCGGTCTCTTCCACGGTTGGATAAAACGTAGTGCGCTCCGCGCCGGTGACCTCCACTTCTTCGGGAATGCCGATGGGCGGCAGGTCGTCATAGTTCAGATCGAGGATGGGCTGCGCGGGAAGTTGCGCGGTGTGTTTGCCGAGGTATTCGGAGCCGAGCAGGCCTTGCTCTTCGGCGGTGACGGCGGCAAAAAGAATGGAACGTGGCGGCGCGGGCTTGGTGGCGGCCCAGACGCGGCCGAGTTCGAGCAGGATTCCGCAGCCGGTGGCGTTGTCCGCGGCGCCATGATAGATGTTCGCGCCAGCGGGCTTGGATTTGTCGATGCCGAAATGATCGTAGTGCGCGGTGTAGAGAACCGCCTTGCGCTTCTTCGCGTCATCGGAGCCTTCGACCATGGCAAGGACGTTGCGCGAGGTGAACGGGTGCGCGGAGCTGACGATGTGCGCCTTCAGGTTGACGGGCAGTGGAATGGGTTTGAAGTCACGGGACTGCGCTTGCTGAAATAATTTGTCGAGATCGAGCCCAGCCATGGCGACGAGCTTGCGCGCCACATCCTGCTGGATCCAGGAAGCGGCTTCGAGCTTCGGCGTGTCATCAAGTTTCAGGAAGGATTTTTCCCCGCCCCAGGAGTTACGCACGACAGTCCAAGGGTAGCTGGCGAGGTCCGCGCGGTGAATGATGAGCGTCGCGATAGCCCCGCGCCGCGCGGTCTCTTCAAACTTGTAGGTCCAGCGGCCGTAATAGGTGAGCGCTTTGCCCTTGAAGAATTTGGGATCATTGGAGATAGGCTCGTTGACGAAGAGGAGCGCGACCTTACCCTTCAGGTCGTAGCCTTTGTAGTCGTCCCACTGATACTCCGGCGCGGCGATGCCGTATCCTACAAACACGATGGGAGCATCGATGTCGGCGGTTTCCGCCTGCCGCTCATTGGTGGTGACGTAATCGTCGAGCTCTTTCAGCTCCAGGGGTGCACCGTTCGCTGGCGCCAGCGCGAACGTAGTGCCAGGAAGTGTTTTCACGCCGACCATGGGAACGCTCTGGAAAAAGGTGCCGTTCTCCCCGGCGGGCTTGAGTCCGTAGCTCTTGAACTGCAAGGCAATGTATTCGGCAGCGAGCTCGCTGCCTTTCTGGTTCATCCCGCGGCCTTCAAGCTCGTCGCTGGCCAGATACTTCACGTGAGCACGGATCTTCTCGGAATCAAACTTTGGGGCGTGAATTTTTTCGGCCAGCGCCGCCGTCCCGAATACAACGAGGCTGGTTGCGATCAGAAGTTTACGCATGAGAGCTCCCGGCAAGATGGGATGAACCGCCGGAAAAAACTGTAGCACGAGTTTGGAGAGTGGACGAAAGGGAGAGTCGGGTAGAATGCGTCGGGGGGAAACCATGAGGAAAACGCGGAGAGAGTTTTTGGCGGAGACGGCGGCGGGCGTGGCGGCAGGAGTTGTAGGCGCGGGCGCAGTGGCAAAGGCTGCCGACCTAAAGGTCGGTGCCGACACAGACGCGGCGCAGGAGCCGGGGCAGCAGGCGCCCGCGGGGGCGCCGCCGGCGTTTGGGACTGGGCCGGCCGTGGGGCCGGAGGTGAAGGCGGGGACGTTTGCGGAGGCGGAGAAGCTGGTGCAGGTGCAGATGAATGAGGCGGAACTGACGCAGGCGGCTTCGAGTTGGCGGGGGAATATGGCGGCGCTGTACGAGCGGCGGACGGGGCCGCGGAAGGTTGCACTGGAATCGACGGTGGCGCCGTTTTCTCGGTATGCGAGTGTGTTGCCGGGAAGGAAAGCCGGAGCAACGAGTAATCGTTTCATCCGGAGTAAGCGTGAGCCAGGACAGCTGCCAACGAAGGACGAGGACATTGCGTACGCGCCGGTGTGGAGATTATCGCAATGGGTCGAGCAAAAGAAATTGAGTTCGGAGCGGCTGACGCAGATTTATTTGAAGCGTATCGAGAAGTACGACCCAAAGCTGCGCTGCGTGATTACGCTGACGCGCGAATTGGCATTGGAGCAGGCGAAGAAAGCGGACGCGGAAATAGCGGCGGGAAAATACCGCGGGCCGCTGCACGGGATTCCGTGGGGCGGAAAAGATTTGCTGGATACTGCGGGGATTCCGACGACGTACGGCGCGGAGCCGTATCGCAACCGGATTCCGAAGGAAGATGCGGCGGTGGTGAAGCGGCTGCACGCGGCGGGGGCGGTGTTGATCGCGAAGTTGAGCCTGGGAGCGCTGGCGCTGAACGATATCTGGTTCGGCGGGCAGACGGTGAATCCGTGGCTGCTGGAAGAAGGAGCATCGGGATCCAGCGCTGGCCCAGGGGCAGCGACGGCGGCGGGACTGGTGGGATTTGCAATTGGAAGCGAGACGGGAGGAAGCATCGTGAGCCCGAGCATGCGCTGCGGCGTGACGGGATTGCGGCCGACGTATGGACGCGTGCCGCGGACGGGGGCGATGACGCTGTGCTGGTCGCTGGACAAGCTGGGGCCGATGACGCGGAGCGTGGAGGATGGCTTGCTGGTGCTGGATGCGATTTCAGGGCCGGACCCGGGAGACCTCTCGAGCGTGCCGAGCACGTTGGATTATGACGCGAATGCGAGCGTGAAGGGATTGCGCGTGGGCTACTTCCCTGCGTGGATGAAAGAAAATCCGGCGACGGATGTGGATCGCGCGGCGCTGGAGACAGCGAAAAAAGTGGGGATGGTGCCGGTGGAAGTGACGCTGCCGGACTGGCCGTACGATTCGCTGAACCTGATTTTGTTTGCGGAGGGCGCGGCAGCGTTTGAGGAATTGACGCTGAGCAGAGGATTGAAAGAATTACGCGAACAGACTTACGATGCGTGGCCGAATATTTTCCGGCAGGCGCGATTTTTGTCAGCGGTGGATTTTGTGCAGACCGACCGGTTCCGGCGGAAGGTTTGCGAGGAGATGGCGCGGGTATTCGAGAAAGTGGATTTGCTGCTGGTGCCATCGCTGCGGGACGAGATGCTGACGATCTCGAATAATACCGGGCATCCGTCGCTGACGATGCGGGCAGGATTTGTGGAGGTGGCGGAGGCGAGAAGCGATTGGGCGCCGGATCCATCGCGGCCGTTGGCGAAATTTTCTCCGCCGCGGCGCGTGCCGCATGGGGTGACGTTGATTGGGAGATTGTTTGATGAGGGGACGGTGGGACGGGCGGGGTTGGCGCTGGAGAAGGCTTTTGGTGTGGTGGAGGAAAGGCCGGGGGGATTTTAGTCGGATGGGGGAACGCAGGAGGCTGGCGTGAAGGCCAGCACTACAGGGAGAAATCAAGAGAAACCCAAGATGCCAGCCTGAAGACACGGCGCGACAGGGAAGAGAAATCCGAGAGCGGACCGCCTCTGAAGGCGGTCCCTACAAGGGATAGGAGAACCCAAGAGCATGGGCCGGAGCGTGTGCTACCGAATG
>Ga0307471_100002680_pt1 | contig 10323 bp, 8 predicted proteins | sample atmos_gasesAM3C__2_FD_204566 | JGI IMG/M metagenome (GOLD analysis project Ga0307471, IMG submission 204566) | Hardwood forest soil microbial communities from Morgan-Monroe State Forest, Indiana, United States - atmos_gasesAM3C_515 | ecosystem: Environmental > Terrestrial > Soil > Temperate... | reverse complement strand
ATCCCCAGCACAACTTATGTGGATTCATATATCCCAGCCAGGACCATACAAGAATTCCTACCCAGGGTCTCAAAAGGCAGCTGGGTAACAAACCTAAGATAACAACCGTAATGAATATGTCTCTCAACGGCACTTAATTCTTCTCCAGTGTCGCTTCCAGCAATTCTGCTTGTTGTCGCCAGCCGTAATGTTTATGAACCGTTTGCATTCCGCGCTCACCTACTGTTTTTCGCAAAGATTGATCTTTGAGAAGGCGAACTACTTGGGCCGCAAATTGATGCGGCGTGTCGGCCACGACAACATTGTCGCCCGGCTTGGCATCCAGTCCCGCCAACGCGATGGTAGTGCTGACCACGGGTTTGCCCATAGCCCACGCTTGCAAGACCTTGTTCTTTATCCCGGCCCCTTTGCGCATAGGACAAACAAACACTGACGCGCGATCCAAATATGGACGCACATCCTCCACGTAGCCCGTCACAGTCACGTCCTCTGCTTGCAGGTTCTGAACCTCGTTCGCCGGCTCCTTGCCAACTATCCAAAGCTTTGTTCCGGCTATTTGCTTTTTTATCTGTGGAAATATTTCCGAATGGAAATAACAAATGGCGTCAACACTCGGGCCGAAGCCCATGTTCCCTTCGAAGACCAGGCTTGGATATTCTTCTTGTAACCCTAGTGGTCTAAAATATTCACAGTCCACTCCATTGGGGATCGTCACCACGTTCGCTTTGGAACAGACGCGCCGCAGAAATCGAGCATCGGCCTCGGTCACCAAGCAACAGATTGTCGCCCGAGAGAAATACTTCTTTTCGAACATATAAGTTACAAGCAAACGCTTCACGTTGATTACAAACTGTTTGATCGTCTTCGAGCGCCTCGTCTCTCGTATCGACTCCAAAACACCATCGTCCATCACGTCAAGAAAAACTCGAGTTTTCGAAACTCCGTAAGCATATGGCATCATCTGCCAAGCAGGAATCCAAATCCAATCAAACTGTTGTTCGTCAGTTAACTTTCTGATCAGGGCATCAATCCGTGTGTCAAAGACGTAGATCTGGTCTGGAAGGAATGGAATAATAATGCGCCGGAAAGTTCGTCTGACCGTCTTCGCTTGTATTGGCTCGTCCAATAAATAAACTTGTTTGAAGGAATCTCTTATTTCTGGGCACAATCGCCCAGTGTCGCCATATGTGATGAGGTGAATCTCGTGTCGTGACCAGAGTTGCTTAGCGAGCTGAAAGATTCGCAGGTCTTCTCCATTATGCAAGGGGTAAGGAACCCGACTTGCTATTAAAAGGATCCTCATGCATGTACGACCGGCCCGGCTGTGGGTCGGATTCGTAGCGTAGGCCGTGCCGTTGCCGTAACCGATTTAATGGCCAAGCGGAGCAGCGTTACTCAGTGAAATCCCGATCAATTGAGGGCCGCGACTATTGCCCGTAGTGCAATCGTTTTCCCCCTCATAGAGATGCGCGTTGATGCTCGCTAAATAGCCGCCTACCTGGTTTATAACGCACGGCAATCCCGCTGGCGTCTGATCACTCCAACTTTGCTCAGCAAGGTGGTAGACGAGAATTTTGCTGCCTGCCCATAGCACCAATGCATTGGCGTTGCTGTCGTAGGTGAGAAGCGGCGCATAGCCTGTGCTCGGCGCGTTGGGTAGCTGAGTCCACGCTCTTTTCTTGCCGTCGAATTTCCACAAGTCTCGCCGATTGTCAACAGGACCGCCGGGATTTTGATACGATCCGCCGAACAAGTAGTAGTCCGACCCTACCGCCACCATGCAATTCATGCATTGTGTCCTTGCCGGCGGGCGTGGCCCGGCGAATTCGACCGTTCGATAGGGTTCCGGACCTGCCGGATTGGGCTCTATAATCCATTGGCGTTCGGTTGCATTTCCTTCAACCGAGCCGCCAAACATAATTCCCATATCCGGTTCGCCTGCCCACGCGGCAGACATTGTTGAAAGAAATACCGTTCCTCCCTGAAGAATGCGATCAAACGCACCGGAATTCGTTGTCGAAGTAGCAAGCCATCTTTTTTCAGTCAGGCTGAATCGGCCACTTCTTAGCGCGCCGGATAAAGTTTCTAAGTGAGATCCTCCCCAAACCCAAAACTCATTCAATCGAGGTACGTAAAATGACATATGGTTGTGCCTGACTTGTGCACCACCATTTTTATAGCCATTCGGCCAGAGATATTGCCACCTTGTACCGTCGAAAACTCTAATTGACTTGTCGTTAGTCGGCCCGCCTGATGCAGACCCAAAAACCAGCAGCCGGCCAAACTTATCGACGTGTGCCCTGGTAAATGCTGGGCTATTCCCGCTTGGATCTGACGGATAAGCTCTTAGGGTGCTCGCTGCTTGGAGCGCAACGCCCCATGGCCAAAGGATGAGAAAAGAAAAAGATACAATAAAAGTTGTGCGGGAATTCATATCTACAGCTCACGTAATGTTACTTCGGTTGTATCGAACGGTCCGCAGGACCATTGCCATAGCGGTAGAGCCAGAAGTAATTTGCAGGCGCCGAACATCTGGGACATGCGGATGCGAAGTAATCGCTGTGAGGTGTGCCATATCCGCCATAGATGACCATCACGTTTAATTCAGGGATGAAGGTTCCGTTGGAACCGAAAATAATTTCATTGGGCTTATCGCGGTTCATGGGGTCAACTTCCCACGATCCATTTTTCCCTCCGCTTGGATCTGGGTGGTAAATCATTAAAATGGGCCGACCTTCATTTGAAGACGCTGGCCAAAGCACGACTTTATTAATCGAGTCATAGACCAGCATGGTGCTATCAAAGGGCGCGCTGTAGAAGGGAAACTTCAAGGGATCTCCAAAATTTGGAAGCTTAATCCATCCCAGTGTAATCATGCTGTGTTTCTTGATGTCATAGCGCATCAGGCGGAAACGATGGCTCGGGTCGGGGTCCGTCTTATGATACGTGTCAATCCAATAGATCCATTGATGCTCGGCGTCGAGCGCCAGCTGCTCGTGGGTGGCCATGGCATCGTTGATGTAACTACCATCGATCGAATCATGGCTCACATCGCCGCCGATGCCGCCGCCGTCGCGCGTCCATGCACCGGTGGTGGCATTCATGCGGATGACGTAATTACCCCAGGCACCATGTTGCCCCATCATAATGATTTCATCAGTGACCGGGTTGTAAACAGAGTGTCTCGGGGTTTGCGTCCCAGCGAGCAAGGATGTGCGGTCCTGGGCCAGAGCGCCGCCCGGCAGTGTGTATTTTGCGTCAGGACGAATGTATTTATTTTGCGAGGGATCGAATTGCAGGATATCGGGACCGTGGGAAGCATTTCCAACGGGGTTATTGGAAGTCGAAGCACTGTTACCGTAAGTGATCGTGCCGTTGGCGCACATAGAAACAACATTCTCTGTGCTTGATTCAAAGCCCCCTGTAATCCAGAAGACACGTCGTTTGCTGTCCCACGTGAAGGGCGCTTCATCTGTATGCACAGGTGAAACCTGGCCGCGGAGACCGCAATATGGCCATTCAAGAATCCAGTTTTGCAGATCGCTTGTGTCTGACGACACAGACTTTGTGATGTCATAAGAGAACATATCGGTGTGGAACGAAGATTGAAACGGCGGGCCAGTGAAATCACCACTATAAAAATACACGCGCTTGTTATCTGGGTTGTAGACTAAGCGCTGGTGCTTGGCACCGCCGCCAGCTGCGCCCGGCCCATAGCCACGTTGTCCAATGAACCCTTTGCGGACATCGCCCTGGTAGGGCGGATAAGGGCGCGAGATCCACGTGCGTAGCGGTATGTTTAGCCAGCCTGTAACGGATGGGGATGTTGGTGTCGACGTGGGAGTCGGAGGTGGAGTTCGTGCCGGAGTCGGAACAATTGGCTGTCCGAATACGCCTGTATTGAGAAAGAAAAGAAAAATCAATGTGAGAAAATTCTTCATTTTGCTACGCTTAAATGCGGCTTCGTTGTGCCCTGAAGTAGGCACCAAAATTCCCTTCATTAATCATAATTTAATTACACCCAATAAGGATTTATGTGACCAAGCCCCCGGACAAGAATCCCGATTCATGAGCTATTCAGGTAATACGCTTATGGACCGAGTATGCCTGATGTGAGGACAACGTTGCATATGACTATCTATAGGTGTCGAGGCGTGCTACGAGCAAAGGGCCTTTGAAAATTACTGAGGATCCAGTCCCGGAGTAACGTTATGTTTAGAATAAAAATCTTGAGCGTTGGCGAAAGAGGAACCAGTCCTATTTCACCTTACCGCAAAATCCGCCCCAATCTGGATATCCCTCTATTCTTGTTGCATGCCAATCATACCAGGACTCCTGGTTAAGCGTGCCTCGATCATTATGTCTAAACCGGCGATGCAACCAGTTGTAAGCAGCCTCCTCCAGCGACAACCATTTACCCGGAGTTTCTTCACCAAATGGTCCCGAACTGTGAGGACCGAAAACCCAACCATCTCGTTGTGTCTTTTGCTTCGCCTTCGGCGACATTGCTAATCTTCGAGATGCACGCCAAACGCTTCCCAGAAGCGAGGAGTCCAGGTTGAATTTTTGGGTGACAAACCACTTCCACGACACAAGTTCCTGCCTCCACCGCTGAAAACGAACCTCATTTGAATAAACAATCTTTGGTTTGTTATGAGAGGTCTGATCAATCAACTTAAAAGAATTATAACCGAGTGATACCAGAAAGCAGATACCGTAAAGAGACAAAGGTCCTGCTTCAAAAGACAGATACACGGGGAGATCGTGAGGGTTCAAATCTCGCAAACAAACCCCATCCGCTCCCTCGATATCGATTTTGAGATAATAGGGCACACCATATTCAGCAAGTATGTCAGCAAACGGAACACATAATACGTTAACGCTTTCGCAATCCTCATCCAGCCATTCCGGGTTCCTGTTGAACGAACTCTAGGTGCTGGTGCGTTTGTGGACCCAAAAGCGCAAATTGCCACGGGTAGACGCAATGCCGAGATTTAAAATCATGAGCTTGCCACATCGAATCTCGTCAGCAAATCGTCGATTACAACCTTCGATCATCATGGGATCAGCGTCGACAGCAACTACTCGGTATCCCTTGTGGAGATAATACGCCGTGTCATCGCCATGGTGTAAACCAACATCATATATCAAATCTGAGACCACTAGCGCTCCCGTCAAGTACCCGCCAACGCTCGTTTGTACGTGGCAAACGTCAATTCGGCTGATCGTTTCCACGGAAAACTTTTTATTCTGTCTAATCCTTTCTGTCTCATTCCGAGCTTAATCGCCTCGTTCAAGTAACAGGCTCGCATCGCGTCCTTGATCGAATGCGGGTTATAAGGATCAATTAAGAGCGCTGCGTTTCCGGCGATTTCAGGCATAGAAGTGACGCTCGAGGTTATGACCGGACTCCCTGCTGCCATAGCCTCCAGAATCGGTAGGCCAAACCCTTCATAAAGCGACGCGTAAACCAATCCTTCAGATCTCGCCAAGAGTGCCGCGACCGTAGAGTCCGCAATGTAGCCGATTTGAATCATATTCCGCGATACACCCAGCCTCTCTGCTATGGCCGCGAACTTTGCGCGAGCTAGAGCCGGCACACCCAACAGTAAGAGCTGAACATCCCTGTTGACCTCACGCACAAAAAAATTCAACGCTTCCAATATCCGGGGCACGTTCTTTCGGGGCGCTTCACCGCCAAAGGCAACGAAAAATGGCAATCGTATCCCGTATTCCTGACAAAGGCGTTCCCAGAACTCTTTCGACGGGATCTCCCCCACCTTTCTATCTATGCCCCACCGCACCACATCGATCTTGTTTTCCGGAATATCAAAAGTAGACAAAAGCTCCTTCTTAGTAAATTCAGAAATCGCGATGATGCGTCGAGCTTTCCGTACACTTTGGGCTAGACATCTGGCGAATCGCTTCACCATAGTCGGACTCCAGCCATCCACTATCCGGATTGGAATAAGATCGTGCACCGTCAGGACTATAGGACAAGGAGCGGTGAAGGGAGCGGTTTGGCTTGGGCAGTGCAGTAAATCAAGACGACTTGTTAAAGCGGCCAACGGGAGTCGAATCTGTTCCCAGGCATTGAAGCGATCGCCTCGAATATCCACCCGTTTAGTCCGAGCCGGAGCAAACTCAATGTTTCCGGCACGGTTAGTATAAAGGTTAACCTCCCAGTCGGACACAAGAGGCAGGAGATGGTGAATTAGCTCGCTTAGTGCCTTTCCCACGCCCCGGGGATGTTCCGCAAATGCATCACGACTGTCGATACCTAAACGGACCAAACGACCTTCCGCTTCTTACGATTTCAGAGCCCCGGTTTGGCTCTAGCGGAACCAACCCAAAACATCTATTTAACTCCAGTTTCTAGCAGCTAGGCAATAATCATTGTGCAATTTGTCGTCTCAATACTCGGAGAGTTCTGATCCAGTGTGTCGGCAAATAGGTCATGGCGAAATATAAAAATCCTTTAAAACTAAAGTGAGCTCTCAAACTGCTCCGCAAATAGCGGCGGCTCGAATCCAATTGGTCATGGGCAAAGTCCGTGTAACCCGCGGCAAATAAGTACGACGACAAAAGCGCATTCGTAATGCTTCGTTCTCTAGAAGAAAGCGGAATCCAGTTTTCCAGATTTTCAAACATCTGAATGTGCACACTAGCATATCGACGATCATCAGCCGCTGATGCAAGCGTGTCTGTCCGCACTCGTCTTTCTACTAAAGGACAATCGACATAGGCGAACTTGAAATATTTCGCGAGTCTCAAACACATCTGCGTATCCTCACAAATGGACAAGCTCTCATCGAAATATCCGACCTGTTCGAAACAGGATTGCCTAACCATGAGCATGCTCGGCTTCGGAAAAGCTTGAATCGATAGAAAGTCTGTCAATAAACATGTGCTGGTGAGGACATATTCTGCTTTACCGATCTTTTCGCGACCATACCGCAAAAGCGCTCCGCCTCTTTCCTCGAAACCGGTAGTAGAAGACGGGGCGCCAAAACATTGGAAATTTGTGTAGCAAACCCCAATTTCTGGATGTGAATTCATGAGAGCTACTTGAGCGCTCAATTTTTCACAGTCCCAGAGATCATCGGCATCGAGAAAAGCAATTAACTCTCCGCTTGCGATTTTCAAACCATTGTTTCGAGCGGCTGCCGCACCTTTGTTTGGGCCTTGCACGTATGTTATACGGTCCCTGTACGGCTCAATGACTTCTTTAGTATTGTCCGTTGAACCATCGTCGATAAGGATAGTTTCAAAATCCTTAAAGGTTTGGGCTACTACGCTATTCAAGGTTTCGCGTAAAAAGTGGCCGCAATTATAGCTCGGAATAATAACGCTCACTTTCGGTGGGGTAGTCAACGAGCTCGTTCCTCGAGTGATTCTAACTTTGCTCTGAAATTTTCAACTAGTGAAAGATAGGCGTGAGCGCATGTCCGCCAACTATATTTTTCTCGGCATCTAATCTGGGCCGCTATCCCTAACCGGCGTCGAAGTTCTTTGTCGCCCGCCAGGCGATCGAGCGTCCTGCTCAACTCCTCAGAATCTTCGCCTGAAACAAAAGAACCTGTGATTCCGTTCTCCAATATCTCGTCGCTAGCCGTTCGGATCTTTTGCATATCGGGCTTGAGGGCCACGCTCGGAAGACCTGCCGCCATTGCCTCGATCAAGGCATTACCAAAAGGTTCATAAAGCGACGGAAGAACAAAGATATCCGCCGAAGCTAGGAATTCTTCGACCCGTTCGGTATAACCGAGAAATTTCACACTTCCGCGTACTTCTAACTCATCCGCTTCCGTTTCAAGCGCACTCCGCTCTTCTCCGTCCCCCACGATAGCAAGAACACAACTGTGGTTAAGTTCCATGCGAGCGAAAGCGCGGAGCAGAAAGCGAACGTTTTTCATCCGTACTAGGCGACCACAAAACATAATGACTATCTTTGTGCCGTCAGGATTTCCTAGCCGTGCCAGCACTTCTGGCGTCCGCTGCACCTTCGAATATCGTTCGTAGTCGACCCCATTGGGAATCACGAAAACATTTTCCGTATTAACCCCATACCAAGCTTCCAGCTCGCGCTTCATGAATTGTGATTTAACAACGATGCCGTCGCATTTCCTCCAAACTCGGCGCTCCATCAGATCTCTTTCTGCTGCGAGGCAACGCCTAACGAAAGAAAGCTTCCGATTTGAATCAGCAATTTTCGCCCCATTTTCAAGCGCGGAAAGAGCAGCATGATGACTTCTTTCGTTCCCCTCGACGCGATACAATAGAGGCCGATTGGGGAAAAACTTTTTTACGTTTAAAGCGAAAGAGTAGTCGATCCCAATGAAGGCATCATAGCCACGGCACACAGTCGCCAGACTCATCCGCGCGTATTTGGACTCGAGCAAAGGCCACAGGGGCCAAAAATGGTCGGGCATTTTTGTTGGAGCCAACCGTTGAACCGTTGTCCCTTTCACACTTTCCTGAAAAGGTGGAATTCCATTTTCACCCCTTGCCAAAATCACTACATCATGACCCGACCTTTGCATCGCTGTTGTAATATAATAAGTGTTAATGGCGCCCCCGCCGCCCTTTGCGACATCCGGGTAGTGCTCGTTTTGCCAAAGAATATTCAATGTCGTTCGCCTATGGCCTTAAACATCCGGCCATCAGTAACGCTTCCTCCCCGATTGACTATGCCGAATTCGATCAAATCGGCTAGGCGGTCGAACAAACCTTTCGCATCAAAATGGGATATGACGCGCTCCCGCGCCCGCCTGCCCATTTCAACCAACTGCTCAGAAGGACAGCCAACAGCTTGCTTCATTGCTGACAAAAAACCTTCTTGGTCTCTGTCACTAACCAGCCAACCCATGCTCGGATTCGCAATGATCTCAGGGATTCCACCAACTGCAGTGGCGATCGGCACACACTCCGACGCCATTGCCTCAAGAAGCGCATGAGGTAGGCCTTCTAAAAGACTCGGCATAACAAACACGTCGAAACCTGGATAGATTTCCCAAGGCCGTTCGGTGGATCCGGGAAACTTAACCGAGTCCTGTAAACCGTTCTCTTTAACCAAGCCTTCCAATTCCGTCCTGGATGGACCATCACCGACAAGAACTAACCACAGACTTCGGTCGCGAATACGTGATTTCAATTCCTTAAATGCCGCTATTGCGAAATCGTATGCCTTAACAGGAGCCAATCTGCCGACAGCTCCGAGGACCATGTCCTCGTTGGGTATACCCCAAGTGCGACGGGCAGCGGCCCGAAGCTCTGGGTCGGGCCGGAACTTTGACGTGTGGATACCATTGTGAATGGTTATCGTCTTTTGAGGAGAGAAATCATAGTCGTTGACGAGCCGCGATCGTACCGCCTCGCTCACACACACAATTGAATGTGGACCAAGAGAACGAGCATAACGATTCCAAAAAGTCCGATACCACCACAAACCAAACCCTGGCAAAAACCCACCGAGATGACTTCGGGAAACCCGAGGGGGCATCACTGCGCATATTAGTTGCTCAATCGAAATGTATCGCTTAGAGCATATTCTGGCAGCAGCATCGAACCTCCAATTAGCCGTGTCCAACTCACCCTTTTCGAAAACCACAACGTCACTTATCAGACCTTTGAGAAGCTTAAAGGATTCGCCAAAAGTCAGCTTCTCGAGCGACTTCGGTAATCCCACGTGAATGACTTGGATGCCCCTTGAATGGCCCACGTGATCATCGTAGACAAAGTGTCCGAGTTCAACGATTGTGACCTCATGCCTTCTATTTTTTAGAACCTCTGCCAAATTAAGAGCGTGGACTTCTGCCCCACCCCAAGCACCCGTTGCGGTGAGAATAGAAACACGCATCAATTATACTTGTATACCTGCTGGACGGCGTGAAAAAACCGGCTGCAAATTAATTTCGCGCGCCGCACGGCTCCCGCAAATATATAGCCCGGAGGGAGCGAATCCAATTTTGGATAACGAGCGACAATGGCATGCCAATCGGCAAGCGGCCGTGGATCCGGATGCGCCGTGTCATTTGCCAGCTGACTGGCCAACCATCGCGCAGCGCGCGCCGAAGCTACGAAACGATTTTCGAGATTGATTCTTGGACTGCATCGTCCGGCTGCCAGTCGAACTGGTTCAAAAGCAGGTAAATAAACCAATTCATGTTGAATAATGAGCGGGTCTATTATTTCTGCCCTGTAATAGCGACTCCGATTAGTCGCGCTCACCGACCGATCGTGAACACGAAAAGTGGCCAGCGGGCCAGCAACAAAACTAACGCCGGTTTGAACGGCCACACGGGCAAGGAACTCCCAGTCGCA
>Ga0307471_100002679_pt1 | contig 10324 bp, 8 predicted proteins | sample atmos_gasesAM3C__2_FD_204566 | JGI IMG/M metagenome (GOLD analysis project Ga0307471, IMG submission 204566) | Hardwood forest soil microbial communities from Morgan-Monroe State Forest, Indiana, United States - atmos_gasesAM3C_515 | ecosystem: Environmental > Terrestrial > Soil > Temperate... | reverse complement strand
GTTTATTGGGAGTGGGAGAGCCGCTTAGAGATTACGGTTGCGTGGATTACGCCGGCACTGGCCGAAGTGCCCTTGCAAATCACGAAGTCCCCGTCTTTAACCTGGCTGGCGTCAATGTCGTTGACCTTCTTGTCGCCGTGATACTGACTGACCCATTTCGTCGAACTGTCGTACGCACAGGTCTTCTCTATACTCCCACCCGACTTTCGAACAGTCAGAGTAGACTGCTCCTTACTGCTTCTTTCCACTCGACCTTCCCAGCGCGCCTCCTTCGACTTAGCCGACTTAGCAGCCTCTTGCCCGAACACTACCGCCGCCAGCGAGAAAGTAAGTACCAACGCGAACAGCAGAGTGAGTTGCCTCTTCAGCATTTTTTCTCTCCTTATCACCGGGATCACCGGCAAAACGTGATGTGTAGCACGAACACTATCCCCAGGGGACCAAAAAGAGCAAGCGTTTACTTCAGTGGTCGGATAATTCAGTACAGCACTTCGTTCTCACCTTTTTCAGCGATCAGCTTCTGGAAGTGCGCCACCATCTTGTCCCGTCGCGCCATCACCGCTTTCACCTCATCCTTGGAGAGATAGCGCTTGGTTTTTTCTGTTAGCGCGTTCGCGTCCAGCGCCTTCATTTTCTCCAGCAATTGCCGGTCGCAGCGTACCAAGTCTTTTGGCTCTTTCAGGTCCTTGTTGAGGCGAAATGCGCGCCCGAAATCAATCCTCCAAATCTGCCAATTCTCACCGATCAACACGTTGGTCAGGTTGACATCCGTATCGGCGACCAATTGATCGAAGACTCGAATCTTATACATCTGATTGTTCCAAGCGTCCGCATCCGGCGCCGTCAATTTCTGCTTGTGACGCTCCACCTCATCCATCTTCACCGGCAACCACCAACTGAGCGAGCCTGTGTTCCCTTGCCATTTGCGCTCGACGTATACCGGCACCATGTCGTCCATGCCAATCAACTCAGCCAGCTCATAGGCGGCGATATTGTACTTGTAGGAGTCCACGAAGTTCAGTTCGGTGCCCATGCCAAGCTGCTTCGAGCTCTTGTGTTCATCAATAGGTTGAAAAGAGGCGTCGTGGGTCACGGAGCCGTCGGAAAGGGTAAGGCGTAAGGTGTGGGTGATGCCTTTTTTGGCCTCGCGACTGTTCACCACCTTGGCGGTGAGAAGGAACTGCTTAATTTGCTCCTTGGTCAGGGTTGGTTCGTCCGCAGCAACCGCGAAGAGTCCGCAAGTCAGACACACCACTGCGGCAAGAATCAACCCGCGCCAGCGCAGATGAAGTGGGTTCATGGGAGATCCTCCAAAGTTCCCGGGACTTTACTCCTTTGCGCCGCAACAGGCAACCTAAAATAGCTGGAATGGTCGCCGCAAAACTCCCCGAAACCACACAATTGACTTGCCGCAGGCCGGGGCCTAAGATTCCGCGGCATAGGCGGTACCCTCGCAATGATTGGCCAGACGCTCGGCCATTACCGCATCGTCGAGCGAATCGGCGCGGGCGGCATGGGCGAAGTGTATCGCGCCCATGACGAGCAGCTCGACCGCGACGTCGCTCTGAAGGTCTTGCCGTCCGGCACGCTCACCGACGAATCTGCGCGCCGGCAGTTCCGCAAAGAAGCCTTGGCGCTCGCCAAGCTCAATCACCCCAACATCGAAACGGTTCACGAATTCAACTCCCAGGATGGCGTGGACTTTCTTGCCATGGAGCTCGTTCCCGGCAACCCGCTCAGCCAGCGCCTGAAAAGCGGCGCGCTGCCGGAGCAGGAAGTCGTTGGCCTCGGTGTGCAATTCGCCGAAGGACTCGCCGTCGCCCACGAACACGGCGTCATCCACCGCGATCTCAAGCCCAGCAACTTGATGATCACGCCCGATGGCCGCCTGAAGATTTTGGATTTTGGTCTAGCGCGCCTACTTCTCGCAGAGCAAGATAGCGACCTCACGCAGAGCATTACCACCACCTCCACGAACATCTCCGGCACTGTGCCGTACATGTCTCCCGAACAGTTGCGCGGCTTGCCGGTGGACGCGCGTAGCGACATCTACGCCGCGGGCACCGTGCTCTACGAAATGGCCACGGGGCTGCGGCCCTTTCCGCAGTCGCAAAGCGCCGAGCTGATTGGCGCCATTCTTCACGCAACTCCCGACCCGCCAAGCTCGCGCAACCGCACCATCTCCCCGGCGCTGGAAAGCGTCATCATGAAGGCCCTGGAGAAAGATCCGGCACAGCGTTACCAATCGGCTCGCGAGCTCCGCGTGGCTTTAGAAGGTGTCAGCGCAGGCGCGCCCGCACCGCTGCCGCCGAAGCGCAAGCCTCTTCTTGTGGCCGCGGGAGCATCCGGAGCTGTTCTCCTCATCGCCGGGCTTGCCCTTGCACTCAACTTCACCCCGCTAGGCAACCGCTTGCTGCATCGCGAAACACCAGCAGCCGCAGGCATTGTTTCTGCACCCGTCAACGCGCGCCGCTCCGTGGCGGTCCTCGGTTTCAAGAATGTCTCCGGTCGGCCCGATGCGGCCTGGCTCTCCACCGGACTTTCCGAAATGCTCACCACCGAACTGGGCACCGGCGAAAAACTTCGCACCATCGCCGAAGAAAATATCGCGCGCACCAAGCTGGATCTTTCCCTTTCTGATCCGGACAGTTTGGCGAAAGACACGCTCGCCCGCGTGCGCAAAAATCTTGGTGCGGATTATGTGGTCCTCGGCTCTTATGTCGATCTGGGAAAGGAAGCCGGAGGGCAAATCCGCCTGGACCTGCGGCTGCAAGATGCGCTCACCGGTGAGATGACCGGAGCCGTTTCCGTCACGGGAACGGAGAACCAACTCTTCGACCTGGTATCCAATGCCGGCGCGCAGCTTCGCGAAAAACTCGGCGTCGAAGCCATTTCCCCGGCCGAAGTCACCAGCGTGCGCGCCGCGCTGCTCACTGAACCCGAGGCGAGCCGCTTGTACGCAGAAGGCATCGCCAAACTGCGCCGGTTTGACGCGCGCGCCGCCCGCGATCTGCTTCAGGGAGCGGTCGCCGCCGACCCCAATTCCGCGCTGGCCCACTCGGCCCTCGCTTCCGCTTGGTCCGCTCTCGGTTATGACGCCAAAGCCAAAGAGGAAGCCAAGAAGGCTTTCGACCTTTCGGCAGGTCTTCCGCGCGAACAGCGCCTGCTCATCGAAGGCCGCTATCGAGAAACCATGGGCACATGGGACAAAGCCGTCGAAATCTACAAATCGCTCTTCACATTTTTCCCTGACAATCTCGACTACGGCTTGCGTTTGGCAAAGGCCCAGAACCGCGGCAGCCCCAAAGACGCGCTGGCCACCATCGAATCTCTTCGCAAACTTCCCGCACCCAGCGGCGATGATCCCGCAATTGACATCGCGGAAGGAGAGGCTGCGCGAACTTTGGCGGATTTCAAGCGCGAGGACGCAGCCGGCACCGCCGCCGTTGCCAAGGGTGAAGCGCTTGGCGCCCAGTTGCTGGTCGCCAGGGCCCTGGACCTGCGCGCGTTTGCCCTCTGGCGCCTCGGCCAACCGGATGCCGCCGCTCCGCTGTACGAGCGTGCCAAAAAAATCTACGACACTTCCGGTGATCGCAATGGCGTGGCCACCGAGCTCAACCGCCTCGCACTTTTGCGCTGGGATCACGGAGACTTCGATGGCGCGGAGGACTTATTCCAGCAGTCTTCCGCCATCGCTCGGGAATCCGGCGATCAAACCGGCATCGCCGGGGCTCTCAATAATCTTGCTCTGGTTCTCCTGGATCGTGGCGATCTGGCGCGCGCTGCGGAAATGTATCGGCAGGCCTACAAAATTACGATCGATACCGGAAATAAGTGGGGACAGCTCATTACCCTGGCCAATCTCGGTCAGACCCTCTCCAAGCAAGGTGACCTCCCGGGCGCCAGAAAGGACCTTGAACAAGCCATTGCCGGTTTTCAGCAACTCGGCGACAAGAACAACGCCGCCATCAACATGTCAGAGCTGGCGAATGTCCGCCGCGGGCAAGGAGACTTGGCGGAGGCCATGAACGTCCAGCAGGAGGCGCTATTACTCGCCAGGTCGATCGGGGACAAGCGTATTTCCGGATGGGCGTTGGACAACGTCGGTGACATTCGCACCGATCAGGGCCAGCTTGCCGAAGCCCGCAAAAGCTATGAGGACGCGCTCCGGCTGCAAACCGAGATCGGGGAAAAAGGTCCTGCGACCTACACGCGCCTCTCGTTGGCCGATCTCTCCGTCGATGATGGCCAACTGGCGCATGTCAACACCACCGACGTCCGTCAGGCGCTGGAAGAGTTCGAAAAAGAAAAATCCATCGACGGCCAGGTCTTCGCCCACCTCGTTCTTGCGGACATCCTCCTGGCGCAGGGAAAACTTCAGGACGCCCGGAAGGAAGTCGAGACCGCCGAGGCCATCGCCAAGAAGAGCCAGAATTTGTCGACCCACTTGAATTCGGAAGTCACTGGCGGACGCGTGCGCAGCGCTCTGGGACGCTCCGCGCACGCAAAGACCGCCTTGGAAGCGGTGCTAGGCAAGGCCGCAAAAGCGGGGTACGCCGGGTTCCAACTGCAAGCGCGCCTTGCCCTGGGCAAGCTGGAAATGCACTCGGGCGATTCTGCCGCAGGTCGCGAGCAACTCACCGCGCTCGAAAAGGATGCCACCGGCAAAGGCTTTTTGCTGATCGCCCGCCAGGCGGCCGAAGCGCTGCACGAATAACGTCGCTCAACTCAGCAAGCGCTTCAGCAACTGATCCAGCCTTGCGCGATCGCCGTAGCCCATTTCGATAAACGCCACCGCCATGCCCTTCCCCGGCTTGGTATTCTTCACCGTGGCCCGTGCTCGCACCTCGCCGCCGGGCACATCAAATACAATTTTCACCAACGTGCCGACCGCAGCCGGCTCCCGCGTGGAGATAAACAAACCGCCAAGCCCCAGTGTCGCTACGCGCGACACCGAGCGCCCGCCGACATGCTGCCAAGCCACCAGCATGCCCTTCGGGAGCACCACGCGCGGGAATCGCCTTTTTGCGGTTTGTGTTTTCTCGCTCAAGAACACCTCGGGATTTCCAGGAACCGAAACAAGTGTGTCATTCCATTTTGCCTGCACTGGCCGCACCCGTGGAACTAGCCTGTCTGCAACGCGTTCGCACTTGGCAACGCCGTCGCGGCCGTACTCAATTTTGAACATGGCAGTTCTTCTGCGGCCGGCAATACGGATCCAAACTCGGAACCCAACTGAATCTTAACTGGCACGACAAACCAGGGCTTCCGGCCGAACAAGAATTCGCTGGACTTTTTACGGCTGGGGGCCTATCACGGTCGCACCATCGGTTATCTTCACCTACGGAGGGAACACCCATGCGAATTAAGGCGTTTGTGCTTTCCGCAATTGTCGTGCTGATCGTCGCGCTGTCTTGGAACCTGGCGGCTGCGGCCGCCGATCAGCACTCGGGAACCTGGAAAATGAATCCGGAGAAGTCCAAGTACAGTCCCGGACCAGCGGCGAAGAGCGTTAACCTAACAATCGAAGCAGACGAGAGCCATATCAAGATCAACGCCGAGGGGGTTGACGGCAACGGGAATCCCACGCACGTTCAGTACGATGCCAAGTTCGACGGCAAAGATTATCCAGCAACAGGCTTGCCTGCTGGCGACAGCGTATCCGTCAAGCGCACTAACGCCGATACGATCCAGGCCACGATGAAGAAGGGCGGAAAAGTGATGATGACGGTGACGTCCGTGGTCTCGAAGGACGGAAAAACACGCACCTCCACCTTCAAGGGCAAGGATGCGCAAGGGAAGGACGTACACAACGTCGTCGTCTACGACAAGCAATAGCGCCCGCCTCGCGAGACTCTTGACGCTGAATTGACGCGCGATGCGCCGTGCAATATCTTGGTCACCATTTTCGTTGCAAGGGGGCTGGCCAGATGGCACATCGCGCGTTAGGGATTTGTGTTGCGTTCGCGGCCCTTCTTCTCACTGCAACTCCCGCGGCCGCGCAGTTTCCCGACAAGTTCACGAATCTGAAAGTTCTGCCCAAAGACATTTCCAAGAATGAGCTGCAATCCACGATGCGCGGCTTCGCCTTCGCCCTCGGCGTGCGCTGCGAGCATTGCCACGTGGAAAAAAAGGCGCCGGAAAAGGGTCTGGACTTCCCTGCCGACGATAAAGATCCCAAGAAAACCGCGCGCCTTATGCTCCAGATGGTCGCCGCCATCAATCACGACTATATCCGCAAAGTTCCCAAGGCGACCCCCGACGCCACGCCGATTCAGGTGCAATGCGTCACCTGCCACCACGGGCTGACGCAGCCGCGCACGCTCAACGCCGTTCTCGCGGAATCGCTGGAGAAAGATGGCCTGGAAAAAACCGTGGCCCTGTATCACGAGCTCCGCGCCAAGTATTACGGCTCGGGACAATATGATTTCGGCGAGACGCCCCTGAATCAACTCACGGAATCGCTGCTGGCCAAAAAAAGAAACGCGGACGCGCTGGCCATCATGGAGTTGAATTTCGACTCCAATCACCCGGATTCCGTTTGGTCCTACCACATGCTGGCCATGACGCACCAAGCCAACGGCCAGAACGACAAAGCCATCGCCGACTACCGCAAAGTTCTCGAGCTTCATCCCGACGACGCGTGGGCCAAGCAGCAAATCGATTCCCTCTCCAAGCTCAATTAACTCCGGATGGCCCGCAACTACGGCCGGATTCCGGTCAGTTTCCGTGTAGCCGGTCATCCGGGAGAAATCACTGTATAAGCCCGGGGCACATTACGGTTCGCCCATTGTGCGTCCAAGTGGGTTTCGGGTTTCCTGCGCCCCTTTGGAATTCAGGTCGCGAGAGGGATGGCCGGGTCCAGCACGCGCAGCAGGAGCAGACTTTGGTCATCCTGCTGCAGACCATATTGTCGCACCTCGCGCATGATGAGATCCCAAATCTCCGGCAAGGCTCTGGTAGCGTGTTGCGTCAGCAGCTCTTGCAGGCGGGTCAGGCCAAATTCTTCATCTCTGGCATTGGCCACTTCCGTTATGCCGTCGGTAACCATCAAGAAGAGATCGCGCGGTGAATAGATGACGCGCTTACTAGCATAGGAACCGCCGGGGATGAGTCCCAGCGGAAGCTGCTCCATGGAGAGACGGGCCGAGTCCCTGCTGCCGTACCGATAGTGGAGGATCGGCGGATGGCCGGCCAACGCGTATTCGGCTTCACTGGAGCCATCGAAGCGGAGCAGGGCCAGGGTGGCAAACATTTCACGTTCCTTGAGATCTGGCAGCACGCGGTCCACACTTTCGAGCGCTGCTACCGGCATTTGGCGGAATTGCACGGCGAGTCGCATGGCAGTCTTCAACATCCCCATGAGCTGGCCGGCCGGCAGGCCGTGGCCGGAGATATCGGCGACGTAGGCCACCAACCCACCGTCGCTCTCGATGACGTCGATCAGATCGCCGCCCATTTCTGTGCTAGGGATCGATTTGCCGTATAGCTCGAAACTCGCGTTCTGGAAAGAGACGGTCGGAACCAGGGTCGCCTGAATACCGTGGGCCAAAGAAAGCTCTGTTTGCATACGCACGCTGGCCACGCCCTCCGTACCAGCGAAGAACAGCAGAAATCGAGTCCCGAAACCGATACCAACCAAGATCCCGATCGCATCGAATAGCACGCGCCGATGTACAGCGACGGCGACCGGGAGAGGCGTCGAAACGTGCGAGGCCCAGTAGCCCAGCCAGGCGGTCACGACAACCAGCAAAAACAGGAGAGGGATAAGACGAACTCTTTTGATTCCGGCGGCCCTAGCCGCCGTCGCTCCCGTGCCCATTAAGACGGGCCAAAAGAAACCTCCGGCGACACGGGAAGCATTGAGCTGCAATAGATCGAACGCGAAACCGGCGGCGGCGCCGACGAAGAAGTACCCTGCCAGGAACATCTTCATCCGCCCCAGCGGGAGCACGCGCCAGTAGGGACTGAAGGCGGTGGGAAAGGCCGAGCTCACACCAGCCAACCACGTACGGAGCTTCTTTTTCATCGGTACTTCCTCGGGCGTCCTGGATCGCAGGGAGACCGAGCGCTAAGCCAGGGCTTCGACCATTCGTCGGTGGAAGCGGTAGAGCGCCAAGCATCCGAGCAAGAGGACGGAGACGAGAATGGGTAGATTCATTTATCGAACTGTTACCAGAAACGCATAAAGATCACAAGCGGGTGCCGAACTTGAATGGCCGGTCTTTGATTTTGATTGGCATTCCTGACAGCCTAAGCATCTCCGGCGGACAGTTCGAGGTAAAACGAGCTGTATAGAGAAGTGCCGTTCCCGCCGGGCATACTCCGAGCGAGTCGTCGGCCACTCGGAAACTGACCCATTACCGGGATTTCTCCCGTTTCTCTATAGCACCCTGTTGTCACGGGCCATCAACGCTCTCTCGCACTTTCCTATTGACATTGTTAGCTGTTGTGCTATAGTACTTCATGAATAGCTCACCGAATCCGCTAGGCCCTTTAGAATGCGCAGATCCACGATTTGCGCCTGTAACCCGTTTAGAATCCGCAGATCCAAAATCATTAGACTTAAAGTCCTTTGGAATGAACAGATCCAAAAAAACCAGGGGCTGGGGGTGGGGTCCGCCTGTTAGTCTCCGCTTCCAAAACGGCGGACTGCGGTCGCGGCCCGGCTAATCCTGGCTGGACTCCATCCTTGGCTCCGCTGAACCTCTGACCTGCGCGGAGGGTTATTCGTGGCGCAGGGCAATCACCGGATCGACTCGGGTCGCGCGCAGAGCCGGAATGTAGCTGGCGATGAACGCCACGAGCAGCAACATCACAGAGACAATCGCCAGTGTGGGGATGTCCGTCAATCCCACGCCGTAGAGCAGCGAGCGCATCGCTCGCAGCAGCAGAAACGCCAGAACCAAGCCGATGCCCATGCCGATCAGCGACAGCGTCATTCCCTGACGCAGCACCATGGAAATCACGTTCCACGGCCGCGCTCCCAGAGCACTGCGAATGCCCAGTTCCTGCGTGCGCTGGCTCACCGAGTACGAAATCACGCCATAGACTCCCACCGACGCGAGCGCCAGACCCAGCAGTCCGAATGCGCCCACCAGCATCGCGCCGAGGCGCGCCGGCAGCAACGGCTTGCCATAACGCACGTGCGCTTCCATGGTGGTGACGTCGTAAAGCGGAAGCGTGGGATCCAGCGCGCGCACTTCCTCACGCACTGGCTCGACGACTTGCAGCGGATCGCCTTCCGAGTAGACAAAAAGCACTGCCGAGGAGTGATACTTCTGGGACAGCGCGAAATACACGTACGGAAACGCCGGCTCGTAGAGAAACAGATATTTGCCAGTGTGCGTCATCCCGACAACCTGGATTGTTGGTCCGTTCTTTTCGGTCTGAAAGACTTTCCCGATCGCATCTTGCCCTGGCCATATTTTCTTGGCGAAGGCCTCGTTCACGATGGCCACACGCGGCGACGTGGCCGTGTCCGTCTTGGCGAATTCCCTCCCCTGAATGACCGGAACGCCGGCGGTTCCGAAGTATTCCGGCTGCACGGAGTTGTAGAGAATGTTGTCTACCTGGGATTTATCGGTGGAGATTTGCCCCGGTAGAAAGACGCTTGTGGACGAGTTCTCATAGCCCATGGGAATAAAAGAAGAAACCGCTGCGTCGCGCACACCCGGCCGGGCTTTGACCCGGTCGCGAAGCTGTTCATAGAACTGCTGTCCCCGCTGGTCGGTATAGCCTTGGAGACGAAGATCCATGGAAACCATCAAGGTGTTCGCGGTGCGGAAGCCCATGTCCACCCGCGCCGAATTCTGAAAGCTGCGGATAAAGAAGCCTGCGCCCGCAAGCAACAAGAGGGAGACAGCCACTTGCCCCACGACCAGCGTGCTGCGCAAGCGATTGTGCGTAGCGGAAGCGCCGCCGGAACGGCCGCCTTCCTTCAGCGTTTCCGCCAAGTCGCTGCGCGAGGTTCGCAGTGCCGGGATGATTCCCGCGAAAATCCCGGTGAGCAGCGCGACCACAAAACAAAAACCGAAGATTCGATAGTCCATGCGCAAATCAAACAACCGCAGAGGAACATCCGTCGGGACGTGAATGGACATCAGTCCCAAAGCTGCCCAACGCGCCAAAAGCAAACCGGCGATTCCGCCGACCAGCGCGAGGACTATGCTTTCGGTAAGCAGCTGGCGAACCACCCGCCAGGGGCTCGCGCCCAGGGCCGTGCGCGTGGCGATCTCTTTTCTGCGCGCGTTGGCTCGAGCCAAAATCAAATTCGCGACGTTGGCGCATGCGATGAGCAAAACCAGCCCGACCAACGACATGA
>Ga0307471_100002678_pt1 | contig 10325 bp, 6 predicted proteins | sample atmos_gasesAM3C__2_FD_204566 | JGI IMG/M metagenome (GOLD analysis project Ga0307471, IMG submission 204566) | Hardwood forest soil microbial communities from Morgan-Monroe State Forest, Indiana, United States - atmos_gasesAM3C_515 | ecosystem: Environmental > Terrestrial > Soil > Temperate... | reverse complement strand
AAGTTCAAAATTGTCGTTGAAATCGGGGAAGAGAAGGACCGCGAGGTCGAGGCGGGCATTGAGCAAGGCCAACTGCGCTTCCTGCAACTGGCGGCGCCTGTCATATGCCTGCAACTCGGCTTTTATGACATCCGAATGGGCCACCTCACCGCCCTTTTCCAGATTTTGAGTCAGCTCCAAAAATCTATTGCCTTCGTCTGCCGCCTGTCGGGCGGTGGCCAGTTTCTGTTCCGCCACGCCAACGGCGAAATAGTTTTGGACAACGGTGACGACGAGACCGCGGGATGCCACTTCGGACCGGGCTTTGGCGGCGGCTGCGAGAGCCGCAGAGCGCCGATAAGCGGACACGGCCGCGACATCCAGAATCTGGTGGATGTTTCCCTGGCTTACATATTCCTGCGGGAAGTTATTCGCGACATAACGTACTCCACCTACCCCGTTCACCTGCGTAAATAGTCCGGAAGTCGTGAAGTTCGCGTTGGGCAATAGCGCATCGCGGGATTGCGCCCGATCCTCCCGGACCAGGCTAGCTTCCGTGACGACTGCGCGATAAGCCGGCTCATTCTTCCGGGCAAGAGCGATGGCGTTCTGTAATGTGAGCCGAACGGGTGCTCCTGCTTGCGGAGTGGCTTGCGACTGGGTTTGTGGCGCACGAGAAGCAACCGACAGCAGTGGCGCCGGGGAGTCGGGTTGCTGACGGGCGTGCAGCGCCGCCGGAACCGCCAAAGCAATTCCGGCGCTGAACAACAGAGCAAGATGCACAGAGTTCGGTTTCAAGGTAGTTTTCTCATTCAGCTGGTATCGAAATATCAAGCCGCCGAAACATCGTACCCTTCAGCGTTGCGGCGGAGTCGCTTGCCGGTCTTTCTTCGCTGTTTCCTGTTGTTTTTCCTTGGCTTCGCTCGCTGTATCTTCCTTTTCGACGCTGACGATTGAGCCGTCAATGGCACTTACTTGCACTTCGCTAATGTCCTTCTGACCAGCAGCTTTAATGTCGAAGGAATAGACGAGCTCGCCGTGCTCCTTTTCGAGTTCCTCTTCCATGATTTCCCCGGGGACCTTCTTCAGAGCGGTAGCACGTGCATCTTCCAGCGAAATTTTAGCTTTGGCTTTCAAGGAAGCGGGAATCATGGATTTTTTCGGTGCCGCGGTTTGAACGCCGGCGGCAGCGCACAAAATCAATCCAAGCAGAGCTACGGTCACGGGCATGATGAGGCGATTGGTCATGGCAGGCTCCTTCGTCTTGCAACTAGTTCGGGATGGCGGAACGGACCGGGCATTCCGCCTCATGGGCAGGTTAGCGACAGCGAGATAAACGCAGGATTAACTCAGATTCTCCCAACCCGGGGTGGTGATTTCAGGCTTGCCTAGCAGGAAGGGTGGCAGTAAAAGTCGATCCGGAAGCATCCGAGCGTGTCAGCAGGAGTTGGCCATGATGCGCTTCGGCGATCCAGCGGGCAATCGAAAGGCCCAGTCCGGCGCCGCCACCATCCGATTCAGAGCGGGAGCGGGCCTTGTCGGCGCGAAAGAAGCGCTCAAAGATGCGCTGCTGCAAATCGCCGGGGACGCCAGGGCCGGTGTCGGTCACACTTACGACGTACTGTGCACCCTGTTTGCGGCACTCCATATTCACGGTGCCGTCTTTGTGGGTGTATTTGATGGCATTGTCGAGAAGATTGAGGAAAAGGCGGCGGAGCAGGGCTTCATCGCCGTGAAAAAGAAGTTCGGGTTCGATGGAGGATGTGAGCGAGATGCACTTGGCGATGGCCAGCGAGCGCGCGTGGCGAAGCACGTCGGAGGCAAGTTCGTCGAGATAGAAGTCGCGGAAAGTGAGCGGATATTGGCCAGCATCGGCGCGAGTGAGAGTGAAGAGATCCTCAATGATATGGGTGAGGCGCTGCGATTCATCGCGAAGAATGCCCAGTGTCTCGCGGTATTCCTCCAAAGAACGGTCCGAGCGCGATAAGGTCACTTCCGTCTCTCCGCGGAGAATGGCGACAGGTGTGCGCAGCTCGTGCGAGGCGTCTGCAATGAAGCGGCGCTGGCGCTCGAAAGAGTCCTCCAGGCGGTCGAGCAGTTGATTGAAGGAGAGCGCCAATTGCCCAAGTTCATCCCGCTGATTCGAAACCGCCAGGCGATCGTGCAAATTGGCGGCGCCCATGCCCCGTGCCTGTGAAGCCATGGCCGCCACCGGTGCGAGGCTCTTACGAGCTAGAAAATAACCGCCACCGGCCGCCAGCAGCAAGGCAATGGGAATAATCCAGAGGAATGTATTCCTGATGTCCTCTAACAATTCTGTTTGCGTGCGTAGTGATTGCAGAACGGCAACCGTAGAGCTGGACCCACCGGCGGTTAGCGGTCGCGCTATCGCGCGGAATCCATCTATGCCGTCGGGAATATTTCTGATCAACCCGGAGAGAAAAGTCGCTTGGGCGACAAGAGAACGAAATGAGTCGGACGTGAATAGCGAAAGGCTAGTGCGTTCTTTGCTTGAGCCCATCTCTGGGAGTTCGAGAGAGCTGACAACCACATTGCCGCTGGAATCAACGATCGCGAAAATCGTTTCACGAAAGCGGTGTTCCAGCATCGCCTGACGCGCGGCATTTTTCACGCTGTTCGGGCCGGATTCATCAGCCAGTTCCGCTTTGAAAGTGGTAGTAAATGCCTCAGCCAGTTCGACAAGATTGACGTCCGTGCGCCGCGAAATGCTGCGCGCATAGAGAAAATACGTGAGAACGGCAAGCAGTACGAGAACGATACCAACTACGGCCGTATACCAGAAGGTGAGTCGAACGCGGACGGAATCAAGCATGCGGTTTTCTCGAAATAGCGGAGGTTGTGGTGCTCGTTCCCTTCTTGAGCGAAGTCGCTGAAGACTCCGAGGACGTGGCCAGAATATAGCCGCTCCCGCGGCGTGTTTGCAAAAGCGGCCTGGCCGCGCCCTCGTCGATTTTGCGACGAAGCCGGTTAATATAAACTTCGATGAGATTCGAGAAGGGGTCGAAAGTCTCATCCCAGACATGTTCGGCAATTTCCGAGCGGCCCACGACGCGGCCGGCATTGCGCGCCAGGAACTCCAACAGCGCATATTCCTTGGCGGTTAGGGGAATGGAACGCTTCCCGCGCAACACGGTCTGCGAAGCTGTGTCAAGAACAAGGTCGTCCACCACAAGTTGGGACGGGCGCAATTCGCTGGGACGACGGAGGAGTGCACGCAGGCGAGCAAGTAATTCGCCGAACTCGAATGGCTTCGTCAGGTAGTCGTCGGCGCCAGAATCCAGGCCCAGAATGCGATCCTCGACGCCATCGCGCGCAGTAAGCATCAGAATCGGCATGCGTTTTCCCGCAGAACGAATCGCGCGGCAGGCTGCGAAACCGTCTAGCCCCGGAATCATCAAATCGAGGATAACGACGTCGTAATCGTTGATTTCAACCTGGTAGACCGCATCGTTGCCGTTGGCCACAACGTCAACCGCGTAGGACTGCTCCTGCAGTCCCTTGGCTACAAAACGCGCGATCCGCGAGTCATCTTCCACCAGTAACACCCGCATAGCCGTATCTTCCCAGATTTACGGTCAAATCGTCATCTGAGAACATCCGGTGCTTCACAAAAATTGGATTTATCGTGTTTATGATGCGAGGCTGATCAACTCAAAACGGGTTCTTCCACTTCCAACTTTGCGCGTTTTACGTCCCACGCCAGGCCGAGCATTTTCAACGTGAAAATGCCGTACCAATTCACGTCCACCTCGTACCACTTCAGGCCGTGCCGGGCCGATTGAGGTGCAAAGTGATGATTGTTGTGCCAACCCTCTCCGAACGTGAGGATGGCGACCCACAAGCTGTTCTTGGATGTATCGATGGTCGCGAAGCGCCGGGAGCCCCACATATGCGTCGCGGAATTCACGAGCCACGTGGCATGCAAACTCAGTACAGTGCGCAGAAAAACACCCCACATCACCCAGGGCCAGCCGCCAATGAAATAAAAGATGAGCGCGAGGGCAACGGAAGGAACCACGTGCCATTTGCTGATCCAAAGATGAAATTTATCTTTGCGCAAATCCGGGACGAAAGGCAGCAACTCGCTGCGATCCCGGTGCATGGCGCGCCCCGTGACGATCCAACCCATGTGCGCCCAAAAGCCCCCATCGCGTGGCGAATGTGGGTCGCCTTCCTTATCTGTATTTTGGTGATGAATGCGGTGTGTGGCAACCCAGGCAATCGGCCCGCCTTCCATCGCCAACGTGCCGCAAGCCGTCAGGAAATATTCGATCCATTTGGGTGTCTTGTATCCGCGGTGGGTCAGTAGTCGATGGTAACCCATGCCAATGCCGAGGCTGCCAGCTACCCACCACATGACCACGCACAGGATCAGAGCTTTCCAAGTAAAGAAAAATATAGAAGCAAGGGCGCAGGCGTGAAGCCCCGCCATGATTGACGTTACGCCCCAATTGACAGGTTGATGAAAGGTGCGGTCGCGCTTAAAGAAAGAAGAGATTTTCATAGTCACCTACCACTGTATCATCGCGCATCGTTTTGCGCCGACCTTCTCGCAGGATCCCTGCGCGCTCGGAATAAACACAGCGCATCGCTTGGCACTGCTGCCCGATCGCCTTGGTTCACTATGGCGTGTCCGCGTTCCGTTGTGGTGAAGGGTGGGAACTTCTTGAGCTGGAAGTGCACCCCGGAATAGGTCAGCCGTAAGTCTGACATTTACATCATACCGTAGGTCTGACCATAGAGAAATGATTTGTCAGACAGATAGTCACGAGGATGCTCGAGCTAAGCCAGAGTCAATTCCTGGCAACCGGAAATTGCTCTGGCTATCGTTGTCGCCGGTCAGGAATGTGCAAAGACGCGGGGAAGAGGACGGCGTTTGAGGCCTCTTCCCCAGTTCACCAGTAGTTGACCATCCTCTGCGAGGCTTCTCTGTTTCGGGGGGGTTGAAACATGCGCGATGCAACTCCGAAAATTCGGCGGAAAGGATTCAGCGCTTGGATTGCCAGAATGACGACGTTGGTAATTCCGGCCGCAGCTTCAAATGTCCTGTTGGCGTTAATCGGGTACTGGATCCTTCAGCGTTTTTGCTTCATGAAAAGCACTGTCACTAATGACAGTTTTCGACTTTCTGCCTCGCTGCCATATTAGCCGCCATAGAAACTCGGCAGGGACTGCCGCCCCGAAATTGCCTGCCGCCGTTCTCTATTGGATGGGCCGTGACGATACAGAAGGTCGTTAAGGGCAGTATCGCCAAATCATTCGGGTTGCGACGCACTGATCCGTTAAGGAATCCGGCGCGTTGTTGTTCTGGCGATGGGAAAAAGGGGAAGTTGAGAATGCTTATGAAGCGCTTCAAAAAGACATCTTTCATTGCGGCAATACTGCTGGCGGTTCTGCGGTTCGCAGCATCACCACCAGCGGCAGCGCAGCAGAAGAAGCCCAACATCCTTGTGATCTTTGGTGATGACGTCGGCTATTGGAATATCAGCGCCTATAACCAGGGCATGATGGGCTACAAGACTCCCAATATCGACCGCATCGCACACGAAGGCGCTCTCTTCACCGATTACTATGCGCAGCAGAGTTGTACCGCCGGGCGCGCCGCCTTCATCACTGGGCAATCCCCGATTCGCACCGGCCTGACGAAGGTTGGTCTGCCGGGGGCGAACCTTGGCATTCAGAAGGAAGATCCCACTCTTGCCGAGTTATTGAAAACGCAAGGCTACATGACTTTTCAGCACGGCAAGAATCACCTGGGAGATCGCAATGAATTTCTCCCCACCGTGCATGGCTTCGATGAGTTCTACGGCAATCTTTATCACTTGAACGCGGAAGAAGAGCCAGAAAATATTGACTACCCCAAGACCCCGGAATTCGGTGCCAAATTCGGGCCTCGCGGCGTTCTCAAGTGCAAAGCCACGGCCACAGTCAATCCCGCTCCTCCCGATCCTCGCTTCGGCCCCTGGGGCAAGCAGACCTGTGAGGACACAGGGCCGCTGACCAAAAAGCGTATGGAAACCGCCGACGACGAGTTCCTCGCGGCCACTCTCGACGCCATGGATCGCTCCGTCAAGACGGGCAAGCCATTCTTCATTTGGCATAACACCACGCGCATGCACATCTGGACGCACCTGGAGCCGAAATACGAGGCGATGATTCCCGACAAGGGCTTCTACGGCGCCGGTATGACCGAACTTGACGACCAGATTGGTGTGCTACTGAAGGAACTCCAGGACCTTGGAATTGCCGACAATACCGTCGTCATTTTTTCCTCGGACAACGGCGCCGAAACATTCAGCTGGCCTGACGGTGGTACCACGCCGTTTCACGGCGAGAAAAATACAAGTTGGGAAGGCGGTTACCGCGTGCCATTCGTGGTGCGTTGGCCAGGTACGATCAAACCCGGGACGATCGTCAACGACATCGGCGCGCATGAGGATTGGGTGCCAACCCTCATGGCGGCCGTGGGCGACCCGGGAATCAAGGAGAAATTGCTGAAGGGCTATCCCGCGGGCGGTATGACCTACAAGGTCCACCTTGACGGGTATGACTGGTCGCCGTACTTCAAGGGGGAAACCCAGCAGGGTCCAAGGAAGGAGTTCCTTTATTGGACGGACGACGGTGATCTTGCGGCACTGCGTTACAACAAGTGGAAGCTCCTATTCATGGTGCAGCGCGCCCACGGATTCGGTGTCTGGCAGGAGCCTTTCGTGACACTGCGCGTGCCGATGCTGGTCGACTTACATGCCGATCCGTTCGAGCGTGCAGATCAGGAGGCCATCGACTATGCACACTGGCGGGTTGATAGGGTGTATCTGCTCGTTCCCGCTCAGGCCTTTGTCGGACAGTGGCTACAGTCCTTCAGGGAGTTCCCGCCGCGCCAGAAGCCAGCGAGCTTCAGCCTGGACCAAGTCATGCAAGAAATCTCCAGACCGCAAAACGGAGACAACTGACGATTGGAAAGTGTTCCGCCCGAGAGTATGGCTATGTTTTCTGTTGGTGGTGAGAAATGGAGGATATGCCAAAGATGAAAAACACGAGTGCGTGACTTCAGAAACGCGCATGGATGAGTGTGTTGGAAAGATGCAGATGCCTGGTGGAAGTCAAAAAGAAAAGGAGACTAGAGATGAAATACATTTCTCTGAGGATTTTTATGGCGGCACTGCTCATCGCGGTCGTGGCCCTGGGCACATCGTCGACCAGTGTCGCACAGGAGAAGAAACCGAACATCGTTTTCATCATGGGTGACGATATCGGCTGGATGCAGCCGCGTATCTACCATCGCGGGTTGATGGTCGGCGAAACTCCCAATATCGACCGCATCGGACAAGAAGGGGCGATCTTCATGACCTATTACGCGGAGCAGAGCTGTACTGCCGGGCGCAACGCCTTCTTCACCGGCATGCACCCGTTACGCACGGGCATGATCCCGCCGCAGCTGCCCGGCAGCCCGTCCTACCTGCGGCCCGGGACGCCGGCGCTGGCCTGGTTCCTGCGCGATCTCGGCTACAACACCGGCGAGTTCGGCAAGAACCACCTGGGCGACCACACCGATGCGCTGCCGACGGCCCACGGCTTCCACGAGTTCTGGGGTTATCTTTACCACCTGGATGCGATGCAGGGCGTAAGCTTCCCTGACATCAACAAGACTCCCACCCTGCAGGGCGTCGCCCCGCCCTGCAAGAACACGCCGATCCCTGGCCTCCCAGAGGTCCCGGGGGCGGTGGATCCGAAGACGACGGTCTGCCTGACGCCGCCCCGCCCTGTCCTCTGGTGCAAGTCCTCCGACGGTACGGCGAAAAACCAGACCTGTCAGGACCAGGGCCCGTTGACCCTCGAGCGTTCGAAGACGGTGGACGAGGAGATTTCGGCCAAGGTCATCGACTTCCTCGATCGCAACGATCCCAAGAAGACGAATAAGCCGTTCTTCGTCTGGTACAACCCGGCGCGCATGCACGTCACGACCGTGCTTAGCGACAAGTACATGGCCATGGTCGGCGAGCCCGGCGGCAAGGACTGGGGCGTCAACGAAGCCGGCATGAAGCAGATGGACGACAACATCGGCTACGTCCTAAAGAAGCTGGAAGACATGGGCCAGCTCGACAACACCATCCTCGTCTTCACCACCGACAACGGCGCCGAGACCTTCACCTTCCCCGACGGCGGCACCACGCCGTTCAAGGGCTCGAAGATGAACACCTGGGAAGGCGGTATGCGCGCTCCCTGTGTCATTCGCTGGCCCGGTCACATCAAGCCGGGAACGGTCTATGACCAGATCTTCGCGTCCCTCGACTGGTTGCCGACGTTCGTTGACATCGCCGGCGGTCCGAAGGGGGACGGTTTAAAACAGCAGATCGAGGCCGGCAAATATACCGGCATCGTGAAGACGACGCTCGACGGGGTCGATCAGCGCGCGTACCTGGAAGGCACCTCGGACAAATCAGCGCGCGACACCTTCTTCTACTATTCCAGCAGCCACCCTTCGGCGGTGCGCTACAAGAATTGGAAGATGTATTTCGCGATCGCGCCCGAAACCGCGACGGGCTTCATCTCCCCGGGAGTCCAGACCATGTTCGCAGCCGGCATGGTAAACCTCAAGCGCGATCCATTCGAGATGTCGTGGGGCGACGAAAAAAAGGCGAATTTCTGGTTCAGCGGCGCGCTTGGCGGGCCGCTCACGGGTTACATATACGACTGGAACCTGCTGCCCATCGGGCAGGCGCTGTGGCTCAGGGAACTCGAGTCCTACCAGAAGTACCCGCCGATGCAGGATCCAGCGAGCTACAACCTGGACCAGGTCATGGATCAGATCAAGAAGGCGAGTCACCCGAGCGAATGACCGGGAGACCGGCGCGTATTGATGGCTGAGCGGGCGGCCCGAAGGGTCGCCCGCGAAAGCGCAGGGAATTTGGTTTTGTTGCCGAACGAACAGCTCGACCCCTTCCGTCAGCGAAGGGAAGACAACGTGAACGGGAGACGTCAGTGGGAGGGCTTCTTTATGCAATCCTCATCAGTGTGTTGCTGGGCAGCCCAATCGGCCACGGCCCAAAAGGAGACGCTCAACAAATATTCGAATCCGCCCGCGTGCAACTTCGCGAAGTTCTGAGTTTCAAGGGGGTAAGGATAGACGAGTGAGTTTTCGAACCAAGTATGCGACCAGTAGCACCTCTGGGAAACACTATCGTGTTCGGCGGCGCGTGGACCCTGGCAATTCCCAAACCAGCCGCACCAAAGTAGTAGGGAAGATCAAGTAAGGAGTGAAGTGACACTGGTTGGACGAGGGGATCAAATGTTAGAGAGAGTGGAGAATTCAAAGACCGGTGATCAGATTTTTCCGCCGGTCGGCTATGTGGGCGGGGCCTGCCATGGCGTGGCCGGTCCATGCGCCGCAGATTGGACCTGGCCACCAACCGTAGGGCTTGGTCCAAGATCACTTATGCCTGGCTGATTCGAGAGGATTAGATCGACATGGAGTAATTCAAATGATTGCAAAAAACGTGAAAAAAGTATTATCCTTAGCGCTTTCTTTGGTTTTAGTTATCGCTTCGTCTCAGACACTGAACGGTGCCCACACCTCAACTGCAGCACCTTCCGCTGCCACAGGGAATCCTACAGAATCCGCTCCGCAGAGCGCGAGCGAACTCCAGACGCTAGTGGCGCCTATCGCCCTCTATCCAGATTCGTTGGTGGCCCAGATTCTTACGGCGTCGACGTTCCCGGACCAAATTGCCATTGCGGACTACTGGCTGCAAGAAAACAAAAGCCTAGCGGGGAGCACTTTGATGCAGGCCGTCGATAAACAATCGTGGGATGCCAGCGTTAAAGCACTCACGGAATTTCCATCCGTGCTCGATAACATGGCGAAGAATCTCACGTGGACTTCATCGCTCGGAGAGGCTTATCACAACCAGCAAGCTGAAGTGATGACCGCCATCCAGACGTTGCGTGCCGAAGCCAAAGCAAAAGGCAATCTCAAGACCACATCCCAAATCACGGTCGTTCAACAGTCGCCGCAGGTGATTGTCATTCAACCGACTAATCCACAGATTGTGTATGTTCCGCAGTACAACCCCACAATTGTTTACGGGACGCCGTACGTGGTTCCTGCATATGTGGCTCCCACTTATTCCGCCGGCGACGTTGCAGCCGCCGGAATTATAGGGTTCGGCGCTGGGATCGCTATCGGGGCCATGATGAGTGGTGGGTGTTGCAGCTGGGGCTATAGCAGTTGGAACTGCGGATGGCACGGCACCGCAGTCGTGTACCACGGCGGTGCGTACTACGGAAACTCTGCCTGGCATGGCGGCTACTACAACGGCGGCTAC
>Ga0307471_100002677_pt1 | contig 10329 bp, 21 predicted proteins | sample atmos_gasesAM3C__2_FD_204566 | JGI IMG/M metagenome (GOLD analysis project Ga0307471, IMG submission 204566) | Hardwood forest soil microbial communities from Morgan-Monroe State Forest, Indiana, United States - atmos_gasesAM3C_515 | ecosystem: Environmental > Terrestrial > Soil > Temperate... | reverse complement strand
AACCACAAAAACAAGGGGCAATGGGGACCATGAGCACGCAAGTAGTAAAAGCTGGGGACGTTGAGATTGGCGACACTATTGTTTTCCACGATACACGTTTCAATTTTGTAGTGGAAGATATTACAGTGCCTACTCCTAACGGGATTATCTTCCACTACAGTAATCATACCGAGTTAGGTCCTTATCGAGATGACGAAAAGCTTAGTGTAATTCGCCGCTCATAACGAATGTGTAGACTTATGAGTTAATGCCTTGCTAACATTATGCAACATTAATCCCGTAAGGACTGCCTATGAAATACTACAAAATAAACCCCGATTCATATCACTATCGACTTGCTAGTTTCTATGCTGACTATAACGATCGTTGGCATACTGATGTATGCACTTATTGGCGCAAAGTTATTCGTGGTTTCTTTAATATTCTACTTGGGCTTTTAGCGCTGTTTATATGTGCTGGCTCAATAATTCATTTTGCACTGGGTGTCGTCTTTTCTGTATTTACAGATATGTCTTTTGTTGTAACTTGGCAAATGATACCTGTAGTGCTTACAATCATAGGCGTAGTAGGTATTGCCGCTATCTATGCTGTTGGACATATTGTCGAGTGGGCGGCAGAAATGCTTTCTAAGTCAGTACGAGATACAGTTAGAAACGCAGCTGCTAAAGAGCAACCACCATTGTTTATTACAGCATATCGATCCATAAAGGAAAAGACGTGTATTCCGGTTAAAGTGGTTCATAAGTCTAAATAGACAACGTCTAACTCCTTATATATAATTATGTTTATTAATAATGTATGTTGCATATAAGGAGTAAGTTATGATTGGCAAATTTGTACCAGTGGAAGATCCGGCGCTTAGTCGTCTTTGGTTTGAGATTCCTAAGGACTTGCAAGGTATCGTTTATAACTATCTTAAGGAAGTTATCGGCACGCACGATGGCAAGCTTATCAAAAAGAAATTCATGCGCGACATCTCTAAGCAAACGCTTAAAGATGTAATATACAGCCCTAAAATTCCTGTCCAATTCGGAACCGAAGTTGTGTTCTTTTATGCGCTGCTTGGTGAATGGAGAGTTGCTTCTGTAGAACACAAATTAACAATCAACGATCTTGCTCTTAAAGAAGAAATCCTTCTTGACATTGAAGCAATTGCTATAACTGCTTAACAAGGATACGTAATGAAGTTCTGTCTATACTCCGATATTCATTTAGAACGGGGGAAGTTTAAGAATTGGCCCAAGAAAGATTGTAGTGATACAGTCCTCGTCTTAGCTGGCGATATAGGCGTTGGCTTACTTGCACGTTTCATGATTGAAACAATGTGTAAGTATTATCATTCAGTTATCTTAGTAAGTGGCAATCACGAATACTACAATAACAATATTGCAGATATCGATAGACGCTTCCATGACTTAGCGACTATACTTCCAAACTTTCACTATCTGCAAAACGAAACTGTTATTATTAATGGTGTGCGTTTCATTGGCGGCACTATGTGGACAGGGCTTGATAAGGGCGATTGGTTTGCGCTAGAAACAGCTAAGCGTAACATGAATGACTTTCAACTTATCAAGCACTATAACGAAGATGCAATAGAAGTACGTTTCGATGTCCACGACTGTATGGAATATCATGCGCTGTTTAAGGACTACTTGTCTAAGACGCTCGCTAAGCCATTTGAGAAGACTGTAGTAGTTACACATCATGCACCCTGCGAGCTGTCTGTTGCAGAGCAGTACAAAGGCAATAGAATCAATTGTGCGTACTATGAGGACATGACCCAGTTTATGTTCGGCGATGATGCACCTAAAGTTTGGTGCCATGGGCATATGCATAATAGTGCCGATTATGTTGTTGGTAATACCCGTGTTATCGCAAACCCAAGAGGTTATGCTGGACAAGCGCTAAATAGCAGGTTCGATGTTATGTTTGAGTTTGAAGTTTAAGCTCGTTCGTCTTGACTTCCCTTAAGGAAGCTAGTAAAATTGACATATGAACTAAACACATTAATAACACGGAGTTAGTTATGATTAAGAAGACAGTTACGGTAACAGGTGCTGCGGCATTATTGGTTTTGGTATATGCATTACTGACTGGCAAGTTAGATATTACTGATGTTTCAGTAACAGTTGCACCAGTAGAGACCGCATCAAGTGCAGCGGCAGTATCTAGCGAAGCAGCAGTGAGCTCAGTAGCAGCTAGCGAAGCAACCTCAAGTGAAGCTGCAAGTGCAGCACCAGTGAGCGCTATACAGTAAGTAATTGGCGGTTTCTTGCCAGTGTCATGGACGATGTGTATTTTCTAATAAACATTTCGCGACTGTAAAAGGTCGCGCCATAACGCGAAAGGAAAACATTATGTCTGATACATCTATTAAGTATTTGCACCTTCGTGCAGAGGCTAAAGATTTTACACTTTCATCGTTCGGTGGGCTAACAGTAGCTTATCGTCTTGACCAAGTTAATAATTTAATTCATTATGCTGTTGCTTGTGTAAATCATAAAGATCGCTACACTAAAAAGATTGGCTGCGCATTAGCTGCTGAACGCCTTAATGCAGGTACTGATATTACAAAATGCGGTACTGTAACATTAGACGATTTTAGTAAAAATTGCGTACTCCCAATATCTCCACAAAGTTTTTCAAAGTTAAATGTAGTTGACTTTAACTGGTACACAACCACAAGTATCATAATTCAAGTTGTCTTAGCAGACGAACGCTTTAGTAAGTTCGCAAAGAATCATTGGCAGTGGATTTAACATTCTTTAGCTGATTAATACAGTGCTGTCGATATTTATATGGGTAGCACTTACTGAAACTAAGAAAGGAACACAATATGATTAAGGCTAGCTATGTTGAGCGTGTACCATTTGATGTTAATAATATTGGGCATCGTCAAGCATTTGCTGAGTTCTTAGTCAATGCTAAGTGGGGCACGAACAGCCCTCGCTTTATACTTGAAGAATCTAATGCAACAATTCCGTCAATGATAACTAATAAATTGCTTCAATATTATATTAGTAAAGATACCGACTTAACGGTCCTCTAGCTTAACTGGTATTAGGATTGCTATTTAAATTTTTGACTGCCTTTAGCATATTGGTAATGCGGTCCCCTCATAAGGGATTGAAAGGGGTCCGATTCCCCTAAGGCGGATTAATTCATTGTTTGCAGACACCCATCTCTTCAGTTGCACCTCTAATGACTTCTTGCTATAATGCAGATGTACTTACAGCACAGAGGAGATAAACATGCAACTAGTAATCAACACAGAAACTGACGGCACTGGATTTTGGAGTGATTGTAAGAAACAAATTCCAATTGTCAGACTGGCGCTTGTAACACATAAATCTGATATTATTGAAGGGCATGTATTGCGTGCCTATTTCTTAGAGGCAAATTGGAATGTTGACGAATTAGGTTTAATTTATACAGACAGGCGGTGGCTTGCAAGTTTTTTAGAAGGGTTACATTTTGTAGCAGGTTTCCAATGGCATACATTAATAGATAATTCTATTATGTACAGTGAACAAGGTATGCAAGGGTATGATTTTGTCAGCCTAGACGTTAATGAAGTTTTTGTTAAAGAGTGGGAGCGTGTGGTTAAACTTGCAGAATCATTAGGCTAAGCTTATACTGTAAATGCAAAGGCTTGCCCTCGAGGCCAATGCACATAGCTTGGCGATCCTACGCCAAACATCCAAAAACAGCCCTAACAGCGGTTACTGACTCCTCATCAGTATGTTAGGGCTTTTTTACGTCTGGCCATATTTGACATTATATCGTTTAGTGTTATAGTAGTGGTGTAAGGCTTTTACACAAACACATAACCTTCGAGGTAACCTATGAAACGCTCACATATTTTTGGAATTACTATTGCGCTACTTGTAATGACTGGTTGTTCATCTACACCTAGCACTGTAGAGACACGGGTGCAAAGCGATAGTAAGATGACAACAAATGATCCGTGTGTAACACACAAGGCTAGCTGCACACCTGCACAAGCAGAAGCGAGTGCAGCCCAATACGCCGCGCTTGAGCGTCGCATTATGATTCAAGAAGAACGCTTACACCAGGCGGAAGTACGCGAAACTGATAATCGCATTACTGACAATGCGCGTATGTCAGACCTGGGAAAGTAGTTAGGGTTGGCATTCATTCTTGTGAATGCGATCCAACAACTGTGCGCGGAAAGTACGGGGAAAGAGTTTCAACAAACTGGCGAAAACGAGGTTCCAGTTTTAGTGAATAATAGTTAAAAGCGGGAGGGTCGCTACCCTACTATTCGAAAGGAGTAGTAGGGTTTTTTTATGGCTGAATAGAAAGTAATTTTCGCATAGACTGTTTCGTATTTCGTGTGCTATACTCATTCCATATAAAAGTAAAGGATAAAGTATGGCATCTGCTAAAGCTTGCATAGAAGCTTTCTGTAAAGATTGCATTTATGATGATACCCAACCCGGCTCCTGGAGACACCAAGTCGAAGAATGTCAAATGGTAGACTGTGCTCTTTACCCAGTGCGTCCCATGTCAATTGCAACTATTCATGGCAATCGCAAGACTAGAAAGAAATCACCCAAGTTAATAAATGTCTTGCACTTATAGCTATATGTAGTAGGTCCTATTATGAAAATTACACTTGAAGGAAAAACTAATAAAGGTTTGAAATTTATACACCGTTTCGGCCCTAACTGGGTTATCCATGTTCGAACAGATACAGTGTTGTTTAATCCTGAGAAAGGCCCTTGGTTATATATTACTCCAGCCGGACAATTTCATAATAGCCCAGAAGCTATGTGGATAAAAGAGAATAATGACCCAAATTTTAAGATAATTGCAAATGAGCAGTAGACAAGCGCCAAAAGGGTGCTAAAATATAGACATGTAAACAAGCAAGACGTTTACAGCAGTTAGTGAAGCAAGTTGTCAAAAATGGTTAGGTAGACAATAAGCTAAACGATGTTAAACTAGTAGACATGTAAACAAAACAACGTTTACAACGTTTACAAAGTTTTAAAAGATGTACGTTTTAATAGTTGTCAAAATGGTGTAGTTTGACAATAGCTGTAAAGATGTTAAACTACACCCAGTACATTAAGTTGTACACAAACAAACTTACTTTTTATCATACACAGACAGAGGTAACAAACCATGCGCACTCCATCAAACAAAAAAGCACCTGCAGCAAATACTCAAGCTGTTGAAACACAAGCCGCCGCAACTGTAGTGGTAGCAGCAAAGGCCCCAAGCAAAACCTCACAAGCTAAGCCAATTTTTACTGCTGCTTTGGCAGTGCGTCAAGCAGAAATTGACAACAACGTACCGGTTGCAGACCGCGTGTACAAAACCAACAAAGACTTCCGTTTGGGCGTGTGCGGTGTTATTTCCACAACCCTGGGCTGCAGTATGGCAAGCGCCGGCAGCATGTACAATGCGTACAAGATTGAAGCTGAAGCAGCTAACCCCAGTGTGGGCTTGGGCCGTGACCCTAAGAAAGAACGCGTTGCAAAGAAGCCTAAAGTAGTTGTAGTTGCTACTGCCGAAACTGCGCTAAACACAAGCGCAACTGATAATGTTCAGCAAGAAGCAGCTGCCCAGTAATCAGTTAGTAAGTGGTTCAAAAGTCCGCCTTGTGCGGACTTTTTTTTTATGGTTCAATATTTGGTCCGACTTACTTGTGTATTCCAGCACCAAAAGTTATAATGTACGTACACACAAACAATAGGGGAAAGGTATGCCAGTGTCAACTACCATTGTTTCGGAAGTACTCCACGACGAAACACAATTTAAGCATAGACTTGTATGTTCGGATGGAAGAGTAACCAGTTGGGCAAATTATCAAAAAGCTGTAATCCTGGATGATGTTATCGCGGTTACACCTTTTTGGCATGCAGGCAGGGATATTCACCTTATCTCTCCCAAAGATTTTGCTTTACTTGTGTGTATTGGAGTAGATCATGGCCCTATATAGCGCACACAGTCGTGAGCAAGCTGCGCAAATTTTAGCTATAGTTAAGACATTGTTTAACTATAATACGCACTACAATGACGCTCGCACACGTACTGCACGACGTATTAAATGTGTTGCAATAGGTGCAAAGTACAATGCAGATGAGTACTCAGAAAAGGAAGAGGCGCTACGCGCAGCACTTACTGAACACAGTATTGCGTTCTTGAATTTGTTCTTTACCCCATCTAAACCAAATGCACCTTGGCCCGGTGTGGTACTCCATTTGATTATTCCGAACCAGGATAACACTTAGAACATTTCAATATACATTGCTACACTGTATATACACAAACAGACGCGTAGGAGAATAATATGCTGGTTAAAATCCTGAAAGGGTATCACCGCGGACAATTAATATCTGGTGTGTTTGAAATAGCACGACCCTGGAAAAATAGTGCAGGTGGTGGCTTTATAACCATTGTGCATCCCATCGACCCACAAGGCATTAATGGATTTAGAAACTTTGTTGCTACACCCCGAATATCGTGTGAACAAGAAGACTTTATAATAGTGGATGCTGAAGGAAATGACGTAGGTCCAGTAAACTTATTTGCTGTTCCGGAAATAACTCAATCCCAAATCCCTACTGTAGCTGTTTCAAATTTTAGTACACGCGCAATAGAAGCGTTCCGTGCTAATGAAACAGACGAAGAGGCGATGGTGCGCATCCGTCATACGTTTACGATGTTAGACAAGGCAGCAGATTCAGTATCTCGAGGCGTAATGCGTGGGCTAATTGTAAGCGGCCCACCAGGAGTCGGTAAATCTTTTGGTGTCGAACGGCAACTCAAACAAGCATCAATCTTTGCTAAGATTAAGACAGGTGAGCTTAACTATCAAATGATTTCCGGTGCTGCAAGCGCTATTGGGCTATATCAAATACTGTATACATTCCGTGATAAAGAACAAGTTATTTGTTTCGATGACTGCGATGCTGTACTATTTGATGAAGATTGCCTTAACTTGCTCAAGAGTGCGCTTAACAGTGGAAGCCGTCGTAAGATTTGTTGGAACAAAGAAAGTCGTGTGCTTGCACAAGAGGACATTCCGGATAGTTTCGATTTCCATGCAGGCATTATCTTCCTTACTAACGTTAACTTTGAAAATGTTCGTAGCGGCCGTATCGCAGACCATCTTAAGGCACTTATTTCCCGTTGCCATTATATGGATTTGGAAATGGATACAATGCGTGATAAGATACTGCGCATTAAACAATGCGTGAATGATGGTATGCTAGCGCACTTGGAATTCCTTAGCAATGAAGAAGAGATTATTGTTATCTGGATTGAAACAAACAAAGAGTTCGTAAGAGAGTTAAGTTTGCGGATGGTAACAAAAATTGCAGAACTTGTTAAGGCATTCCCGGATGATTGGGAAGATTATGCTGAGAGCACCTGCTTAACTAAAGAAGCCAAAATAGGTAGAGCAATGCTAGCAAAACAAGCGAAGCTTGAAGAAGCAGCAATGGCAGCTGCTACAGAAGGCGAAGTAGAAACAACTGTAGAAACATACAGCGAACTTGCATTCTCACATAACAGTGAAGAAGATAACGAAGCTACAGTTTAAAAATTGGAATAGGGCGAAACGCCCTATTCTTTTGACTAAAGTTTCGTAAGGTGTTATAATCGGCTTAACTGTTAAAGGAGTAATAGTTATGAAAAGAGAAAGGATCTTGAAAGCGGTACGCAAGGCACGCCAAGAAGTTGGCGCAGATTACATTAACTTCTATTGTGATGAAAGGGTAAACTATTCGCCGAAGGTTATATGCGGGCTAACTATGAAATGGTACGGCTTACGCTATGCGCGTAAAGTAGCAAAGCTAGTTAATAAGCGCATACGTACAAGCGGGTATAAGGCAATTGTAACTGAGACTAGCGCTGTGCCGGGTATGACATCTATGCATATTGAGCGTGTGCCCGGCTACAAATAAGTTACCAGCAAACGAATATCTCATATAAACGACACTTGCGTCATAACATTTGCGCGTGATTATACGCATATAGTTATTGTTTTTACTATTGTGTGTTGCTATAATGCATAAACACAAACAATCGTGTAAACAACCCCGAGGTTATTATGTCACAAGAAGTGCAATTCGAGTTGTTATCATCACACACATACGATACACATAATCGTTTTCGACAGAGATTTGCCCTTCCCGTTTTGCCGTTCTAACTAAAGATGCGACCCCGTTTTAGGGATCAATTACCTATAAAACTTAAGAAACGAAAAGTCAGGATGCTGTTATGTCAAAAGATATCAAAGTTCGCGCATACGAAATATTTGTAGAAAATCTCCATATTGCAGAAACCAATCAAACAATCTTCCGACGCCTTGTTGTGGATACTATCATTGCGGAATTTGCAACTGTAGAAAGACCAATGTCTCTGGCTGCATCTGCAGCACACTACAATACAGCTAAGAAATTAGCAGAGTCAAAAGGTCTTGTGTCTGGTTTGGGTCGCCCACCGAAAGATCCTAGCCAATCTAAGCCTGAAAAGTTAAATGGCTCTAAACAACCATTTGATGATGAGGATTGTTTTACGGTGCTTGAAATTGTCAACGGTGTAGTAACACGAACCGGAAGTTTCCTTAACGAGGAACTTGCTAGAAAGAAATTAGCCGAGCGACGTTCTAGCAAGTTCCCTACTACATGGAAATTTATTAAAGGTCTAGGACCTAACGTAGGTGACACATACAAGTTAGGTGATTTAGAAGTTGATTTAGAAGCTATCATTATTCCGGTGCAAGCTCCTGCTGTAATATTGGTGCCAGTAGAAGAGCGGGAAGCAGAGTTTGCATAACGTTCTAACCTTTGCTATGTAACTATGCAGGTGTATAGCAAAGGTGTTTTACTTGGCATCATCTATAAGCTGTTCGGAAACAAGACGCTATATAGAAATTATGCTATACTGCTCATAACAAGACAATAACTTAGGAGCAATGTACATGAAGGCACAAATCCTGTTCAACAAGACTTCCTTGCCAGTCGAAGTAACAAATCTCAAAAGTTTTACAGTGGTACAAAACAACAAGAACAGTACTGTCCATGTTGCAGAATTTCAAAAAGGCGGTAATACTCGCAGATTAACATTTCTTAATTTAGTGGAAGCCGTTCAAAAAGGTTCCCGCTATGTCAACGCACAAAGTAAGATAGAATTTTGTGCAAAACTTGAACTACTCAAAGAAGAGTAACCTTACTGGGAGGAACCCAGTTGTTTTAAGCGTAAGGATATGCTATGAACTCACAATGTTTCGTTCGTGACGCTCGCCTCTTAATGAATAAGATGACAGCTACACATGCACTACCGGATGGCGATACTAAAGATGTAAAACGTCGTCAACACCAACAAGATTTAGACTACTTGTGCAATAACATGACAAACCCGTCATTACCTACTGCCTACAAGTTAGTTGTTTACTCACACCGCCAAAAATACACTGTGGATTCCAAAATATTCCATAGAGTGAACCAATTCGCTTGATTTCAAAGTATCCTTTACGTTAGCATAGTAACTTAATAAAAACTCAATTTTAGTTATAAGCTAACGTAAAGGAACTTTCATGAAACCCCTTGCATATCTCTTCATAGTCACATTTATTGGCTATCTTTCCTTTGCGATTTATTCAGTTGGTGGACCTGTAGCCAAATTGTGGCTAATAGGTGTTATTCTAATTACTGCACATTCATATTATTGCAATCGCACATCTAAACGAGGCCCATACTAATGAAACGCGGGTTTAGTATTATTGATCTACTTCTATGCATAGTTATTATTAGCATTATTTCTACATTGTTGGCCCCTTTATTAATAAAAGGAAAACCTAAGCCTATTCGATCTGACTTATTTGTAACTCAGTGTGTTGATGGCGTATTAACTAGACCAAACAAAAACGGCACCATTGAATACGTTCGTGATGCAGCAGGTAATACAGTGAGCTGCAAATCTGAGTAGTTGACGCCACTGTCTGTTCTGCTATAATAGCAGCATACACAGAATGCAGGAGTTACTGCAATGGCAACTAAACAGCGTGGTGCCCGAGTTACTGTTACATGCGTGTGCGGGTGCTGTAAAACATTCGAAGCCCGAACTGCTGATGTTAAACGCGGGTGGGGAAAGTATTTCAACAAGTCTCACAAAGCAATAGCACAAGAAGCACGCACTGGGCAACATGCTGCCTTTAAGACACGCGCCGGTAACGGATTGCGAGCACCCTACGAAGCAGATTACGAGGGCGGAGGGTGGGATGCTCACAAAGACAGTTTTTGAGTTAGTCAGTTTGCCTGCGTATAATAAGCTATACGCAGGCAATAC
>Ga0307471_100002675_pt1 | contig 10331 bp, 7 predicted proteins | sample atmos_gasesAM3C__2_FD_204566 | JGI IMG/M metagenome (GOLD analysis project Ga0307471, IMG submission 204566) | Hardwood forest soil microbial communities from Morgan-Monroe State Forest, Indiana, United States - atmos_gasesAM3C_515 | ecosystem: Environmental > Terrestrial > Soil > Temperate... | reverse complement strand
CGAACGAGTTCGCATTCACGCCCACCGAGGCGGCTTGCAGACGCTTGTTGTGAGCGTACCCGACATCGGCCCGCGCTTGGTAGCGACGCCCCAAGGGGCGTCCGATATTAGCGTGCACGATATCGCTCTCGGCTCCCGCGAAAAATCCCGATCCGTTAGTGTCGTAGCGCGCGTAGCTAAGTGCGGTGGTCGCTTTACGAAACCGGTACCGAAGCGTAACCCCGCCGCTGCCTGACAAGCTGGTAGTGGTTCCTGTCATCGGGTCCTGAATTCGTGTCCACTGCGGTCCCGCCCCCACCACAAAATCCATGCGCCCCGAGACCCGGTGGCCGTACATGAACTGTGCGACTTGCGAAGTGAAGTTGTCGGCGCCAGTGGTACCCGGGAAATGGAAAGACTGGAATCCATAGACGACTGCAATCTGATCCTTGGGGCCCAGCGTATAGTTGTACCCGGCTTGTCCACCTGCTTGTTGGCTGCTGATGAAGCCTTGCGTCGAGTCCGTGAAGTGCACCAATCCATAGGAGCCGGCCGCCGTAATGGACGAACGGGGTGACAAGTTTTCCACCACGTCTCCCAGAACAACGTTGATCAGGCGCGGCGACTGCCCGAAGGATCCGAATTGTTGCGATCCAAAAGCTCCGAATTGTCCGCCAAATCCGATGCCCAAGGTCCCCATACCGGCCCCCATTCCACCCAGGCCGAGTTGGAATCCCCCCTCACCACCGTAGGAGCCGAGTCCGAAAGAGCCTTCCGGCAGATAGCTAAACGAATCGCGAATTGCGAACTGCCCTCTCCTCCACAGCAGGGTTTGCTGCGCCTGGAGATCGTGGATCTGCTGAAACCCCTGCCCATTCGCGTTATAGAAGCCCGCGCCCCCGACATAGGCTGCCGCCAACTGGTAGCGGCTCCACAACCGTTGCATGGTCAGGCCGCCCAATCCTCGCGTCACCCCGCGCCAGGTTGGACGGGCGTCGCTACCGATATTCGAGTCCAGCGACTCGCTCACTTGGATGCCGCCCAGCAGCATGCTGCGCGGCTGGATATTCGGTTCCAGCGAAGGCTGGTCCAAGGCCGAGATGGGCGGATTATCGTTCACAAGCACGGGGGGATTTTCCTGGCCGAACGCGGCAGGCGGAGGAGCCTTCTGCTGCGCGTCCGATGGAGCCTGGCCGGCATCGCTCTGCTGCGCCCAAACCGCCATCGTGCCCAGCATCAGGCACACCAGCGTGCAAACCTTTTGGCGTATCTTCATCTTGCAATCCTTACGGAACAACAATCGTGTCTCCCGGTTTCAGGACAATGTTCTGGTCGATGGCTTCGCCCTTGATCAGCGCTCTGTAGGGTACGGGAATCTTCTGCTGCTTCCCGTTTTGCATGCGCAAAACATAGATCCCCTTGGTGTTGGCAAACTGCGTGAAACCCGCAGTCGCCAAGGCCTGCAGCACGGTCATGTTGGGCTGCAGAGTCATTGTGCCGGTATGGGCTACTTCTCCCATCACGTAAATCCTCTGGCTGTTCATGGCGGTTACGACCACGGTGACTCGCGGATCGGCAATGTACTTCTTGAGCTTCGTGCTGATTGAATCCGCCAGTTGCGTGGGCGTAAGCCCCGCCGCCGTGACGTCACTTAACAGCGGCATCGAGATTTTGCCGTCGGGCCGCACGGGCAGCGACTCCGTTAGATCAGGTTCCTTCCATACCGAGATCTGCAGCATGTCGTCAGCACCAATCACATAGTCGAGTCCGGCCACAGAAGCAGGCTGGTTCGGCGGTTTCTCCGCCGAAGCGGGCTTGGCCGGTTCGTTCGCCTTGGCATTCTCCTGGCCCCAAGCGAAACTAGCCAGCATCCCCGCCGTTAAGAACACAGCAAATTTCCTTCTGACCTTCATTTTCTCTCCCGATCGTCAGGACGTACCGTAATCCTCGCACCCGATCTGCTTCAGCTTGTAGAGCAGAGCTTTGTAGCTGATTCGCAACTCCTGCGCCGCCCGGCGCCGGTTCCATCGCGTGCGCGTCAAGGCTTTCAAAATAAGTTCCTTTTCGGCCTCCCGCGAGGCTGCGCGTGACGCCTCCTTCAGGGAAATCAATTCGCCGTTTCCGCCCCGTTCCGATCTCACCAGTAGCGACTTCAGTCCGCCCATCGCTACGGATTCGTCCCCCAGGACTACCAGCGCCTTGGCTGCATCCGCCAGTTCCCGGATATTGCCCGGCCATGCGTACTCCTGGAACAGCCGCTGCGTGGCCGCACTCAGTTGCGGTACCGGACGCTGGAAGTCCCGCGCATATTTCGCCAAAAAGAAGCTGACCAGGTACGGAATGTCCTCTTTGCGCTGACGCAGAGGCGGCAACCTCAGGCACACCCCGCTGATGCGGTAGTAAAGATCTTCGCGGAACCGCCCAGCCTTCACTTCCAGTTCGATATCACGGCTGCTGCCGCAGATCAGACGCGCCTGCCTCCCGCGTGCGTCGCTATTTCCTTCCAACTCCGACAGCACGCCAAACAGGTTCTGCTGACCGGCGGAATTGAGATCAGCGATTTCCTGCAAATAGATGGTACCCGCCGCAAATAAACCGTCTCCCCGGCCATTTGTCGCGAGGCGTTTTTCGGGGAGATCGGCGCACGCCACGCTCTGAAAGGCCGCGTTGCGATGCTCCGACATCTGGTGGATCCGCTCGGCGGTGGCCTGTTTTCCGGCGCCTCGCTCAGCCAGCAGCAACACCGGCACATCGCTCCGCGCCAGCTCTCGGATCACTGCTTCCAGGGCACGCATGCTTTGACTAAATCCCTCGACAAAGGTGCAGCCCACCGCTTCCGATCCTTGCATGCTGGTCTTGACCTGCTGCGTTTGGGAGTAATCCATGGACATATAAGCTCTTGCTTCTCAATGTGGGAATAGCACCAGTGAGTCGGATGCTTTAGCTGTTTGGGCAAGAGCAAGGCGGGTGCCATCCCTCCCGTCCCCTCCTTGACAGATATCTTGTTTTGTTTCTTTGATTTAAATGGCACACGCGAAGGCTCGTGGACGTCCGATCAACCCCAAATAGGCTACACCTTGCCCCTCGGGAGGGAAAGTTTTTACCCATTCTGGGGAACTGACCTACCACTTTGGATGTTATGACAGTTGTCATATTCATGGAATTAAATGGCACTTCGATGGCAGGACCGGGATTCGTGGTTAACCTTCCTCTCGGATTCGGCGCCTGGACGCGCGGGTTGCACCTGTCTGCCAGTTCGCATATCCTCTGATGCAAGGCTCCCCCCTTTCAGAATCTTGGTTTTGAGTCACGCCGCCCATACCGCATCCCTCCCGATCGCACCGCAGGGCTCGTCGGCCGGGCGCACTCCGATGTGGCAAATCCTTCTCTTAGTCGCGGTCTTGGTGTGGCTGTATGCACCCGTTCTCGGACACTTGATTAGGCAGTGGAGCCATGATCCCAACTATTCTCACGGGGTTTTCGTACCCGCGTTTTCCCTGTTCGTGCTCTGGCATGATAGAGGTCGCCTGGCGTCGTTGCCTATAAGGCCAGCATGGTCGGGTCTAGTCCTCTTGTTGGCCGCGATCGGGATCCTCACAGCTGGAGTGCTGGGAGCCGAACTCTTTCTTGCACGCTTCTCGTTCCTGCTCGCTGTCGCGGGATTGGTGGTACTGGTTTACGGCTGGAACCACCTGCGAGCTGCGATTTTTCCGTGGCTCTTCCTTCTGTTCATGATCCCCATCCCCAGTATCATCTTCAATCAAATCACCTTTCCGCTGCAGTTGCTGGCGTCCAAAGTGGCAGCTGCAACGCTTCCCTTGCTCGGGGTGCCGGTCCTGCGGGAAGGCAATGTCATTCAGTTGCCGGCCATGGCGCTGGAAGTGGCTGAGGCCTGCAGTGGCATCCGTTCGCTGATGTCCCTTGTCACGCTGGCCGTGATCTACGGATATCTCTTGGAACCGCGCAACTCGATCCGTGTGGTACTCGCGCTGGCTTCAATTCCGATCGCGGTGCTTGCCAACAGTTCTCGCATTGTGGGCACGGGCTTGCTTGTACAGTATTGGGATCCGGAGAAAGCCGAGGGCTTCTTCCATACCTTTTCCGGATGGCTGATCTTCGTCGTATCCTTGGTTCTGCTTTTCCTTCTGCATCGAGCACTGCAACTACTCAGGCCCAAAGGAGAGCCTAGCTGATGCGCGCTCATGCCCGTTTCCTCGTGGCCTTTGTACTCTTGGGCAGCAGCGCGCTGTTCCTGCAAGCTCGCGGCAGGGGAGAAATTATTCCGCAGCGCCCGCCGCTTTCCTCTTTCCCGGACCGATTGGGAGCGTGGGCTGGCAGCGACGTTGCCATGGCGAAGGATACGCTCGACGTCCTCGGCCCCGGCGACTTCCTTCTTCGCGTGTATCGCAACGAATCTCAACCCCAGCCCTATGCCGACCTTTTCATCGCGTATTTTCCGACCCAACGCACGGGAGATACTATCCACTCCCCCAAGAACTGCCTGCCGGGTGCAGGTTGGGGCCCGATCGAAGCGAATCGGGTCACGCTGTCGGTCGCCGGGCAAGATCCCTTCATCGTGAACCGTTACCTGATCGCTAAGGGCACGGATCGTCAACTGGTTCTTTACTGGTACTGGGCACATGGCCGTGCCGTCGCTAGCGAATATTGGGCCAAGATTTATTTGGTCACGGATTCTATCCGCATGAATCGCAGTGATGGCTCTCTCGTTCGCATGACGACCCCCGTGTTCGCAGGAGAATCAGCAGACGCCGCCATGCAACGTCTCCTGCCGTTCGCGCAGCAGGTTGTACCGTTGCTCAATCAGTACATTCCCCAATGACCTACGATCGCTTACGATTCCCTTGTCGAGGCCGGTGGCAGGCAGGAAAGTGTGCATGGAGCAGCTTTTTCTAATCGATGCAATGATTCTTTCGCGCGATCCTTTCTTCGTCGCACAGATCGTCGCAACAACATCAGTAGGTGCGCGTTCGACGCGCACCCCTTGGGGAGAACTTTTCATGAGGCGTTCCCTGGCATTCCATCTGTTTCTGATTGTTACGTTGACCGCTTGCCTGTTCACGGGCTGTTCCCGCGACCCGAACGTGCGCAAACAGAAGTACTTTGAAAGCGGCCAGCGTTATTTCGAGAAGGGTAAGTATCGCGAGGCTGCCATTCAGTACAGCAACGCCGTTCAGGTGGACCCGCGCTTCGCCGATGCTCATTATCAACTTGCCCTGACCTACCTCAAACTCGGGGAAGCCAGTCGCGCCTTTCAGCAACTGAGCCGCACGCTTGAGATCGAGCCGGAGAATTACCAGGCCCGTATCGACGCCACGAACATGCTGATCGCAAGCAAGTATTTCAAGGAGGCGCAGGAACATCTTGACATTCTTACCGTTAAGCAGCCCAACAATCCCGCCGTCCATATGGCCATGGCCAACCTCAAAGACCGTCAAGGGGATCTTCCCGGCGCCATACAGGAAATGCAAAAGGCGCTCTCTTTGGATCCCAATCGCTCCGAAGCATTCCTGAACTACGCCATCCTCCAGATTCAGGCCCAGCAATACGACGCCGCTGAAGCTACCCTCAAGAAAGCCGTGGCCCTCGACCCCAAGGCCATGAATGCGCAGCTTACCCTAGGCAGTTTCTACCAATCCCGCGGACGCTTGCCCGAAGCCGAGGAGCAGTTCAAGCATGCCATTACGGTCGAGCCGAAAAGTCCCGACCCACGCTCCGCCCTGGTTCGTCTCTACATGGTCGAAGGCAAGAAAGCCGAGGCTGAGTCATTCCTGCGGCAGACCACGAAGGATCTTTCCGATATCCCCGTCGGCTACCGGATGCTGGGTGATTTCTACTTTGCCACTGCAGATATCGACAAGGCGGTCGACGAATATGCCTCCATCTATAAGGACCATCCCAAGGATCTCCAGGCTAAGAAGAACTACATTCAGCTTCTCATCCTGAAGAACCGACTGGAAGACGCCCGCAAACTAAATGACGAAATCCTGAAAAGCAGTCCACAGGATAACGAGGCCTTGATCTATCGGGGCCAGATTCAGTTGCGCGATGGACATCTCGAAGAAGCTATTAGCTCCTTGCAGGCGGCCCTGAAAAGCGATCCTGATAACGGCGTAGCCCACTACCATCTCGGTGTGGCTTTCGATCAGCAAGGCAACTTCGCGCGGGCCGAGACTGAATGGCGCGAAGCAGTTCGTTTGCGTCCCGATTTGATGGAGGCCCAGCGCGCCCTGGCCGCCGTCTCCATCCGCAAGAACGATTGGAGCGCCCTCAACCAAATCGCCTCCACCATCATCCAGGCACAGCCCATGTCTCCAGACGGCTATGCCCTGCGCGCCATTGCTGAGGTCAACCAGAGGGACATCTCCAAAGCCGAACAGGACATTAACAAGACCATCGAGGTTGCCCCCAAAAATGCCACGGGTTACGTGCAGATGGGCAATCTGCGTCAACTTCAGAAGCAATATGGTGAAGCAGAAAAGTTCTATCAAAAAGGACTCGAGGTTGACCCCGCGAATTCGGACGCGCTCAACGGCCTGATGACCGTCTACATCACGCAGAAAGAGGTCGACAAGGCGATTGCCGCCGCCAACGCGCAAATCGCGAAGGTTCCCAATAGCAGCGCCTTCCACGATCTGCTGGGTACGGCGCTTTTCAACAACAAGAAAGACAATAAGGGCGCCGAAACCGAACTGCGCAAAGCAGTTGAATTGGACAAGAAAAATTCCGATGCCCTCATCAAGCTCGGGCAAGTTCTGAATGCGGAGGGGTCGGTCGATCAAGCCATTGCAACTTATCAGCAATCGGTGAAGGACAAACCTAACGAAATCGCGTTTTATATCCTGCTGGGCGAACTGTACGAATCCCAAAGGAAGTTCGAGGACGCGAAGAACATGTACCAGAAGGCACTACAGATCCAGCACGACAACCCGGCCGCCTCGAACAATCTCGCTTACGTGATGCTGGAAACGGGCGGCAATGTTGACGTAGCCATCTCGCTCGCGCAGACCGCGCGTCGCCTGATGCCCGACAGTCCCAACGCGGCCGACACTCTGGGCTGGGCCTATTACCAAAAGGGTCTTTACCCCACCGCGATCGATCTCTTCAAGGAAGCGGTGAAGAAGAATCCCAATAATCCGACCGTCCACTACCATCTGGGCCTGGCTTATCAGAAATCCGATCAGCCATCACTTGCCAAGGAACACCTGCAACAAGTGCTCAAGCTGAACCCCAACTATCCGGAAGCCGATGGCGTCCGAAAAGCACTCGCCCAAATTCACAGCTGACAGCGCAGAAATTTGGTGGGCGTGGAGTCACGGCGGACCACTTCAAAAATGGCTTCGTTTTAGGTGTGCGCCTTGTGTCATGACGAACATCATGAAACTTCGAAGGTTGATTCTGTGGTCCGTGCTCGCCACGCTGATCTTTCCCGGTCGTAGTGGTGCGCAAGTCGACTCCGCGAACTACGACGAAGCCAAGGTCGGCTCCTACACGCTGCCCGATCCGCTGGTGTTCACTGATGGCAAGCCCGTTCGCACCGCACGCGATTGGGGCCGCCGCCGCAACGAAATCCTGGAACTGTTTGCGACACACGTCTACGGACACAATCCGAAACCTCCGGCGAAAACGAGGTTCGAAATCTCCGAAGAAAACAAGAGCGCCCTCGGAGGCAAGGCAATTCGCAAACAGGTCGCCATTGATCTCACCTCTGCGAAGGACGGCCCGAAAGAGAGCCTGCTTCTCTACATCCCCGTTGGTGCACGCAAGCCGGTGCCCGTGATCTTGACGCTCAATTTCATGGGCAATCAGTCGGTGATCAATGATCCAGCCATCCAGTTGCCCATGATCTGGACTTGGAAAACTCACGACCGCCAACAGGCGACGGAAGATTCCCGCGGCCGCGACAAGGAATTCGAAGTCGAGAAAGTTCTGGCACGTGGATACGCGTTCGCGACCATCTACTATCAGGACATTGACGCGGATTTCAAAGAAGGATACTCCCACGGAATCCGCCCGCTCTTCCTCAAACCCGGCCACAACGGGCCCGAACCCGACGACTGGGGAGCGATCGGCGCATGGTCCTATGGATTAAGCCGGGCGATGAGCTATCTGGAGCATGACCGGAACATCGATGCCAAGCGGGTCGCTATCATGGGCCACTCGCGTCTGGGCAAGACCGCGTTGTGGGCGGGCGCACTGGATGAGCGTTTCGCCATGGTCCTCTCGAGCTGCTCGGGAGAAGGGGGAGCATCACTCGCGCGCCGCAACTATGGCGAGACGATAGCCAACTTGATGGACGCTTTTCCGTATTGGTTTGCGGATAACCTTCACAAGTATGCTGACCATGTCGATCAGCTCCCCGTCGACATGCACGAGCTGATCGCACTCCTCGCGCCCCGTCCGGTATATGTCACCGGCGCCGAAGACGACCGTTGGGCCGATCCCAAGGGAGAATTCCTCGCCTGCGTCGGGGCGGGCCCGGTCTATCGCCTGCTGGGAAAACAGGGGTTGGATACCGAGCAGATACCGGCCCTGAACACACCTATCCAGCACACCATCGCGTTCCATATCCGTACCGGCAAGCACGAAGTTACGGAGTTCGATTGGGACCAGTTTCTTCTTTTCGCGGACAAGTATCTCGCGCGTTGAGATGAATTCGTCATGCAACAAATCGTGTGACCGGTTCGCCCGATTAGAATCTCCTGGCACTGGAAAACGAACAGAGAGCTGCAAATCATGGACGAGGACAGGCGCGATGAAGATCGTTGATGCGAAAGTGAACGTCTGCTGTCCCGGCCGCAACTTCGTGACGCTGAAACTCGTCACTGCGGACGGAGTCTATGGCTTGGGCGACGCAACGCTAAACGGGCGTGAACTGGCCGTCGCGAGCTATCTTACCGACCATATCTTGCCGTCACTCATCGGCCGCGATGCGCGTCGCATCGAAGACATCTGGCAATACCTGTACAAGGGAGCATACTGGCGGCGCGGGCCTGTGACGATGACGGCCATCGCGGCGGTGGACACCGCGTTGTGGGACATCAAGGCAAAAACTCTGAACGTCCCGCTCTACCAACTGCTAGGCGGAGCTTCCCGCGACTCGGTTCTTGTGTACGGCCACGCGAGTGGAACTGACATTGAAGACACCGTGCAGGCGGTTGGCCAGTATTTTGAGCTGGGATACAAGGCCGTCCGCGCCCAGTCTGGCATTCCGGGTCTGGCGAGCACATACGGCGTCGGCCGCGGAAAGTTGCACTACGAGCCCGCGGAAAAAGATGCTCCGCCGGAAAATCTCTGGTCGTCGGAGCGGTACCTGGATTTTGTGCCGAACCTGTTTGCGCGCTTGCGAAAGGAATTTCCTTCCGACCTGCACCTGCTGCATGACGTGCACCACCGCCTGACTCCGATTGAAGCGGCCCGCCTTGGTAAAGACCTGGAGCCTTTTCATCTGTTCTGGCTGGAAGATCCTACGCCTGCAGAGTTGCAGGAAAGCTTTCGCCTGATTCGACGGCACACGACCACGCCACTCGCCGTAGGCGAAGTATTCAACACCATCTATGACTGCCAGCAACTGATTCAAGAACAACTTATCGACTACATTCGCACCACTGTGGTGCACGCCGGGGGCATCACGCACCTGAGAAAAATCGCCAGCCTGGCGGAGCTGTATCAAGTGCGTACAGGTTCGCATGGTGCGACGGATCTAAGCCCGGTGTGCATGGCGGCCGCGCTCCATTTTGATTTGAGCGTTCACAACTTCGGAATCCAGGAATACATGCGGCACTCAGCCGAGACTGACAAAGTCTTCCCGCATGCCTACACTTTCGAGAGTGGGGTCATGTTTCCGGGTGATCGTTCAGGATTGGGCGTGGACCTCGATGAAGCGGCAGCGGCGAAGTTTCCCTACCAGCGCGCCTACCTACCCATCAACCGCAAGTTGGATGGAACCATGCACAACTGGTGACGGACGCCTGCGGAACTGCAAAACTTCTTACCGCAAGGGGCGCTAAGAAAATCGTCTCAATGATTTGCTTTTGCCACGTTTCAGTACCTCGCGAGGTTCACTGTTAAGGGCTCTTTGAGGTCCGACTTTCCCAGTCGAGGCCCAAGTATTGGCGCGCGTTTTCAAAGCAGATGTTCTTCACCATCGTTCCCAGCAGTTGCACATCATTGGGGAGTTCGCCTTTTTCCACATCGCGACCGACAAGGTCGCACAGGACACGACGGAAATATTCGTGCCGAGGGAAAGACATGAACGAGCGCGAATCAGTCACCATGCCGACGAAACGCGAGAGCAGACCGGTATTGGAGAGCGCATTGAGTTGCCACTCGAT
>Ga0307471_100002674_pt1 | contig 10332 bp, 9 predicted proteins | sample atmos_gasesAM3C__2_FD_204566 | JGI IMG/M metagenome (GOLD analysis project Ga0307471, IMG submission 204566) | Hardwood forest soil microbial communities from Morgan-Monroe State Forest, Indiana, United States - atmos_gasesAM3C_515 | ecosystem: Environmental > Terrestrial > Soil > Temperate... | reverse complement strand
GATGACGGCGAAGGGGATACTGGTTCGAATTCCGGTAAAGACGTAAGGAGAAATGGCTGGGAAAATCACTTTAAAAGTTAGCTTCCAACCTTTGACTCCCATGAGGTTCGCCAAGTCGATGTATTCGTGATCCATCTGCCTCATTCCCGTGTAAGTGTTAAAGAAATTGAGAAAAAACGTAAGCAGAAAAACCACGCCGACTTTGGACCAAAGCCCGATGCCGAGCCAGACGATGAAAAGCGGCGCCACGGCGGTGCGCGGAATGCCGTTCAAGGCGATGATAATCGGCTCAAAGATTTCAGCTAGAAGCCCGCTGCGCCCGAACCAGTAGCCCAACGCGATGCCTGAGATCGCGCCGACGGGAAATCCGATGGCAATCTCTTGAAAGGTGACCCAGGTGTGTTGGATCAAGTCACCGTCGCGAAAACCGGCGATCAGCGACGAAAAAATCCGGCTCGGGCTACTGATTAAAAAAGGTTCGATCCACCGTCCCGATGCGATTTCCCAGAGCAGCAAAAAGCCACCGATGATGGCAAAGCGGACGATCGTGACTCCAAGACCGCGCATGGAAAGTATGCCGCCTGGCTGTGCCACAGCGGCATCGGATGCTGTGGCAACTCGCGAATTTTCTTGGTTTATATTCTTAGACATCGAAATCCGTCGTTACTGAGCGCCAATGTTCAGTTCGTGACGGAAGATATTCCACAAGCGGCCATAGGCTTCGTCAAATCCCTCTTGCCGGTGAATCTCAAAGATGTTGCGCGGCCGTGCCATCGCGACATTGATAATGTCTTTAATCTTACCGGGACGATGGGTCATAACCATGATCCGATCAGCTAAAGCCACCGCTTCCACTAAGTCGTGGGTAACGAAAAGAATCGTCTGGCGCTTTTGCTCCCAAATTTTCAACAGTTCGTCCTGCAGTACCATTCGAGTCTGGGCGTCCAAGGGACCAAAAGGTTCGTCCATGAGAATGACCGCAGGTTCGTAGGCGAGGGCGCGCATGATAGAAGCCCGTTTGCTCATGCCGCCTGATAGTTGGGCGGGGTAATATTTCTCAAATCCAGCCAGTCCGGCGAGTTTGATAAACTGCTGCACCTGGTGCGCGCGTTTGTCTCGTGGATAGCGTTTGGAATCCAGACCGAACCCGACGTTTTCTTCCACCGTCAGCCAGGGGAAAAGTTTGCTTTCCTGGGGAACGTAACCGACTTTGGTGTTGAGTCCTCGCACCTCTTCGTTTTGGCAGAGAATCCGGCCGGACGATGGCGCAGAAAATCCCGCGATGAGCTTGAGCAAGGTAGATTTGCCACAACCGCTGGGCCCGACGACTGTGACAAACTCCCCAGGAGGAATATTCAAACTGACATTTTGGAGCGCGGTGATCGCGCCTTCGTTGGGTGTGCGAAAGAGCTTGGAAACGGTCTCAACCTGGATGACTGACTGATTTTCTTGGCTCGTTTGAGTTGCTGTTTTCGCCATGCCGGTCGGCTTTAAGACTTCAAGGAGCTTCGTTTATCCATCGCGACAAACCTGTCGTGCTCCAATAGTCCCAGCAAAGATTCCGGTAGTCTATATCAAACTCGGCAGCGATTTCCTACTACCCCAATAGGGGCCAATGGCGGAGGTGAAACTCTCGCAAGCGTCTTGGTGCCATTCGCACTTCCGCCTTGCCTTTGGGGCGTCCAAAAAGTAACGTACTCGCTTCAACCCAATCGATCAGGAGGCTACGTGAAAATCATTAGTGAGTCGGTGATCAAAAGCAATACGGGAAAAGCTTTCCCGGTCAAAAAGGGTGAGATCATCCGTGTCATCGGCGAGTCCACGGCCGATTATGTGGTCTTCAATCTGCACAACGTAAAAGAGCGCTTCGACCAGGCCCGCACCAAGGTGGATCAAGGTAAGATCTACGTCACGAAGGGGGATGTGCTCATCTCAAAATACAACAACGTCATGATGACGATCGTCAAGGATACCTATCGGGGAACCCACGACATGGAAAAAGGTATGTGCAGCACATCCTTCTACAAAAAATGGGGCGAGCAAATCTTCAAAATCTATGGAGGGGTGTGGAAGAGGCTTGGACGCAAACGGGGCGCCGCCCCCAAACACGGGTGCTGGGAAAATCTTGCGAAAGCGCTGAAGCCCCACGGCGTAGAAAAAGAGGACGTGCCTAGCCCACTCAATATTTTTCAGACCATGGTGATCAACGCAAAGACCGGTTCGATGCGCTACGCGATGATCCGGCCCAGGCCGGGCGGAGACATGATGGACCTGCGAGCCGAGATGGATTGTTTGGTTGGTATTAGCGCCTGCCCGGAGGGTGGACGGGGTAAAGACTTACGAGTAGTCATTTACCGCAATTAGGCTTCGTGCCGGTCGTGACCTGTCTCGAATTCGGTCGCTTGAACCGTTTGAACGGACTTTTATTTATACAACCGATCGATGTAACCGCTGGATTCCAACTCTTTGAGAAAACTGATGTCAGTGAAGTCAGAGGGTTTTGCTTGTGCCGCTTTTGGATTCTTCGCCTTTAATTGATCCAAATAAAGCTGGATGCCTGAATCCGTGGGATAGGGGACCCGGCGCGTCAGTTTGACAACGATTTCGTTGTAAGCCTCTTCGATGGCTTTTTCGTCTTTGATGGCAAGATACTTCTGCAGCACTTTTTGCGCGCCCTTGGGATTAGTCAGATTATAGTGAGTCGCGTCCAGGTAAGCTTGCATGAACCGGCGGATTGTATCCGACTTTTTCTTAATGTAGTCGCGAGTCACTGCGACGCCGTTTTGCTGCCATTCAACATCCAATTTCGTAAAGTCGAGCAGTGCTCGAAGGCCGATCTCCTTTGCCTTTAATGTTTCCGGGGCTTGCAGCAGAGTCGCTTGAAGCGCATTGGTTTGCATTGCCGCGAGTCGCGCCGGAATCGAACCGGCCTGTACGTAAGTTACTTCATTCTCCTTGACGCCGAGTTTGTCTAAGACTGTAATCGCCGCGGCGTTGTCGGCGCTGCCGATGCGGCTTACCCCGAACTTTTTGCCTCTAAGGTCTTCCACCTTCTTAATTTGATCGGTGACGAAAAGCACATAAGGAAACCGGTTTACTGAACCGGCGACGAGCACGGTCCCAGAACCCGCCAGGTTGCTGGCGATGACGGCGGAAGCCCCCGCATGCACGATGGGAGTTTCCCCGCTCACCAGAGCAGCGACCGCGAGCGGCGCGCCGACCAGCAACACGAGTTCGACGTCTAAACCATGCTTCGCGTAAAAGCCCAGGTCTTTCGCGGTCCAGACGTTCGCCTGGGTAGGCGCGATGACGGTGTAAGCCACGCGAAGTTTTTCCATCTGGGCTTGGGCTGAAGCCGCAAAAACCGCCAGCAACAACTGTAAAGTCGAAAGCAGCAAAAACAACGGTTGAAAAAATCGGATTCTCATCTTGTTCTCCGCGAAATGTCGGTAAGTGAGAAAGCAGTGCATGCTTCAGGCAATTGCCCGCCAAGGTGTCAAACGCCGATCAAGGTATTGAATCAACGACAACAAGGCAACGGCCAATAAAACAATCGTCAAGATCGTTGCAAACACCGCGGGTGAATTGAATGACGCGCCGAAAGTCATCAACATCGCGCCAAAACCAACCACGGCCAGAATCATCTCGCTCGTCACCATGCCGAGCACCGCGCGGGCCATGCCCAGACGAATGCCCGCCATGATCATGGGCATGGCAGCAGGGAGAATCACTTTTAGAAATAATTCGCTTTCGCGCGCGCCGAACGAACGTGCCATTTCAGTGAGCGTGGGATCGACGTTGCGCACGCCGGCGGTGGTATTGATGGCGATGATGACGAAGGCAAAGAGAAAAACAATCCAGACGCGCGAGTGAAGACCTAAGCCGAAGGCGATCACCAAAAAAGGGATAAAGGAAATCATCGGCACAGCGAGCAGCGCCGTCATGTAAATATCCAGGAACGATTCGAGGCGCCGGTAGCGCCCCATCAACAGCCCCAGCGGCAAGCCAAAGAGCAGTGAAAGAAAAAAACCGAGCGCGAGGGCTTGAAGACTCACGGCGAGCGCCTGGAAAAGCTGTCCCGAAACCAGCAGCTCGGTCCAAACAGTGATTACTTTGGAGAGCGGCGGCAGCAGACGGGCATTGCCGCTGCGTCCGGCGATCTCCCAGGCAGCGGCGAGCGTTATCAGCGAGATGATGCGGATCGTGCGCGCCTTCATTAGTTATTTGCGGCCGATTTTTTTGAGCACTTTCTCCAGCGGTCCTGTGTCGAAGGCCTGCTGGAAGGTGACGGCATCTTTCTTCAGCAGACCCGATTCTTCGAAGAACTTGATGCTGGCTTCGCCGCGATCCTTACTTGCGCCGCCGTTAATGTCCCATATGCGGAGTTCCTTGTAGGTGGCGGCCGTGGCATCGATCAGTTCGGGTTTAATTTCCGGCAACAGCCGCTGAGCGTTTTCTTTAACCAAGGCCGGGCGGCTATCGACCGCTCGGTTCGATTGTAAAATCGCTTCGAGAACCGTTTCTACGAGTGGGCTGTTTTTCTGCAAATAATCGGCCCGGGCAAAATAGATAGTGCCAATGAGTTGGGGGAAAACCTTGGCGTAGGAAATCAACACGTGAAACTGGCCCGGTTTCACGTGCAGGATATTCAAGACATCGGCGATTTCAGCCGGAGTCGCATCCAGCTGTCCCCGCATCAACGCCTCGGCTCTGACATCCGAGCCGGGGATAATCATCCAATTCGGAGTAATCTTATAGTAATTGGCCATCCACTTGACCAACGCTTCTGTCACCGAAATTGGCGCGTGGTAGCCTACCCGTTTGCCATCTAGTTGTTTCGGCTCTTTAAACGAAATCGGAGTGACCAATTGCCATTCATTGCGCACTTGCTCGCCGATGATTCTCACATTCAGGCCGCTCTCAACCGCCTTAACGGCGGAGATGCCCGCGACCGCGCCCATGTCGGCTTCGCCGGCAACCACCGCTTGAACCGCGAGGTCGGTCTTGGGAAAAAACGTCGGTACGACTTCGATGCCTTGTTTCTTAAGCTGTTCCCAGGCGAGGAGCGAGGGAATATCGCCCATGTCCGCCGATGACGGATAACCAAAGCGCACTTTTTTTTGCGCCCGCGCTTCTCCGCCGGCGAGCAACCCGAAAGCGATAATTATGAGCATCATCATCAATTTGGAATATAAGCTCCTCATGGGGTTCCCTCCTAAAATTCGAAATCCGAATATCGAAATCCGAAACAATATTTCAAACTCAAATTCCAAAATCCGAAACCAGAATCCAGAGTCACATTTTGAATTTTCATTATTTTTGAACATTTGAATTTGTTTCGGATTTCGTGCTTCGAGTTTCGAGTTTATTCAATGGCGATTTCCGCCTTCCATCCCGTGAGCCGCCTATCCACCCATTGAACCGCCTGCATCGTTATCATGGCAAGAAGCAAAATCGTGAGAATCACAGCGAAGAGTGAGTCGGTGGCGAAAGCAGAGCCGTATTGCATGACCATTGCGCCAATGCCTGTCAGCGTGAGCAGCATCTCGGCGGTCACCATGCCTTTAACGGCGCGGCCCATGCCCAGCCGAACGCCGGCCATGATAGCTGGCATCGCCGCGGGCAATATGATCTTAAAGAAAATTTCCCTTTCTCTTGCGCCGAAAGATCGCGCCATCTCCACAAGCACCGTGTCCACCTGTTTTACTCCGGTCATCGTGTTAATGATGATAACGAATACGGCGAAGAGAAAAACCACGGCGATTCGCGATTCCACTCCGAGTCCGAACCACACGATCAGCACCGGCACAAAGGCGGTGGTCGGCGCAGACATTAACGAGTTGACGTAGAGATCCAAGAAATGCTCGACCGCGCGGAAGCGGCCCATCAGAACTCCAACAATAATGCCGAGTAAAACCGCGAGGAAAAAACCGGCGGCGAGCGTAGCAAGGCTCAACGTCAAATTGGATAGGAGCTTGCCACTGGCAAGGAGCTTCCACCAGGCAAAGCCAACTCGTGAGAGGGGCGGAATCAGCACGGAATCCAAGATGCGCCCGGCGAGCTCCCACAGAAGGGCGAGCGACAGAATCGAAAGGACGTTGGTGCCGAACCGCCTAACCATGATGATTGACCATCGCTTTTTTGAGGCTATCCCAAATGTAATTCGTCAGGTCGACAAACTTGCGGTCGCGGCGCACCTCGTCCGCGATTCGCGGTCGCGGCAGCGGTACATCCAACACCTCGGCCACTTTTCCCGGCCGCGGCGTCATCACCACAACCCGGTCGGAAAGATAGACCGCTTCATCCATACTGTGGGTGACGAAAACAACGGTTTTTTGCTCACGCTGCCATAGGTCAAGAAGTTCTTCCTGCAAGAGTTGGCGAGTCTGCGCGTCCACGGAACCGAACGGTTCGTCCATTAACAAAATCATCGGATTGACCACGAGAGCGCGAGCCAATCCGGCCCGCTGCTGCATGCCGCCCGAAAGCTCGTGGGGATAGTGGTTTTCGAATTCGTCGAGACCGACGCGCTTGAGATAATTACGCGCGATGTCGGTTCGTTTCGCCTTTGGAATTTGCCTCAGTTCCAGGCTGAATTCGACATTGGCAAGCACCGTGCGCCATGGCAGCAAAGCGAAAGTCTGAAAGACGAGCGCACGGTCGGGACCGGGCGCGGAAACTTTTTTGCCGTTGATAACGATCTCGCCCCTGTCGCATGGAATCAATCCATCGATCATCTTGAGCAACGTGGTCTTGCCGCAGCCACTGGGACCGATGATGCTAATGAATTCATTTTCCCGGACCGAAAAATTCACCTCGGCGAGGGCCTTGATTTCCGCCGTGGACTGCTTAACGGTTTTCTGAAAACTCTTGCCGACGTCGCGGATTTCAACGATGGCCCGCGACCGTCCTGCAGATTCTAAATCACGCGCTTCAGAGCTGAACGATTCGACCTGTACCCGGAGGCTTGTCATGGAATTACTGCGGCGCCTCGCATCGATTATCGCCGCGAAACCGTAGAGACGGTTTCAAACCGATCACCGCTGTCCCGTCATCACTTCATTATCCTTCGCCGGGTCGTAGGGGCGCGTATCGCGCGCAAGGTCGACCTGTTTGAGGACCTCGCTCGGTACCTGCGCTTCTTTAGGAAAGTCATAGGGCGGCAGCGGCTTGGTGGCGTCGAAGATGAGTTTCGTCTCCATGGGACCCTTTTCCATACGGTTGTAGCCGTAGGCGGTTGGATTGAGGTGCGAGCCGATAATGTTGGGAATGATAACCATGTCCCGATCCGCCTGAAAACGCATCGCCAGCGCCCACAGCACCTGGGTCTCGTTGAAAACATCGACATCATCGTCGACAACGATCACAAGCTTGATGTTCGGATCGGTAACAATCGCCGCCAGCGCCGCTTGTTTCGGTTCACCCTCGGCGCGCTTTTTCACGGCGATATAGCAGTGAGACCTGCCGGCGCCCGAGATCGGCAAATTAACGGCGAGTGTACTGGGAACAGCTTCTTGAACGCGCCGCAGGAGACTGCCGAGACGCGGGGCTGCGCCAATAATATTGTGTTCAAAATGTGCGCTGTGAATGCACTGATAAATCGGATTGCGGCGCATGGTGATCGCCGTCACCTCGATGTACGGTTGTTCGCCCTCCTTGTAATAGTAGTGCGGCCATTCACCAAAAGGGCCTTCGTAATGCCGCTTTTTCGGCGGTACGATGCCTTCAATAACGATTTCGCAGCGCGCCGGAACCATGAGATTAACGGTCTCTGCCTTCACAACTTCCAACGGCTCACCCAAAAAAGCGCCAGCCACTTCGAGCTCCTGGCCAACGCCGGCCTGTTTGCTGACCGCGGCCAGGTTCAATGCGGGGTGGTGCCCTATGGCAAGCGCCACTTCCATGGGCTCGTTGTGGTCCTCATACTCGGCGCGCACATAGTTGCCGTGATTGGCGGGATTGATCATGAGTCCGAGTTGTCTCTTGCCCTGCTTCTGATGACGGTAAATGCCGACGTTAATCGCATTCGTCCCGCGCTCTTTGCAAATCAGGGCCGCAGCGTTGATGTAGGCACCGGCATCGCCTTCATTGAGGGTCAAAACCGGCAGCAGATCGAGATCGACATCATTGCCTTTCAAGATCACCTCTTTCACCGGCGCGTCTTTGGCGCTGATCTCTTTGACCGGAATCGGATGATGCTCTCGCTGCGCCAGATCGATCACCATCTGGGGCACGGTCGGCGAGCCCAATGAGAGGGCGAGCCGCTCATAGGTGGCGCCCAAATTTATAACGAGCGGGAGCTTAGAACCCTTGATGTTCTTAAAGAAGACCAGCGGAAATTTATTCTCTCTCTCGAATTTCTCTACGATGGCACTGGCCTCGTAACGCGGATCGACCTCGCGGTCGACGACGACCACGTCCCTCGGCCGCTTCTCCAGCAGTTCATCCAAATAAGTTCGCAGATCCTTGGACATTCTGATTACCTCCGTAATGGTACTGAAAGAATTAGCTGCACGCGGTTAGGCATGTTTCAGAGAGGGCTTCGGCCATAATTTTTGCTCCATTTTTTTCACCGTGGCTCGAGACGGTAGGCGAAGAAATAGCTGAGAGTTCAACGAAACGCCGGCAAAACCTCTTTGGCGAAAAGCCGCATCTGCTTCATGAGAGATTCATAGGTGGGATACATGAACCAAAGATCGAAATAGTTGGCCCCGGCATCGATGAACTCCTTGACCTTGTCGCGGATTTGGGCGGTAGTACCGACGACTGCCGTTTCGACGCTGGATGCGGGCGCCTTTTCAGCGCCTTTAGCGTCTCTCCAGGTATCCTCGCGTTTCCACATATAGCCGGCATAGCGCGCCATGTGGGGTTGGTCTTGCGCGATCCATGCGACATTTTTCTGCGCCTCTTCCATGGTCTCGCCGATGCTAAGTCGCAGTTGAAAGCACCAATCGAAGTTGGCAATATCTCGCCCAGCTTCGTTGGCGGTATTGGTGAAATCCCGGATCATCGACTTGATGATTTGCGGAGTCATTAAGAAGCCGTATATCCACCCATCGGCGTGATCGATAGCGAATTTCACCGCCGGCCGTTCCTTGCCGCCGGCGAGTGTATAGCAACCGACCCATACAGGTATGCGGCGGGCGGGCTTGGGGTAGATAACCAGGTCGTCGAAGTTGATGTATTTACCGTGAAACGAGGCGCTGGGCTTTTCCCAAATCGCTCTCATGGCGGCGATGTATTCGCCGATCATGGCATAGCGATCGGCATAGGGGAGAAAGGATATGCCGACGGCTTTGTATTCTCCTTTGTCCGAAACGTTCGATACGCCGACGCCAAAGATGAATCGACCACCAGAGAGCGCGTCCATCGTAGCGAGCTCTTTCCCAAGAATGATCGGGTCGCGGAGAGGCAGCGGCATGACGCCCACGCCGAACTCGATTTTTTTGGTCATGCCGGCGAGAAAAGAACAAACGGCGACGGTCTCAAACTGATGCGGGTCGAGCGTGTTGTCGGGGTGCCTGAAAGATCCCATGCCGACGGGGTACTGTTTATGCCTGTCAAAAGAGTTGTGAATGTGATCCATAATCCAGACGGAGTCATAACCGAGATTCTCGGCCTCTCGGGTCGATTCGATCACCCGCTCGCAGCTGCATACAGGCCCCGAGGCGGGAATTCTCGCGCCGAATCTGATTCTACCCATACGTTTTGCTCCTTCAGGAACTCGTTAATCAATATCTCTTGTCTTTCATGAGTGTCAAGCGGACCCTATCATCGGTTTGCTTGACAGGCGCTATCGGTTTTTCTAACACTGGTGTCGGGCCGAAACTATGCGCGACTTGCCTATACGATGGGGTGTGAGCCTGCCGAATCGTGGTACCCTTTTCGGTCTATCGGACGTCGATGAGCTGATCGAAACGGCTGTCGTCGCCGAACAGTCGGGCGTTTTCGAATCGGTGTGGGTAGGCGACAGCCTGATCCACAAGCCGCGTTTGGAAGCGATCACTATGCTGGCTGCGGTGGCGACGCACACCAAAAAAGTTCGGCTCGGCACGATTTGCTTGGCTTCGTTTCCCGTGCGCCATCCGGTGTTATTGGCGATTCAATGGGCCTCGCTCGATCAGATTTCCAAAGGGAGATCTCTTTTGGGTGTATGCATTGGCGGCGGCCATGAACCGGAGCTGAGAGCTTTCGGCGTCAAGCGCGACGAACGAGTTGGACGCATGAAAGAAGGCATCGAGCTTTTGCGCAAGATTTGGGGCGACGAGAACGTATCGCACGCCGGGAAATACTATAGTTTAGAAAACTACAATATTGTTCCCAAACCGGAGC
>Ga0307471_100002673_pt1 | contig 10334 bp, 5 predicted proteins | sample atmos_gasesAM3C__2_FD_204566 | JGI IMG/M metagenome (GOLD analysis project Ga0307471, IMG submission 204566) | Hardwood forest soil microbial communities from Morgan-Monroe State Forest, Indiana, United States - atmos_gasesAM3C_515 | ecosystem: Environmental > Terrestrial > Soil > Temperate... | reverse complement strand
GACTAATATCGTCCAACGTCAAGGCGATCAGGCCGAACGAACCTACTCACAGGCCAAAGTGATTCGTTCTGTCGACGCGCTGCTCGCCGACGATTCCATCCAACTCGTCGTCGTTGCCACTCCGAACACCAGTCACTTCGATATAGCCCGGCGCGCTCTCGAAGCGGGAAAGAACGTCGTCGTCGACAAGCCGTTCACCATCGCGTCACTCGAGGCCGACGAACTCATAAAGCTGTCTCGCGCCAAGAACCGTATGCTCAGCGTATTTCACAATCGCCGCTGGGACGGCGATTTTCTGACCGTGAAACAAATCCTCAGCCAGAGACTTCTCGGGCGGCTCGTCGCGTACGAAAGCCGGTTCGACCGCTTCCGATCCGCGCCGAAGCCCGGCGCCTGGCGGGAGCAGGCCTTTCTCGGCTCCGGCGTCTTGTTTGACCTGGGTCCCCACCTGATCGATCAGGCTGTGGTGCTCTTTGGGCTCCCAACAGGAATTTACGGGGAAGTCCGTCGCCAGCGTGATCGCGCCGCCGCCGATGACAATTTCGAGCTGCACCTCGAATACCCACAGCTCAAAGTGACGTTAAAGGCAGGAATGCTGGTTTGCGAGCCTAGCCCGCGCTTCGTGCTATATGGCACCGAAGGCAGCTTCGTGAAGTACGGTCTCGATCCTCAAGAGGAGGCTCTCAAGCGAGGGGGCTCGCCCGCGCAGCCGAACTGGGGAGCCGAACCCGAGAGCGCTTGGGGAACGCACACCAGTTGCGACGGGACAATGACTCGCGGGAAATACCCCACGCTCTCTGGATGCTATCCGGAGTATTACAAGAACGTGTACCGCGCGATTACTGGGCAAGAGGAACTCGTTGTCAAGCCGGAGCAAGCGCGGGACGTGATTCGCCTGATCGAGTTAGCCCAGCAGAGCAACACCGAACGGCGGATGATCCCGGTTTCCTGACAGCACGCAACGCAATGCTCAGCCGAGCAACTCGTTCCGCACGTTCTTCAGCACGTAAGCCGCGCGCTCGACCCCCACCTCGCCCGAAAGGATCGGGTCTTCATTCTCGATGCTCAAAATCCCCTCATAGTCCACATCCATGTAGGCTTGCAGGATCGCCTTCCACAGGCTTGCGCTGTGCCCGTACCCCACCGCCCGGAAGGTTTCTGAGGCGTCGGGCAACTCCTCAGTGGAAAAAGCAAAATTCAACACTCCGAAACGCCCCACGTTCTCCGGAAACAACACCGTGTCCTTCATGTGCGCATGGAACAGCGCCCCGTTCTTGCCCAGCAGATGGATCACCTCCACCGGATCACATCCTTGCCAGAACAAGTGGCTCAGATCGCAATTCGCCCCAATCTCCTCGCCGACCGCGTCGCGCAGTTGCAGCAGAGTCTTTGGGTTATAGACCACGAAGTTCGGATGCATCTCAAAGGCCAATCGCTTAATCCCATGCTCGCGAGCAAACTTGGCGGCTTCCTTCCAGTAAGGGATGACTTTTTCCTTCCACTGCCACTCGAGCATCGCCTTGTACTCCGGCGGCCAACGGTAGGTGATCCAGTTCGGCTGGACATCCGTGGGCGAACCTCCGGGACATCCCGAGAATCCGACGATCACTTTTACTTCCAACCGCTCTGCCAGCAGCACAGTCCGCCGAAACGACTCAACATCCCTCGCGGCATGCTTCGCGTCCGGATGGATCGGGTTCCCATGACAACTGAAGGTCGCCACGCGAATGTTGCGCTCCTCGAATTTCTTCTTCCACGCTTTGGCCTTCGCCGGATCGTCCAGCAGTTCCGCCACCGGACAATGATTCGTCCCAGGGTACCCGCCCGTGCCGATCTCCATCGCCTCCAGCCCGAGGGCCGAGACCTTGTCCAGCATCTCGTCGAGCGACAACTTCTCGTAAACCGGATCAAACACGCCAATGGGAATCTTCTTCCGCTTGTGGGGAGCTTGGTCCGCACCCCCGGAGGCCGCGGCATCACGAGTCGACGCGGGGTTGGGCAACCCTCCTGCCGCTGCGATCGCTACGGTCCCACCCGCAGCACTGAGAAACTGACGCCGATTTACTGCCGATCGCGACTGGCGCTGATCCATGCGTGTTTTCCTCTCTTTGCGGTCAAGGTGCTCGCATCTCGAATGACGCGCTGTATTTCACAACCAGCTGGATATCGGGATGCGCCGGATTATACCCGGTGTCAATTTGATTTGCCGCCGCGCGAACAGAAGATTCTTCGGTTGGGACGGTTGGCTTCGGAGCATGCAAAAACTTGCAGCCCCTTTCCTTGACGCAGCCATTTTTCCGCGTTTCGCTCAATTTCTTGAGCGGAAGGAATATCAGTTTGGATTACTAAGGACAACAATCTCCTTGACATGGAGAAGCACGAGTCTGAAAATGACGGTGCTCAATAGTTAAGAGTGTGCGGTGCCATCTCCCCCCTTCAAATGGCCCGTCATTAGCGGAATTCAGCTCAACATACACCTTTACTGAACTGCGAGATTTTCGTGCGCGACCTGGAATGCGCGCGCCGAATTTCCAGGAGTTTTCCCCGTCGTTTGAGTGTTGGTGCGACGCAAGATCTCTCGTAGCGTAGGGGCGCTACGCTGAACCTGTTTGGGATGGCTAAACATTGCAACGGAGAAAATTGATGATCCGCTATGGGATTCGCCGGCTGTGTCTGGCGGCAGCGTTGAGCGTTCTTTGTCTGATCGGTTCGTGGGCGCGAGCGCAGTCGTTTTCGATTGGGTCGAACGGGTTCAGTGCGACCAATGTGTGCAGCAGCGCCAATGTGACCCAAGGTTGTCAGGTTGCGACCAATGGAAATGCAGCCGAAGTGCCGGCCGGCGAAAATGCGCCCAGTCTTCTGCGAATCACGCCTGCTCTCGTCAAGCAAACCGGTTCGGCCTGGTATGTCAGCACGCAGCCGTTTGCCTCTGGTTTTGACACCCAGTTTCAGTTTCAGCTGAATGGAGGCGCCGGGGGGGCCGATGGCATTGCCTTCGTGATTCAGTCCGCGGGTCTCTCCGCGATCGGTTACACCGGTGGGAACGGCGGAGCCTTGGGCTACGGCGGCGACGATTTCAACCAGCTTCCCGGCAGCGGTATCCGTCATAGCGTGGCGTTCGAGTTCGACACTTTCCAGAACGGATGGGATCCGAATGCGAACCACGTGGCCATTCAGAGTTGCGGCCCAAACCCAAATACGTCGCACCACAACGTTGTGTGTCCGTCTCAGCCCAACTTTGGCATCGCCACCATCGGTCTAGCGCTGTCGCAGATCCCCCTGACCGGTGCCCCTCACATGGCAGAGATCAAGTATGTGGTGGTGCCGCCAGCACCCGGCTGTGAGGAGAGTTGCGTGACTACCCATACGTTGACCATCACCATCGACGGCAATCAGGTGCTTTCCTCGAACGTCGATCTGACCGCGTACCTGGGGTTGGGACCCGCATACGTGGGTTTCACGGGCGGGACGGGCGACCTCAACAACAATCAGGACATCCTCAGTTGGAGCTACGTCGCTTCGCAGCAATCGACCCCGCAACCGACTCGCGGCGGGATTACGAATACTTTCATTTTCAACGGGAGTACCGGCGATCGCGTGGAACACGTTCTTGCGTTCCCACTCGATGCTCAGCCCCCGGACTTCATTGATTTGGCGTCCTTGACGATCCAGAGCACGAACAACCTGGTTTCTGACAGCGCGATATGGCCGGAATACGTGGTCGGCACGCCGATTGGGCCGTCCCACTGCTTCGTGAAGCCGGGAGACGTCCTTTTGAGCGGCGGGACGGATACCTGCTCTCTGTATGAGGACGTGTGCTCGGACAAGAACAACGGACCCTCCGAGAGCAACTGCCCGGTCGTGCCGCAGTCCTCTCCCGACTCGATTCAGATCACGGATCTCTGGGACGCGCCTACCGGCAAGGTCCAGATCGCACCCGGGACGACCGCGGCCCTGATCCACTTCTTCCCGTCGCAAGCAGGAGAGGCCTGGAATCCGTTCGGCTCTATTCCCGAAGCAACGGGAGTGGTGAACCCGGCTTGTACCGATCCGACCAGTTCGACCAGTCCGGCGCCGCCCAATGCCTGCGATCTCTCCAATCTGGACAACTTCGCACTGACAAGCGATCCGACCAGCAGCGGCAATACGAAGCGCAAGGGAAAGTTCATCAGCGCCTACAACATTCCCATGCTGGAAACGACGGTCACCGCAAATGGGACACCGGCGAACGTGCCCGGCGTGCAGGGCTCGACGACGACGTGGGTCAACACCTCCACCGTTAACTTGAATTTCCTCGTGAATCCCGCACTGGCTCCGCCGGTGCCGAACAACAACTTCGTCGCCGCTCCGGTAAACCAATTCACGTACGGCCTGACTGATCCGACGGGCACGACGACCTTCATACCCGATACCACGCTGCAAGCGGCCGACCTCACTCACGCAGCGCCGGTGAATTTCAACGCCAACACTCCGGTGCTGGCCGACGGGACTTACCGGCTCCACTGGTTCTCACTCGACAACGTCAAGATCAAGGAACAAAACATTCAATTAGTGCCGGCGGTGGGCGGGCTGTGCCCCGACAATTCTCCGTCGGCCTCCGGATCGTGCTACGTGACGAACCTGTTCAACTCGCTGATTGGCGTGGATACCCAGGCCCCGTCGATCGCGCTGGTGACGCCGCCCGGACCGCAGCCGCTCTTCCCGAGCGCTAGCTACGCAGCGAATTCGGCGGTATACGCCTCCTACAGTTGCAATGATGGCAATGGCTCCGGGGACAAGACCTGCGCCGGCCCGGTTCCGTCGGGCAACAAAATCGACACCAAACCTACTAATGGGTTATCGACCACGAAAACCTTCACGGTGACGGCCGCCGACTTTGCGGGAAATATGTCGGCCGCTACAGCCACCTATTACGTGTCCTGCCACTACGTGCAATTTGGGGTCAGCCCGACGACGGTCGCGCGTGGCGGAACAGTGAAAGTCACAACGTCGATCATGGATTGCAAGAGCTCAAACCAGAAGCTCACCATCCAACTGCAACTAAGCGGGCCGCTCGGAAAGAATTGCTCGCAGGCCACCCTGCCCATGTTCTCGTTCCCGCTGACGGTTCCAGCAGGGACATCGAAGAGCTTTTCGTTCCCGGTGACGATTCCCAAATGCCAGTGCGGCGGGACCTTCACTCTGACAACAACAACCCTCGTGAACCAGGTGCAGGTCGATCAAAGCTCGGTTTCACTTACAGTGCAGTGACCCAACCAAGTGGAAGACTGGCTCCCGTCCCCTCGTAGGGACGGGAGCAGCCGCTGCGCGGTCCAGTCTGCGGACACTCAGAAGTGGTGTGCTGGCGAGACACGCCAAGGTTTCATTGGGGGTGGCCCCGCGCTAAGGGCGCCGTTCGCTCGTCCTTAGGTCTTGGAAGTCGCCCAGCGGACCGCCTCGTCGTACAGAGACTTTAAATCGGCGCGCTGCAGCACACCCTGTGCGCCGGGCTCTTTCTTGATTTCGTCGAGAATGCGCACAGCCTCGCGGTAATGGCTTGTGCCGTCGCTTCCTTTTCCGTCCAAACGCGAAGAGGTTCCGAGCAGAAATTGAATTCGTGCCGTCTCCATACGGGATCCGAGCTTGTCACTTTGCCCGAGCGACTGCTCCAGCCCTTGACGCGCATGTGCGTAGTCCTTGCCTTTGATGAGCGCCTCGGCCAGGGCCACCGAACACTGCAACGATAGCGCCTTCAGGCCTAGCGCATCAGCTTGGCCGGTCAACGGACGGAGGCTCGCGCTTGCCGACTGTGCTTGTCCTTCCGCGAGGGCAACCCGCCCAAGATTCAGCTTCGAGAGCACGATCTCCTTTTGTGCTTTTGCGCTCAAGGCCGATTGCAGTGCCCGCTGATACAAATCCTTTGCGGCTTTGAGATTCCCCTGATAGGCCTGCACATCGCCCTGTGCGTTCAGGATGTCCGCCAGCACGGTGTCATTCTTTAGCTCGCGAGCCAGACCCTGCGCTTCCTCCAAGATCTTGCCAGCTTCCGATCCACGGCCCGCAAGTGCGAGCGCCAAGCCGTAGTCGTTGAGGATTTCAGCCATGGCGCGGGTGCGATCGCCCAGATCACGGAAACCCTTGGCCGCATCTTGCAACGACGTTACGGCGGCCCCATACCTCCCCTGAACCACGAACACCATGCCCATCCCGTGCGAGTCCATTGCGGCTCCGCGGCTGTCATTGGCAGAGCGGCGCAACTGGAGCGCTTTCATGTAGGACGAGATGGCATTGTCAAACTGTCCGGTCTGGGCATACCCCTCGCCCAGATTATGAAGGGTTTCAGCGATGTCCGCGGACACTCCCAACTTCTCTCGTAACTGCAGTGCCTGCTGATAGTAGGTCAGCGCATCGTCGTTCTGCCCCTTGGCCAGATAGACATTGGCAATATTGTTCAGGCATAGCGCCTGGTTGGACTCGTCCCCGGTTTCACGCTGCATCTGCAAAGACTGCTTGTACAACTGCAGAGCCTTGTCAGGCTGGCCACGGTCTTCGGCGAGTTGACCCATGTCGAGCAGCGTGTCGGCTGCGCCCTTCTTGTCAGCGATTTCCTGCTCCAAACGTAGGGCTTCGTTGTAACTGGCCAAAGCGGCATCGGGCTTACCCAGCGACCGTTGCACGTGCGCGATTTCTGCGAGACCGTTCGCCACTCCGGACTTGTTTCCGAGGTGCCGATTGATGTCGACGGCCTGCTGCAGGTTGCGGAGCGCTTCTTCGGATTTATTCAGGCCCTCATAACCAACCCCGATAGCCTGCAGGATCTGTGCTTTCTGTTCCTGGTTATCGACCTCGATGGCTAGCGTCAGCGCGCGATTTAAAGGATCCAGTCCAGCTTGCGGAGTACCGCTGACAACCTCAAGCCATCCAGTCGACAAGAGGGCCTGCAGATTCTTCGGATCGGCACTCAGAACTTTCGCATAGTGCTCCCTGGCTTTCGCATAGTCCCCCTGATCCTGGTAAAGCCCGCCGAGTGCGAATTGGACGTCCAGATTGTCGGGCGCGCTTCGGGCCAGATTCTCGTAGTTCTCGATGGCCTTTTTGTTGTCCTTAACCACGCGAGCATGGCTGGCCTCGATGAGATATTTCTCCGAAACCGGAAGGCCATCGCTCAACTCTACCGCTCGGCGTGACGCCTGTTCCGCATCGTCGCCATATCCCAAAGCCGAATACGTTTCGCCCAATCGTGAGTAAGCCAGCGCAAACTGGGGGTCTTCTTTGACCGCGGCCTGGAACTGTTTCAACGCCTCCAGATTGCTTCCTTGACGGGCGAGTTGTAGTCCCTGGTTGTAATCGCGCAGCGCTTCCACGGAAGTGGAAGTCGGTTTGAACGACTGCGCCTGCAACTCTTTGATCAGGTCGGGCGACAGGGCAAGGTTTTGCCGGATCGCGTCCGCGAGGTAATCAACCGCTCCTGAAAGTGCCTGCTGGCTCTGTGCTTCGGATTTCAACGATTCCGTTCGGCCGCGCTTCAAATCCTGCAGCGTGGCATCGATCCGAATCTGCTCCCCGAGCTTCACGTATTGGCCCGACACCACAATGTCGGCGTTCGCGAACTCCGCCACCCGGCGCAGCGTGGCCGGGTCTAGCGACACGCCCGGCGTGATCCGCAGGTCGTGTAACACCTGTTGCAACCGGTCCGGCGACACTGCTCGCAAGTGCGCCGACTGGCCGACGTCCGTGCTCAGCATGTCCCCGAGACTGGGTCCCAGCCAATCCCATGCCGGATCTCCCGATGCATTGTGGAAGGGAAGTATCGCCAGAGATTGCGACGGCACGGTCGCAACATGCTTCGACGAATTCGGGACGAACAGCTTGCCCCGCATGGCGTAGCCAACTACGGCAAGTACGATGGCTGCCAGGATCCCACCCAGCCACGGCCACGGCACCGTCTGACCCCAGGGCTTCACGCTAGGAAATGCGATGGCCCCTGCTGTTCGCTTGCCCTGCCAGGCCTCAAGATCGGCAAGCAGGGCTTTTGCACTCGGATAGCGTGCTGCCGGCTCCCGCTCCAGGCACCGGCCGACGATGTTGCTCAGCGCCTGCGAGAGGGTGCTATCAAGCTCGGAAATCGGGCGCGCCCGCTCCTGCGTGCGCCGGATCAGGCTGGCCAGCGCGCTGTCGGCTCGGTACGGCATCTGGCCTGAAAGCAGTTCGTAGAAAATCAGACCGGCGCTGAAAATGTCAGAGCGCTGGTCCAGTTCCTTGGCCAGTGCTTGCTCGGGGGACATGTACTCCATCGTCCCTACCAGGGCCCCGGTCTGGGTCATGCCTTCGCCTTCGAGCGTTCGTGCCAGCCCGAAGTCCATCACCAGAACCCGTCCCGCTTTGTCGAGCATGACGTTCTGCGGTTTCAGATCCCGGTGGATCACTTCCACGCTGTGGGCCGCGTCGAGCGCGAGGCAGATCTGCTCCATGATGTCAACCGCTTCCTCCGCCGGAAACTTTTTCCGCTCGTGGATGAGGTTGCGCAGATCCCGCCCCTCGATGAACTCCATGGTGATGAATTTGACTCCGTCACCTTCTCCGAGGTCGTAGATTCGGATCACATTGCGGTGCGTGACCCTTTGCGAGAGCAGTAATTCCTGTTTGAAGCGCTCGATGATGGCGGGGTTCCTGGCCAGTTCCGGCCGGATGACCTTCAATGCCACCAGGCGGTCCAGTTCAAGATCCTTGGCCTTGTAGACGGCCCCCATGCCGCCCTCACCGAGGGTCTGCACGATCTCATACCGCTGCGCCAGAACGAAGCCCGTCTCGAGGACGGGCTGCAGCTGCCTGAATACCTCCTGCGCGCGAGAGGCGCTCCGCGGGGGCGGAGAAACGCCGTCGGCAATAGTCGGCGAATCGGAAGGGGAAACCTGCGAGAGAGGCACCAAGGTGGGCGCGTCCGACCCAGAAGCTTCTGAAAAGGGCACGATCGTGGGAGCATCGGAGGATGGAGGGGGCAAGTCGGAAGGCGAACTGCCGGCGCCACTGGAGGGCGTGCGTACCGCTGCCCCGCCTTCGCCTGGCGTTGGCGAATCCTGATCGCGCCGTAGTCGGCCCTGCTCTCCCATTGACACCCGTGAAAATAGAGGGAAGTGGCCACGCCCTCGCATAGGGGGAAACCTGGGCTGGCCGTCCCCCTTTCGGCCGCCCGCACGAGAAACTGAAAGTATATACCCCGCCTACCTCGAAGTCAGCGCAGCTGGAACTCTTGCAGGTACTGCTCCGCTTCGCCGGGAGTTGTGCCGACAGACCATGCGGCTTCTCCACGCAGCCGTGCGCTTGGATGAATTTTTATCCACAGCCCGGAACCACTTCCGCCACTTCTTCCAGACTCATAGTGCATTTACTTTCTCCAAACGTTACATCGCGCGCAGGAAGGTTGAACGAATGTACTTAGGGTGGGCCACAGCCCGTAACGCTCATTTTCTTTCTTTGCACACTGCTGTCTTTTGCGCCGAGTGCGAGTTGATCAGTGAGAACAGCACTCCCTACTGTCTGGCGTGCGGCAGTCAAGCCATGCTCAGCCTCTCCCGCGTGCTGGGCGGATCGCTGAAAGGACAACAAACCGCTCACTTGATCGCCGACGCCGAACTGGACCGCCTGGTGCGCGATCTGATCTGTACTGTGCCTGACGAGGCCCCGGGCTTCGGCGGCAAAAAGCCTGCGGCTTCCGTCGCCATGCATCCCGGACGCCACCACCTGCGAAGCGTAGGCCTCGGCGGTTCCTCTTTGCCGGGCATGGATCCCGGTGGAGAAATCGAGATTCTCCCTGGGGAACTCGATCTGGAACCCGGCATCAATATCATCGCCGAGCGCGCCCGGGCTTTGACCGGCGCCACCGGTGCGGCGATTGCCCTCCACACAGGAAAAGAAATCATCTGCCGGGCCCGCACCGGCCGAACCGCTCCCGACCTCGGGGTGCATCTCCAGACCGATTCCGGGCTGTCCGCCGAATGCGTACGCACCGGCGAGATCCTTCTTTGCCACGACGCCGAAACTAACCCCCGTGTCGACCTTGCCAGCAGTCGCCGCCTGGGCGCGCGTTCCATTTTGGTAGCCCCGCTGCGTCACTACCGGCGTACTTTGGGGATCTTCGAAGTGCTCTCGGCGGAGCCCTACGCCTTCGACCACAGCGACGTCTCGACCATGCAATTGCTGTCGAGTGTGATGGTTGCAGCCATGGCCCGGCTGTCGAGCATGCGCCCTGCGACGCAGAAATGGCCAGCCTAGGCTTGTCCGGATGGGCCGGCCTGGGTGACTGTCCGTTACCCTGTCGCCTCTTGCCCTTCTTACTGCGCGAGAAACCCTTTCTT
>Ga0307471_100002671_pt1 | contig 10337 bp, 18 predicted proteins | sample atmos_gasesAM3C__2_FD_204566 | JGI IMG/M metagenome (GOLD analysis project Ga0307471, IMG submission 204566) | Hardwood forest soil microbial communities from Morgan-Monroe State Forest, Indiana, United States - atmos_gasesAM3C_515 | ecosystem: Environmental > Terrestrial > Soil > Temperate... | reverse complement strand
GGTCACGACCCCCGTCACGGCCGCACTACAGGCAGCAATGACGATGAGCACCCGCGCGAGCGGCATCCGCGCCGCCTGTGCCATGATGGATGGCGTCACCCCGGCGAGCTCGCTCGGCAGGACGACGTCGACCGGCGGCTGGTAGCGGGGGCGCGGCAGCGCTTGCTTCGTCACCGCTTCGCGCGGATCGAAGACCGGGACGGATTCGGGGCTCGCTTCGGGCGCGGAGATCGGATCGGGCTCGGGCGGGGGAGCGGGGCGAGTGCGCGGACGCGGCACCGCCGTACGGGCCGGAGGCGGGACGAGAGCTTCCTTTTCTTTTTTGATGTGCACGGTCGCATCGTCAAGGAGCGACCGCATGTCGTCTTTCGGCATCCTGCACCTCCGCAATGATAGCGCGGCGAATATCGCCGGGTCGGTCGGACTTCGATAGGACGAGCGCTTGTACCGCGAGTGCTTCGCGCTCGACTCCCGCCACTCCCGTGAACAGCACCCTGCCCGTGAGCGGCCAGCGCCGGAGCACCGTCTGGAGCAGCACCGTGCCGCTCGGACCCTGCATCGTCTGGTCGGATACAACGACCAAGACCGGTCCCTTTTCCAGGCGGCGGATCGCGGCAAACGTGTTCGACTCCGCCTCGACGCTCAACCCGGAATCGGCGAGAAACCGGAGCCAAACGCGGCGCACCGCTTCGTCGTCGTCTACGAGCAATACGTCGAGGCGCTTCATCGCTCCCACCCCGTAGCAGGCCTAGCCCCCTCTCGCCGCCTCCACGTTTTCGACGGACGGCGGCTCACTCTCCGCCACGCGTTTTTCGAGCGCGCGGATCCCCTGCTCCGCTGTTCCGACGCGTTGGTCGAGCTTGGCTTCCGATCCTTCGAGCCCCGTCAGCCGCTCGCCGACGATGTCGCTCTCCTCGATGAGCCGCCCATGCAGCATCTGTGAGGTGCGGTTGAGCTTCACCACGGCGGCTTCCAAGTTTCCTATGTAGCGATTGTTTTCCCGGAGCTCCTCGGCGAAGAGCTCGAGCTGTGCGCTCATGCCGCGGTAGTTCCCGCTGATCCGTTGATCGAACGTTTGCAGCTGCTGGTCCTGGCGCTGAAATTCGTTCTTGAGCTCGCGGAGCATGACCTCGCTCTGCGCCTGGCCCCGCCTCACCTCGCCGAGCGACTTTTCGAGCCGCCCGACTACCTCTTTGTTCTGGTCATCGCGCTCGACGAGCTCGTTTAGGAGCGTCAAAACGGGATCATCGGTCGGCGCCTGGCTCATGCGTTGTTCCCCTCGGGATCGACTTCTGATTCGGGCTCGTCGTCGAGCGTGTCCATCTCGGCACGAAACGCGCGGTTGCGATCGGCTTCGAGCAAGTCCGCTTGCGACGTGAGCGCCGCTTCGGTCGCACTCGCCTGCACCCAGGCGTCGTGCCGCGCTTGCCGGACTGCGTCCGTGCCGTCCGCGTCGGGCACGAGCCGGAGCTCCTCATCCCCTGCGTCGGCAAACGTCATCTCCTCGCCATTGAAAAAGTGGAGCCTGCGCACTCGACTCTGATCGAGGAGCGGGTGAATTTGGTCATACCCGCTCGGTCCGTTGATCTCGAACGGCCCCACGCGGTGCTGCCAGATGCACCACGGCATGCCGTTCGGGGTCGCGGGCTCGGGGCGCGAGGGCGCCGCGTAGTGCGCGACGAAGAGCGGGAGCCGAAGCACCCAGTCGGGCTTGCCGAGCCGCGTCCAGTCGCGCTGCGTGATGTACGCGTAGCAGCCCTGCGTCGCTTTCAAGAGCGCCGCAAACTCCTCGAAGAACGCCGCGTGCTCGGGCCCGATGGGCCGCGCCGGAGTATCATCCTCGATGTCGAGCGCCGGGATCACGTCCTCGACCTTGCCGTAGCCGATGGCGCCCGCCGCTTCCCAGAATGCTTGGAACTGATCGGCCACGGGCTCGGTCGGCCGCGCAAAGGCGTAGGCGCCGATCGCAAAACCCGCGTCGCGCGCACGCTTTGCATGCTCCTTCGCGAGCGCGTCCTTTTTCGTGCCGTACGTGAGCCGCACGATGCAGAGATCACAGCCCGCCGCGCGCATCCCCGCCCAGTCGAGCGCGCTCGGGCTCTGGTGATGTGAAACGTCGATCGCGTACAGCATCTCAGTTCCTCACCATGGCCGATTGCGCCTGCCCAAGTATCGTGGCTCGATCTGGCGCGGCACGAGCCGCTTTTCGGGCTCCGCATCCCGCGTGCCGTAGTCTCGCTTCGGCGGGTCGGGCGGCGTGCACCAGCAGCTCGGTAAGCCACAGCGCTTCGACGGGTGGAGCGGGGGGAGTCTCGTGTCCATGTGCTAGGAGCCCGACGGCTGTCGAGAGCAGGATGGCGAGCACGATGATGAGCGCGCGTTCGTCATCAGTCACCGTGCGATCTTCGGACCACTCGCGCAGTGCTCCTGCCGCTCACGGGCAATCTGCTCGCACTCGCCGGTCGCTGGACAATCGGCGGCCTGCCCCGCGAAACGGCACTGCTCGTACTGAGCGGCGCAGTTTGCAAGCAGCACTGCTTCCGTCTCCTCATCACAGGGATACGCCTCGCGGTAGCACGCGAGCGCGAGGAGTGCGACGGCGACGGCGGAGCGCATCGGGGTCCATTCAACAGAATCCCCGTAAATCGGTCAACTTTTCGGGGGTCAATCACCCCGCACGAGCGCCGAAGGCGCCTCAGGGTGCACCCTGAATGAGCTTCTGCGCTTCTTCCCACGCCTTCGGAAGCTGGAAGAGTGTGACGGCGATGCCGCAGATCGTGCCGACGAGGCGCAGGGATTCGTCGAGCGCCGTGTCCTTACCCTGCGGGTAGACGACCTTCGAGTGCGCGGCGTCGACGGCGGCCTTGCCAATGCCGATTGTGCCGATGAGCGTCGCGCCAGCGAGGAACGCGACGGCGGCGGGATTCTTTTGTAGGGCATCCATCAGACAGCGCCGTGCGCTATGCTCCGCCCGTCTTCGACTTGTACCAGGCGTAGCCGCCGACGAGCGCCGCGGCGAGCAGGCCTCCCGCGATCATCGTGGCGTTCGAGGTCTTGGCGGGCGCTGGCGCCGGGCCGGGCACGAGCGGCGCGCTCGGACCGGTGGGCGCAATCGGGCGCGGCGCGCCCGGCGCCGGACGTGGCGCCGTCGGCTGCACCCGGCGTTTCGGATCCGTGAACGCCTGGCAGTTTTTGCCCCAGCTCGGCATCCAGCGGGAGCCGGTGTTCACGTCGAGCCAGCGCATGCCGCCGCACATCGTAGCGTCGAGCATGCCGCTCGTCGGCACGGGCAAAAACTCGTGACCGCCGAGCTGCTGGTTCAGGCCGTCTTGAAGGTTCGGGACACGATTGTCGCGCACCATCCATGGCAGGCCCCCGAATTGCGCGTCGAGCTTCTTCGCGTCCTCCGAGTGCGGGTCTTGCACGGGCGTCGACGAGCCGACCTTGGTCGGATTCACGTAGGACTGGCAGATCACCATGTTCGAGACGGGATCGGAGGCGAGCACGCTCCCGCAATCGATGCCTACCGTCTTGAATGCCCCACACGTTGCCGGACCGATGCGGCCATCGGCAGTGATCGGCTTGAAGCCCGTCCGCGTGAGGCAGGTGTTCAGGTGGTCTTGGAAGGCCTGGATCGCGGGGTTTGGGGTCGGGCTCGCCCACGTCCAGCCGCCGGCCGACTTCGGCGCGGGCGAGACGGGCGGCGGGCAGATCCGGAGGGCGCACCCGTAGTAGGCGAAATCTGCGGCCTGCACCGATTTACAGCGCTCCCAGTCGCCGTCGTACGCCCTATCGGCGAGCCCCTCGGTGATGCACCGCCGCTCGGCCACCTGCCACGCTTGCGCGTTACAGTCCTTGAAGCCGGGCGTGTCCCAGCAATTTGCGGGGATGACCGCGCCGAGCCCCGACTGTCCTCGCATCGAGGGCAGCGCGAGGAGCGGCGGCGTGCCGCGCATGCTCGGCAGGGCGCGAAGCGGTGGGGTGCGGGGATTGCCGAGAATTCCGAGGGACATTACTTCTCCACTAAGACTTGCGCGTCGTAGATGGTCACGTCGACGTCCTGATCTGCACAGCGTTCTTCAATGAGATCTTGAATGTCGCCGTTGTCGAGCAAGCGATCGACCATATCCGCTACGTCATGCGCGCCGTCAGCATCGATCTTCAGCTCGATGACGAGCGTCGCCTTTCTTGTCGCAGGATGACGCACGATCGTTACATTTCTACGCCGCTTTGCCATCATCACTCCATCGTGACCGACACCGGCAAGAAGAGCGCCGCGCTCGGCGCCGGAAGCTTCGTGCCGCACTGGGCGACCTTGGCGGGAAGCACGATGTTCCGGCCATGCGTGCACCAGAGCGTACCTTTGGCATTGCCCTTGGCGGCGATCGAGAGGCCGCGGCTTGCGAGCCAGCTCGCGGGCTCTAGGGCCCGGACTCCGATTTGTCCGCTCGCGCCCCGGACGATTTCCGTGACGGTGAGCTCCACCTGTCGCATCACCGCAAGCGGGGTGCCGATACCAACCTCACTCCCGCTCGTCACGAGGAGCGCCGCGATCCCCGAACCGTAACCGACGAGCACCGGCTCCCGATCGGAGACGAGCACGAGCCCCGCCTTCGATACGGCGACCGTGCCGCTCGTCAGAGCAAAAACAGTCGTTTTGCCACCCTCGGGCTGGATCGTCATCGGAGAATTGCAGCCCGTGTCGCCTGAGCAGCGCGTCGCAAACCCACGCTCTACGACAGCGCGGTGCGGATGATACAAGGCGCGGAAGGCCAAGGCCGCTCCGATCGCCGTCCAAATAGCGGCGCCCCAAGCGAAACCCTGGTCGGATTTTCGTGCGGCACTCGGTGAAGCGGGGTCGACGGCGGACAATAGAGGATCGCTCGCGCGGGACCAGTCTACCCGGGAGCGTTCCGAGGCTGCAACTTTCCGGGGGAGCAAACGGTGAGGCCGGAAAAGTTCTCGTTTCCCCGGCATCTCGGGTAGAATTTCTCACCGTGGTGACGCCGCCTGCAGTGCCGTATCGACTTCTGCCCGCTTCGACGACCCTCTTCGGGGCGGCCGGCAGTCTCGAAAACATTCTCGCCCCGCTCGCGAGCGGGGCGCTCTGCTGGGTCATCGAGGAGGCGTCCCTCTACTCGTTCGATGCGAGCTCGCTCGCCGCCGTCGCACCGCCGAACGTGATCGCAACCGCCCGCGGAGCAGGCGCGCCGGGGCGCTGGATCCGGGTCGTGGCGACGACCGCCGCAATTCCCTTCACGACCGGCTTCTGGGTCGATCGGGGCGCACCGGACGGCGGCAATGGTTCCGCCGCCTCACCCTTCAACACGGTAACCGCGGCCGTCGCAGCGGCACCGACAAGTAGCACCATCCTCATCTTGCCCGGCGACTATTCGGCAGAAGATGCGATTGCCGTCGGATCGAAAACGCTCACCTTTTTCGGGCTCGCGGGCCAAGATGGTTTGAGCCGCGTCACGTTGCCCGGGATTGGATACGCGAGCGGCGGCACGTCGCAACAGCTCGCGTTCCGCCACGTGAGCACAACGATAACTCGCACCGGACCGTCCACGACCGGGATCTACCTCGACTACTGCCCGAGCATCATCCTTGCTGGCGCCGGCAACGCAACGCAGGTGATCTCGAATGGAGACTTTAGTTGCGTGCTTCAGGGTGAGGGCGGCCAGCTCTACATGCGCGCCGGCTTCATCGGCAGCTACACCGCCAATAGTGGCACCGGCATCTCCCTCCAAAACGTCGGCATCGCCGGTCACCTCGTCGCCGCAGGCATCAACCTGAACGATTCCGATTGGACGAGCCTCGGACTTACTATCACCTCGCCGCTCATCTTCTGGGATCTCACGACGGCTGCGCGCGCGCGCGCGCTCGGTGTCACGACTTCCTCGACGCCACTCCTGCTCGAAGCGCACAACGCCAATGATACCTTCACCGTGGCCATTCCCGCCGGCACGAGTGACGTGGCCGTCAACGTCGCGGGATCACTCCTCGCTGGAGTCGCCGTCGGCGACGCTGTGGTCGCCAGCTGGGCTATTCCGGGGCCCGCTGCCTTCGGCGCCGCCGCAATCGGCGGCTGTCAAGTGACCGCTACGGACGAAGTGACGATCCGCTTCGTCGGTGTCACGGGTGGTGGCAACCGCGACATCATCCTCTCGTGGCTGCAATCGCCGTAACTTCGGGCTTGATCGGGATCGCGCTTGGCGCCCTCTCACCACAGAACGGGCAGAAGTTCACGAAGGAGCGGTACTCGCCATTGTCTACGACGAACCGCCCCGCCTCGTCTTCGGTGCAGTCTTCGATGGCGGCACCGAAACCACCAGCGTGCTCAGCGTCTCGCGGGGCCTTGCAGCAGTGGCTCATGTCTGGCTGATCCCGCTCACAGCTTCGTAGAACGATGGGGGCCGGAGCTCGTGGAGATTGCACCGGCAAGCGCTCATCGGCACGATCCGGAATTCGACCTCGCCCGATCGCACTATCTCGGCAGGCTCGCCAGGGCGTGCGAGCGTCCCCGCTCGGCAGTCCGGGTGATGCCCGCTCGGCAGCACCGGCTCCCGAAACGCCCAGTGATAGAGTCGCGCGATCATTGGAGCTCGTTTCGGCGCTGCGCTCATGCCTGCCCCACTTCCCGCGCCGGCAGTGGCAAGATCTCCACGCTCTCTTCGAGCTCTTGTCCGCAGAACGGACAGTAATCGATCGCTCTATCACGCCCCGTGCCCTCGTTCGGGTAGGGATCTGACCAGCCCTTTGCTACCCAGTACACTAGCCCATCGGAGTCCTGCCGTTGCCCGATCGCCTCATCGTCACAACCTGGGCATGTCTCACTGAGAAGCGGATCGCTCACCGGAGCCCCTGCGGTCGCGCTTCCCCCGTGCGGAAGTTTTGGAGGAGGCACGGCCCCGCATACCCGATGGGCTCGCCCTTGACGAGGCCGGCGATGCCGTCCGCCGTTTGCTCCACCACGTCCGCGTCGCGCGCGCCCCAGCTCTTCTGCCAGCGGAGCCACTGGCCATCGCTCACGTCAGCCCGCCGGCGGCGCATGATCCCACCGCGGCCGAGCGCAAACTCCCCCGGGTAGAGAAAGTCCGCAGCGTGCCCACATTCGTGAAAGAGGATCCCAGTCACGTACGGATGCGGGAGCTCGACGAGTTCGGGGGCGCACAAGATTTTCTTGCCGGTTTCCGCACATGCGGCGAAGTGCCGGGCGCTGTCATGGATCTCGGGCGCGACGTAAAACTCCACTTTGCTGAGCAATGCGAAGCCCGCTTCGAGGAAGCGCTCGCGCGCGACCTCGAAAAATGGAAGCAGGATCCCGTACGCTTCGTCGAGCGTCACGGCTGTTTCTAGTTTCGGGCAGGCGCTCATCGGCGCGTCCCGGTTAGCGACGGTACGCCGCCGCTTGTTGACGGATGGCCGCGGTGCGCTGGCCCACGTAATTCGGATCGATTGCGCCTTGCTGAATGCCGGAGCGCACGTAGCGCTGGCACTGGTCGGGCGTCATGTAGAGAAAGATCTGCTTCTGACAGTGCCCGCAGCGGATGGGCGGGGTTGCCTTCCCGCCGTGGAAGATCCAGCGATGACCCGTGTCGGGATCGACCGGGACTGCACCAGCCGCGACGTCGACGAGCTCGATCCAGCTGAGCGAGACCGCATTTTGGTTCGAACAGTTCAGGCAATGGAGCGTGAGCGTGTAGCCCGGCGATGGCTGTCCACCCTGTCCAGGCGTCATCTTCTCGCGGATGGTTTCGAAGTCCGTGAACCCGTCACCCGCGAGCACGCCCTGCGCGTTATCGATCACTTCCGTGTCGTTTTGGAAATCGTCGTAGAGGCCCATGGCTGCCTAACGGTAGCTCTGATGGCACGGGGGGCGCAACCAGATCCTCACAGAGCCGGGCTCCCTGCGAGAAATACGAGGTACATCCCGACGCCCGGAAAGATCGGGTGCGGCGTACCGCCCGCCACTTTATTCGTGCCGTAGAGGTTTGAGAAGCCGGCGTCGTCCGCCGTGAAGTCCCACGTGGACGCGCCACCCGCGCGATACGCCACGATGGAGAGCTCGTTGCCGACGATGCGTCGGAGGAGCGGCGCGAAGTAGACGTTCGGGGCGAAAGCGGTGCTGAAGCCACCGACCGTTGCTGGAATGTAGGTGCCCTGATCGGCGACGCCCGGCTGGGGGTTATCGAGGTCGCCAGACACGACCGGCAAGACGCCACTGCCGACGACGGCAGGGACGATGACTTCCGACGTATACGCTGGAAGGGAAACGAGGTTGTTGCCGGAATCGTCCGGCGCGCCGCGCTTCCCGATGAGACTGTAGGGCACGGTCGGGTTGTTGTTCTTTTGCGCGAAGTTGTGATCATCGATCGTGCGGAGCCGCCAGCGGAGCTCGTAGGTGTAGAAAATTTCCGCCGGCTCATCCGTAAAGAAGAGCGCGCGCGGGATGAGCAGCATCAGCGTCGCGCCGATCGACACCGGCACGTACCGCGCGAGAAACTCCGAGAGCTCGGAATTCGGTGTGCCGGCGCGCGGATCGAGCGGCAGAAACCGATTCTGCTGATCGGCCATCACGAACGGCAGTGGCGTCGAACGGGCGAGCCCTTGATAGAGCATCTCGAATCCGGCCGGTGGCCGGAGCAAGACCGCAATCGAGCCTTGCGGATCATCGAACACGTTGTGGGTAGGCGTCGCGGTCAATCGTCCTCGGCGTACCGGTGCTGCCAAGCGTAGTAGCTGAGCATCCCCGCGATTCCAAGCCCGAAGATCGCCATCGTGGCGCTCTTGCCAGCTTCGGCCCGCACCTCCGGATCGGGGTGGGCCCATCCGTCCTTTGCGCGAAGCGTGTTTCGGACCGCACCCACGGCGACGATGCCTGCCGCCGCACCGAGCGGGCCGGCGACGAGTCCGCCCACAACGAGGCCGGCCGTCCCAAAGAGGAGGCCCTTCGCCGCACCCCGGCGGAGCGCGCTATCGCCGGGGGGAGGGAGCATCGGGCTCGGGCCCTCGGGGCGAAGCGGCACGACGGGCCCGGCAGGAGAAGGAGGCGGTTCTGGTTGGCCGAAGGGGTTATCCATCCCCTGAGACGACCCGTCCCTTCCATGCCGAGCTTCGAGCCCGTCGCACGCTTCGTCCGAGTAGTCGAACACCGTGCCGCCCAGGGTACGGTGTCGGCCGCTAAGGCGTCAACTTTTCAGGGGTCTCGGCGCTGTCATCTTTCCGAGCCCATCTGAGCCATGCGCACCGCACGAGCTGGGGTCTCGGATGCCCGCCTGAAGAAAAACCTCACCCTTTTTCTCTCTTGCACGCCGCTCCTCCTCGTCCGCATGCCACTCGTTCTTTGTAATGAGCTGAAACGGCAATGCTACTCCTTTCATCCAGCTAGCGGCCGACCATGTCGGCAGGAGCCGGTGCCATCGTCCCGACCCTCCAGGCGGAGCAACCACCAAGACACCATCATGCGTACAGGATGAGTTTGCATAAAACCTCCACGCCCCATGCCCCGAGTACGCGTACTGGCCATCCGCAAACCATGGTTCGCGACCGCGCGACCGCCGCGCCCGTTGCCGGCGCCAACGACTCATGCCGCCCCCGGACACTTGCCCTGGAGCCAGCGGTGGAGCGCGCGGCGCTCCATTTCTTCACGCCCAGCCTCTTCACCGAACTCCAGCATTACCGTGAGCGCCTCACGAACATCGACACCCATGACACCGGTCCAGCAGCTGCCGCACTCGCAACAGGGCATGCCGGCTCGACTGCGCAGGCGCCGAACTTTCTGGGTGCTCACTCGAGTGCTCGTCCGGCCATCAGCGCCAGACTTTTCTTCCCCCGCCACCGTTCCCGCCAGAGCTCAGCCCCTGGATGGTCCCTTCACCACCGCCTCCCCCTCCGCCTGCCCGTCGTTCGGTCGGAATACCACCCGCGCCGCCGCCACCGGCAACGAAGCCTCTCTCTGGGTCGTAGTATCCCGATGTGAACGCGCTCGACCCGCCACCACAACCGACGGTGACCGGTACAACAGGCGGGAGCTCGCTAGCCGGGTAGACGTGATGCGCGACCTGCTGAGGCTTCGTATCATCCGGATGCGGAATATTCCCGTCGAACCGCCGCTCGATGATGTCCGTGCATTCGGCGAGTAACCCACGGATCTCCATGCACGAGCTCCCCTCCGACCAGGAAACGTAGTGCCGAGAGTGCGGGTGATCGTTTTTTCCGACCATGACGATGACGACCGCGCCATCGCCGATCGCCCGCGCGAGCTGCCGCACGAGGTAACCTACATCCGAGAGTCCTTGCCAGGGGCGCTTGTTGCCGTCGGCGTCGATGAGCGT
>Ga0307471_100002670_pt1 | contig 10338 bp, 7 predicted proteins | sample atmos_gasesAM3C__2_FD_204566 | JGI IMG/M metagenome (GOLD analysis project Ga0307471, IMG submission 204566) | Hardwood forest soil microbial communities from Morgan-Monroe State Forest, Indiana, United States - atmos_gasesAM3C_515 | ecosystem: Environmental > Terrestrial > Soil > Temperate... | reverse complement strand
AAGAATCAGTGATGCAATGAAACCGCTTCTGAAAATGTTGGACCACGCTTATCTAAACGATATTGAAGGCTTGGAGAATCCAACAATCGAGAAAATGGCAGAATGGTTCTGGAAGAAATTGCATTCTCAATGTCCCGGCCTCTGCGAGATTGTTGTGCACGAAACCCCAACAGCACGCTGCGTGTACCGTGGTAACTAGCAAGGAACGATGACTTTGGCAGCCGCCGGCATACTGATCGCGGAATTCTTCGAACACCGGCAGGCCCTTGTAGAAGGCGGCCGCCCCTCCCTTTTAGCCTTTTTAACTTTGTAACTCTTCAACTCTTCAACGATTTGAGCCGCCCAAAGAAATCTTCGAAGAGCGCGTCGTAGATCTTTCCACGCTCGGGATGATATTGGACGGCCAACGCAAATGGATAATCGCGCAGGCGCACTTGCTCGATGATGTCGTCATCAGTGCACCACGCTTCGACTTCGAAACCGTCTGCGACACGATCGATCGCCTGATGATGTGAACTGTTTACGTTTTGGTATTGATGTTGCACTCTGCCGTCGTAACGCAGTGGTTGAATGTCCTGGTCTTTTTGTTCCGGCAGACCATGACCCGGAATGTCGAGTATGATGGTGCCACCGAGTGCCACATTCAATACCTGGATGCCTCTGCAAATGCCGAGAATCGGCAGTCCACGCGCGAGCGCCTTTGAAATCGCTTCGAACTCCCAGCCATCCCGCTTGGGGTCAAGATCATCCTGGCAGAGCAATGTCGGATCGACATTTTCCTGGCGCAGAAATTCAGGCGTGATGTCAGAGCCGCCTGTCAAGAGCAGGCCGTCCATCTCCTCCGTCGGAACGTCGCCTTTGCGCGCATCGAAAACACGAATCTCAGGATGCTTCGCAAAAAATTGTTGAAACCATTTTTCATCCTTCGGGCGCATCCACGTGGCAAGGCTAACCATCGTCGAATTTGCGACTTGCTGATGGGTATGTAAAGAGCACTCCCATGTCGCGCGGGGACGTCTCCAATAGCTTAACTGAACAAGTGGAACGATTGACGGCCGAAAGCAAGGCTCGAGCGATTGCAGTATCGGTCCACGATCTCGAGAGCGGCTTGCGCTTTTCCCTGCGGGGTGATCGCTGGTTTCATGCTGCAAGCACAATTAAGGTTGCAGTGCTTCTGGCCCTTTTTCGCGCCGTGGACGAGGGGCGCGTTCGGCTGGATGACTCGCTGCACGTGCGAAATCGCTTTTTCAGCGCAGCAAACGGCTCTCCTTTTCAGCTCAACCGCGACTCCGACGCAATGCCCGAGCTGTATCAAGCCATCGGGCAAACAGCGAAAATTTCTGTGCTTGCGGAAGGAATGATTTCTGCGAGCAGCAATCTCGCGACCAATTCACTGCTCGATTTTGTGGGCGTGGCATATGCACGAAATGTTCTGCGCGACGCGCAAGTTGAAGGAGTGGAACTGCGGCGAGGTGTTGAGGACCATGCGGCACATGAAAAAGGTGTAAACAACGAAGCGACTGCTGATGGTTTGGTGACGTTGTTGTCCACCCTGCGTGGCAATTTTCTTAGAAGCGAAAGCAGAGAACAAGCGATCCGTATTTTGCTGGAACAACGATTCAACTCGATGATTCCTGCCGGCCTACCGCCGCACGCAGCAGTGGCGCACAAAACAGGCGAGATCTCGACTGCCTGTCACGACATGGGAATTGTGTATTTGCCCGAACGCGAACCGTACATTGCTGTCATTTTGACGGAATTCGATTCCGAGAAGGAAGGGCGTCGCGAGACGGTCGCAGCTATTTCCGAAGCGATTTATCACTCGGTGATGGGAATGCAGGGCGAGATCAAATGAGCGTTGAGGGGTTGCGCGTGATTGATGGCTTTAATCTGCCTGAAGATTATCGGGCATTACTACGGCCTGGCGAAGCGGAAACGGACTTCCACGGCAATGTTCATCATCTGCCCCGATTCTTTTACGAAATCAGCAGCTGGCAGGAAGCGCACGAAATTCGGCTGGCACGGCACTTCAGGCTCTCGGAGTTGATGCTCGTGGATTGCCGTGAGGCGAGACTGCTTCTCGGTCAATTTCCCCATTATGTGCCATGTGCAATCGCGTTACTCGCGATATGGTTGGAAGATTTTCGCCGCGAAGTCGATGCGCCGGTTTTCATCAGTGCAAATGGCGGATACAGGTCGCCGGCGCATCAGATTGGCGGCGCAAAAAGCATTCATGCCTGGGGAACAGCTGCGAACATTTACAGGATCGGAGACACTTTTCTTTCAGACGCGAAGTCAATTGACAAATATGGGACTGTTGCGGCGTCGCTTAGTCTAGCGCTCTTTGTTCGCCCGTTCGGCTCGAAACATGGTGAAACCAACGACCATCTTCATATCGATTTAGGATTTGCGACGCTGACTCCACGCGGATTCAGCGATGCGAGTTGACCCCCTTTGGGCATGAAGGATTCCGGAACAGCACAACGCCGCCGATTTCTTCCCGAGCGCGCGGTTCTGGCAACTCCGCCGCGGGCAGTGATTGGCTTGGAAGCGGAGTTTAATCTTTTGGTAAATGGACGGAGGCGGCGTCCCGAAAAGGTGTTTGGTGACCCTAGCCGGCTGGTGCGCCGGCGAATGATTCCGCGGACCGGCAAATCGTTTCAATCTCCGGCTGGCGGTGCGATTTATTTTGACACCGGAGTAATCGAAGTCGCGACGCCGATCGTTGAACTGGAGCCTGGCTGTTGTTATCGCGCGACCCGCCTGCTTTGGGAGCAAATCCGGTATTTACGAGTGGAGCTCGATCACTGGGCGAAACGCAACGGCTGTCAGTGCGGCCTGCAGGGTTTTAGCACGCATTATAATTTTTCATTTCCCAAGGCGCGGAGATCAAAATTTCGCAACGCGACCAAGCTTGCGTATCTGCTCGCGCACATTTTGCCAGTACCGGTGATTTTGCTGGCGACGAATCGACAGAGCAGTGCGGTCGGCGTTCGTCCACGTAGGACCCGGCTTGAGGTCACAGGTGATTTTACGCCGGATCCCGAGTTAATGCTGGCGACGTGCGCTTTCATCACGGGCGCCGTGGAAACCGTCCTCTGTTGGGATGATTTTGGGTTAAGGCAATTGAATCGTAACGGAATTCCTCGGATAACGCCGTTTCGTTTGCGAAAGCATTCTTCGCGCCGCGGCTGGCGAGTTACGGTCCATTCGTTCGGCCGAAATCCGTTCGCCGCGGACATCAGCGCGCCGCTTTGGAAGTTGCGCGATGGTCGAATACTCAGCTTGCGTGCAATCGCGGCGGAAACTTTGATCCCGTTTCGGCGGCGCATTCGACAGATTAACGGTTTGAGCACGGCGGAGCACATTGCTGCAGTTTTCGCTGGAGACGCGCGCTCGCTTCTCGACTTTGAGAAGCGTCCTGAAACTTACGACGACGTCGGGAAGGGGATCGATTGGGGACGCCGCCGGAAGCGACGCTGGTCACGCTCCAAATACGAGAAAATTATCCATCGGGTGATCGTGCGCGAACCTATGCGCATCGGGCAAAGGCGCTATCGAGTGACCCGAATGAACGGATGGTATCAGGTCGACTTTCGAGAAATTGGAACGAATCGGCGTCGGACATTTAATCTTGACGAACTGGTACAGTTGTCGGCTGCGAAAAAGACAGCTCGCGCTGCGCCGCACAGACGCAAGCCTGGTAAAAAGAATCGCGCCAAGTAATTCGCAACGCGTTGAGGACAACGCGTTCTATCTATAGCCCCATCAACTCGCGAACGTATTTCACCGGCGGGCTGCCGTAGGAGATAACCTGGTCGTTGTATTTCTTTAGATCGAAATCCTTGCCTAGTTTCTTCTGCTCCGCTGCGCGCAGATCGAGATGCTCAGTGGCGCCAACAAAATAAGTGGAGAGCTGAGCTGAGGTGAGTCGTGCACGTTTCCATTTGGCCACGGCTTCGCCTTCCTGTTGGAAAGTCTCTTTCATCATCAAATCCATCGCTTCCTTCTCGGTCATGTTTCCAGCGTGAATGCTTTGATCGAGAATGGCGTTAGCGATCGCACGCAATCGCATCTTCAACTGCTGCATCTTCACTTCCGGGCCGCCGTAGCCCTGTTCCGCCATCATCTGTTCGCAATAAACCGCCCAACCTTCAATGAATGTTCCGCTACGAAAAATCGCCCGCACTAAGGTAGGCGCGCTGAATTCGTTTGCGTGAGCGAGCTGCAAATAATGCCCCGGCATCGCTTCGTGCACGGTCAGATCGCGAATCATGTAGTTGTTATATTCACGAAAGAACGATTCCTTTCGCTCCTTTGACCAGTCTTTTGGTGTTGGCGAGACAGCGAAAAATGTTTTGCCGGTTTTGTCGAGCGGGCCGGGAGAATCGCAATATGCAATAGCCACGCCGCGCTTGAATTCAGGCATGGCGATTACGTCCAGCGGTGTGCCTGGAATGGTAACGAGATTATGCGACCTGACGAAATTGCTTGCTTCGCTAACAACTTCTTTTGCGTAAACGACAACCGTGGCGTCGTCGGGATGCTGTTCAGCAAGCTTGTCGAGTACCGCCGCCGTTACTTTATGTTTGTCCGAGAGCGTTGCCGAGTCTGCGTTGGGAAAATACTTTTTGTAGAGCGGCAGCGCAGTTTCGTAGATGGCGGTTTGCGTCTGTTTCAGGTCGGCCTGCGCACGCTTCATGATTTCTTCCATTGACAAGTCCGATGCGAGCGCGAAACGCAGCTTCTTTCGAAACTTCTCCGCGCCGAGGCGGAAATTGCCGTCGGAACGCGGCAACAGATCGTTTTGAAGCCACTTTTTGTAATCATCAAGAGCGGCGGCCGTCTTTTCCTGTAAAGGCGCCAGATCTTTCTTCATCTGCGGCGTGCGATCAAGAACCGGCGCGAGTCCCTCACGCACCAGATTGATTGCGCCCTGCGTCTGCTCAACCGCTGTTTCCGTGTAAATGCTTGGCGGATGTTGCAGATTGGCTTTTGCCTGAGCGATCACGCGTGGAATGGCTTCCATGCGCTGGCGCAAATTTGGAATTCGTTGTTCTGGCGGTGCAAAATCGCGAGCGACCAACAGATAAAGGCTGTTCGCCAGGCTCTGCATATAAACAAGCGGATTCCACTCCGCTTGTTTCAACTCTTCAGCTTGGAAGATTTGGTAATCGATGTTCTCCTTCAGGATGCGAAAATCGATATTGTTCGCTCCGGTGAGCTGCGAACCGTCGATTGCATTTAGTTTATCGCGAAACTCTTTCTGCGTTGCCAGTTCTTTGGCCTGTGCTTCGGTTGAGTAATCAGTCAGCTGACCGTCAAACCGATGGTCGCCGAGCTCCGTCGCATCTTCCGGATTCGCCCGCAAATATTGCTCGATGTAGTCGTGCGCAATTTTTTGAAACGCGTCATCCTGTGGAGTAGCCGATGCATTGATGAGCGACAACGACAGCACGGACGCAGCAGCGATGATGATTTTCATCCTGTGTCAGCTCGGCGTCCCGCCATGAAGAATCGGCTCGGTCGCGATTTCATCCAGCGTGGGTTGCTGTGTTTGGAGATAGGTGCTGCCCTTGTAGAAGCAGGCGACCACAACGAAGACGACAGCGGCTCCAAACATCAACCAGGTGAAGAAGGTAAAGTACTGATAGTCGCTGAGCTTATGCGCGGCGCCTGCGCCCAGGATCCATTTATTGACGAGTCCGACGAAGAGTTCACCCGAGGCGACAGTAAGAAGCCACAGCGCCATCACGGAACTCTTCATCGTGTTCGGCGCCTGGGTATAGGAAAATTCCAAACCGGTGATCGATACCATCGCTTCGCCGAGCGTGAGAACGGCGTAGGCCAAGAACTGCCAATTGATGTGCGGTCTTAAACCTGCATCGATCCACCCTTGGATCCAAACGATGACAACAAAAGAGAGGGCGGTAATGAACAAGCCTATTCCGATTTTTCGCAACGGGGTCAGCGTGAAGACAGAGTTAATCAGCGGGTAGATCGCATAATTCACCAGGGGGATAAAAATCAGGATCAAAATAGGGTTTGCGGTTTGCACCTGCGCGGCCAGCAAATCCAAACCCCATCCAGTTGAAACGTGAAGAGGCGCAAAGCTAATGTTAATCCACGGCAGCCAGGACACGTGCAGATCCATTTTCTCAGCTTGCAACGTCCATTCGGCGCCGTTGCTCATTCCCCACAGGGCCCAAAAAACCAAAATGAAAACGTAAACCATCGCGATTCGCGCAAGCGTGATGAGACCTTCTTTGCTGAACGTTTCGCGGAGGTAACCAAGTCCAGCCGGAGGTACGTGTACCATTTTCTTGCGACCGCCCCAGAAGAACAAAGTCGCGATCAACATCGCGATCCCAGGGATTCCAAATGCCCATCCCGGTCCGTACTTTGGATTACTAAGAAGCCACGGACAAAGAAGCGAAGAAATGAAAGAGCCGGCGTTAATCGAGAAATAGAACCAGCCAAACATTTTCGACAGCAGATGTTTGTTTGATTCGCCAAATTGATCGCCAACGTTCGCCGACACGCACGGTTTAATGCCGCCTGCACCGAGACAAATCAGAAAAAGGCCGACAGCGAGCATTGTTCGCTGCCCAATTGCGACCCCCCAGGTGGTGGCCATGCACGCGAGCGTGAGATTGCCCAGGCAGTAGACGATGGAGAGCGACAGGATAGTCCAATATTTGCCCAGCCAGCCATCGGCGATGACCGCGCCGAGAATCGGGAGAAAATAAACGCCGAAAACGAAGTAATGCGTGTACATGTACGCCTCGTTCGAACTCATGGGCGCCAGCAGACCGGACTGATTCAAAATGTAATGCGCCATGAAAACGGTCAGGACCGACTTCATCCCGTAGTAGGAGAAACGCTCGGCTGCTTCGTTGCCGATGATGTACGGCACTCCCGGCGGCATGGTGCTCATGTTTGGTGGCGAGGTTGCGTATTTGTGTTTAGCCATATGATCTCCTCTGCCTAACGAGCTTCGCGAGGAACAGCTTCCGCTGGGGTCGGCGCCGATTTTTCAGACTCGGTTTCGCTTTTTTCAGACCTGACTCTTGTGGCCGGATCGGGCTGCTCCCGCTGGACGTCCGGCATCTGGCCGAGCGGATGTTTTTCGCAAGATATGCAAAACAGCAGCATGCAGAGCGCAACAGCAGTAACGCCGTAGCGGAGGAAAAGAGCCATAATGCGCTGGCACAGTTATCAGCCTCTGCACGGGCGCGCAAGATTAAACGGCGACGGTAGGGCGCGACCGCCGGGCGCGCCGTTCGGTGATTCAATCACGAGTATGAGGACGAATAAGAAACCCAGCACGTCTACAAAAGATTGAAAGACGCTGCGGCGGGATTACTATCACACGCGGTGGCTCGCATAGACAGACACAGCGCTTGGAACGAAGTCTTCGCGCTCGTTCTACTGTTCTTAGGAACTCTGCTGTTTTTTGCGCTCATTTCCTATACGCCGAAGGATGTACCTTCCTGGGTTTGGTTCAGCAATATTTCGCCGGCGAATCATCCTGCGCAAAACTTCATTGGGCCAGTGGGCGCAATTATCGCGGGAATTTGCTATCAATTCATTGGAGCGGCAGCGTACCTTTTAGCGGCGATTCTGCTCGGGTTCGGGGCTGCAAAACTGTTTTACCCCCGATTGCGGGTCGTACCGCGGTTGGCCTGGATCGGTCTCTTTATCATATCGGGGGCCTGTTTGCTGCATGTGCAGCCGTATCATTTGCGGGGTTGGCACGCCGCCTTCAATATCCAGGGGCCTGGCGGATGGATCGGATACGCTTTTGCCGATGAACACCGCGGGTTACTCCGCAACGCTCTGGGTCCACTCGGTACGCTTCTCTTGGTAATTGGAATTTATGTGACCACACTAATTTTGGTCACAGGACTGCGTCCGATTCACCTTGTTCGGGAGACCGTCGCCGCTGTGGGACGTATGAGTGTGACACTGCAAGAGTGGCGGTTGCGTCACAAGCTGCGCAGATCCAATCTCAAGGAAAAACTCGAGATCAGCGAGAAGCAGCTCGCCAAGCAGCGGCGATTCCTCGAAAAACAATTAAAGAAGAAAGGCGGGCCCGTTGCTGACGTAGTCGGGCCGATGATTTCGCCGGAAGAACTAGCCAATCGGCCAAAACCAAAAGTCGTCGATACGACTGCATTGCCGAGCGAGCCCGAGACCCGCAGAAAACCGTCTCTCGCCGAATTGCGTGCGAGCGAACAGAAAGGAAAGTCGGCTCCCAGTGTGATGACTCCGGCCTGGACGACAGAAAATTATGTCCTGCCCGGGATGGATTTACTGGACGAGCATAACCTGGAGGGACGCGGCGTCGCCGATCCTTCAGAGCTGGAGGATGTCCAGCAAGTTCTAATTGAAACCTTGGGGCAATTCGGGATTGCGGTGGCGCCAGGCGACATCACAAAGGGGCCAACAATCACCCGCTACGAAGTCTATCCGGCCAAAGGCGTGCGTGTGGACAAGATTGTAAGCCTCGAGCGCGACCTCGCTCGAGCCACGCGTGCCGAACGGATTAATATTCTCGCGCCGATTCCCGGAAAAGACACCGTGGGCATCGAACTGGCGAACAGCCGAAAAGTGACGGTAAAACTGCGTGAACTCTTGCAATCATCCGATTGGGAAGAGGCAAAGGGACACGTAAAAATTCCGCTCGCCCTTGGTAAAGACGTTTACGGCAAAACTATCATCGCCGATCTCGCGCAAATGCCGCATCTGCTAGTCGCCGGTACCACCGGCAGCGGAAAGAGCGTTTGCATCAATGCGCTGATCGCCAGCATGCTCTTTCGTTTCACGCCGGAAGAGCTGCGCCTGGTGATCATTGACCCGAAGATGGTTGAACTTCAGGCGTATAGTTCACTGCCCCATCTTGCATTCCCGATCGTTGTCGATCCAAAAAAAGTGATGCTTGCCTTGCGATGGCTGATCGATGAGATGGAACGTCGGTACAGAATTTTTGCCCGTGTCGGCGTGCGCAACATCGTGGGTTTCAACGCGCGGCCGACGAAGCCGGTAGCTGCGAGCGCTGACCGCGGCGACGACGATGAAACTTCCACGGAAGAGCCGCGGTCAGCGCCCGCAGCTACAAAGGATGAGCCGCAAATTCCCGACAAGATGCCCTATGTCGTCGTCATCATCGACGAGTTGGCCGATTTAATGCAGACCGCTCCCGCGGACGTCGAAACAGGCATCGCGCGCATCACGCAAATGGCGCGCGCTGCCGGGATTCACATCATCGTGGCAACGCAAACTCCCCGCGCAGACGTCATCACCGGCGTGATCAAAGCCAATATTCCGAGTCGGATCGCATTTCAGGTCGCTTCCAAGATCGACAGTCGCGTGATTCTGGATGAAAACGGAGCCGATCGTCTGCTTGGGCAGGGCGATATGCTTTATCTGCCGCCAAGCGCTTCGCGTCTTATTCGCGCCCAAGGCGTGCTCGTTACAGATGATGAGATTCATCGGTTGGTGGAATTTGTTTCCGCGCAAAGCCCGCCGGCATTTGATACCGCGATGCACGAGAAGCTCCAATCCGCCGCAACGACGGAGGAAGATGTCACAGATGAAGACGAAGAGTTGGTTGAAAAATGTCTGGAGATCATTCGACAAGAGAAACGCGCCTCCACCTCGCTGCTTCAGCGCCGCCTGCGACTGGGCTACACGCGCGCCGCGCGAATCGTTGATATTCTGGAGCAGCGCGGTATTTTAGGTCCCGGCGAAGGCGCCAAACCACGCGAGATTCTGGTCGATCTCGATGCTGCCGTTTAGCCGCTATTTCTGCGCAATGACGATAGAAGGGCTTGGTAAAAAATTTCAGGAAGCGAGGCTCGCGAGGAATCTTACGCTCGACGAAGCGGCCCGGATGACAAAAATTCGTCCCGCGCGGCTGGCAGAGATTGAGGCGGATGATTTTTCCCAATTCCCCAGCCTCGCATATGCAAAAGGTTTTCTGCTTATCTACGGCAAATTTTTAGATGTCGATGTCACGCCGTATCTGGACGCTTTTGAAGATTCCGAACGCATGACGGTCGATGGCTACTCGTACCTCCAGGAAAATCGACCTCAGAAGCCCGTTGCTGCGCCGGTGGTTCGCCGGCGCCGCCCCACTACTACCACCCCCGACCGCATCTCACCCATGCCGCTCATTTTCGGCGTGCTCGTGTTGGTGATCGGCTTCTCCGTAATGAAATTGATCCTCAACGTGCAGCGACTTGCGTCTGGAAAAGGGCAGTCCACGGCACAGGTGTCACCGAGTGCGTCGCCAGTTCCGAGCCCCAAAGCTGCGCAACCGGGGGCCACTCAAGC
>Ga0307471_100002668_pt1 | contig 10343 bp, 11 predicted proteins | sample atmos_gasesAM3C__2_FD_204566 | JGI IMG/M metagenome (GOLD analysis project Ga0307471, IMG submission 204566) | Hardwood forest soil microbial communities from Morgan-Monroe State Forest, Indiana, United States - atmos_gasesAM3C_515 | ecosystem: Environmental > Terrestrial > Soil > Temperate... | reverse complement strand
CGTTACGTGCACTTGGGCGCGACCAGCCAGGACGCAATTGACACCGGCCTTGTCCTGCAATTGCGCGATGCTTGCGATGCACTCGCGGTCGATTTGGATCGGTTGTCCGCGTCGCTCGCGGAACTGGCCGCAGACCATCGCACGACCCCCGTGGCAGCCCGCACCTGGATGCAGCAAGCGGTGCCCACCGTTTTTGGACTCAAGGTCGCAGGTTGGCTGGATGCAATCACGCGCCATCGAACTCGCCTGCAGGAGTTGCGCGGGCGTGTGCTGGTTCTCCAGTTCGGCGGTGCTGCCGGCACTCTCGCCAGCCTGGGCCAGCGCGGACTCGATGTAGCCAGGGCGCTAGCGGAGGAACTCCAACTAGACCTGCCCGCGCTTCCCTGGCATGCTCATCGCGACCGAATGGCCGAGGTCGCCACGACTCTCGCTCTCTTGACGGGCACACTGGGCAAGATGGCCCGCGACATCTCCCTGCAAATGCAGACCGAAATCGCCGAGGTCTTCGAGCCCGCTGGGGTGGGACGTGGAGGTTCCTCTACGATGCCCCATAAGCGCAACCCGGTGGCATGTGCCGTGGTGTTGTCGGCAGCGGAGCGTGTGCCCGCGCTCGCCAGCATCATGCTGGCCGCCATGTCGCAGGAGCATGAACGAGGTCTGGGTGGCTGGCACGCGGAATGGGAGACGCTCCCGGAGCTTTTCCGCTTGAGTGCCGGTGCGTTGCATCGCATGGTCGAAACCGTTGCGCACCTGGAAATCGACGCGCATCGCATGCGGCAAAACCTGGAGATCACGCAGGGTCTTATCTTTGCGGAAGCAGTCGCGATGGTGTTGGGAAAACAGATCGGCAAAGCGGCGGCACATCAGCTCATCGAAGCGGCGTCCCGGAAGGCGATCGGCGAAAAGAAGCATCTCCGCGAAGTACTCTCGGCGAACGCTGAGGTGACATCGCAGTTGAGCAAAGGGGAACTCGAGAAACTGTTTGATCCCATCAACTACACGGGCGTGGCCGGACAGTTGATCGAGCGAGCAATCGCCGCTAGCAAGGCGGGGAGTCGATAGAACCGTATGGCATTTCTGGAACTCAAGGATGCTCGCATTTACTACGAGCTTTCGGGTCCCGAACCTGCCCCTGTGTTGATGTTCTCGAATTCTCTTGGAACAAACGTCGCGATGTGGGACCCACAAATGCAGGCTTTGTCCCAGGACTTTCGGATCTTGAGATACGACACACGCGGGCATGGAGAGTCTTCGGTGACCCCAGGCCCCTACTCGATTGACCACCTCGCCGGTGACGTGCTTGCTTTACTCGACCAACTGAGGATTGAGCGGGTCCATTTCTGTGGTCTGTCGATGGGCGGCATGATCGGCATGTCGCTTGCCATAGGAATGCCGCGCCGGCTCCTGAAACTCGTTCTTTGTAACACCGCTCCGAAGATTGGCTCTCCCGAAGTGTGGAATACGCGCATCGATACGGTCCGAAAGGGCGGCATGCGAGCGGTAGTCGACAGTGTTCTGGAGCGCTGGTTCACTCCGAGCTTTCGCACTGGCTCGCCGTCCGCGATTGAATCCACAAAACAGATGCTTCTGACGACGCCTGTGGAAGGCTACGTCGCCTCGTGTGCTGCCGTTCGCGACATGGATGCTCGCGATTCGAGCTCGAGCATTCGGGTGCCGACCCTGATCATTTCCGGCATACACGATCCGGTGACGCCTCCGTCGGATGGCCACTTCTTGGCTGAGCGAATTCCCGGAGCGGCGTACAAAGAACTCCCGGCCGCGCACTTATCGAACATCGAAGCGTCCGCGGCGTTTACGATGGAAGTATCGAATTTTCTCAAAGCGTGAGTGAGGGTGTGCGTGCATGGATGATCGTGAGCGGTACGAACAAGGAATGGCTGTGCGTCGCGCTGTGCTGGGCGATGCCCACGTGGACAGGTCGCTTGAGAACAAGAATGAGTTCAACCAGGAGTTTCAGGACCTGATTACGCGCTATGCCTGGGGCGAAATCTGGACACGTCCGGGCTTGCCTCGCCATTCCCGCAGCCTGATCGTGATTGCAACCCTGGTCGCGCTGAATCGCGCCGAGGAACTGCGACTCCATATCCGCGCCGCCTTTCACAACGGAGTCACGCGCGACGAAGTCAAGGAAGTTCTTCTGCAAGCGGCCATCTATTGCGGCGTTCCGGCAGCCAATTCCGCGTTTCACACCGCCGAAGCGGTTTTCGCTGAAATGGACGCCAAGAAATAAATCAAATCACGGGAACCCATGCTGACCAACCGGAAAACAATTCACGTCGAATGGGGTGACTGCGACCCGGCCGGGATCGTCTATTACCCGCGCTACTTTGCTTATTTCGACAACTGCACAGCCGCGCTTTTTGAAGCGGCCGGTCTACCCAAGCACCAGATGCTGAAGGCATACGGCATCATCGGCATCCCCATGGTGGATACGCGTGCGCGCTTCCTTGCACCTTCTCGCTTTGGCGATGACGTGGTCGTTGAATCGTCGATCTCGGAGTGGCGGCGCAGCAGCTTTGACGTGTTGCACAAGTTATTCAAGGGCGATGCTCTCGCAGTGGAGTGCTCGGAAACCCGCGTCTGGGCGGCGCGCTCAAAGACGGATGCCGATGGGATCGAGGGTCAGCCGGTTCCACAAGATGTGATGGCCAGGTTCGGCGCTCCGCAAAAGCCCTGATCGAATTCGTGAACGGCCCGCCAAAGGAAGCAGGGAAGTGAGCCAAATACGCACGCAAGTAGGAATTGTGGGAGCGGGTCCGGCTGGCCTTGTGCTCTCGCATCTGCTCCACCTTCAGGGCATTGATTCGGTCGTACTGGAAAACCGCAGCCGCCAATACTGCGAGGAGCGCATTCGCGCCGGAGTCCTCGAGTGGGGCACGGTGGACTTGCTCGTCCAGATGGGCGTTGGTGACCGATTGAAGCGGGAGGGCCTGGTTCACCATGGCATTGAGCTGCGTTTCGGCGGTCGCGGTCATCGCATCGACTTCAAGGATCTCACAGGGCGAGCGATCACCGTGTATGGCCAGCACGAAGTGGTCAAGGACCTGATCAAGGCGCGTTTGGATGCCAAGGGTCAGATTCTCTTTGAAGTGGACGCTGTCAGCGTGCATGATTTCGATACGACGTCGCCGCGCATACGCTACACAAAGGCCAACGAGGCTCACGAGATTCGCTGTGACTTCATCGCCGGCTGCGATGGTTTCCACGGAATCTGCAGAACCAGTGTTCCGGCTGGGGCGCTTACCGTCTACGAGCGTATCTATCCGTTCGGATGGCTGGGAATTCTCGCGGAGGCGGCTCCCTCCTCGGAAGAGTTGATCTACGCCTATCACGATCGCGGCTTCGCTTTACATAGCATGCGATCGCCACGTATCACGCGCCTGTATCTGCAATGTTCCCCGGATGAGGACCTTGCGCTGTGGCCCGACGACCGAATCTGGACAGAACTGCAAACTCGTCTGGCAGGCGATAGCGATTGGCAACTGACCGAAGGCCCGATCTTGCAGAAAGGTGTGACCGGAATGCGCAGCTTCGTGGTCGAGCCCATGCAGTATCGGAGAATGTTTCTGGCGGGCGATGCGGCTCATATCGTGCCGCCGACGGGCGCGAAGGGCCTGAACCTGGCCGTGGCCGATGTTCGTGTATTGGCACGCGCTTTGGAAGACTTCTACGCCTCAGGCCGCACCGATTTGCTGGATCAATATTCGGCGGGTTGCCTACGGCGGGTCTGGCGCGTACAGCGTTTTTCCTGGTGGATGACTTCCATGCTGCATCGGCATGAGGGTAATCCGTTCGATGAGCGGCGCCAGCTTGCCGAACTCGACTATGTCATCAGTTCGCGGGCTGCTTCCCAATCACTGGCGGAGAACTACGTCGGACTCCCGATGGATTGACTCAATCTGGCTGACGTTGCGTTCTTCATCAATTTTTTTGGGACTTTTTCGCCTAAGCACGGCGTGCCTGTGATGCTCGTTGCCCTCTTTGTTCGCTCATAACCTATGCCGCTGTAACCGAGGTCACAGCCCTTGTTTGTCCCTCGATTTATAACGATGGCAGATGGGTTCACCGAGCAAATCTTATGATTCGGAGTGCAATCGCAATATGGCGAGGCAGCCCCACCATCGGCGAGAACAGCGCTCGGCGCACGAAGAGGTAACGATGGCCAGAAGCGAGGGCAAGATGGAGAAACTGAAAGAAGCGATGGAGAAGGTTCTCAACCTTGAAGACAAGCACTCGGAGAAGAAGTCGGTAGGCACGATGTGCGGTAAGCCCGCCACCCAACTGGTTGACGGTGAATCCAGCTGCTCGGATCACATCGAACGGGTGTATGCGCATCAGTTCGAGGACTACACCGGCAAACACTTGGCAGACAACGAGTGGCGGAAGTTTTAGTCCCACCCGGGACAGCTTCCGGCAATGCCAGGGAGCCCGTCTGCTGAGCGGGCAGACAGTCTCCTGGCGCTGATTGCTTTTGTGTAACGTCGAAACACGGCGCTCCTTGTGTCGTTACTCCAAGACAGGTTATATAATCGACGGGCCCTCCGAGTCTTCGGATGTGGTGTCCTGCTCCGCAGTGGCATCGAGGTGCGATCGCGGAGAGAGTTGGTCAGTGGTGTCACAAGACGGACGACGAGCCCAGTCGTAATTCCTCTCCAGCGAGGCGTAATGCAGATTCGGCCCGGAATCGAGGTCGCTAGCCTGAGTGATGTGGGCTGTCAGCGCGAGAACAATGAAGACGCGTTGTCCTACTGGGAGGCCCAAAGCGACGACGAATTCCAGCGCAAAGGCAGACTCGCCCTCGTGGCCGACGGCATGGGGGGATATGAGGGCGGTCAGGAAGCCAGCCGCCTGGCAGTGGAAACCATTCAAGACGTCTACGACCACGACCCAGCCGACGATCCTCGGGATGCACTCCTGAAGGGGTTTCGGATCGCGCACGAACGGATCCGCCAGTACGCCGAGGCGCATCCGGAATTCCATGGCATGGGCACGACCTGCACTGCTCTGGCTCTCCAGGATTTTCGTCTCTACTTTGTGCATGTGGGCGACAGCCGGCTCTACCTGGTGCGAGGAGATTCCATTTCACGCCTTACGCGTGATCACTCCTACGTTGGACGGCTGGTCGAGTCTGGGGTCCTGAACTCCGACGAGGCCGAGAACCACCCGCAGCGCCACATCCTGACGGCTGCACTGGGCGCAGGGGGCGAGATCATTGCGGATTCCCCCGACAGCCCCATGACGCTGGAGAACGGCGATGCACTCGTGCTCTGCACTGATGGGCTGTGGGGCCTTGTGCACGAGCCCGAAATTCTTAAAGCAGTCGCCGGACACGAGGCCTCGGCAGCTTGCGCGGAACTGGTCAAGATGGCGCGCGAGCGTGGCGGCCCCGACAACATCACCGTGCAGATCCTCCGCCTGCCCGGCAACGGTAGCGCTCCTCACTAAGCTCAGTTCCTTCCCTCGAGTGTGTTCCCGGTAAACTGCCATCGAGTGCAAAAGTGTGCGCATGAAGCTCTGCCCCAAACTCGTCCTGTTCTCGTAAGATGCTGATGCAAAGGAAGATAGCTGCGCCGCTCAGGTCGCGCTGTTGGCATCGGGCTTGCAATGTACTGGAATGAAATAAACTCTATAGATAAACTAGACTTTATGGGAGTATAAGACATGAAGATCTCTCAAAAAGGCCTCTATGCCCTGCAGGCGATGATGATGCTGGCGCGCCGCCACAATCAGGGCGCCATCAAGATTCGCGATATCGCCTACGAAGAGAACCTGCCGGAAAAATTCCTCGAACTGATTCTCCTGGAAATGAAAAATGCGCGCATGGTGGAGAGCGTGCGCGGCGCCAAAGGGGGCTATGCGTTGCGGCGGCCGCCTTCGGACATTCACCTGAGCGAAATTATCCGTCTGATTGACGGGCCTCTGGCGCCCTTTGGCGATGCCGAGCAACTGCGAGCCCTCATCGACAAAGATCACGCCCACCGCGCGCTCTACCAGGTGTTCCTCGACGTGCGCGACGCGGCCGCTCACATCCTGGAGAACACGACACTGGCGGACATTGTGAAAGACCCACGCCCCGCTAAGGCAGAGAAACGCTCCCGGGGAAAAAAGCAGAAGGAGCCGGCTACGCTCCTGCCGATGGTCGTCCCAGGAACCGGAAGCAAGGGCTGAGTCATGGGGCGTCGGCTCACTACGATCGTGATTGGCCTATCGCTGGGGTGTTTGCCGGGCATGGCGCAAACGCCCGTTACCATCCGCGTGGGAGCGTTTCCGAACATCACCCATTCGCAAGCCATGGTGGGCAAGGCCAACGGAGCATTCGAGAAGGCGATGGGTCCGAACGTCAAAATTGACTGGAGGACCTTCAACGCAGGTCCGGCCGCGATCGAGGCCCTGTTCGCCGGGGCGATCGACATGACCTACATCGGGCCGAATCCGACCATCAGCGGTTATGTTCGTTCGAACGGCGAAGCGCTGCGAGTGATAGCCGGCGCTGGCAGTGGCGGTGCCGCTCTGGTTGTGCGGAGTGATTCAGGCATTCAGAAGCCAGAGGACTTTCACGGCAAGAAGGTGGCTTCTCCGCAGCTCGGCAATACACAAGACGTTGCCCTGCGCTCCTGGATGAAAACGAAGGGTTTGAAATCAGTCGACAAGGGTGGTGACGTGCAGGTCATCCCGCTCGCCAATCCCGACCAACTCACGCTCTTCTTGAAGAAGGAACTCGACGCAGCCTGGGCGCCCGAACCCTGGGCCACGCGGCTCATTCGGGAAGGGAACGGCCGCCTATTCATAGATGAGCGCACCCTCTGGCCCGATGGACAGTTCGTATGCGCGAACCTCATCGTCAGCGCCAAGTTTCTCAGAGCACATCCTGATGTCGTAAAGAGCTGGCTGCGCGCCCATGTGGAGCTCACGGACTGGATCAATGGTCATCTTCCCGAGGCGAAGAGAATCCTGAATCAGCAAATCCAGAAAGAAACTGGCAAAGCGCTTCCGGACGCAGTCATGGATGAGGCTTTTAGCCGTGTGCAAGTCACGTACGACCCCTTGTGCAGTTCGCTGCTGACGTCCGCCAAGGCGGCGTTTGATGCGGGCTTTTTGGGCCGGCAGATGCCGGATCTGTCCAGACTCTGCGAGCTGCCTCTGTTGAACCAGGTTCTGTCGGAAAAGGGAAAGAAAGCAATCCAATGATGCCGAACACGAAACTAGCGGCCGCGCAATCGCGATTGCCGACAGAATATCGGAAGCCGGTCCGAGGTACCTCTGTTTACGCCCACTCCGCGGCACTGTCGATTCGTCGACCCGAGCCGAGCCCGCCCAAGGTCCGGCTGCGGGAGGTTTCGCTCAGTTACCAGACCGAGAGCGGGTCGCAACTCCTGGCCCTCGACCGGATCGATCTGGAGGTGCGAGCGGGCGAGTTTCTCTGCATTGTTGGGCCTTCCGGTTGTGGCAAGTCGACGTTGTTGCATTTGATTGCGGCCCTGCAGAAGCCTACCTCGGGCAGCGTCGCAATCGACAACCAGAACGTAACCACACCGGGAACCGATCGCATCCTCATCTTTCAGGAGCACGGCTTGTTTCCATGGCTCACGGTGGGGCAGAACGTTGAGTTCGGAATGAAGATGAAGGGTCTTTCGAAAACGGAGCGGGAAGAAAAGACCCGCTACTACTTGCGCCTGGTGCACCTCTCTGAGTTCAACAACAGCCGACCGCACCAGCTCTCCGGGGGCATGCGCCAGCGTGTGGCCTTAGCGCGAGCGCTGGCGACGGAACCGGATGTCTTGCTGATGGATGAGCCCTTCGCCGCCCTGGACGCTCAGACCCGCGACATGTTGCATGACGAACTGGAGAAGATCTGGGCGGAAACCGGCCGCACCATCATCTTTGTCACGCATAACGTACGCGAGGCAGTTCGGTTGGGAGATCGCGTTGCCTTGATGAGTTTCCGTCCCGGGCGGGTGAAGAGAGAGTTTGTGGTGGATCTGCCCCGCCCGCGGCATCTGGAGGAAGTGGAAGTGGCGCGCACCGCCCGCGAAATCCTCGACAGTTTGCGTGACGAAATTAACAAGTCCCTGGAAGCGGAATACGCTCATGAGCGACGCAGTTAAGGCTGCCGGTGTGGGTGCGGCTCTGGAACGAACCGGTTTGCCTGCGAGTGACCACCGGCCAAGACCAAGCGTCCGCCCGAGCGGGAGAATTGCCCGCAAGGGAATTTTCCGAAGGATTGTCAATCAGGTCATCTTCTACTCCCTGGTGCTGGGCGTCTGGGCACTGGTGGCGAAGCTGCACATCTGGCCGCCCTACCTGTTTCCACCGCCTTGGGGAGTGGCAGAAGCTCTCTGGGCCGGCTTTACGGACCACAGCTTCCTGATTGGCATCGCGGTCACGATGAAGCGCATGCTCATCGGCTACAGTTTGTCCGTCATCCTCGGAATGATCCTTGGCCTGGGAGTCGCCAGCAATAAGTTCCTGGAGGAAACTCTCGGCGCATTGCTCGTCAGCCTGCAGTCGCTGCCGAGTATTTGCTGGGTGCCTCTGGCCATCCTCTGGTTCGGACTGACGGAAAAAGCTATCCTGTTCGTCGTTTTGATGGGCTGTATTCTGTCGGTGACCATTGCGATGGAAGACGGCCGCAAGCAGATGCCGAAGATCTACACCATGGCCGGGCGCAATCTGGGTGCGTCCGGCTTCCGGTTGTTCTGGTACGTCATGTTGCCGGCCAGCCTGCCCCACATCGTCACCGGCCTCAAACAGGGATGGGCCTTCGGGTGGCGCTCGCTGATTCAAGCCGAGATGATTTTTCTCACCGTCGGACTCGGGCAATTGCTTATGATGGGTCGCGATCTGAACGATATGAGCCAGGTGATCGCAGTCATGCTCATGATCATTGCCTTGGGATATCTTGTGAACCGGCTGGTGTTCAGAACCCTGGAGCGAACCTTACAGAATCGTTGGGGATTGACTCCGACGGTATAGCTTCCGCCGAGCCGTATTCGCCACCTTCTCGTTCAGTGCGATTGCTGCCGAAATCGTTTTCAACGAAGTCCGCTTCAAGATTTTCATTCATAACTACCGTCGAGTGGTATCTTGAGGGGCAAAAGACAATGATCTCCAGAAGAGATTTCCTGAGAAATATGTCGGGTGCAGCCTTGGCGGCGTCTGCTGTGCCCCCCATCCTGTCCTGGGCAGGTGATTCCCGCCTGGCAATCCCGGACAAACAAGACCTGATCGTCCGCTCGTACCGGTTCCTCGATCTGGAAACGCCCGTCGAATACTTCAATACCTGGCTGACGCCCGCCGAGCACTTTTTCGTGCGCAATCACATGCACGAACCGAGCACGATCGATGCGGCGCAGTGGAAGCTCAGTATCGCCGGCGAAGTCGAGAAGCCCTACACGTTGACCCTCGCGGAGCTGAATGGGCTGGAAACGCATTCCCTGGTGAACACCCTGGAGTGCGCTGGCAATGGGCGCGCATTTCACAGGCCCAACGCTCCGGGAGTCCAGTGGCAAAAGGGTGCCGTCAGCACCGGCCGTTTTACCGGACCTCGGCTGCACGACCTCCTGCAACGTGCGGGCCTAAAGCCCACTGGGAAACATGTCATGTTCCGTGGGCTCGACGAAGTTCCAGGCAAGGTTCCTCCGTTCATTCGCAGCATCCCGCTTGAAAAGGCGATGGACCCGGACACCCTGATTGCCACGCACCTCAACGGCGCGCCCCTGCCGAAGCACAACGGTTTCCCGGCACGAACGCTGGTCCCCGGATGGATTGGCGCAGCTTCCTGCAAATGGCTCACCGAGATCAAGGTCCTCGACAAGGAATTCGAAGGGAACTTCATGAACCCCGGCTATCGCATGCCGAACCAACCGGTGAAAGCAGGCGAGGCGGCGAAGCCCGAAGATACGCATCCGATAACCGCCGTCAACGTGAAGTCCGTAATCTCGAGTCCCGCGGACGGCGCGATCGCGAAGTCACCGGCCGTGCACATTCAGGGCGTAGCCTGGGCTGGGGAGGCCGACGTGGTCCGGGTTGAAGTCTCGACCGACGGCGGCAATTCCTGGCAGCCTGCGGAGTTAGGCAAAGAGCAGGTGCATTACGCCTGGCGCCTGTTCAGCTACAAGTGGAAAGCTCCAAGGTCGGGAGACTACACGATCTTCTCTCGTGCAACCGACAGCCAGGGCCGCACCCAACCGGCAACGCCCGTGTGGAATCCCAGCGGCTATCTGAACAACGCCATCGACCAGGTGAAAATCCATGTCCAAGCGTAGTGCTGTCGTTGCTTTGCTCCTCGGCGCTGGTGTGTCGCCTCTCATTTGGGCCCAGTC
>Ga0307471_100002667_pt1 | contig 10343 bp, 11 predicted proteins | sample atmos_gasesAM3C__2_FD_204566 | JGI IMG/M metagenome (GOLD analysis project Ga0307471, IMG submission 204566) | Hardwood forest soil microbial communities from Morgan-Monroe State Forest, Indiana, United States - atmos_gasesAM3C_515 | ecosystem: Environmental > Terrestrial > Soil > Temperate... | reverse complement strand
CAAGGGAGTCGGGGGCGCGCATGGGCGCCGATGCAAGTGATCTGAGCCTGGTACGCCGCGTGCAGCGCGGAGACAAGGGGGCATTCGATGCGCTGGTGCTCAAGTACCAGCACAAACTCGTCAAGCTGGTCATGCGCTACGTGCGTAACCCGGCCGAGGCCGAAGATATCGCCCAGGAGGCGTTCATCAAGGCCTATCGGGCCCTGCCGCAGTTTCGCGGCGACAGCGCCTTCTATACCTGGCTGTATCGCATAGCCATCAATACCGCCAAGAACGCCGTGGTCTCCCGTGATCGCAGTCCCATCGAATATGAGCTCGACCGAGGCAATGAAGAGTCCTACGACATGCAGAGCCGCATGAAGGATGCCGAGACCCCGGAGGGTCTGGTACTGACGGATGAGATCCGCTCGACCGTCAACGCCGCGATTGATGCCCTGCCGGAGGACTTACGCACTGCGATCGTGCTGCGCGAGCTCGAGGGGCTGTCTTACGAGGAAATTGCCGCCGCCATGTCCTGCCCAGTGGGAACCGTGCGCTCGCGCATCTTCAGGGCGCGCGAGGCCATCGACCGCCGCCTGCGGGAGGTCTTCGAGGGCGGCCTGGGACGCGCCGAGGAGATTGGATGAACGAAGAGCTCGACAGTCAGTTATCGGCCATGTTCGATGACGAGCTGGCGCCGGAGGAGTGCGAGCTGCTCGCGCGGCGGCTGTCGCGCGACGAGCAGCTCAAGTCCCGCTGGGGCCGCTATGCGGTCATCGGCGCGGCGATCCGCTCCGAGCGCGGCGTGTCGCTCAACCCGCCGCTCGCCGGCCGGGTGAGCGCGGTGATCCTGGCGGAGCCCGCGCTCAGCGGCTCGGCCACGGCGCACGGTGCGCGGCGGGGGGGCATGCGCTGGTGGCAGCCCGTCGCCGGGGCTGCGATGGCCGCGGGCGTGGCCGCCGTTTCAATTCTCTGGCTGCGGACGCAGGGGCCGCTATCCGGGGCCACCCTGAGCGCGCAGCTGACTCCCCCGACCGCCGTGCCCACGGGCGTCGAGGCAAGTGCCCCGGGTGCGCCCGCGAGCTACGTCGTGCCGCGCTCACCCGCGGTGCGAGCCGTGCTGGTGCCGAGCACGACGCTCGCGAACTATGTCGTGGCGCACAGCATGGTGTCCTCGCCGGTCGCACGGCGGAATCTCCTCTCGTCCCTCATGACGAGCGAGTCGACCAACGCCGCGAGCGAGTCGATCCGCGCCGCCGAGGACCCGCACGATGTCCAGAGCAACCTCCCGTAGCGAGCGCTTCGCCGCGCTGGCGCTCGCCTGGACGGCCGCAGGGGTCGCGCTGGCCGAGGACCCGGCGAGTAAGCCATCCCCCGAACGAGCGCCCGCGCATTGGCTCGAGCGCATGAACCAGGCGCTCACGACGCGCAACTACGACGGCACCTTCTCGCACTGGCACGGCGGTCATGTCGAGATGCTGCGCATCATCCACCGGGTGCAGGATGGCACGGTCTCCGAGCGGCTCGCCTCCCTCGACGGCTCGGGCCGGGAGTTCGTCCGCACGGGAGCGAGCTTGAGCTGCTACCTGCCGGATAAGCGCATGGTGGTGGTCGAGCAGCGCCCGCCCGAGGAGTCCCTGGTGGGCTTCCCCGCCGTCACCGATCAGACCGCGAGCTTCTACGACATCCGCGAGGTCGGCCGCACCCGGCTCAACCGTCGCGACACCCACATCATCACGGTCTCGCCCAAGGACGAGTACCGCTACGGCTACCGGCTGTGGATCGATGACTCCACCGCCATGCCGCTCAAGACCCAGCTGTGCGACACCCACGGGCACGTGATCGAGCAGATCGTGTTCGCGAGCCTCACGCTCCCCTCGCGCATCCCCGACTCGGCCTTCAAGCCCGAGGTCTCCACCGAGGGCTTCCAGTGGCTGCGCAACGAGACCCCGCCTCCGGCAGCGGCGGCAGCGACGCTGGCCTGGAGCGCGATGCGGTTGCCGCCCGGATTCAGGATGAGCGGCCGCTCGGCCCAGACGCTCCCGGGCTCGACCGATCCCGTCGATCATCTGGTGTTCACCGATGGGCTCGCTTCGGTCTCGGTGTTCGTCGAGCCGCAGCGCGCGGCGAGCGCCGGGGAGTCGCCGATTCCCGAAGCCGCCGAGGTAGGCTCCTCGTCCGCGTTCTCGACCGTGGTCGACGGTCACAAGATCACGGCGGTGGGCGAGGTTCCGCCGGACACGGTGCGCTTCATTGCCACTCAGGTGAAGGCCCAGCAGCCCGCAGCCGTCGGTCCGCGCCGGCACTGACACATGCCGGCACCGCGTCTGACCGTCGTGCATCGCGACGACTGCGCACTGTGCGAGGAGATGTTGGCGGAGCTCGAGGCCCTCGGCCGCAGCGTTGCGCTTCCGCCGATCGACGTGGTCGACGTCGACTCCGACCCGCTGCTGCGCCGCCGCCACGGGCTCGACGTTCCGGTGCTGTTGCTCGATGGCACGGTGGTGTGCCGCCACCGGCTGGATCGGGGCGAGCTCGCGCGGGCGCTGCGCCCGCACCGGGCCACGGGCGGCTGAGCGTCGGCCGCCTTACCGCGCGTCCGGCGCACTCCTTCCGCGCCCAAAACTCCCTATAATCCGCCCGCCGCATGGCTCGAGGCGCGGCAGCATGCGGCAGTACCTCCCGGATTCATGCGGCACATACGTAACTTCTCCATCATCGCGCACGTTGACCACGGCAAATCGACCCTCGCCGACCGGTTCATCCAGCTGTGCGGCGGCCTGGCGGACCGCGAAATGCACGAGCAGGTGCTCGACTCGATGGAGCTGGAGCGCGAACGCGGGATCACCATCAAGGCGCAGAGCGTGACGCTCTACTACACCGCACGCGATGGCGAGCGCTACCAGCTGAACATGATCGACACACCCGGCCACGTGGACTTCTCCTACGAGGTGTCCCGCTCGCTGGCCGCCTGCGACGGCGCGCTGCTGGTGGTGGACGCCTCCCAGGGCGTCGAGGCGCAGAGCGTCGCCAACTGCTACACCGCCATCGAGCAGGGCCTGGAGGTGCTGCCGGTCATCAACAAGATCGACCTGCCCTCGGCCGATCCCGACCGCGTGACGCGCGAGATCGAGGAGATCATCGGCATCCAGGCGACCGATGCGGCACCGGTCAGCGCCAAGACGGGCGAGGGGGTGCCGGAGCTTCTGGAGACCCTGATCCGGCGCATCCCGCCGCCGCGCGGCTCGGCCGCGGACCCGCTGCAGGCGCTGATCATCGACTCCTGGTTCGACAACTACGTCGGCGTCGTGTCGCTGGTGCGGGTGATGAACGGGAGCTTGAAGAGCGGTGACAGGATCCGCGTGGTGTCCACCGGCCGCAGTCACCTCGTCGATCGCCTCGGGCGCTTCACGCCGAAGCCGGTGGTGGAGCGCGAGCTCTCCGCCGGCGACGTGGGATTCGTGGTGGCGGGCATCAAGGAGATCGACGGCGCTCCGGTCGGCGACACCATCACGCTCGAGAACCGGCCGGCGGCCGCGCCGCTCCCCGGGTTCAAGCAGATCAAGCCGCGGGTGTTCGCGGGGCTGTTCCCGGTCAACTCCGAGGATTACGAGCGATTTCGCGACGCGCTCGCGAAGCTGCGCCTCAACGACTCGGCGCTCCACTACGAGCCGGAGGTGTCCGGAGCGCTCGGCTTCGGCTTTCGCTGCGGGTTCCTCGGGCTCCTGCACATGGACATCGTGCAGGAGCGGCTCGAGCGCGAGTACCAGCTCACGCTCGTGACCAGCGCGCCGACCGTGGTGTACGAGGTGGCGCGCTCCGACGGCACCGTCGAGTACGTCGACAATCCCGCCAAGCTCCCCCCGACCGGCGACATCGACGAGATCCGCGAGCCGATCATAGTCGCCAGCATCCTGGTGCCGCCGGATCACGTCGGCGCGGTGCTGAAGCTGTGCACGGAGAAGCGCGGCACGCAGAACAAAATGCAGTACCTGGGCACCCAGGTGTCGCTGCAGTACCAGCTGCCGCTCGCGGAAGTGGTGCTCGACTTCTTCGACCGCCTGAAGTCCGCGAGCCGCGGCTATGCCTCCTTCGACTACGAGTTCAGCCATTTTGAGGCCGCACCGCTGGTGAAGCTCGATATCCTGATCAACGGCGACAAGGTCGACGCGCTGTCGATCATCGTGCACCGCGACAGCGCCTATCAGCGCGGCCGCGAGCTGGTGGACAAGATGCACGAGCTGATCCCGCGGCAGATGTTCGAGGTGGCGGTGCAGGCGGCCATCGGCAGCGCGGTCATCGCGCGCGCCACGGTCAAGGCGCTGCGCAAGAACGTGCTCGCGAAATGCTACGGTGGCGACGTGACCCGAAAGCGCAAGCTCCTCGAGAAACAGAAAGAGGGCAAGAAGCGCATGAAGCAGCTCGGGCACGTCGAGATTCCACAGGAAGCGTTCCTGGCGGTTCTGCAGGTCGGCCGCAAACACTGAGATTGCTGTAAGGGTTGCCATGTTAGAAACGCTGATGCCGCTCATCGTTCTGCTGTCCTGGCTGGCGCTGCCCGTGACGCTGGTGTGCATCGTCGACGACTGGCTGCTGCGTCCGCAGCGCTCGATCGCCGCCGGCGCCCAGACGGTGCGCGACGCGCCGCTGATGCGGCTGCTGTACGGGACTCTGCCGGTGCTGATCGTCGCCGCGGTATTGCGTCTGCTGCTCGCCGAGCGGCTGGACTTCAGCGCGGTGCTGCTGGCGATCACCGTGGCGACGGGACTGGTGTGGGCGCTGGATGCGCTGCTGCTCGCGCCGCGGCGCGCCGCCGCGGCGCGCGCCGCCGGCCGGGATCCGACCGCGACGCCCGAGCCGGGAACCGTCGACTACGCGCGCAGCTTCTTTCCGGTGGCGCTGGTGGTGCTTGTGCTGCGCTCGTTCGTGTTCGAGCCGTTCCGGATTCCCTCCGACTCGATGATGCCGTCGCTCCTCGACGGCGACTTCATCATCGTCAACAAGTACGCCTACGGGCTGCGCCTGCCGGTGATCAACCGCAAGCTCTTCGACGTCGGGGAGCCGCAGCGCGGCGATGTAGTGGTGTTCCGCTGGCCGGTGGACCCCTCGACCAACTTCATCAAGCGTCTCGTGGGCCTGCCCGGCGACCACGTCGAAGTGCGCGACAACCGCATCGTGATCAACGGCAAGCCGGTCGAGTTCCACGTCCAGCCCGGCAAGTACAACGACGGCTGCTACGTGAACCTGTCGCGGGCCGCGGAGCGCCTCGGCCGACACGAGCACGAGGCGATATTCTGTCCGGTGGCGCTCGATCGCCAGCCGGTGCTGCCCTCCTGCAACCGGCGCGGCGTGCGTGGCTACGTCTGCGGGGATGAAGACGCGCCCGGCAGCGGCAAGATGGCCCCGTTTGTCGGCGACGTGCCGCCGGGGCATTATCTGATGATGGGCGATAACCGCGACAACAGCGACGACGGGCGCGATTGGGGTTACGTGCCCGAGGAGAATCTGGTCGGCCGGGCCACGCGGATCTGGTTCAATTGGGACCTGCGCCGCTCGGGCGGCCCGCTCTGGAGCCGCGTCGGCTCCGCCATTCCCTGAGGGAAGCGGGTAGCGCCGCGGCGATTGGGGGTTTGCATCGATGCGCAACAGGGAAAAGGGTGTTACCGCGATCGGCTGGGTGTTTCTGCTCACGCCGCTCGCGATCATCGGCTATGCCGCCATCCGTCTGACACCGGTGTACCTCAATTACATGAAGGTGACGCGGGCCATGGAGCAGGCGGCCAGCGACAACCGCGGCGCCAGCGACGCGCAGCAGATCCGTACGGCGATCGACCGGCACTTCGAGATCGATATGGTCGAGTTCCCAACCATCAAGGACATCTCGATCAAGCGCGACGGCCCCGGCTGGCTGCTCGAGGCCGCCTACGACGACGAGGTGCCGCTCTTCGGGAACGTGTCGCTGCACGTGAGCTTCGATAAGAAAGTCCGCACCGTCGCCGGCGGGCGTGAGTAGCGCCGCAGAAGCGCAGGACATGACGAGTGCCGACTGGCCAGGACGCTGGGTGCGCGAGCGGCTGGGCTACGAGCCGCGCGACCTGGCGCTGTTTCGCGCGGCGCTGACTCACCGCAGCGCCTCGGGTCCCAACAACGAGCGGCTCGAGTTTCTCGGCGACGCGGTACTGAACCTGGCTATCGGGCAACACCTGTACGAGGCGTTTCCCGAGGCGACCGAAGGGGACCTGAGCCGGCTCCGCGCCCGGCTCGTGAGCCGCGAGCCGCTCGCCGAAGTCGCGCTCGCGATCGGACTCGGGGAGACACTGCAGCTCGGGTCGGGCGAGCTCTCGAGCGGCGGCTTTCGCCGCCAGTCGATCCTGGCCGATGCGCTCGAGGCGCTCTGCGGCGCGATCTTTCTCGACGGCGGCCTCGCCGCCGCGCAGCCGGTCATCACGCGGCTGTTTGCCGAGCGCATGGCCACGCTTCCGGAGGCCAGCGCGCTCAAGGACGCCAAGACGCGCTTGCAGGAGTACCTGCAGTCGCGCAGTCTTACGCTGCCGCGCTACGCCATTCTCGGTGTCCAGGGCGAGCCGCACGCGCAGACCTTCGAGGTGAGCTGCGAGGTGCCCGAGCTCGGGCGCCGTGTGCAGGGGCGGGGCTCGAGCCGCCGCCGCGCGGAGCAGGAGGCCGCCGAGCGCATGCTCACCGAGATCGAGACCCTGAGCTCCGCAGACCGGCCCACATGACCGCCGCCGCTCCCGTGCCGCAATTCCGCTGCGGCTTCGCCGCGCTGGTGGGGCGGCCGAACGTCGGCAAGTCGACGCTGCTGAACGCGCTGGTCGGAGAAAAGCTGAGCATCGTCACGCCCCGGCCGCAGACCACGCGCCATCGCATCCTCGGGGTGTGCACCCTGCCCGGGGCGCAGATCGCGTTCGTCGACACGCCGGGGCTGCACGTCAAGGCGAGCCGAGCGCTCAATCGGGCCATGAATCGGACCGCTACCGCGGCGCTCGCAGAGGCAGACCTGGCGGTGCTGGTGTTGGAAGCGCTGGCGTGGACCGCGGAGGATGAGCTGACTCTCAAGCGCATCGTCCGCACCGCGCGTCCGGCCATCGCGGCGGTCAACAAGATCGATCGCGTGCACCCGCGCGCACGACTGCTCCCGTACCTGGGGGAGCTCGCCGCGCGGCATGACTTTCTCGCCATCGTGCCGGTCTCGGCTCTCAAGGCCGACAATGTCGGGGATCTCCGTGACACGATCGCCGCGCACTTGCCGCACTCGCCGCCACTCTTCCCGCAGGAGGAGCTCACCGATCGCGGCCTGCCGTTCCGGATTGCGGAAATGATCCGTGAGAAGCTGACCCTCGAACTGAACCAGGAAGTGCCCTACGGCATCGCGGTGGAGGTCGAGCGGCTCGCCGAGGAGGATGGACAGCTCACCGTCGATGCCGCGGTCTGGGTGGATCGCCCCGGCCAGAAGCCGATCGTCATCGGCGCGCGTGGCGAGCGGCTGAAGCGCGTCGGCCGCTCGGCACGGATCGCGCTGAACGGAATCCTCGGCCGGCGGCTGCACCTGAATCTCTGGGTCAAGGTGCGGCAGAACTGGGCGGACAATGCCCGCGCCCTGCGGGACCTCGGTGTGGAATGAGCCCGAGCCGGCAGCGCGTCGATCTCACCCTCGGCTACCTGCTGCACCACCGCCCGTGGCGCGACACCAGCCGCATCCTCGAAGTGCTCACGCGCGAGCACGGGCGGCTCACGCTGTTCGCGCGCGGGGTGCGCGGCCCGCGCGCGAAGCTCGCTCCGGTGCTGCAGCCGTTTCAGCCGTTGCTATTTTCGTGGAGCGGGCGCGGCGAGGCGCCGACCTTGACCGGAGCGGAGCGCGCGGAGCCATGCGCCGCGCTTCCGCCCGCGTGTCTGCTGTCCGCTTTTTACCTGAATGAGCTGCTCATCCGGCTCACGACGCGCCACGATCCACTCCCGGAGCTGTTCGATCACTATCACGAAGCGCTCGCGCGACTGCGCACCGGAGCGCCGCTCGAGCCGGTGCTGCGCATCTTCGAGAAGCGGCTGCTGCAGGCGCTCGGCTACGGGGTGGATCTCACGGCGGAGACACACTCCGGCAAGCGAATCGAAGCCGACGGGTACTATCATTTCCGGGACCGGCAGGGGCTCATCGGCGCGGACGCCCGCAGCGCCGGCGCGCTCGCCGGGCGCTCGCTCATCGACCTGGCGGGCGAGAGCCTAGATAGCGCCCGCTCGCTCGAGGACGCGCGGCGGCTATTGCAGGCGGCGCTTTCCGCCTGCCTCGAGGGCCGCCCGCTCGCCACGCGCTCGGTGGCGCGGACGGTGGTGAAATCGATGAGGCGAAAGGCGGTGCGATGACGAACAGCAGCATTGCTCTCGGGGTCAACATCGATCACGTGGCGACACTCCGCCAGGCGCGCCGCGGGCGCTTTCCCGACCCCGTGCACGCCGCGCTTGCCGCCGAGACCGCCGGGGCCGACAGCATCACGCTGCATCTGCGCGAGGACCGGCGCCACATCCAGGATCATGACGTGCGCTCGCTCCGGGGACTCCTGCAGACACGCATGAATCTCGAGCTCGCGGTGACCGACGAGATGCTCAAGATCGCCTCGGAGCTGCGCCCCGCGGACTGCTGCCTGGTGCCCGAGCGGCGCCAGGAGATCACGACCGAAGGGGGCCTCGAGGTCGCCGCCCAGCTCCCGCGCATCCGCGAGGCTTGCGCGCAGCTCGCCCAGGCGGGCGTGCGCGTAGCGCTGTTCATCGATCCGGAGCCGCGGCAGGTCGAGGCCGCCGCGCAGGCCGGCGCACCGGTCATCGAGCTGCACACCGGCGCGTATGCCGAGGCGGCCGGTGCCCGGCGCGCCGCCGAGCTCGAGCGGCTGCGTACCTCGGCGCGCCTCGGCGCGCGTCTCGGCCTCGAGGTGCACGCCGGCCACGGCCTCAACTACCACAACGTGCAGCCGGTCGCCGCGGTGCGCGAGATCGTCGAGCTCAACATCGGGCACGCCGTGATCGGGCACGCGCTGTTCGTCGGGATCGCCGAGGCGGTGCGCGAGATGAAGGCCCTGATGGCGGCGGCACGCGCATGATCTTCGGCATCGGCGTCGATGTCCTCGAGAGCGGGCGCATCGCGCGCACCCTCGAGCGTTTCGGCACGCGTTTCCTCGAGCATCTGCTCATGCCCGAGGAGCGCGCGCAGCTCGCGCGTACCCAACGCCGGGAGCGCTTCGTGGCGATGCGCTTCGCCGCCAAGGAGGCGATCGTCAAAGCCATGGGCACGGGCTTCTCGCACGGCATGTGGATCCGCGACGTCGGCGTCGTGCAGAACTCCTGGGGCAAGCCCGAGGTGGTCTTCTCGGCGCGCGGGGAGCGGGTGCGCCGGGCGCTCGGGATCGGGGAGGCGCACGTCACCTTGACCGACGAGGCGGGCCTCGTGGTCGCGGTGGCGGTGCTCATGAGGGCCGCATGAGCGCCCTCGGGACTACGCTGGTGTTCGACATCGAGACCGTGCCGGACGTCGAGCTCGGACGGCGGCTGTACGGCCTCGGGGACCTCGCGGACGGCGAGGTCGCGAAGGCCATGTTCGCGCTGCGCCGCCAGGACACGGGCGGGGACTTCCTGTCGCTCGAGCAGCACCGGGTGGTCGCGATCTCCTGCGCGCTGCGCACGGAGGAGGGCCTGAAGCTCTGGAGTCTCGGCGATCCCCGCACTCCGGAAGGGGAGCTGGTCCAGCGCTTCTTCGACGGCATCGAGAAATTCTCCCCCGATCTGGTGTCCTGGAACGGCTCGTCGTTCGATCTGCCGGTGCTCACCTACCGGGGGCTCCTCCGGGGGGTGCAGGCGGCGCGCTTCTGGGAGAGCGGCGAGCAGGATCCCGCTTTCCGCTACAACAACTACCTCAGCCGCTATCACTGGCGGCATACGGATCTCATGGACGTGCTGTCGGGCTTCCAGCGCCGCGGTCAGGTGTCGCTCGCCAACATGGCGTGCCTGCTCGGGCTGCCGGGCAAGCTCGGCTTCGATGGCAGCCAGGTCTGGGAGGCGTGGCAGAGCGGCAACCTCGAGGGCATCCGGCGCTATTGCGAGACCGACGTGCTCAACACCTGGCTCATCTACCTGCGCTTTGCGCAGCTGCGCGGACTCGTCACCCGCGCGCAGCATGCCGAGGAGATCGAGCGCGTGAAGGCGCTGCTGCGTACCTCGGGAGAGCCCCACCTGACCGAGTTCCTCACTGCCTGGGAGAAGGCTGCGTGAGCCGCGCCGCGCGCCGCGCCGCATCCGCCGAGACATGCGCGGCGGCCGATGCGGCCGAGACCGCCACCGTCAGCGGACTTACCCGCGAT
>Ga0307471_100002659_pt1 | contig 10354 bp, 9 predicted proteins | sample atmos_gasesAM3C__2_FD_204566 | JGI IMG/M metagenome (GOLD analysis project Ga0307471, IMG submission 204566) | Hardwood forest soil microbial communities from Morgan-Monroe State Forest, Indiana, United States - atmos_gasesAM3C_515 | ecosystem: Environmental > Terrestrial > Soil > Temperate... | reverse complement strand
GAATAAGGTAAGAACAATAGGAAGCGCGGGAACGGAAAACATTGAATGCAGGCAGCCGCATCGATCTTGGAAAAATCGCAACTGAATCGAATTGAACATACACGACTGTTAAAGCCCATTTTCTGATAAGACCGCGACTATACACTAGCTAGTAAGACTCCCAGCACGAGACTGTCAGAACTATCAACTCAGCAACTTTCAATTAACTTGCAGGAAGTGGGCACGTTTTCCCGTCGGTGGTGGTCATCGGTTCTGCGACACCCGGGTCCGGGGGAATAAATCGAGACGCAGCATTCGGCGCAAACTCTTCAATCCATCCAAAATGTGGATACTGCAACTCGGCTCACCGGCCCACGCCAGCTTCGCAAACGCCTCGGATCGAACCATGGCTTACGCCTCGCATGCGGGCGCCCTCTGTCTCCTAACCCATTCGCAGCTTGACACGCCCAATATTCTGCCCTACCATAGGCGAACAAAAGGCGAATATGTCCACCCTGCCTCTCCTCCCCGACTCCGACAAGCCCAAGCTGATCGGCATCGCCCGACTGGCTGCGCAGGGGGAGTCGATGCGCGAGGGGCACAACATTGAATACTTCACCCTGCCCACCCGGTCCCTGCTGAACCGCGTGGTCAGTAACCGCAGTCTTCCCTTCACCTGGGCCATCAATCCTTATCGCGGCTGCGAGTTTGCCTGCAAATATTGTTACGCGCGCTATACCCACGAGTTCATGGAGATGTCGGACGTCGATTTCGAGCGCAAGATTTTCGTCAAGCAGCATGCTGCGGACTTGCTGCGGCGGGAATTGAAGAAAGTAAAGAAGCACCAAGAGATCGCCATCGGCACGGCGACCGATCCGTACCAGCCCGCCGAGCGCCGCTATGAAATCACGCGCGCGATTCTCGAGGAGTTCGCCCGCCACCGCGGGCTGGAACTGGGCATCGTGACCAAGTCAAACCTGGTGGTGCGCGACGCCTCGCTGCTGCGCGAGATCGGTTTGCACAACCGCCTGTTCGTCAACCTCACCATCACCACCGTGAACACGGATCTCGCGCGCATCCTCGAACCGCGCGCCCCCCGGCCCGACCTGCGGCTCGAAGCGGTGCGCCAGCTCAACCTTGCGGGGGTTGCGGCCGGGGTGATCTGTGCTCCGGTGCTGCCCGGGATCACTGATGCTCCGCACGACCTGGACGCACTGGTCGAGGCATCGGCAAACGCGGGCGCGAAGTCCATCTTCGCCAACCCGCTTTTCCTCAAGCCTTGCTCGGCGGCAGTCTTTCTTCCCTTCCTCGAAAAAGAATTCCCGCAGCTGGTCGCGAGTTATCGCGAGCGTTACGAGCAGCACGCCTTCCTGCCGCCGGCCTACGGGAAACGGCTCTCGCAACTCATGGCGGGATTACGCGCGAAATACGGCATCCATAACGACTACGACCGCTATGCCCGCCGCGCCCACCCGATCCCAGCCGAGGATGACGGCGAGCAGATGACCCTGTTCCAGCCCCAGCCGGCCCCGAAAGCGACAATGAAAATGTAGAATCATTGCTCTCGGAGCCGGGTTGCGGCTCGCGAGCTCATTGAACCGTGCCCAGCAAGCGCCCCATCTTCCGCTATTGCGTTCTCGGCTTTCTCTTCGTGATCACGGCGGCGTACGAGGTGCCGTACCTGCACGACATCGTGACCGACAAGACCATCGTTCCCTTCTTCTTCATGGAACTCGCCAGCGATCGGGTGGCGATTGCATCCAAAGATGCGGCACAAGCCGGCATCCACAGCGGCGACGAGGTGCTTTCCATCAACGGGCACGCCTATCGCGGGTCGAGCGACTGGGCCCAGCCTTATGACCACACCCCCGCCGGAGAAACCATCACGGTCGTGGTGCGGGCAGGCCCTTCGAGTTCCGAACGAACCGTGGTGCTTCCGGTTCGGGCGAAGCCCTCCGAGTCTTGGCGAGTTATCGGAGAAGTCTCGCTCTTCTTTCTGCTGCCGGGGATTTGCGTGCTGCTCGGCTTCTGGGTGGCGGTGCAACGACCGCACGATCCGATGGCCTGGCTGCTGCTCGGGCTGATGCTGACGTTTCCGCACATTTTTGAAAGCTACAAGATCGAGTCCTGGCCTCCCGGCTGGCGCGAGGCCGCCGTCTTCTACCACGTCTTCCTGGGAAGCATGTTGCCGGTCATGATGTTTCTGTTCGGCCGCTTCTTCCCCGAGCCGTTTCCCGCGGGGACCCGCCGCGACCGGATATGGAAGCTGCAGCAGTGGGTTCTCGCGCTTCCCTTCGCGATCTTTGCCGTCCTCAGCACGATCGAATCCGTGATCGGCCTGAGCAGTTACCGTTCGGCGGTGCCGCTTGAAAATGCAACTCATCCAGTCGATCGCATCGTGCAGATCTTCGGGTACCTGCTGGTCGGCAGTTTCTTCGCGGCGATGGGGACCAAGTACGGCATGAGCCGCTCACCCGACGCGCGGCGGCGTCTGCTGATTTTGTATTGGGGGGCCACCGTCGCCTGGACTCCAGGGCTGCTTCTCCTGATCGTCTACCCCAAACTTCTTGGGAAGACCGCGCCCGAGGTCCTCCCGCAGTGGGCCATCGTGATGGCGCTCATCCCTCTGACTCTTTTTCCGCTCACGCTGGCCTACGTCATCGTGGTGCAGAAGGCGATGGGCGTTGGGGTCGCGCTGCGGCAAGGGCTGCAGTACGCGCTGGCGAGAGGCGGAGTGCGCGTGCTGCAGATCCTGCTGATCGCGACGGTAATCTTCACGGGCATCCTCATGGCCGAAGACCCCGGCCGGAATCGCCCGCAGAAGATCACTGTGATTGCTCTCGGCATCACCGCCGCCGTGACCATCATCCGATTGGGAGACCGGGCGCGCACCTGGATCGACCGGCGCTTCTTCCGCGAGGCCTACGACGCCGAACAGATGCTCATCGAATTGAGCGACCAGGTCCGCACCATGGTCGAACCTAAGTCCATGCTGGAGACGGTAGCGACTCGCATCTCCCAGACCCTGCATGTGCCGCAGGTCGCGGTGCTGCTCGGCGGAGGGGAGTTGTACCGCCCCGCCTTCGCCATGGGTTACGCAAATGTTTCTGAAGTGTCCTTCTCGCAGAACACGGGAACGGCGAAGGTGCTCCGCCAGCAAAAGGAGCCGGCGCGCGTCTTCCTCAATGATCGAGATTCCTGGCTCTACCGCGAAGAAGACATCAGCGAAGAGGAGCGGGCGAAGCTGGCCGCGCTCGGCTCGGAACTCCTGCTGCCCCTGGCCGTGCGCGACAAGTTGCTTGGGTTTATCTCGCTGGGTCCCAAGAAGTCTGAAGAACCGTACACGGGTTCCGACGTGCGGTTGCTGACGTCGGTCGCTGCGCAAACCGGCATGGCCCTCGAGAATGCCAACCTGATGCGCGAGATCGCCAATGAGGTCTCGCACCGCGAGCGCCTGAACCGCGAGGTCGAGATTGCGCGCGAAGTGCAGGAGCGGCTGTTCCCGCAAAAGCTGCCCGCCATCGCCGGGCTCGACTATGCCGGCCACTGCCGCCCGGCCCTCGGAGTCGGCGGCGACTACTACGACTTTCTCGGACTGCCGCGGGGGCAGCTCGGCGTTGCCATCGGAGACGTGTCGGGCAAAGGGATTGCCGCGGCCCTGATGATGGCGAGTCTGCAGGCGTCGCTGCGCGGAGAAGCAACGCGCGCTCCCGAAAACCTGGCCGCGGCGGTCGCGAACATTAACCGGTTGGTGTACGAGGCCTCTTCGGAGAATCGCTATGCCACATTTTTTTATGGGCAGTACGATCCCGTGACGCACAAGTTCGATTACGTCAACGCCGGGCACAACCCGCCCATGCTGTTTCACCGCAGCGACGGGAGCTGGACGGTATCGCGGCTGGATATCGGCGGGACGGTGGTGGGGCTGCTTGAAACGTTCCCCTACCAGCAAGGCTGTGTCTCACTGGCTTCCGGAGATCTGCTTGTCGCCTACACGGACGGCATCAGCGAGGCCATGAATAGCGCCGACGAAGAGTGGGGCGAAGAACAAATGATGGAAACCGTTAAAGGCTGCGATGGATTAGCGGCCCAGGACATTCTGGAGCGTGTGTTCACCGCCGCCGATCAGTTCGTCGCAGGCGCCAAGCAGCATGACGACATGACGCTGGTGGTAATGCGTGTGGTGAGGCAGCCCGAGAGGTGAGGGGAAGAGTTTCGAGTTTCGAGTTTCGAGTTTCGAGTTTCGAGTTTCGAGTTTCGAGTTTCGAGTTTCGAGCCGAGACTTGAAAAACCCGAAACCTGAAGCTCGGAACTGCACTCCGTCCGCACTCTATAATTGTTCGATAGCCTTCATGCCCCCTTCTTACCCACCTTCCGCTGCTTCGCCTCTGGCACCGCGGCTCACCTTCCGCCAGAAGGTCAACCGATTCTGGCTGCGCGTGAGCGAAGGCCTCGAACTGAACCAACTCTGGGGGCAATTCGAAAAGGACGCGCGCTCCAGCTACCGCCTGTACGCCAAGGACATGGAAGGCACGCAAGCGGAGAACGCCGGCCCGGGGCGCAAGTTCTTTCACGTAGCCCAGCAGTTCTTCTGGGCGGTGCTGGAGAAGCTGACCCCGGCGCGGCGGGTCTTGCTGCTGATTGCGCTGCTCCTGTTGATCTTCAATCCAGAGTTCAGCTGGCATAGCCAAGGGGATCTCCACATTGTCAGCCTTGATTTTCGCTTGTATGGCGGCCTGCTGGTGTTCCTGCTGTTGATCCTTGAGGTCGCGGACCGCGTGGTAATGAAACGCGATCTGCAGATTGCCCGCGAGATTCAGACCTGGCTATTGCCAAGCGAGCCGCCCACGATTCCGGGCGTAGCCATCGCATTCCAGACCCGTCCGGCCAACACGGTCGCGGGCGACTACTACGACGTCTTCGAGCGCGCGGGTCTCACCCCGGAGGAGAATCGCTTCCTGATCGCGGTGGCCGACGTTGCCGGCAAAAGCATTCCGGCCGCGATGCTGATGGCGACGTTTCAGGCCAGCCTGCGAACTCTCTCCGTAACCCAATCCTCCCTGCCGGAACTGATCGCCAACGTCAACCGCTACGCATGCACGAACAGCCAGGATGGTCTACGCTTCACGACGGCATTTCTTTCCGAGTACAACCCCACGACACGCACACTCACCTACATCAACGCCGGGCACAACGCGCCCATGCTGTGCCGCAAGTCGGGCGCGCTCGAGCGGCTTGACGCCGGCGGCCTGCCCATCGGAATCTCAGTCGACGCGGCCTATCAAACCGGTAGTGTGACGCTTGCGCCCGGGGACTGGCTGGTCATCTTCACCGATGGCGTGGTGGAAGCCATGAACACCCGCGGCGAGGAATTCGGGGAGCCACGGCTGCTGGCTGCCATCGCCGTGGGAGCCAACGAAACGCCCGGGGAAATGATGCGGCGGCTGATGACCGATCTGGACGGATTCGTGGGGAACACGCCGCAGCACGACGACGTCACCTGCCTGCTCCTCAAGGTGGTTTGAGCAATCGCTTCAAGTCGGTCGCGACAGCATGCTGAACGTGGAGACGGGTGCGTTCGCCGTTGGCCGAGCACTGGGCGCCGCACGTTCCTTGGGGCTACTCCTGGCAGAGCAGCACGATTTTTCCTGGCACTCGGGCATGTTCGATCAGGTCGTGCGCCCTCGGCGCGTCGCGCAAGGGAAGGCGTTCAGAGACGAGCGGGTGGATTTTCTTCTCCAGCAGCAGCTGAAACAGATGTGCAAGGTCTTCGCGGAACAATTCGGGGTGGCGTTTCTTTTCCGAGCTGATGTTGTACCAGCGCGCAGACTTACCGTCGGGCAGGAAGTTCAGCAACCCCAGCAGCACGAAGCTGGCCGCGCCGGTTAATTTGCTGGGCTTGCCGTTCACAATCGCGGCCGAGATGCCGTAGCCGATCAGTTTGCCGGCGGGTTTGCCGCGGTTCATGTGCAGCAGTTTGTACGAACGCCACCAGTTGCTGCCACCAACGGGATCGAACACGGCGTCCACGCCCTGGCCGTTGGTCATCTGGAGAATGCGGCTCACGAAGTCTTCGTTCTTGTAGTCAATGGGTTTACCGCCGAGCGTCGTCACCACGTCGTGTTTGGCACGGGAGGCGGTGGCGTACATGTCGAGTCCGGTTAGTTTGCCGAGTTGCAGGGCGGCGGTGCCGACACCACCGCCGGCACCGTGAATGAGGACGCTCTGTCCGGACTGTAGCTTGGCGATGCGGTGAATCATTTGCCAGGCGGTCACGTAGTTCAGAACCAGGCTGACGGCCTCGGCAGGATCGAGGCCGGCGGGAACAGGCGTCAGTTCGGTTGCGCGCAGGTTGATGAATTGCGAGTATCCACCCCACATGGTGAGGGCGGCTACGGTTTCACCGAGAACCGGTCCGGCGACACCTGCCCCGACCTCGTCGATCGTGCCCACGATGTCGTAGCCCGGGGCGAACGGCACGGGTGGTGTCTTCGGATAGAGGCCGTAACGCATCAGAACGTCGGCAAAGGCGACGCCGCTCGCGAGGATCTTGACGCGGACTTCGGTGGGACGAGGCTCGGGAATATCTTCTTCGATGGGTTTGAGAACTTCGGGACCGCCGTGGGCGGTGATGACGATCCGGGTGTTCTTCATAGGAAGAGGTGCTAGTGGTTGGATGTGCCGAAACAGGTGAAGGGTGCGCTAAGACAGTGACAATCGCTTGCGGATGCCCGTCGCGGAGAGAAATGCTCTAGGCCCAAAGCGGGGGCCGTCTTTTTGGAGATTATTGTTTCCGGATTGTCGATCATCTGGAGCCTCGTTCGATTACGAGGTGAACGGGCTGGGAGGCCCAACTTTATGCAATATGTACTGTTGATTTACGGCAACGAGCGCCACTTCGGTACGCTGAGCGCCGCGGAACGGGATGGGATCATGAAGGAATACACGGACTTCACCAACAGCATCGCCAAGAGCGGGCACCTGCGGGCGGGCAACGAACTGCATCCAACCTCCAAGGCCACCACCATTCGGGTACGGGATAAGAAGCGAGCCGTGACCGACGGCCCGTTTGCCGAGACCAAGGAGCAGTTGGGCGGATATTACCTGGTCGAGGCCAAGGACTTGGACGAGGCCCTCGAGATCGCGGCGCGGATTCCTTCGGCGCGCTGGGGAGCCATCGAAGTGCGCCCCATCATTCCACACGAGATGCCAAGCTGAAGATCGGCGCTTTCGGTGGAAGGAGCACGGGGCCCGCGCGAAGAAATACTTGTCGAGTTGCAGTTTGACGTGAACCATTCGACCGTGTGCAGGGCAGTTCCACGGGGGCGCCCGTTAGCTACGTGGACCTTGCCCGGCTACACGTGGGATTTCCGCGTCTGCTCGATGGCGGTCCGGGTTTGCGCCAGTTCCTCAGAAAGGATGGCCATGATGTGAAAGGAGAGTTCCGGTTTTTCGCGGAGGAGATCGAGCAAACGCTCGCGTTGGAGGTATACGAATTCAGAGTTGTCGAGGACTTCCGCCGTCAGTATTCGACAGAGCCGCCGGCAGGCCGACCACGGATCCCGGACCGAGGCGGCGTGGCGGAAAGCCCGGCAGATCGCGTTCGAGTCCGAGTTGAACCGCGCCTTGGCGGATGAGGAAAATGCCGGAGACTTCGTCCCCGCGCCGAAACAAGAACGAACCTCGCTCTTTCTGAATTGGTGCACCCACGACTTCCAGTTGCCGTTTCAGCTCTTCCGGTGCGATAAGGGTTCCCATGCGTGGGCCTCACCCAAGGTGGAGTAGCGTTTTTATAGTCCGGCGGGGCCGCCACAATGTGATGGCGATCACTGACTTGTGTGACAGGTTCGGGCAGCAGACCCAAAGCGCGATCGGGCGCGCTCACGTGCCTTTCGTGCCGACGGACGGGAGTCCTGTCCTACACAGGCAGGTGGATTGTGGCTTGCGCCTTTGCGCCAATGATCTGAGATTTGTGATATCGCCGACGGCTGCTTGAGCGGGGTGGGGTTTTGGATGAATCCCCTCTAATCGTCTGCCGGGCAATCGGCTGCGGAATGCCCTTACCTGTGTTACCGACACAAATTGGCTGCCAGAAATTGTCAGTTCCGCCGTTTCGTCTCATCGCGGATCGACCGGGTCGGGCACCCTTTCCCAGCGCGCCGAGCCTAAGTTCGTGATTCCCTTCAAGAAATGCAAAAAGCGGAAAAGGCGCCAGCAGGCCCCGCGTCCTTGGCATGGTACGTGCCTTAGCAAAGGGCGTTGTTCGAGATCTTTTAACAAATTGAGTTGGCGAAGTACCTGGGGGAGGGTACAAGCCGGAGAGCAGCGAGAGGCAACTTTCGCTGCTTTTCTTTTGGGCAGGAAAACAGCTGCGCGTTTGTGCCAGCCACTTTGGTCCGTGGAATGCGGACAATTACATCAGGATTAGGCTGGCACTGGTTAGGGCAGTGATTTGCCGGCCACCATGGGGCACAGGACGATGCGGAAGGACACCGGTTTTTCACTGATTGAGTTACTGATCGTCGTCGCGATCATCCTGATCATCGCGGCGATTGCCATTCCGAACCTGATGCGGGCGCGCATCGCGGCTAACGAATCCGCGAGCGTAAGCCAGTTACGAACTCTCAATACCGCTGAGGCCAGCTACGTCACGGCGTACTCGACCACAGGCTACGGAACCCTGGGCCATTTGGGTGGCGCGGCACCCTGCACGCCCAGCGCGATCACGGCCTGTTTGATCGACCAGTCGTTCGCGACCAATTACGCCGGCCAGGGCAAGAACGGCTACAGTTTTGCCGTCGCCTTGGCGAACGCCGCCCAGTACGTGGCATCGACCACACCGCTGACCGTCGGGATTACGGGCGTCAACAGCTATTGCTCTATCGAGGACGCAGTGGTCCGTCAGGACCCCACCGGCGGACTCAACACCACGGAGGCGGCCTGCGGCGCCCTGGCTTCAGTTTCCAACTGAAGACTTCCCCGGAACACGATTTTGGGAACGATGGAAGGCGCGGCCCCCGCGCCTTTCGTCTTTTTTGCCTTAAAATGGAGTGCGGAAGTGCACAGCCGGGTCCAGCAAAGTGCGAAGTTGCAGAGACCGTGCAGAATTGGCGCAATTCCCTGCACATAGCACGTTCTACTCATTGACTGGCGGGCTATTTCAACGTACAGAAGAGAGAGGGCACGAGTGCGCGCCGCCGATGTCCCAGGAACGCTTGCAGCGGCCGTCAGAGTGCCAAACCCGGGTTACCTAGGTCCACGTTTCGAACTCCCAGAGGTTCACCCAGAACGAGAGAAATTCAAATGAGGAAACAGAAGGGCTTCTCCTTGATCGAGCTGCTGATTGTGGTTGCGATCATTCTGATCATCGCTGCGATTTCCATTCCGAACCTGATGCGGGCGCGCATCGCGGCCAACGAGTCGGCGGCCGCCAGCCAGGTGCGCACTCTGAACACCGCGGAAGTGAGCTATGTAACCGGATACCCGGCGCAGGGCTACGGTACCCTGGCTCAGCTGGGCGGCCCCGCGCCCTGCGTGCCGGTGGTCGCCGGCGCGTGCCTAATCGACAACTCGCTGGCCACCAACTATGCCGGCAAAGGCAAGAGCGGCTATAACTTCGCCATTGCCATAATCAACCAGGGCCAGTACGTCGCCACCGCGACCCCGATTGCGGTGGGAAGCACGGGCGTAAACAGCTTCTGCTCGATTGAAGACGGGGTGGTGCGCAGAGATCCCGCAGGCGCGCTCAACGCCACCGAGGCCGCGTGCGGAGCTCTCGCGGCACTGGGCAACTAAGAACGCTCGCCTCGGATTCTTGCGACGGCGCGGCTACTGAGGGCGCGGTGGTGTACACCGCGCCCTATGTTTTTTACGATTCCCTTGAGCGAGTCGGCGCGGGCCAGCGGTCCGTTTCTTTACGCAAGTAGAAGCGTCTTGCGTGGGTCCAGCCCCCCTCGCCTGGGCAGCCGAGCAAGACTCGGTGGGGCCGCTCTGCGCGTTTCCGTCAATGTCGAGAGACAAAAAGTGTCAACCAAAATCCCGCGCGCCCGGCGCAAGCCTCAACAACACACTGGGATGCAGCCCGCATAATCTTCAACTGGCTCACCGGAATCGACTTCATGCAGACCTCCGAAAGATAGGCTCCCCGCAAGGATCTTTGGCGCATCAGCTGCGGCGTGAGTGTCGTCGGTAGAACTAACCACGAGAGAACCGAGTAAACGGGGCAAAGACCAGATGCGGAAAGAGAACGGCTTTTCATTGATTGAGTTGCTGATCGTGGTCGCAATCATCCTGATCATCGCTGCGATCGCCATTCCAAACCTGATGCGTGCACGTCTTGCGGCTAACGAGTCGGCTGCTGCCAGCCAGTTGCGTA
>Ga0307471_100002658_pt1 | contig 10357 bp, 9 predicted proteins | sample atmos_gasesAM3C__2_FD_204566 | JGI IMG/M metagenome (GOLD analysis project Ga0307471, IMG submission 204566) | Hardwood forest soil microbial communities from Morgan-Monroe State Forest, Indiana, United States - atmos_gasesAM3C_515 | ecosystem: Environmental > Terrestrial > Soil > Temperate... | reverse complement strand
CAGCGCCTCAAGAAGCGCGTCGGCATCGAGGCGCGGTTGCTCGATCTCCGGGACTTCCCGATGCCCTTCTTCGACCAGCCCATGCCACCGGCCATGCCGGGCCGCCCGCCCTACGAGAACGAGGTGGTGAAGAAATGGACTGCTGAGATCGCCCGGTCGGACGGCTTCATCGTCGTGACACCAGAATACAACTTCGGATCGCCCGCCGTGCTCAAGAACGCGCTTGACTGGGTCTATCCGGAGTGGAACCGCAAGGCGGTCGCGTTCGTGAGCTACGGCAGTGTCGCGGGTGCGCGCAGCGTCCAGCAGCTCCGAGAGACCGCGATCGAGCTGCAGCTCGCTTCGGTTCGCTCCTCCGTCCACATTCCCGTCGCGACCCTCTGGGCGCACTTCCAGGGCGGCGACGTGGAGGCAGGACTGGCGGAGCTCGAGGCGCCCGCCAACACGATGATCGACGACCTGCTGTGGTGGACCGGGGCGCTCAAGAGGGCGCGCTCCGGCGCTTCGTGAGCGACCTTGCGGAGCTAGCGTCTCCTGCGCACGCCTCCGACCCGGCCCGCGACCGCATCCGACGGCTATGACGCACGACGGCTCGCCTTGGTCCCGAGCATGGCGTGGAGCGTATCGTCGCGGCGCCAGAAATGGTGATAAAGCGCCGCCAAGGCGTGCAACGCAATCAGGCCCAGGAGAATGAGCCCGACCGCCTGGTGCGCTCCGAGGAGCTGCTTGGCGAGCGGCGGGTCCCGGCCGATCAGCGCCGGCAGCTGGCCCAGGAAGAACACGCGCGCGCGTTCGCCGTGCGCATTGGTGTGGAGAAGCCCGAGGATCGGCTGGATCAGCAGGAGGGCGTAGAGCGCGTATTCACTCCAGTGCGCCGCGAACCGCATCGCCCGCGCCATGTCGGCGGGCCAGTCGGGGAAGCGCGAGAATTGGCGCCACACGAGCCGGCCGAGCGTCACGACCCACACGGTCACGCCGAACGAGCGGTGCAGCTGGACCAGCGTGCGCGCCTGTTCGCTCGACGATGCGAAATGCACGGAGAAGGCGAGCACGAAGATCGTGGCGACGAGGATCAGGGTCAGCCAGTGCAGAAAGCGAATCGCCGGGTCAAAAACGCGCAGTTCGGGATCGCCATCGGCCCTCAGCATCGGGATGTCCCCAGTTTCATGCCCCTCTGAGGGGCAGCGGCTGGTAGATCAAATCCGGCAGCTGTTTATTCCCGCACACCCCGCCGCACAGCCGAAAGCGCACCGATCAGCAGCGGAGGCCGACGGAGCGACGAGCCATGAATATCGCTCGACGTCCAGGAGTCTCTTTCGTAAAGCGATACACGGTGGCATCGATGCGGGATTTGATCAGGGACTGGCGACGATGGACGAAGGCCGAGCGAGTCCTCGCCGGTGTCATCGTGGTGCTTCTGGTGGTCGGCCTACCGGCTCTGCTCGCGATCGACGGCCGTCTATCCCCGGGGTAAATCTGCCACGCCCGCCTTCCGCGATCGTGTTGATGACGTTGAGCGTCTCGGGATTCAGGGGCTTTCCGCGAGCCGCGGTGTCCCGCGACCCCGGCTACTCAGCGGCTTCTTACAACGGCCGCACCTTCAATGCTGCCCGCACGCCCGCTCCGTAGTCCGGGTGCACCTTGTCGAAGAGCGCGAGCTGACGCTCGACGATCGCGGCGGGGACGCCGGCCATTGCACCCGCGATGTTCGAGAACAAGCGCTGCCTCTGGCCGGCGTCGAACAGGTTGAACAGCGCGCGCGGTTGGCCGAAGTCGTCGTTGCCGAGCCGGTGGTTGTGGCGATCGGCATCGCCGGAGATCTTCAAGGGCGGCTCCGGCACGTCCGGCCGCTCGACCGGCCCGCCGAACGAGTTGGGCTCGTAATAGGCGTCGGGGTTCGGGTTGTTGGCGAAGAACCGCATCGCGCCGTCCTTGTGATAGTGGTGCACCGGGCACTTCGGAGCATTGACCGGCAGCGCTTCGTAGTGGGTTCCGAGCCGATGGCGGTGCGCGTCGGCGTAGGAGAAGATGCGCGCCTGCAGCATCTTGTCCGGTGAGAACCCGATGCCAGGCACGACGTTGGACGGACTGAAGGCCGCCTGCTCGATCTCGGCGAAGTAGTTGTCCGGGCTGCGGTTCAGCTCCATGACGCCGACCTCGATCAAGGGATAGTCGCCGTGCGGCCACACCTTCGTAAGGTCGAAGGGATTGTAAGGCGTCTTGTCGGCATCGGCCTCGGGCATGATCTGTAGGCAGAAGCGCCAGCGCGGAAACTCGCCCTGCTCGATCGCGCCGAAGAGATCGGCCTGGGTCGATTCCCGGGTCTTGCCGATCACCGTCTCGGCTTCCGCATTGGTCCAATGCTTGTGGCCCTGCATGGTCTTGAAGTGGAACTTGACCCAGAAGCGTTCGTTCTGCGCGTTGAGGAAGCTGTAAGTATGGCTGCCGTAACCGTTCATGTGGCGCACATCGGTCGGCAGGCCGCGATCCGACATCAGGATGGTCACCTGGTGCAGCGACTCCGGCGAGAGCGACCAGAAATCCCACATCGCCGTGGGCGAGCGCATGTGGGTGCGCGGGTGCCGCTTCTGCGTATGGATGAAATCGGGGAACTTCAGGGGATCGCGGACGAAGAACACGGGGGTGTTGTTGCCCACCATGTCCCAATTTCCCTCCTCGGTATAGAACTTGAGTGCGAAGCCGCGCACGTCGCGCTCCGCATCGGCCGCGCCCAGCTCGCCGGCAACGGTGGAGAAGCGCGCCAGCATCCCGGTCTTCTTGCCAACCGCGGAGAACACCTTGGCCTTGGTGTAGCGGGTGATGTCCTTGGTGATCGTGAGCGTGCCGAAGGCGCCCCAGCCTTTGGCATGAACCGTGCGCTCGGGGATGCGCTCGCGGTTTTGATGCGCGAGCTTCTCGATGAGCTGATAGTCCTGAAGCAGCACGGGGCCGCGCGGACCGGCGGTGATTGAGTTCTGGTTGTCCGCTACCGGATTGCCGCCGGTCGTGGTGAGGGTGGGTTTATTGGCCATGGTGCACATCCTGCTGCTGTTGCGCTCGAGCTCGGAGCGGGTCCGGCAGGGCCACAGTGCGCCCAGGCGACCAATCGATCCAACGAATGATACCGAACTATATGATCGGCAAAACCGATGAACACGCGGTACTGGCAATCGGGCGGACTCGTGCGCCACGCGCTCGATGAACGCGAGCGCCCGTCTCGATCCCGACCGAGCGGCCGCAGCGCTCGCATGCTGCGGCGGCTCGGAACGAGATGTGGACGGTACCTGTTACTTGGTCGTGTCGGTCGCGGTGGTCGCGGGCTTTACGACGTGATAGCGCTCACCACCGGGGACCATCTGATAGAGGACCGGACCCGTGGCCTGGGGCTTATCCCAGCCGGGTGGGTACAGGATATGGCCGGCATTGGCGAGACCGGGGGCCGCGGCCACGAGGGTGGCTGCGAGGGCAAGAACCCCCAGAGCAGAAAAGCGTCCTGAAATTGCGTTCATATCGAATTCTCCTTTACGTTGGTGCGGATCGGTGTCCGCTGCGGAGAACGTGGTGGTGAGGTTCGCATGCTTGAAATGCATTCTGGTCACACACACATGTTTTGAATGAATTGGGGTGCCTTCGATCTCAATCTTCTGATCGTGTTCGACGCGGTGATGCAGGAGCGCAGCGTCACCCGCGCGGGAAGTCGCATCGGTTTGAGCCAGCCGGCGATGAGTCACGCGCTCAATCGGCTGCGTTACATGCTCAAGGACGAGCTGTTCGTCCGCACGCCCGAGGGCATGGTGCCGACGCCGCGCGCCGAGGCGCTCGCCCAGCCGCTGCGCGACGCGCTCAGCGAGATGCAGCTCGCCCTGGAGCCCGCCGCCTTCGACCCCGCGGCATCCGACCGACGCTTCGTGCTGGCGGTGAACAACTACGCCGCCGTGGTATTGGCGCCGCCGCTGGTCGCGGCGGTGTCGGCCGCGGCGCCCGCGGTGCGGCTCGACCTGCGGCCGAGCGGCACCTTGGACATCGTCGACCGGCTCGACCGCGGCGACCTCGATCTGACGATCGGCAGCATGGAGAGTCCGGGCGAGCGCTTCGCCTCGGCGTTGCTGCTCGAGGACCCCTTCGTCATGGTGATGCGCCGGGGACATCCCGCGAGCCGGCGCAAGCTCTCCGCCTCTGCCTTCGCGGCTCTGCCCCATCTCGAGATCTCATCGAGCCGCGAGGATACCGGCTTCATCGATGAGTGGCTCGGCAAGAACGGGGCCGCGCGCCGGATCGCTCTTCGCACGCCTTACCTGTCAGCGGCGGCGATCCTCATGCAGTCGGACCTAGTGGCGACATTGAGCCACCGCATCGCACAAGAGTTCGTGCGGAACCATCCGCTGCAGATCTGCGCGCCGCCCTATGACTCGCCGCATGTGCGGACAGTGATGCTGTGGCATCGCCGCCTGGACCGCCATCCCGCCCATCGCTGGCTCCGCGAGATCGTCCAGTCGGTGACAAAGAGCTTGTAGAGCTCGCCGATCAGACGCAATCGGCGCACCCATGTGGTCTCAGTTCCCCGCCAGCACGGCTTCCGACCTAGGGGAGCTGCACCTGGACGGGCGTGCCCGCTCCTGCCTCGGAGCCCGCTTTGATCACCAGGTAACGGCGGGGCGCATCGGTAGCGCCCTGGACGAATTGGCGGATCGGACCGACCGCGTTCACGATCGCCGAGCCAGCCGGATTCGTCATGAAGCTGGCGATTGGCTCCAGCGTGCCGCGGCCGTCCGGGCGGCTCGCCAAGGCGAGCACATAGGATTGCATCGGATCGAGCCCGGTGACCGATGCTTCCAGCACCTGAGTGAGGCCTTGTTCGAACAGCGTCACGCTGGTGGGCGCTTTGGCGTCGGCGGCTGCTCGGTCGTTCGGGGCCACCATCGTGAAGTGCGTCGCTTCACCGGCGATGCCGAGCGGCTGCAGGCCCTCGGTTCCCTCGCCTTCCGGAACAGCATCCGGCACGAAGACGACCGCCTGAGCCGCCTGGCCGATCGGCACGGTCGCAAGCACGGTGTTGGTGAGCGTATCGATCGCGGCCATCTGGTCATCGTTCTCCAGCCCGACATAGACACGCGTGCCGTCCCCTGACGGCCAGACGCCGTGCGGCAGCTTGCCCACCGGGATGGTGGCGACTTTGCTGAAATCATCGGTGCGGAATACTTGAACCTCGTTGAGACCCCCAACCGTCACATAAGCGAACTGTCCCTGCGCATTGCGCACGATGTTCACGTGATTAGTGATGGGGCCTGTGTCGAGGGTCTTGAGCAGCGAGAAAGGCGCCTTCGCATCGAAAACCTGCGTCTTGCCCGTGTCCTTGAGCGTGAACCACACCTGGGATCCATCCGGCGTCGCCGCGATGTTCGGGCAGAAGGGGCTCGCCTGCTGAATCTTGCCGACGATCTTATGATCGGTGACGGCGACGACGTCGGTCTCGGGGTTGAACGATGAGCAGACATAGCCGTATTTGCCATCCGGCGAGAAGATTTGCATTCCCGGGCCGTTGGGCAGAATGATCCGCGTCTTCTCCTCATAGCTCGCGCCGTCCAGCACCGAGACGTAGTTCTCGCCGCGAACAGTGACCCAGACCTCGCTGCCGTCGGGTGTGAAGAATGCCTCATGCGGCGCGCGCCCAACATACGTGACGTGCTTCACGGCGTTTTTTGTCGTGTCGATGAAAGTGACAGCGTTCGACCCGATCGCGACCACCGCTATGGTGCGGTGGTCGGGCGAGAAACCCATGCCGTGCACCAGAAGCTGCCCCGTGTAGAGCGGGCTCAAGTTCGCCGGCTCCGGCTGGCCCAGCCGAATGACGCCAAGCAGTCTGTTATCGACGGGGTCGATCACCGACACCGTGTTCGAGAACTGCTCGGCCGCATAGACACGGTCATGATGGCTGATCGCGATATCGGGCGCAGAGGCCGCGGCGGGCGCCTGGCCCGCCCACGCGGGCACACCACCGATCAGGATTAGCGCCGCCGCCAGAGAATAGCGCATGAGGTTACGGTTCCTTTTGCATATCCATCAAGGGCATGGAGTTCGACCGCAGCGCTTTCGCCGGCCGATCCGGGAGCTGGTCTGGCGCGGGGCCTGACGGAGGCAGCGGCTCGCCCAAGGCAAACCGCATCGCCGCGATCTCCTGCTGCTGGGTGACGATGATCTCCTGGGCCAGCCGGCGCAGCGGTTCGTTATGGCCGTAGCGAAGCAGCGCCTGCGCCATATCGATGGCACCCTGGTGATGGGGGACCATCATCTCCACGAAATCATGATCGACGTCGCCCGTCGGCTGGATGGCCATATCGGTCATCATTTTGCTCATGGCTCGATCATTCTCTGCGAGGAACGGCGCCTCGTTGGGGGCCGGAGCTTTCTGCGTCTGTGACCATCCAAGAGTGGCGACGCCGACGCTGAGCGCCGTGGCGAGGCCGAGGCAACGCCAAGCTCGGCACGCGAAAGAATCCGGACGCGGATTGGCTCGCGCTCTGAGGCTCGAGGGTTTAGCCGATGTGGGCATTGGTCCATCCCTCCTCGTCGCGCCCTTCCCGCTCATGAATCCGGTCCGGCGCGCGGCGAGTGCCCTGTGTTGAGTTACCGGCGATCCGTGGCGTGTTTCGTGGCCTGCTCGATCAGCGCAGCGACCCCGCTCGGGCAGGACCCGCAGACGGATTGGCTCGCGCCATCGATTTCACCTTCGGGCTCCGTACTCGGGCAGCATACATCGGCCCGAGATCGGGGCCTATTATACGGTGGGATTGGCAACCTTATACCAGGAGCGAGCAGAGATGCTGCCGCCCCGCCGACCGCCAGGCTATGTTGGTTCCCGAACGGCGATTGATCTGCCGAAATCGCCCGTTTGCTCTCGAAGCGCGCGGTGAAATGGGCGTGATGCACGCCCCAGGTCGCAGGAAGGGCGATATGAAAGCGTTGCCTCCATAATAGACCCGACGTCCCATCGGCGGCTTGGAGCAAGCGACCGGGGCAACGCATAATGCTGGGAAGACGTCTCGGCGCATCGGTTGCCCACGCTGGAATGAGCCGACTGGGTCAACAGGGGATCCTCTTGGTAAAGAAGAAGCGAGCGAGACGAAACGGCCGGCTGACACGGCAACGCATCCTTGCTGCCGCAACGAAGGAGTTCGCGGCGAAAGGCCTGGAGGGAGCCCGGGTGGACGAGATCGCCCTCCGGTCGCGCGCGAACAAAAACATGATCTACCACTATTACAAGAGCAAGGACGGCTTGTTCCAAGCGGTGCACGAGGAGATGTACGGCACGATCCGCGCTCACCAGGGCGATATGGAGATCAAGAATCTCGGCCCGGCCGACGGCATGCGCGTGCTCGTCGAGAGCATGTTTGACGTGTTCGATCGATTTCCTGATTTCGTCAGTCTGCTGCAGAGCGAAAACCTCGCTAAAGCCGAGCACATAAAATCCTCGGCCAAGATCGCGGCCCTCTATAACCCCCTCGCTGCGATCCTTGGAGGCTTGCTCCGGCGTGGAGCCATCGAGGGTGTGTTTCGCAGCGGCATCAATCCGATCGATCTCTATGTGTCAATCGCGTCCCTCGCGGCATATCACATTTCGAACCGATACACGTTGTCGGCGCTCTTCGGGACTGACATTGGCTCGGCCCGAGCCGCACGGCGCAGACGCTTGCACGTCGCCGACGTGATCCTGCGGTACGTCATGAAATGACCGCCGTGAACCCCAAGCGTGTCGCTTCCCTATTTTACCGAAAGAACGCGCAGGAAGCGCAGCTTGACTCGGCTTCCGCGCGCCACTTAATCTAACTAGTTAGTTAATCAGGAGCCCGGCGCGCCGCATCGAAAAGCGACGCGGCTGATGCCGGTCCGGCAGAATGGCAAGGGAGAGGACGAATGCGAAATTACGAGTCCTTCTCGGTTGATCTCTCCAAGTACGACGTAAAGCAATATCCCGACTATCGACCGAGCCAACCGCCGGACCTTCTGAAAATCGCGGGTGCGAGCTATCTGGACGAATTCCAATCGGTGTGGGGCAGGCAGTGGGGTGCTATGGGCATCGGCCGGCTGCGCGAGGTCGGGTTGAGCAAGCCCCTCCATTGGGAGACGGAGGACTTCTTTACGCAGGACGCGAATTTCTTCCTGTTGCGATTCCGTGGCAAACTCAATTTCGACGAGATTGCCCGGTCGCACGAGCAATACGCCGAGATCCTGACCAAGCACGGCGTCAAGATCCACTGGATGGAATACCGCAATCCCATCGGGGCCTACGGGCCGATGCGGAAGCTGTTCGTGGTCGAGGAGGTGCGCTTCGTTCGCGGCGGGGCGATCATCCCGCGCTTCGGGCACGCCTCGTTCAAGCGCGGGCTCGAGCGAGAGTTCACTCGTTTCGTGAACGGCATCGATTGCCCAATCCTCCTGACGTTGCACGGCAAGGGGATTTGCGAGGTGGGACCGATGTTCGTGCCTTTGACCGACGACGTCTGGGTCGGCGGCCTGTCCTGCGCTAGCAATCGCGAGGGGATCGATCAGGTATTGCCGGTTCTGAAGAGCGCCGGCGTGGCCGAGGTGCACGTGATGGAGCTGCAAACCATCATGGACAGCTTTGCTTCCGGCGGCGAGTTCCATGTCGACATGATCATTCATCCGGTGGCCGAGAAGATCGCGGTGATCTACCCGGCCAATCTGCCTTGGACGACCTACACCTGGCTCAAGGATCTCGGTTACAGGCTGATCGAGATTCCGGCGGACGAGCAGAAAGCCTGCTATCCCGCCAATCTGCTCGTGCTGGAGCCCGGCAAGGTCATCATGAACTCGCGGGCCACCGGCACCATCGCGGCGCTTCGCAAGGCCGGCATCGAAGTTATCTCGTTCGATTCGTCTGGCATCATGCAGGGCGGCACCAATGGGATCAAATGCATTACCATGGAGATCCTGCGGGACGACGGACCGAAGCTGCGCAATTAGCGCGGTCGCGCTCGCAATCAAGACGATCTCGAGGACGGGACCAATGTCGCTCCCCAACGATCCCATGCGCAAGCATCCGGTCCCCGGGCGCACCGTCAAGGAGTGGGTGATGCCCGCGCGCGGCTATGCCGCTTTCGAGATGAAGGCGGGTCAGGTGCTCCGCCACGTCGATCTCGAGGGCAAGCAGGTGCCGGATGTCGTCTGCTTCAACGCGCGAGACCACGGCGAGTGCCTCAATCTCGGCAACACCATGCTGCTGAACAAGCGTCGCGAGCTCATCAAGGGCAACGTGATCTACTCGATCATCTGCCGGCCTATGATGACGATCGTCGGATATTCGAACGAGGTGAGCTACGCCTACGGCCCGATGTGCAGCGAGGAGCTGAACCACATTCGCTACGGCGTGCCGAACACGCCGAATTGCCGCGGCAACCTCGCACAGGCCCTGGGTCCCTGGGGCTTCAATTACCGCGACATCCCGAACGCCTTCGTGCCCTTCATGAACGTAGAGGTGGACCAGAAGGGAAGCATGGAGATTCGGGAGCCCACCAGTATCGCCGGTGACTTCTATGATCTCCGCGCGGAGATGGATCTGCTCATCGGCCTCTCGAATTGCCCGCAGGAGCGGAATCCCTGCAACGGGTTCAATCCGACGCCGATTGGCGTCATCATCTACGAGTAGCCGGGCTCAACACGGGCGTGGTGTAACGGCGCCTCGAAATCTCAGCTCATGAACCTAGGCTCGTTGCGAAGCTGCTGAACGTACGATACCGTTCGAGACTCACGCCCACCGCGGCTGATTGAATTTTGAGCCCCGCGCGGATAGAGGCCGGTGCTCCGGTGATCTCGAGAGGACGCGTGACCAGGCCATCCATCATCGGAACGTCACACCCGCAGGTGAATGCCAGAGAAAAGGTTCTCGGCCTCGCCCAATACGTCGGCGACCTGAAGGTGCCGGGGATGCTGTATGGAAAAGTCCTGCGCAGCCCCCATGCGCACGCCCGGATCGCAAATGTGGACAGCTCTCGCGCCAAAGCGTTGAAGGGCGTGAAGGCCGTGGTGACGGGCGCCGATACGCCTGCAAATCTCTGGGGCCCGCTTCGCAAAGAGCACCGGATTCTTGCTGCGGGGAAGGTCCGTTTTGCCGGAGAGGAAGTCGCCGCCGTTGCCGCCGTCGACGAGGCGACGGCTCTCGACGCCCTGGAGCTCATCCGGATCGAATACGAGGAGCTGCCCGCGGTCTTCGATCCGGAAAAAGCGCTCGAGCCGGGCGCGCCGGAGGTTCACGAAGGCACGAAGAACCTTTGCCGCGAGATACGCATCGACCGCGGCGACGTCGATGCGGGCTTCCGTCGGGCTGCAGCGGTCTACGAGC
>Ga0307471_100002656_pt1 | contig 10362 bp, 13 predicted proteins | sample atmos_gasesAM3C__2_FD_204566 | JGI IMG/M metagenome (GOLD analysis project Ga0307471, IMG submission 204566) | Hardwood forest soil microbial communities from Morgan-Monroe State Forest, Indiana, United States - atmos_gasesAM3C_515 | ecosystem: Environmental > Terrestrial > Soil > Temperate... | reverse complement strand
ACCAACATGGGTGAAAAACAATGCCAAATGGTGGTCTGAAGATCTTTTTAGCAACACTGACTTTGTAACAGGAATAAACTATCTGATAAGACAAGGAGTAATTCAGGGATCTATAACTTCTAATGAATCTAATTCTGATGTGAAAATACCAAGATGGGTTAAAACAAATGCAGATTGGTGGACAAATGGACTAATCTCAGATAAAGAATTTACATCTGAAATTCAATACCTCGTTTCTGTTGGAATAATAAAGACTTAGGATGTTATTTGTGGCGTTTTTCTAACAAAAAGTCCCGCTATGAAAATTACCACACCAAGAATTCCAATAAGACTTCCTATGAATTCAATTGTGTCTTTTAGCTGAATTTGTGTTGGCGCAAGAAATACTGCCAGTAAACCTCCAACTACAATCATTGGTATACCTATACCAACAGAAATTTGTTTAGAAGTCATGTAATGAGTTGCCATGAAAAACATATATGAAGTTTATGTAAGTTTGTATCGCTAATCTTCAGAATTATTAGTTCTAATCTTTTTAGAATCTTGATTTTGTGAATTAATCCCTTTATGAGATTTTTTATTGTCAACATGGTGTTGGTTATCATTAACTGTGTTGGCATTCTGCGTAGCATTTACATTATTTACTGTCTCTGATTGTGTCTGATTATTTCTCTTTTCATGAAGTCTATTTTCATTGTCAACATGAGGCTGATTATTAACAATGTTGGCATTCTGCGTAGCATTTACATTATTTACTGTCTCTGATTTGGTTTTGTTGTTCTGTTCTGTTATAGTTGAGTTGTTAACTGGATTTGTTATTTCTGAAGTATTTCCATTATCTGGTTGTATTGAATTTTGTGTTTTAGTTATAGGTATTTGAGAACTTGTCAGTGTGTTTTGAAGACTCTCAATCAATTTTATCAATTTTAACGCTTCATCAATTTTACCTTCTGAAACAAGCTGTTTGAGTTGAATAATCATGTCGGGTATATTTGCGGGCTGACTTTCGTTAGTGATTTGAGGTGTGGGTGTAATTGGAGGAGCAACAAATCGCGTTATATTTTGTAGTGAGCTAGTCTCATTTACCTGACTTAGTCTTTGAATTTGTTTTTCCGTAAAGTCTTTAGCTCGATCGGATGTTTTCTTTTTTGCAGCATCCGCAAGAAGTTGGTGAGCGTCAAGAAGGGATTGATTTGCAGTTTCAAGATCTTTATTTACTTGATCGGTGTTGCCAGCACCAAGGTTTTGTCTTGCATCTTGCATTGTTTCATTAAATTTGGTGAAATCTATTTCCACATTGTTATTTGTAGCTATTGTTTGTAATCTATCTCCAAGCTTTTGCATTCTGTTGATTTCACTCTTCAATTGTGACGTGTCAATTTGAGTGGTTTGTTCGCTTGTGGTAGGTGTAAGAGATGATATCTTATCGTTTACTTCTTTGAAAATTTTCATTGCAGAAAGAAAGTGTTGCTTAGAGGAAGATTGATCATTTTGCAAAATTGATTGTGCTAATGCATCAGTTTCTTCCGCACCCTGTTTATAGAGTTGACTAGTTTCATCAGGTACTGTTGAAAGTTGAGACAATTGGATGTTGATGTTATCTCTTGCTTGTGTTGCAATTCTTAGTAAGGTATCAAGATTCGAGTCAGCGTAAGACAGCGGTAGCAAATTTGTTAGTATCAAACTTCCAACTAAAACAAGTAAAACAAATGCTAATGGTTTCATTCTTGATTTTCCTCCGACATTTTTCGTAATTTAATAAGGTTTTGTTGGTCTACTTTTTCAATTTCAACAATTCCTTCTCTTTCAAGACGCTTTACTGCCCTCCAAGTTGTTGTTCGTGGTAAAAGGAATTTTTTACGTAGTTCGCTTTCATAAACCTGGCCACCATTTTCAGAAATAAATGTCACTATGTCTTTGTCCTCTTGACGTAATTCAGGCTTGAGTTTAAAAATTGTTTCTCTGTTTGGTATTGCAAAGTTATCATTTCGAGAAAACTCAATTGTTTTAACAGGTTTACTGTTTTTTGTTCTTTTGATCAAAACAATAGCTGTTGTAACAGCTCCTGCAATACCCCCACCAATCAAAAGCAGAGTATTATCTGGTGTTTGTTTTTGTTTTGAAAGATCCATTTGTTGTTCTTGAGAAGCAATGTTCTTTGCATCATTAGCAAGAACCTCTGCATTTGAATACTTGCCTTGACTGAATGCGGAATTAGCATCTGCAAGTTTTGCAGCAGCCAATGGTGTCTTGATTCCTTCTGAATTAATATTGTTAATAAAATCTTGAGCTTTTTCTATAGCAAGTGTAGCAGTTTGGCTTGTACCTAAGACTCCAAATACATAGCTAATGTCAGCAGGTCCACTTGGGAGAGTGATAAGAGATTGTTCATCAACAATTTGCATATTAAGTGGATAAGTACTCATTCCAACAATTACCGTATTTTTTGGTAAAACTAGAGAGAAATCGGTAGGCGAATCAACATGAAATGTCCATGTCTTACCACTTTTTGTCACAAGATCAGCTGTATCATAATCAATCTTAATCACAGAAGATCCAAGTGTTTGGATTGTTGCTGAATTTGTGTTAATTTTACTGGAAAGTAAAGTGCCATTTTCATCTTGAACTACAAAGTTATCAGTTGTGTTTCCAAATAGTTCTATTGTAGCATCTGGTGATTGTGGATCCACGTTAGTTTGATAAAAAACATGAGCAGTGCCATCTGCATAAATGGTAAAATCAAGAACCTTAGTTGAATTAGAACTAGAACTAAAAGAATATTGGGTAAGTGATGAGATCGTTATTAAGAAAAAACATACTGCTACGACAGGAGCGTTTACCATTGTTGACAGGATATATGTGATCCTTACAAAAAGCATTCCTTCGGGTAATGCGTACTCTGCTTGAACCAACTGTGCCTTTTGTTCCATAGTTTAATACCTTAGGTTCATCATCTGGACAATATCTTGGAATCTTTGGAATTCTTGGAAGAATCTGATCCCTTTTTCAGTAATCGTAAATAGTCGATTTCTGTTGTCCTTCATTGATTCTACTAAACCTGCATCGATTAGTTTTTGACACTTTTCAAGTACTGCATAGTGCGACAGGTTTGCTCGTCTAGAGATAGCAGACACAATTACGCCTTGTGTACCTCCGTCCATGGTTACACCCAAAATATCGGCGATTATGCCCATTTCCGATCTATATTGCTGTTTTGACATGCCATCTCTATAGAAGCAATGTTTTATCAGGGACATCGTGAAATGCTATAGCGGAACGGCTAGCGGAACAGGTGTTTCATAGTTTGAAATTGCCAAAAATTGTCGATTTGTGTGGCGGGGGCGACTAAAATTAGAGGGATTCTAACGGTTGTTTAATTAAAAAGAAATGGAGGTTTTGCTTCAAACCTCCCGATTACGGAATTATAACCCAACGCGCCAAATGACTCTGGCTCTTTTTGGGTAGCCAACTTGCCTACAAGAAGCAAAATGAGGTTAATGAGATGCTAGATCGTCAAAATTAAACAAAAACATGTGTGATTAGGTACTAGATTGTTCTAGTTTGATTATTGCCACAAATCCAACAATTTTTTCTATAAGGTGTTGATACGTTCAAGCGATCATATAAGTAAAAAACAATACATATTTACCGAGTTTAAAATCTGACATGACATAACTTGAAAAATGGCAACGGCAAAGCACATTTAGTTCCCATAGTAGAAGACATCTTATCAATAGATCCTGGAATGAGGTTTGCAGCAATAATAGATCTTAAAGGAAACATATCTGAAGCCATTATGAAGGAAGGAAAAACTTCGCTTAAAACGCAAAGAGAGGAAGAGCATTTTTGTAAACAAGTTGCACTTAGAAGGAAGATGCGGAAGCAGTTTGACAAAAGCTTAGGACCGGTAAACTATGTCCACATTGAACGTGAAAAAGTAACTCAAATTGTAGTATATCCAAAGCGAAAAACAGTATATGTTACAATAGAGTCAAATATGGACATTAAAAGAAAACTCGAAATTGTGGAATTAATTAAAAAGAAAACCGTACGTTTATAGAAATAAGAAAAATTAGGAAAGAAAATTAGTTTTTGGTAAGTTGGATAGCACTTATTCAGATGCTGATTCTGCTTTAGGTTGTGGAGAACCTTCTCCTACTACTTCAGCAGTAGCAAATCGTCCAACCCACTTGAGTGACTTTGATTTTTGCATTTTGTCCTATTTGTCCACCTTTGACAAATATCACAAAACCATCTATTCTTGTAATACCGTCTCCCTTTCTACTAATTTCTGTTATGGATACGTCATATTCCTTGCCAGTTTCTACTGGTTTTGGCCTGTCATCAAATCGTCTACCGCTGCCGCCAAATGTTCGACCGCCGCCGTAGTTTCTATCGCTGCGGTAGCCTCGGTTATCAGAGCTTTCGCCAAAACCTCCTTCGTTATAGCCCATCGTTGCACCTCCTTTCTAAATTCCCATGAATTCACACCATATAAAATCTGATCAGCTATTCAATTTTACAATCTAAACAAACTTAAGAATCCAGTATGGTTGCAAGTAACACTGTTCAAGTTTTTATCTTTTTTGTAAAAAATCATTTGTTTAAGATTATATCAGATATTTGGAAAACGAGGTCAAGTGTCTAATGAGCGAATCTATTAACTTTTTATATATTGCAAATTACATTATTGATAAGCAATATGTTTGAAAGATTTAAAAAAAACCGTGATAAATTAAATGAATTTTCCTCGGAAAAAGAACCCGAAAGTAGTGTTATGGTTGAAGACACACATTATGAGCCTCAAAAGGCAGAATCTACAAAATTTGAGCACAAAACTGTTGAACAAGTAAAAATACCGGAATCCATTGAACAATTCAACATGAGTCAACCAACTGAAGACATTGGAATAAGATCGCTCATGGATAAGCGAACAAAACTTGAAGAGGCAATAGATTACGTTGGGCTATTAATTAAGAATCTTAAGGATAAGCGTACAAAACTTGAGAAGAGTATTGAGGACGAATCTGTTGATATTAAAAATCTGAAAGAGAAGTTACTCAAGGTAGGTCAGTATATTGATGAGGAAAGGCACGGAATCAAAGTATTACAACAAAAAAGAACAGATGTAGAAAAAGAAGCAGATGATGTGGGCACTATGATTAATAATCTACGGGAAAAACTCATGTCCATTGATAGCATAGTAAATGAAGAGGGTAATAAGATAGAGAAATTTAAGGAATCACGTCCAAAATCTGAATCTTCACTCTAACCTAGAAAGTAAAACCTTCTTTTAGCAATGAACTTAGGTTTTCCTTAATATCAAGTTCAGAAGAAATAGAATCCAAATCTCCTATCAAGACCTCAGTGGCAAGACATTGATTTTTTGAGAATTGATAATAACATTCTAGCCTTTCTTGGTAAGTCTTGGAATTGTGAAATGTTTCCCAAAAATTCTCAGATGCATGTAGGACAAACTGCAGAAACTTGCGTATCGCTTCTTCAATTTCTGGTGATTGACTATCTTTTGTCAATCCAATTAAGATCTGCTCAAGCTTGCTCTCCAAGTTTGATTCGTATATCATATGATAAAGGTCCATTACTTTTGTCATGCAGATTTTATGCAAGTGTATCATAAAAGTATTCATTGAATAATTTTCAAGAAAAATTGTATAATGATATAGTAACTACATACTTTAAAAAAATCTTAAAATTTTAAACTCAAATTTGCATAAAACCTTAAATAATTTAATCACGTATTGTATGTCCCTATCAAAGGACATCCTCCCAAGATAGGCGTCATGCAGAAAACAGGCGACGCGGTCAAGGAAAAACCCTTCCGCACAAAAGGACTAAGTCGGTCTATGGGATGAAAAACTTCCAAGAATCGATGACAAAGGTCATCGACAGGCTTATGGATCCCCACAAAGGATTCTACCTTGCGCTTGGCGTGTGCAATACACGCTCATGCATGATTAAATTTTTCCCTCCATCAACTTTGGTTTAATTAAAATCTACAAATTTATGGAAATCATTAGAATGTATTATACAATAATAGGGCTTATTGTGAGTATCAAAATCAATGTCTAGTACAAAGAACAGCGAATGGATATGGTATCTTTTTCCTTCAAACATTGCCACCCAAGGTCTAAGTACCGTTATCCCATTGTATGTGATTTTTCTTGGAGGAAATATTGGTGAAATTGCAATTATTGTTGCTATTCAAAATGGGGCCTCTGCTTTTGGTTCAATATTTTGGGGAAAAGTAATAGATAGATTTCATGTACGACGAATCGTTCTTTTAATCTCTTTTTTTGTTGTAATGCTTTGTAGTCTTATGATGTACTTTACAAACAGCATTAACGTTCTTTATGTAATTTCTCCTCTACTTGGTTTCTTTATCGTAGGCAAAAATCCTGTGACGCAATTACTCGTAATGGAATCCATTCATAAAAATCAATGGAGGTGGCTATTTGCAAGAACTTCAATAATTGGAACTTTTGGGATGTTTGGTGCTATGATAATTGGTACTATCGGAAGTGTGTATTTTGATTTAAAACCATATTTTTTGATATGTGCAGCATCATGTGTAGCGACAATGGGTCTTAGTATGACAATCAAAGAATCTCAATTCCATTTAGAAAGAAGCAGTATAGCGCATTCAATCTATGGTTTACGGTATGTATTTTCACATTTCCATGTTGACTTTCCAAGAATTCCAGAGTTGTATGATTATAAGCACATAATTACAATTTTCAAGGGAAGAGTAACTGACGAAATAGGCGTTTTCTATATTACCAACTTTCTATTTTATCTTGGTAGTAATATCTATTTTACTGCTTTTACACCGTTTCTAAAAAAATATGGATTTTCAAACTCTGATGTTTTTTTGATTTACATGATTCAAACTGCAGTAATGATCTCAGTTTTCTTTTTGGCCCCACGATTTATATCAAAAATGGGAGAGGAACGCTCCATATCGTTATCATATGCGCCAAGAATAGCTGCTGTAGTAATAGCTGGATTGTTTATTCCAATAACAATAGGCCAGGGGTCTTTTGGAGTAGCAATTATTTCAGCTTCTTTAATGGTTATTGCTTTTTCAATTTTTAGTACTGCAACTTCAATTATTTTTTTCAAAAGTATTCCGCAGGGTTTTGAAGGAAAATATCTCGGAGTGAACAGCTCAATTACAACAGTTGGTCTTTTTATCGGTGCATTGTGTACTGGCCAGCTTGCAAATTCGTTTGGATATACAATCGCATATGCTGTTGCCTCTGGAATCCTAGTTTCCTCTTTTGCTTTGTTTAGAATATATCTTCGCTATAGGCTATCAGATAAAACTGACTAGATGTAGCGAGCAGAAGATTGGCCTTGGCCTGCAGGCATGGATGGTAGTTTGTCGTTTACTGCCGCCTCTGCAACTGCTGCTGCCTCTTGGAGTATCTTTTCTGATTCCTCGGTTGTTGCTTCTGAATCGATTCCAAAGTCGCCACCGTGGAATGTATCTGTCATCAAACCGTTGAGCATTTCAGTCATTCCACCTAGTTCACGATCTGCTTCTGGCATGAATTTGATTAGTGATGATCTAAGGTTCTTCATCAAGCCAATTGTTGGCATGATGGTGACAACAGTGTCTCCAAGATCATGGAATGTGCTTAGTCTGAGCTCAATTTGCTCAAGTGCCATTCTTGCATTTCCTAAGAGCTTGGTTACCTTGCGTACCTCTGCTAATTCTTTTGATAAAACTTTGCTAGCGGTAAGATCATGCTGTTGTGTTGCAGCTACAATTCTTTTGAAAAGTTTTTCATCTCTTTGTTTTAGTTTTGTAATCATTCCATCTAATTTTGAAATTTGAGTTCGAAGTCTTTTTATCGCAGTCTCCATTCTTGGCTTTAGTGCACCTTTTGGTTTTATTGCATCATTGAATCTTTCACCAATGCTTGGTGTCTGTGGTCTTTGCCAGTTATTTGCGAAAGTTGTCATGGTAACGACTAGGAAAATTTGTTATTAATTAAAGGTGTGAAATGAGGTTCACAGTATGCTAAATTTAGCTAACAAAACTGTGCCTTGCCTCATGCATCAACATATCTGAAAACAATGTTTTTTCCTATTTTATAACAAAAATATGAAAATTCGTGGATAACCTAAATTGGATACATCCTACGAACCTATCCTAGAAGCAAAGAATTATTGCGCTATTTGCATCGCAACGTTTCTCTGCGGATGGATTTTCTTTATGTGAATCGCCAGCGCAGTTTGTGATTGCTGTGATTCACAGCAAAGTGGACATTTTTCCATTTTATTTAATGTCGATCCATCAAAAAAATCGTATTTAAATATTTGCATTTGCCAGTTTTTGGCATCAGAAATAGTTTTTCAAATCGAAAATTATTTTCAAAAACAAAAAAAGGATCAAGATAATTTTTGAAATTTCTAAATCGAATTTGTCTCATTGAGAAAAAATAAAATTTATTTTTGAGACATTTTCAAAATAACAAATTAGAAAATCAATCTAAAAGATGACTTTATTTAAATTTCTTAAAAAATAACAATTTTGCAACTAAATAAAATGATTATTTGTATAAATTTTATATATTTGTAATTAAAAATTTCTTATTTTCTGATATTATCTATATTATAATAATAATAATTTCAATTCATGGTAATAGTTAAACCTTTTTATTATTGTTTGACCGAAACTCTTATTAGACATCATATGACTCGTGAATCTTTCAGTGGGGGTGGACGCTGTCCACGTTGTGGAAAAGGCCCAATGGTCACTGATAGTACAACCGGAGAAATGTTCTGCGGCGGGTGCGGTTTTGTTCTAACTGAGAGAGTAGAGGAGTCAGGTCCTGAATGGAGATCTTTTTCCAAAGAAGAACATGAGGACCGAAGTAGAACTGGAACTCCAACATCACTTGCAATGCACGATATGGGATTAGCAACAATTATTGGTCCTGCAGACAAGGATGCTTCTGGAAAACCTCTATCGGCATCTATGAAAAGCACTATAGAAAGACTCAGAACTTGGGACAGTAGAAGCCAAGTACACGAACCCGTTGACCGAAATTTTAGACAAGCGTTTAGTGAACTTGATAGACTAAAAGACAAGCTTGCACTTTCAGATGCTGTCATAGAAAAAACTGCATACATTTACAGAAAGGCATTGGACAAAGGCCTTGTTAGAGGTAGATCAATTCCAGGACTAGTTGCAGCTGCACTTTATGCTGCATGCAGAGATACTGAAACTCCACGAACTCTAACCGATGTTGCAAATGGGATTAACATAAAAAGAAAGGATGTGGCAAGGTGCTACAGATTACTCTTAAGAGAACTTGATCTAAAGATGCCAGTAGTAGATCCTATAAAATGTGTAGCAAGAATTGCAAGCAAAGCAGGTTTGAGCGAAAAGACAAAACGAAAAGCATTGTTGATTCTAAAAGATGCTGCAGAAATTGAAATCTCAGCTGGCAAAGATCCAATGGGACTTGCTGCAGCTGCGTTGTATCTATCTTGTGTGATGAACGGCGAGAACAAAACTCAGAAAGATGTTGCGCAGGCAGCTGGGGTAACTGAAGTAACCATAAGAAACAGGTACAAAGGGCTCAAAGAATCCCTTAAACTATAATTTTTTAACATACTCAAAAATCAATTATATCTTGATGAGAAAAGCTGTCTATATTCTAGCTGTGGTAATTATTGCCATAGCAATTGCAATTTCATTACAGCCTAAAAATCAAACCAGTACCACATATCATGTAACACTAGCAGACCCAAAACTTTACAACAATGGAACCTTTACAGATAATTTCAAAATCCAAAAAGGAACATATCAATTTAGTTTTGTACCAAATGGTGACAGTCCACAAAATCTTTCAATTTTACTGAAAGGAAATTTTTCTTACAGTGAGGATTTTAGTCTTCAAGGAACTTTACACAATACTGGAATCTCAAGTTACTACACTTGGGATTATCTAGGTAACAAAATGATCGACATTCCGCAGGACCAAAAAGTCCAGATAAGGATCAATCCGCATGACAATATACTTGGCAGTGTATCAGTTGATTTGATTAAGAAATAATTGGCGTGGCCCCCCGTCAGACATTAGAGATTACCTCTTATGAATCCGAACCGATAGCGGCGGATTTCAACACCAAATCTGCGGGACCACGCGAATTCAAGCAGTAGATTTGGTATCTTTCTGCATGTTTTAGTATATGTCTTTGAACTATTTATCATTTTATGATAATTCTTCTATAATTTTAATACAATTTGATAAAATTATTCAATTATGATCGTGCCATTATGGAATGTAGGACGAAAAAAAATCATTTTTTAGATTAAAAATTAGTTTT
>Ga0307471_100002655_pt1 | contig 10362 bp, 11 predicted proteins | sample atmos_gasesAM3C__2_FD_204566 | JGI IMG/M metagenome (GOLD analysis project Ga0307471, IMG submission 204566) | Hardwood forest soil microbial communities from Morgan-Monroe State Forest, Indiana, United States - atmos_gasesAM3C_515 | ecosystem: Environmental > Terrestrial > Soil > Temperate... | reverse complement strand
AGCATTCGAGTAGATCGACCGCTTTCAGTTCCAGGCGGATGCGGGCTCCCGGGGCGGCCTCGGGAAGTGAAGGCACGCGCGTAACGAGCGGCACACCTACGAAGCGCACCAGGTTTTCGCGCAATACGACCGCTTCGATTGACTCGATGCCCTCCTGCAGCAGCCAGCGCAGGCTCCAGAACGTTTCCATTGCGCGTTGGTGCTCGTCATAGCGCGCCGCCGTGACCTCGAAGGCGCGCAACGCGGCGAGCAGCGCGTCGGAATTGCGCGCAAACGGGGGCCGGCGGCCCTCCAAGGCAGCGACGAGCTGCCATTGATTCAAGAGATCGATGTAGCGCCGCAGCGGCGATGTCATCCAGGCGTAACACGCCACGCCGAGACCCTCGTGCGCTTCCGGATGGACGCTGAGGCGAACCTTGCCGGTCGATTGCACGCGGTAGATCGCCGCAACGTCTCGCTCGGCGAGCAGTTCGCCCCAGCTGCTGTTGGCGAGGATCATCATTTCCGAGACCAGCTTGTCGAGCGGCGCACCCCGCTTTCGCGGCACTATGCGCACCCGGTCGTCCTCGACATGAAATGTGTATTCCAGTATTGCGCTTGCCACGCTGGGTCGCCCGCGACGCGTTTCGAGCGCCCCGGCCAGGCGCCACATGGCGCGCAGCTCGTCTTCGAAGGCGAGGCCGACGCTCGCCCCCGAGGCGAAGGCGTCGTTCAGCACGTCGTACTCGGTGTGCCGCAGATTGGCGGCGATCGGAACGCGCTCCACGCGAGTGTGCCGTCCCTTCACCGTCCAGTCGCTTTCGGACACATCGAAGTAAAGCGAGACCGCCGGCCGCTCCGCGCTGTGGTCGAGCGAAAAGCGCTCGATGACGTCCTCGGGGAGCATGGTGTACTTGCGGCCCGGCATGTAGGCCGTCGAGAGCCGCTCGCGGGCGATGCTGTCGAGCGCCGAACCCGGTGCGAAGCCCAGCGCCGGCGCGGCGATATGAACGCCGATACGCACTACCCCTGCGGCGGTGCGCTGGACTGAAAATGCATCGTCGATCTCCGTGGTGCCGATGTCGTCGAGGCTGAACGCGGCGGCCGGAGCCTGGGGCAGGCTGTCTGGACCCGCAGGCACGTTGTGCGCCGGGAACCCTGTGCCTTGCGGAAAGAATTCATGCAGGAAGCGCTGCAGGTGGTATTCATACGGGTCGCGTAGCAGGCCGCAACGCTCGAGCAGCCGGGCTGGTGTCAGGCCGGTGTCCTTGCATGCCTGCTCGACGGCCCTGGTTTCCGCCTTCGCAAGGTCCGGCGCGTACAGTAATTCCTCCCGCAGCGCAGCGATCTCCGGCGGGCACGTATAGCGCGCGAGCGACTGCGTCCACGCGGCGATCGTTTCCTGCACCCGCTTCTTCTTCTCGAGGCCGGCGAGTGCCAGTTTAAGGGTCGCGTCCGGCGCCGCCTGGAAACGGCCTTTGCCGCGCCGGTAGAAGTACATCGGTGCCGACTGGAGCTTCATAAGCACGCCTGCAGCCTGCACCGGCGTCGGGTCGCGTCCAACATATTCGCGCGCCAGTTCCTGGAAGCCGAACTCCCGGCTGCCGCTGCACTGCCAGAGAAACTCGATGTCGAGGTCGGCGGCGAATTTTTGCGCCTCCATCAGCAACTCCGCGCCGGGCGGCCGCTCGAAGGCGAGAAGGACGTTGACTGCCTTGACCTTGGAGCGCCGGCCATGCGGGCTTTCCACCTGGAACGACGCAGGCGCCTGGGCGAGGACCGTGCCGACCTTGAGATCGCCCTCCTCCTCGTAAAGGACTTGCATCGTCAGTGCGACAGCCCCGCAAAACGTACGATGCGTGGCAAATGCTCCGGAAAGCTCTGCAGGCTGTGATCGCCCCCCTCCGTCACGACTTGTTCTGCACCCGCATAGCGGGCGACCGCCTTGCGGTAGTCGAGCACCTCGTCGCCGGTCTCGACCAGTAGCAGGTAGCGCTGCGGTGTGACGCGCTCGGTATAGAAGTTCTTCCATTCACGCAGATGAGCTTCGGTCAGCTCGTAAGGCTCACCGCGGTGGAGGTTCTTCTGCAGGCCGAGGTAGGCGCGAAGTCCGACCTGCGGCTCGGTGGCGGGGTTGATCAGCACCGCCTTCGCGCCATGTCGCTCCGCGAGGTAAGTGGCGTAGAAGCCACCCAGCGAAGACCCCACGAAGCATATCGATGCCCCGCGATGGGGCTGCATGATCCGTTCCGCCTCGGCGATTGCCCGGCTGGCGAGGGGCGGCAGCGCCGGACACAGATAGTGGGCACCCAAGCCAAGCTCCTGCAGATAGCGCCCCAGCAACCGTGCCTTATGCGACTGCGGGGAGGAATTAAACCCGTGAAGATAGACGATCACGCCGCGGTCCCCTGCCTGAGCCTGCCAAGCAGCTTGTCGTGAATGCCACCGAAGCCGCCGTTGGACATGACCAGGACGTGGTCGCCTGCGCGTGCTTCTGCGGCCACCGCGGCAACGAGCGCGTCGAGATCTCCGACGCAGCGCGCACGAGTGCCGAGGCTCGCAAACGCCGCAGGCGCATCCCAGGACAGCCCCTCGGTGTAAACATAAATGCGATCGGCCGGCTCGACACTCGAGGCAAGCGCATCCTTCATGACGCCCCGCTTCATTGTGCTCGAGCGCGGCTCGAGGACTGCCAGGATGCGCCCCTGCCTCGCGTGCTGCCGCAGCCCTTCGATGGTGGTGCGGATGGCCGTCGGATGGTGGGCGAAATCATCGTAAATCGTCACCCCGCGGGCGCTCCCCCTCACCTGCATGCGCCGGCGCACCCCCGAAAAGCTGCCGAGCGCTTCGAGCGCCTGGGCCGGCTCGACGCCGACATGGCGAGCCGAGGCGACCGCGGCGAGCGCGTTCATGCGGTTGTGCGCCCCGATCTGCTGCCACGTCAACCGCCCTAGTACTCTGCCCTGCCATGCGATCTCAAAACCCCCGTCCGCGTCCGGTTCGCCGGCTTCCCAGCCGCCCGGAACGGCGAAACTTTCCACCGGTGTCCAACACCCCTGCTTCAGCACTCGTTGCAGTGCCACGTCGGCCCCGTTCGTGATGATCAATCCGGTACGCGGTACGATCCTGACGAAGTGATGGAATTGGCGCTCGATCGCTGCAAGATCGGCGAAGATATCGGCATGATCGAACTCCAAATTGTTCAATATTGCAGTGCGGGGGCGGTAATGAACGAACTTCGAGCGCTTATCGAAGAAGGCGGTGTCGTACTCGTCAGCCTCTATGACGAAGAACGGCGAGCCGGTGAGCCGGGCCGAAACCGGGAAATCCAGCGGCACGCCACCGATGAGGAAGCCGGGGAAGCGACCGGCCTGCTCCAGGATCCACGCCAGCATCGCCGCGACGGTGGTCTTTCCATGGGTGCCCGCCACGGCCAGGACATGCCGCCCGCCGAGCACATGCTCGGCCAGCCATTGCGGCCCAGAAACATACCGCTCCCCATGATCGAGAATTGCTTCCATCAAGGGGTTGCCGCGCGTGACGACGTTGCCGACGACCCAGGCATCGGGGCGCAACGCCAGCTGCCCCTCGTTGAAGCCCTCGGTAAGCTCGATGCCGAGCGCCGCGAGCTGCTCGCTCATCGGCGGATAGACATTGGCATCGCAGCCGGTAACGCGGTATCCCGCGCTCTTGGCGATGGCGGCAATGCCGCCCATGAACGTGCCGCAAATGCCGAGGATGTGAAGATGCGCCATGGATAAAGGCGCAGATTCTATTCGATGGATCCCGGCGACCCCTACGCTATGATTAAGTCGCAGCCATGAGCCGCAAAAGCAATCGGCAGACCGGAATGCGCGCGCGCATCGCTGCGACCGCGGCGCGCATCATGGCCCAGGACGGTATCGAGGACTTCGCTCTCGCCAAGCGCAAGGCAGCGCGCAGGCTGGGGGCCTCCGAGGCACAGGCGCTGCCCGGGAACGACGAGATCGAAGCGCAGTTGCGGTCGTACCGCGCTCTCTACCAGGCTGACGAGCACCCCCTTCGCATCGCGGAACTGCGCCGCATGGCGCTCGACGCGATGCGCGCGCTGCAACGCTTCAATCCATACCTGACCGGTCCGGTTCTGAAGGGCATTGCCGGACGCTACGCCGAGATCGAATTGCAGCTGTTCCCCGAAAGTGCCAAGGACGTGGAGCTGTTTTTGCTGGACCGTAACCTCGCGTACACGACGCATGAGTGCCGGCGCTTCTCGGGGGACCGGGCGCGTGCGGTCAGCGTGCTGTCGCTGCTGTGGCGCGGTGCGCCGCTCAAGCTGTCGGTGTTCGATCCGCGCGACGAGCGACTTGCGCTGAAGACCTCCCAGGCCGGCCGCGTGATGGACCGGGCGGGAATCGCGGAGGTCGGGGCGCTCCTGGGCGATGGCGCTAGCCAGACGTGAAGTTCTGATCCTCGGCGCGATTGGTGCCGCGGCCGCCGTGGCCGGGGGGTTGGTCGGCGCGCTCGCGCTGCAAGCGCAAAGCGGGGCGGCGGATTTGCTCGACGCGCCATTTCGAGACCTTTCCGGCACCAGACGCACCCTGCGGGACTGGCAAGGCCGTGTCGTGGTGTGCAACTTCTGGGCAACTTGGTGTGCTCCGTGCCGGGAGGAGATCCCGATGCTGGTTGCCGTCCGGGAGGTTTTTGCCGGTAAAGGTGCCGAAATTGTCGGTATCGGCATCGATCATGCAGCAAAAGTTGGGGAATTTGCGAAGACCTACGGCATCACTTACCCGGTGCTGATAGCTGAGGCGGACGCGATTGAGCTGATGCGCCGGCTGGGAAACGCCCTTGGCGGACTGCCGTACACAGTCGTGCTCGACCGGGTGGGTGCGGTCGCTCATCGCCGGCTCGGCGCGCTCACCCGAGCGGAGGTGGAGGGGGTGCTCAAACACTTGTTGCGTTAAAATGCAGCGTTCTCCCGCGAAAAATCCTGAAAATCAGGAAAGCACTGAAGGCCGCAGCACGTTCGGGGGGCTGAGTCGCCCCCGGAGGGGAGGAAGCTATGGATCTGCGCAAGCTGAAAAAGCTGATCGACCTCGTGCAGGAGTCCGGCATCGCCGAGCTGGAGATCACCGAGGGCGAGGAGAAGGTGAAGATCGTCAAGGGTGGGGCGGTGAGCATCGCCCCGGCGTCCGCGGCGGCGTTCGTCCCTGGTACGGCTCCCGCACCCGCCGAGGTTCGCCCTGCACCCGCCGCCCCGGCAGCGCCGCCGGTAGCTGAACCCGAGGCGGGCCAGGAAGGCCATGTCGTGAAGGCCCCCATGGTCGGTACCTTTTACCGCTCGGCGTCGCCCGATGCCAAGCCCTTTGTCGAGGTCGGCCAGACCATCAAGGAAGGCCAGACGATTTGCATCATCGAGGCGATGAAGCTGATGAATGAGATCGAGGCCGACGCCTCCGGCGTGGTGAAGGCGGTGCTCGTGGAAAACGGCCAGCCGGTGGAGTACGGGCAGCCGCTGTTCATTCTCGGCTAGCATGTTCGAGAAAATCCTGATTGCCAACCGCGGCGAGATCGCGCTGCGCATACAGCGCGCCTGCCGGGAGATGGGCATCCGCACCGTGGTCGTGTACTCCGAGGCCGACACGGAAGCCAAATACGTGAAGCTGGCCGACGAGTCGGTATGCATCGGGCCACCGCCGGCGGCCGCCAGCTACTTGAACATTCCTTCGATCATCAGCGCTGCCGAGGTCACCGATGCCGAGGCGATCCATCCGGGATACGGCTTTCTCTCCGAGAACGCCGACTTCGCGGAAAAGGTCGAGCGCTCGGGTTTCGTCTTCATCGGTCCACGCCCAGAGAACATCAGGCTGATGGGCGACAAGGTGAGCGCCAAGCAAGCCATGACCAAGGCCGGGGTGCCGACGGTGCCCGGGTCCGACGGCGCGCTACCCGAGGATGCGAAGGAGATCGTGCGCATCGCGCGCAAGGTGGGTTATCCGGTGATCATCAAGGCCGCGGGCGGCGGTGGCGGGCGCGGAATGCGCGTCGTGCATACCGAGGCGGCGTTGCTCAACGCAGTCACCATGACACGCGCCGAGGCGCAGGCGGCGTTCGCCAGCGCCGCGGTGTACCTCGAGAAATACCTCGAGCAGCCGCGCCACATCGAGATCCAAGTGCTGGCCGACGCGCACAAGAACGTGGTGTATCTGGGAGAACGCGATTGCTCGCTGCAGCGCAGGCACCAGAAGGTGATAGAAGAGGCGCCGGCGCCCGACCTGCCGGCCAAGCTGCGCGACAAGATGGGCGAGCGCTGCGTCGAGGCCTGCCGCAAGATCGGCTACCGCGGCGCCGGCACGTTCGAGTTCCTATACGAGGAGGGCGAGTTTTATTTCATCGAGATGAACACGCGCATCCAGGTCGAGCACCCGGTGACCGAAATGATCACCGGCGTCGACCTGGTGCAGGAGCAGATCCACGTTGCCGCGAGCGAGAAGCTGCGCCTGCGGCAGAAGGACGTCCAGCTGCGCGGCCATGCCATCGAGTGCCGCATCAACGCCGAGGATCCGTACCGCTTCACCCCCTCGCCCGGAAAAATTACTTCGTATCACCCGCCCGGCGGTCCGGGAATCCGCGTCGACTCGCACATCTACCAGGGCTACAGCGTGCCGCCCAACTACGACTCGATGATCGGCAAGGTAATCGCCTACGGCGCCAACCGCGACCAGGCCATCGGCCGCATGCGCGTCGCGCTGTCCGAAATGGTCGTGGAAGGCATCCAGACGAATATTCCGCTGCACCGCGAAATGCTGAACGACATCCGCTTCCTGCGCGGCGGCGTGTCGATCCACTACCTCGAGCAGAAGCTCGCCCTGGAGCAGAAAAAGAAAAAGTGATGCCCTGGCTCTCCCTTACGCTGCAAGTCGACGCGGCCGCGGCAGAGCGCTTCACGCAGGCACTGCTCGACGCGGGAGCACAGTCGGTATCGCTCGAAAATCCTCAAGGTACCCTCCAAGCGGTGAGTGCGCTGGTCGGCATCAACGTCGACGCCGGCGCGCTGGTGCGGGACGCCGCGAGCGCAGCCGGACTCGAACGCGCCCCGGCTTTCCGCGCCGATCCGCTCGAGGATGACGATTGGGTGCGCCGCAGCCAAGCGCAATTTGCACCGCTGGAGATCGGCGCACGCCTCTGGATCGGTGCCAGCTGGCATGAGCCGCCGACTGATGGCCGCGCCGTGGTTCGGCTCGACCCCGGGCTGGCGTTCGGTACAGGCAGCCATCCCACTACGCGACTCGTGCTGCGCTTTCTCGAGCGGGAATTGCGGGGCGGCGAGGGCGTCCTCGACTACGGCTGCGGGTCGGGTATATTGGCAATCGCCGCAGCAAAGCTCGGCGCCGCGCGGGTCGACGCAGTCGATATCGATCCGCACGCGCTCGACGTCACCGCGGCAAACGCGCGCGCCAACCGCGCAGCGGTGCGTGCCTCGCGACCTGAAGCGCTGGCATCCAAACTCTACGACGTAGTGGTGTCCAACATCCTCGCCCAACCGCTCATTATGCTGGCGCCACTGCTCGCCGCGCGGACTGCGCCCGAGGGCCGCATTGCGCTCGCGGGCGTGCTCGAGGGGCAGGCGTTCGAGGTCGCCGCCCACTACACCACCTGGTTCGATCTCAGGACGTCTTTGATCGACGAAGGCTGGGGGCTCATAGAGGGCATTCGCAAATGAGCCTGACCACTCGGTGCCGGGTATGCGGAACCGCGTTTCGCGTCCAGCGCGCACAGCTCGCGGCGCGCGGCGGTAGAGTGCGCTGCGGGAAATGCGGCGAGGTGTTTAACGGCATTGCCGGCTTGGTGGAGGAGGGCGCCGAGCCTTTCATTCTCGAACCCTCGCCGCAGCTGGGACTCTTCGATCCTTCGCGTCGCCCGCCTGCGCCGCTGCTCAAAACAGGGAACGGCGCACCGCCAGCTTTCATGGCGGAAGAGGAACCGGTGGGCCGCAGGCTGGTCTGGAGCTTGCTCGTGCTGACCGCCGCAGTCGCGCTCGCCGGACAGACCGCCTACAGCTACCGCACCGAGATCGCTGCGCTCGTACCCGACGCCCGGGCGCCGCTCGATGCTGCGTGCCATCTTCTGCGCTGTCAGGTCCCCCTTCCGCGGCGCCCGGAGCTGATGAGCATCGAGTCGTCCGATTTGCAGGTCGAGCCGCGCCGCGACGGCGTGATCGTGCTGAACGCGGTGCTGCGCAACCGCGCCACGTTCGCGCAAGACTACCCCGCGCTCGAGTTGACGCTTACCGACGAAGCAGACCGGCCGGTTCTGCGCCGCGTTCTTGCGCCGCGCGAATATCTTGACCCGGCGCGCGGCGCGCCCGGCGCGCCGCAAGGCATCCCGGCAGGCGCCGAGGTGTCCCTGCGCATTTATTTTGATGCCGGCCGCAGGCGCGCCACCGGATACCGCCTGTATCTGTTCTATCCATGAAAATCCTGGTCACGGGCTCGATCGCCTACGACACCATCATGGTATTTCCGGACCGCTTCCGGAATCATCTGCTCGCGGACCAGCTTCACATCCTTAACGTGTGCTTCCTCGCGCCGGAGATGCGACGGGAGTACGGCGGCACTGCGGGCAACATAGGCTACAACCTGCGCCTGCTCGGCGAAAGCCCGCTGATCATGGCCACGGTCGGCGAGGATATCCAGCCTTATCTCGATCGCTTCCATGCACTCGGCATCGCTGCCACGCTGCTCAAACGCGTCCCCGGGCAATTCACCGCGCAAGCTTTCATTACCACCGATCTCGACGACAACCAGATCACCGCCTTCCACCCTGGGGCGATGAACCATTCGCACGAAAACCATGTCGGGCGAGAGTTGCAGGCAGGCTTGGCAATCATCGCTCCGGACGGCAAGCTGGGCATGCAGCAGCACGCGCGCGAGTGCAACCAGCTCGGCATTCCGCTCCTGTTCGACCCCGGGCAGGGCCTGCCGATGTTCTCGGCCGAGGAGTTGGCAGAGTTCCTGCGCCTTGCTCACTACGTCGCGGTCAACGACTACGAGGGAAAGCTGCTCGAGGAGAAGACCGGCCGCAGCCTTGAGGACATCGCCCGGGGGGTAAAAGCACTGGTGATCACCCTTGGGGCAAAGGGGTCGGTGATCCTCGCCGCAGGTCAACGCCACGAAATCCCGTGCGTTGAAGCCGAGAGGGTTGCGGACCCGACTGGCTGCGGCGATGCCTACCGGGCCGGTCTGCTTTACGGCGTCGCTCGCGGCTGGGACTGGCCGACGACCGGTAAACTAAGCGCCGTGATGGGCGCGATCAAGATCGCGCAACGCGGCGCACAGAATCACGCGGCGACGCGTGAAGAAATCGAGACCCGGTTCCGCCGCGCCTTCGGCTATTCACCGTGGAAAGGATAAGCCATGAAAACGACGTTCCTGCTCACCGCACTCGCGGCGGCGCTCGCCGGTTGTGCCACCCATGAATCGGCAAATGTCTACGACAAGCATGAAGCCGGGCGAGAGCAAGTGGTGCGTTTCGCCACCGTGGAATCGGTGCGCAAGGTGACCATCCAGGGTAGCCAGTCCGGTCTGGGCGGGGCGGCGGGCGGCGTTGTGGGCGGCGTCGCGGGCAGCGGGGTCGGACACGGCAAGGAATCGACGGTTGCGGCGGTCCTGGGTGGAGTGGCCGGCGGCGTGGTGGGAAATACGATCGAGGAGAAGGTGACCAGCAAGAATGCCCTCGAAATCACCGTCCGCCTGGACAGCGGCGAGTTGCGCGCCATCGTCCAGGAAGCCGACGAGGCCTTTACTCCGGGTCAGCGCGTGCGGCTGCTTACCTCCGGCGGCGTGACCCGGGTCACACCCTAGCGCAGCGTCTGGCGAATTTTCGCCGCGTACTCCTCGAGCTTCTCGCGCGGCGGATTCTTCACCGGCCAGGTGAGATTCATGCCGTCGTTCTCGTGCCGCGGAACCAGGTGCACGTGGAAGTGGAACACCGTCTGCCCCGCGGCTTTGCCGTTCGCCTGGTAAACCGACAGCCCTTGCGGCGCAAAGGCGTCGCGAATGGCGCGCGCCACCCGCGCGACGGTTCGAAATACCGCCGCCGCCTGTGCATCCTGCAGCCCAAACAGGTTGTCGGCGTGGGATTTGAGCGCGACCAGCACGTGTCCGGGGTTCACCTGGCCGATGTCCATGAAAGCCAGCGTGTCGGCATCTTCCTCCACCACGGTCGCAGGGATCTGCCTCGCCACGATCCTGCAAAAAACGCAATCGCTCATCCTTCTCCTCCCGCGGACTGATAGCCGAGGCATGGTACCTGATAGAGCGCTCGATCCTCCAGCCGCAGCGAGGTCAGCCGCCCGCCCCACACGCAGCCGCTGTCGAGCGCCGCAAGGCGTTCGGTGATTTT
>Ga0307471_100002653_pt1 | contig 10367 bp, 9 predicted proteins | sample atmos_gasesAM3C__2_FD_204566 | JGI IMG/M metagenome (GOLD analysis project Ga0307471, IMG submission 204566) | Hardwood forest soil microbial communities from Morgan-Monroe State Forest, Indiana, United States - atmos_gasesAM3C_515 | ecosystem: Environmental > Terrestrial > Soil > Temperate... | reverse complement strand
CGTCTGTGGGCGAGGGAGGTGCCGATGCCTGTGCCGGAGGCGAATCCTGCGTCTGCGCCTTTGCCATCGCGACCGAAAAAGCCCAGAGCATCGCGCAAATCGTCGCAATAAATTGGAGAGTCCGTCTTCGCATTCTTAGCTAGTCCAAATTCTCTTCCGCCGGGGTTATGGCTCACCGTTCCGTAATTACAGGCTAAGTCATCGCTGATGAACGGGCGATGAACGCTGCCGCTTTTGGCCCGCTATCCGGCAATTGTCAGTAGTTAATCATACTAAATATATTTTGTAAACTACGCTTAACTATGCAGCCGTTAAAGGCGTCCTGAGCCTCGCTTGGCGTGCCCAGCGCTGGCTGACCCACCGGCCTCTTTCTTCGCTATGCTTTGAGGGCCTTGCGCGCTGTCAGGGACCTTGATACCATACCCCAATAGGGTAGACAACAAAAATGTCGCACAGTTCGCGCGAAAAATTGGATCTCGTCAACCGCACCAAGAAAGTCATCGGGCAGCTTGAAAGCGTCTTGCGCGCCCTGAATGAAAATGATCCCTGTGCCGACGTCCTCCAGCGCCTCTCCGCGGCGCGTGGCGCCATCAATAGCCTCATGGCCGAACTCATGGAAGACCACATCCGCAATCACATGCCTCGCAATTCCAAATCCTCGGAAGAAGCTGCCGACGATGTCATCCAAATCGTCCGTTCTTACCTCAAATAAATCAGAAGAAATTCGCCTTTCGAACCATTTTTCTATATCTTCTCTGCACCAGGACGCCGGCGGCTGGAATCAAAGAACCCGAAGGAGACGCTGCGGTGCGAAGAATCCTCATGGTTCTCGTCTTTCCGATATTTCTGAATGTCCCGGCGGTTCGTGGGCAGGCCGGCCCTGTCGAGGGTGAACATGAATGGCAGGTGTGGACCGGCGGGGGCCACGGCCTGAGCGGCAGCCAGTCCAGCGACGGCGTGTGGAATGTGGGCTTCCGTTACGGCCTGATCCTCACCGCGCCGCACGGACCAGGGTTCCTGCGCGGCCGCTTGGAATATGCCGTCGAGGCCGTCCCCGTTTTTCTTGTAACTCAGAGAACGAATACAGCCTACGGCGCTGGAATAAACCCCTTCGCTTTCAAATGGGCGTTGGCCACGCACGGCAGCGTCGTTCCCTATTTTGAGATTGGCGGCGGCACTCTTTTTACCAATACGAAAGTCCCGGAAGGAACGTCGCACGTCAATTTCACTACGGGCGGCGCTCTGGGCCTTCACTTCCTGCGCAGCAAGCACAACATCAGCGCGGAAGTCCGATACATGCACATTTCGAACGCCGGGATTGCAACGCCGAACCCCGGCATCAACACCATTCAGGTTCGTTTAGGCTTTGGTCGTTTCAGCCAGAAGGAATAGCGACACTGCGGGCGCTTTAGAACTAATTTTGAGTGTGTGAGATGAAAATGATTTGGATCTTCGTAGCTGTAATCGTTCTGCTTCTAGGATTTGCCGTTGTCCGCGCGAAGAGCACCGGGAAGAAAGCTCCGACTTCCGGCACTCGGGCACCTGACTTCACATTGAACTCGCAGGACGGTAAGCCCCTCAGCTTGCGGGACTTCCGCGGTAAATGGGTGGTGCTCTATTTCTACCCCAAGGATTTCACCAGCGGCTGCACCAAGGAGGCGCACAATTTCCAGCGCGACCTCGCCCAGTATGAGAAGAGAAACGCGGTCATCCTCGGTGTCAGCGTGCAGGACGAAGCGACTCACCAGAAGTTCTGCGCCAAAGAAGGCTTGAGCTTCAAGTTGCTAGCCGATACAAAGCATGAAGTTTCGTCCTCTTACGATTCGCTTGTGAATCTGGGCGTAGCCAAACTCTCCGCCCGGCACACTTTCCTAATCGACCCAGACGGCGTCGTCCGCAAAACCTATCTCAACGTAAACGCCGAGAAACACAGCGCCGAAGTACTCGCCGACTTAGCCCAACTTCAGCAGGCCCACGGGGCAGGCTAATCTGCAACAATAATTTGTCGCACGCCATCACCTTGGAGGGCCCGCCTTCTGAGGCGGGCCGTTGCTGCTCCTCAGTTTCCGCAAGCTGCGTCTGCAGCGAGACCGGGCGCGTCCGGCAGCTTCGCAAGATTGCTCTTCCCGAGCAAGATGTTCAGCGCCGGCACATCTTTGCTCTTCAATTCCTGCCACGCCGCCAGAGCTTCATTCTCTCCCTTGCAAATCCGCCGGTATGCCGCGAACGATTCTTCCGACGGCGCAGAGTCCGCTCCATCCACAAGCGCCATCAGCGCCGTCAACATATCATTCACCACCATGAAACTCGTGGTTTTAGGAGCTTCCAAAGACGGAGTGGCTTCGCCTTCCAGCGCCGCGACTTTCGCATCCAACATGCTGGCCGCAACGGCGACGGAGTCTTCCTTGGGACGTTTCAGCTGCTCCGCCAAACGCGCGCGCAATTGCTGCACCTGCTGGTAAGCGTCAAAGTTCTTCCCCAGCAGAATGGAGATCTTCAATTGCAGTTCCAGCGAACTCTCCAACTCGTTGCGCGCCGCTTTCACTCTCGGATCCATCTTCACTTCCAGCGTCTGCCGAAGGACTTGGCCTCCCGCTTTCATCCGCACTTCGTATTTCCCCGGAGGCACCAGCGGTCCCTGCGGCGGCAGCGGCGTCTCGCCGACAATGGCCGCGATCGGATAGTTGTAAGGAGACTGCGGATGCATGGCCCGCGGATCGGCGTAGCGCAAATTCCAGACAAAACGGTGCATCCCCGGCGTTTTCGAAGGCGGCTCAGGATGTGCGAGCCAGTACTCCGCAACATACGGAGTTTCCTCCGGCTCTTTCGGCACATTCGCACTGGAAAAGCTGCGTACAAGTTTTTCATCCGCGTCGTAAATTTCCAGTTGAATGTCTCCGGCGGAATTCGCCGGCAAAGCGTAATTCAAGATCGCGCCATCGGGAGGATTCTTGCCCGCGGGAACTTCGGGCGGCAGCGGCGTGTCTTGATTCTCGTCGCGCCGCACTCGAATGGCAGCTCGCGGCGTAAACAAGTGTGCGCCTGAAGACGCCATGCGCGAATCCAACTGCCGCAACGGCGTCACGTCGTCCAATATCCAAAACGCCCGGCCATACGTAGCCGCGACCAAATCGTCCTGCTCAATGGCCAAATCATGGATGGGCACGACTGGCATGTTCAGTCGCAGGGATTGCCAGTGTTCACCGCTATCAAATGAAACATAGACGCCTGTCTCTGTCCCCGCGTACAGCAGCCCCTTACGCACGGGATCTTCCCGCACCGTTCGAACAAAATCCTCGTCACGAATGCCGTTCACCGTTTCCTGCCAGGTCCTGCCAAAGTCCCGCGTCCGGAAAATGTGCGGATGCAGGTCATCATGATTGTTGCGATTCACGGCGGCGTACGCAGTTCCTGGATCGAAGTGCGATGCTTCCACAATGCTCACCGTACTCCACTCGGAAACGGGCGGCGGCGTCACGTTTTGCCAGCTCTTGCCGGCATCCTTCGTCAACTGGATGTTCCCGTCGTCCGTTCCAACCCAGATCACTCCCTCTTTCACCTCTGAAGGAGCGATCGTAAGAATTGTCCCGCGCGCCTGCTTCGAATCTTTTTCATCCGGCCGGACGCGCGTCAAATCCCCGCTCACAGCCTCCCAATTGGTGCCTGCATCCGTCGTCTTCAGCAAAAACTGCGTTCCCAAATAAAGCAGGTGCGGATCCTGCGGCGAAAAGACCATCGGAATCGTCCAGTTAAACCGGTACTTGCTTTCGAACGACACCGGCGCTGGTGAAATATCGCGCACCTGCCCCGTTGTTTTCGACAATCGCACCACGCTCCCGCCCGGCCCCGCGTTGTAAACCACGTCCGCGTCCAGCGGATCGGGAATCGTGTAGCCGCTTTCTCCCGGCCCCACGGGGAACCAGTCCCGCTCCGTGATCTGTCCATTATTTCCGCGGCTGATGATTGCCGCAGTGCCGCTGTCCTGCTGCGATCCGTATACCCAGTAAGGAAACCTGTGATCCGTCGCGACCCGGTAAAATTCTCCCGTCGGCTGGTTGTACCACGGTGTCCAGGTTTCCCCTCCGTTCAGGCTGATGGTTGCTCCCTGGTCGACTCCCAGCATGATTCGCTGCGAATTTGTCGGATCGATCCAGACGCTGTGATAGTCGTCGCCCCCGGGCGCGCCCTTGATCGCTGCAAATGTGCGCCCGCCGTCATTCGAACGGTACAGATTTTGTGACGGCACATAAACGATGTCGGCGTTCTTCGGGTCCACAAAAATCTCGCTCATGTACCAAGACCCTACGATCCGTTCGTCCTCCGTCGTCTTTTTCCACGTTGCTCCCGCGTCGTCTGACCGGTACAGACCGCCTTTTTTGTCTTTCGCTTCCACGATGAGGTACACGCGCTGCCCGTGATTTCCCGGCGCGACTGCAACTCCTTCTCGCCCCCAATCCCCCTCCGGAAGGCCGTTACCGGTGATTTGCGTCCAAGTGACGCCTTCATCCAAAGATTTGTAGAGCCCGCTCCCGGGTCCATACGATGTTCCCTTTTGTCCCGGCTTTCGAATGCCGTGCCACAGCGTCGCGTACACCACGCGCGCATTCCCCGGCTCAAAACAGAGATCCACCGCCGCTGTCACATTGTCTTGGTATAGAACTTTCTTCCAGCTCCGCCCCCCGTCCGTCGACCGGAAAACTCCGCGCTCTTCGTTCGGTCCGGAGCTGTGGCCCATCGCCGCCACCAGCACGACATCTGGATTGCGCGGATCGACCAGAATTCTCCCGATATGGCGAGAGTCCTGAAGTCCAATGTGCTGCCAGTTTTCCCCGCCGTCCACGGACTTGTAAACTCCGTCTCCGTAGGCGCTGTCCGCAAAAATTGTGTCGAGGCCCGTTCCAACATAAATGATCTTCGGATTCGACGGCGCCAGCGCCATCGCTCCAATCGACGCGACCGGCTCCTTGTCGAAAATCGGTTTCCAAACTGTTCCGCCATCCGTCGTCTTCCACACACCTCCGCCGTCCGCGCCAAAATAGTAGACCGCGGGATTTCCCGGCACGCCCGCCACCGCATTCACCTTTCCTGCGCGGAACGGCCCGATCATCCGCCACTTCATCTCCGAGAAAAATTGTTCTGGAACTTGCTGCGCTGCAGCGATGCCAGAGATAAGAACGGTCGCAAGGAAAGAAAATGCGGCAATGCTGGCGAACCGGAGAAAGAAGGTGATTCTCATCAACGCGTTTCCCTCTGCGCGAGAGGATAGCTTGCCTCTAGCACCCCTGCAAAATATATTCAGCGATTACAAATGAAATGGATTTATCTCACCGGTTGGCCAACACTTTCAATCCCGGAATCTTCATTAATCGTTCGTCGGCCGTGACCAACGTAAAATCGTGTACCTTCGCCGTCGCCACCAAAAACCGGTCCGCCGGATCCCGATATCCCGGCATCGCAAATCGCAACTCGTGCGCTACTGCCCAACTCACGGGAACCTCATTCAGACTCAGTTCTTCCTTCGATTCTAGGAACCACTCGCCAAAATCTCTTTTGAACTGAATTCGCTTTCTCTCCAGGAGCACGCTCGCTTCCCACACGCTCACGGCGGGTAGGAAGCGATCGTTCCCTGGATTTGTCAATTCCCGAGTCACCTCGGAACTGATTTTGTGCGGTGCCAGGTAACTCCAGATCCAAATGTGCGTGTCCAGCAGTAATCTCATTTGGCTTTGCGAGTCTTCTTGGTCTTGTCTGCAACTTCAATCGGGTCTTGCGCCGCTTCCCATTCCGATATGTCGCCAATCGGTCCGACAATATCACCTAGAATTGCGGCGGTACCGGCTCCGCCGCCCAGCTTGATTTTCTTAGCGACTCCCGGTGGACTGATTTGGGCGATGGGATGACCAAACCGAGTCACGAGAATTGACTCGCCGGTTTTATGCACACCTTCCAACACCGCCAGGCAGGTAGCCTTGAATTTCGAAATGGCAATCTCTTCCATGGGCATAACTCTTAGCCTCACAATAACTAAATATTGACCATAGTCCAATCATAGTCCGACCATGGGTCGGGCTATAGTCACTTCTCCGAGCCATCCAACGTCCTTTCTATTCGTCTAGGGTTCGTCGTCGCCGTCAGCATCCGCGGAAGAGGCGGCTTCGGGTGATTTGTTCGGATCGATCGGTGCAAGCCTGGCCTTTTTCAGCTTGGCGTTGAGGGCCGGAATGTCCTGCTGCCGGATTTTCGTCCAGCTCTCGACGAGTTTCTGGAGGTCTTCTTCCAGCTCCTTGTAAACAGTGGTGGCTTGAGTCGTGGGAGCCGCATCGGCGCTGTCTGCAACGGACAGGATGCCGCCGAAATGCTGGTTCAAGGTGGAGAAATTCTCTGGCTGCTTCGCTCCGGGAGGCAAGCCGAAGAAATTGCTCCGCGCCGCCCCTTCCAGCTCGCCGGCTTGCTTGTCCAGAGCCGCGATCGCATCGGCAACCGCGCCCTTCGCTCTCGCAGCGCGCTCCTTCAACTGCGCGCGCACCGAGCGAACCTGCGCGAGCGCGTCGAAGCTCCGATTCATGCCTTCGACCGAGCCGCTCTCCATTTCAAATTGCTTGCGAAGATCCGCGATCGAAGTCTTGATGCGCGGGTCCATCTTCACAACGAGCGGTTGGGAATAACTCTTCCCTTCCACTGTAAGCTTCACTGTGTAATTCCCGGGCACGACCCACGCCCCGAGAGGATATTTCGGCGTGTCATGGACAATTGCGGAAATTGGAAATTCGTGCTGGAGAGATTCCGGGGAGTCGTAGCGCAAGTCCCAGGTGAAACGGTGCATCCCGGCACCCGCAGAAAGAATCTGCGTCGGGCGCACCCAATACATCGGAATAGGATGCTCGCCCGCGGTTTTTTCCAGCGGCTCCGGCTTGTCTGAACTGGAATAGCGGCGCACGAAGTGTTGCTGCTCGTCGAAAATCTCCAGTGTCACCGGTTGGTTCGAACTGGATGCGAGATAGTAGTCGATGATCGCGCCGTCTGGAGGATTTTTCCCTGCGGGGACTTCCGGCGGAAGGGGCGTGTCCGGATTGCGATTCCAACGGACACGAATGGCTTCCGGCGGCGCGAAGAGATGCACGCTCTCTTCAGCGATGTCGGCGTTTAATTGCCGCAGCGGCGTGATGTCGTCGAGAATCCAGAACGAACGGCCATGTGTGGCGACAATTAAATCGTCGCCATGAATGGCAAGATCGCGCATGGACGTGTGCGGCAAATTGAGCTGGAGCGGCTGCCAATCGTCTCCATCGTTGAAGGAAACGTAGGCGGAGCCTTCTGTGCCCGCGTAAAGCAACCCTTTTCGGACCGGATCTTCGCGAACGACATTGCTGGCGCCGCCATCAGGAATTCCTCTTGTAATTTCCGTCCATGTTTTTCCGTAGTCGCGTGTGCGGTAAATGTGCGCGCGCAAATCGTCCAGCCGGAACGAGTTGATCGCCGCGTACGCCGTGCCCGCATCGAAGTGCGACGCTTCGATAATCGAGACTTTGCCCCACGGCTTCAACTGCGGCGGCGTGACGTTTTGCCAGGATTTTCCGCCATCGCGCGTGATGTGAATCAATCCGTCGTCGGTGCCCGCCCAAATCGTGTCCGCTTCCTTGAACGAAGGCGCGACAGCGTAAATGACGCCGCGGTGCTTCCCTTTTTCCGGATCGCTAGCCGCGAACGCCCCGAGGTTCGCGGGAATCTCATACGTCTCCCGCGTGAGATCGGGACTGATGACCTCCCAACTGTTTCCCGCATCCGTCGTTTTGAAAAGTTTGTTGGCCGCAAAATAAAGCGTGTGCGGATCGAGCGGTGAAAAAACCACCGGCAGCGTCCGCGTATAGCGATACTCGCCGCGGCGAATCGGCTCCGGCGTAACCTTGCCGTATTCTCCGATGTCCTGCTTCGTGCGCGTGAGCCAGTCGCCATAAAGAATGTTCGAGTCCAGCGGATCAACCGCGATATAGCCGTACTCGAAAATTCCCGGCAGCCGCCAGTCGCGAAACGTGATTTCGCCATAATCGCTGCGGCTTTGTGTCGCTACGGAGCCGCTTTCCTGCTGCGCGCCGTAAACCCAATACGGAAACCGATTGTCGGTGGTGACGTGATAGAACTGGGCCGTCGGCTGGTTGTACCAACTGCTCCACGTGACGCCGCCATTCACGCTGATGACCGTGCCCTGATCGGAGCTCAGCGCGATAGTCTGCGGATTTTCCGCGCTAATCCAGATGCGCTGATAATCGTCGCCGCCGGGCGCTCCTTTAAATCCCACAAATGTTTTTCCGCCGTCCGTCGATTTCCACGTGGTGGTGTTCGCCACGTAAATCACGTCCGGATTGTCCGGCGCTACGGCGATTCCCATCGCGCCCGGGCCGCGGCCGCCGATGCGGCGGTCGCCGTTTACTTGTTTCCAATTCTCGCCCGCATCATCGGAGCGATAAACTCCCGCGCCCTTGGTGGCTTCCGCCGAAACATAGATTCGCTTCGCATCGCTTGGCGCGACGGCGATGCCGATCCGCCCGAGCCCTTCGCTTGCTCCCGGCAAGCCCTGGGGCAACGGCTTCCACGTATCGCCGCCATCCGTTGATTTATACAGCCCGCTACCCGCGATGTAGATCGAAGCGCCGCTGCGAACTTCCCACGGCGCAACGCGCGCGGCCCATAGCACCGCGTAAATCGTTTGCGGATTTGTGGGATCGAAAGCGATGTCGGCGGCGCCGGTGTTTTCGTCCTTGTAGAGAACTTTGTGGAAAGTTTGTCCGCCGTTGGTCGAACGAAAAACCCCGCGCTCGGCGTTGGGACCATAAGGATGTCCTTCAGCGGCGACGAAAACGCGGCCGGGATTTTTCGGGTCAACGAGTATCGCCGTGATCTGCTGCGCATCGCGTAATCCAAGATGCGTCCACGTTTTCCCCGCGTCCGTGGATTTGTAAATGCCGTCGCCGGTTGCGAGGTCCGGGCGCTGCAATCCCTCGCCGCTGCCAACATAAATGATGTTCGGATCGGAAGGAGCTACGGCCAGCGCGCCGACCGAACCGGTGGGCTGGTCGTCGAAAATTGGATTCCAGGTGTTCCCGAAATCAGTGGTCTTCCAGACACCGCCATTGACCGCTGCCATGTAGAAAACATTCGGCTGGTGCGGTACGCCGGAGAGGGCTACGGCGCGGCCTCCGCGGAACGGCCCTATGCACCGCCAGCGCATTTCGGAATAGAATTTCTGATCAAGTTGCTGGCCGACCTTCTGGTCGAGCTGCTGCGCGTTCGCCACAGTACAAAAAGAAATACAAAAAATAGTTGTGACGAAGATTCCAGCGCCAAACCACTTCCCTGCCGCACCGATTCGCATCCGCGTCCTCCATAAGAAGAGAGAGGATACTCTGGCTGCGAAAACGGAGCAACGCATGGCGGCGGTGCGACCCGGGGAGTGGTATCAAAGGCGATGGCGCGGTGAGTGGATGAGTTGGTTGGCGATGTAGCTCAGGACGGCGGCGCGACGCGGGGAGATGCGGCCTTTGGTCACGAGGGCCAAGAGCCGCGCGAGAAACCGGTTAATGTTGATCGCGGAGTGGGATTCGGAAAGTTCGGGGAGAAGTGCGGAGGAGAGATCTTCCCAGTCACCGTAGGAATGTTGAGAGGCGCCGGAGTTGGAGAGACTGAAATGGTGAGAACAAAACCCGAAGTGCAGCTTTGAGCCTGGGAGCCGACAACGCTTGCCGTTGGCGTAGCGATACTGGCAGCGTTTGGAATCTTTGAGGGAGTCGACCTGTGCCGGTTCCGAAAGAACGGTGGCGTTGCGGTCTTGCATAGCTGGATTCATGGTATTCCTCTTGGGAGGGGGGGTACGAGTCTGTGTGGCAACTCGGCTTGACGCTGTGGATATACTGCCGGAGAGGAGGAGCGCAGGATGGCCAATTTTCTGGAGTACAACCCGGAGCAAGCCTATTTGCTGCCGCCAACGGTGCGAGAGGTGTTGGGAGAAGGGCATCTTTGTTTTTTCGTGCATAGCGCAGTAGAGAGGCTGGATTTGCAGGAGTTTGAGGCGGGTTATAGCGACGAAGGGCATCCGGCCTATCATCCGGCGCTGTTGCTGAAGGTGTGGCTGTATGCCTACGCACTGGGGATAACCAGCTCGCGGCGGCTGGAGCAGCGTATTCGGGAAGATTTGGCGTTTCGCTATTTGGCGGGAGGGGCGCAGCCGGATTTTGGGGCGCTGAACTAGTTTCGCAAGCGGCATGGACGCGCGATGAACAACATCTTTACGCAAGTCGTGGAGTTGGCGCGCTCGCTGGGGCTGGGAAAGCTGGGGCACGTGGCTTATCGATTCCACGCGCATGGCGGCGAAC
>Ga0307471_100002652_pt1 | contig 10368 bp, 8 predicted proteins | sample atmos_gasesAM3C__2_FD_204566 | JGI IMG/M metagenome (GOLD analysis project Ga0307471, IMG submission 204566) | Hardwood forest soil microbial communities from Morgan-Monroe State Forest, Indiana, United States - atmos_gasesAM3C_515 | ecosystem: Environmental > Terrestrial > Soil > Temperate... | reverse complement strand
AGGTCGTGGGTGATGAGGACGTAGGTGAGGCCCAGCTCCCGCCGCAGCCCGGTCATCAGGTCGAGCACCAGCGCCCGGACACTCATGTCCAGCATGGCCACCGGCTCGTCGGCCACCACCAGGCTGGGCCCCGTGACCAGCGCCCGGGCGATCACGACGCGCTGCTTCTGGCCGCCGGACAGGTCCTCGGGGTAGCGGTCTTGGAAGGCCGCCGCCGGGGTGATGCCGACCCGCTCCAGCATGACCGCCGCCCGGCCCCGGGCCGCCTCCCGGTCGGGAGCCAGACCCTGGATCAGCAGCGGGTGGGCCACGGCGTCCCCGATCGTCATGGCCGGATTGAGGGCGGCGTGCGGATCCTGGAACACCGGCTGCATCCGCCGCCGCAGCGGCCGCAGCTCCCGCTCACCGAGCCGGGTGATGTCCCGACCCTCGAACTCGACGGTCCCGCCCGTCGGCTCGACCAGCCGCAGCATCGCCCGCCCCAGCGTGGTCTTCCCGCTCCCGCTCTCCCCGACGAGCCCCAGCGTCTCCCCCGCCTGGACTTCCAGGCTGACGCCGTCGACGGCCCGCACCACCTGCCGTGCCCCGCCGATCCCCCGCCGGACGGGAAAGTGCACGGTCAGATCGGTCACCCGCACGAGGGCGTCGCCCGCCTCCGGTCTACCCCCGCTCATCGGAGGGTCCCCGCCAGCGGGGGCTCGGCGAGGTGGAGGCGGCGGCCGGCGGGCTCCCAGGCGCCGGACGGGTGGCTCGCGTCGGCGCCGGGGTAGAGGTGGCAGGCGGCGGTGTGGGCCGAGCCGACCGGGGTCAGGGTCGGGCGCACGTCGTGGCAGACGGACATGGCCAGGGGGCAGCGGGGGGCGAAGGGGCAGCCGGGAAGCGGCCCGGCGAGGTCGGGAGGTGAACCGGGGACAGCCACCGGAGCCCGCGTCTCCAGCGTGATCACCGCCCCCAGCAGCGCCTGGGGGTAGGGGTGGCGGGGCGCGGCGAAGACCGAGGCGACCGGGCCCTCCTCGACGATCCGGCCGGCGTACATCACCGCCACCCGGTCGCAGGTCTCGGCCACGATCCCGAGGTTGTGGGTTATGAGCACCACGGCCAGGCCGAGGCGGCGGCGCAGGTCGGTCAGCAGGGCGAGGATCTGGGCTTCGACGAGGACGTCGAGGCTGGTGGTGGGCTCGTCGGCCACCAGCACCCGGGGTTCGAGCACCACGGCCAGGGCGATCATGATCCGCTGGCGCATCCCGCCGGAGAACTCGTGGGGGTACCGGCGGGCCCGGTCGGGCGGCACCCCGACCGCGGCCAGGGTCTCCCGGGCCAGGCGGGCGGCGTCGGCTCTCGACGTCCCCGGCCGGTGGGCCCGGATCAGCTCCACGAAGTGGCTCTCCACCCGTTGGAGCGGGTCGAGCCGGGTGGCCGGATCCTGGAACACCAGCGACAGCCCGTCCCCCCGGGCCCTCCGCCAGGCCTCGGCGTCGGCCGTCAGGTCGACCCCGTCGAGTACGACCCGCCCGTCCCGTTCGGCCACCGGCGGCAGGATCCCCAGGACCGCCCGCCCCAGCGTCGACTTCCCGCACCCGCTCTCCCCCACCAGCCCCACACTTTCCCCCACTCCCACGGCCAGGCTCACGCCGTCCACCGCCCGGACAGGACCCCGGGGGCTCCGGTAGGTGACCGACACGTCGTCGACCAGGAGGGCCGGGTCGGCGGGAAGCCCGGGGCCGGGCGCGGCGGGGCCGTCGAGCGCGACGGCCTTGATGGACCGGGGGAGTTCGCGTTCGGCGCTGTCCGGGAGCGGCGTGTCGAGCTCCGGCGGGGGACCGGGGTCGGACCCGGCGGCGCTGACGGGTGGGGGCGGCGTGGCGTCGGCTTCGGGATCGATGCCGGGGATCAGGCCTTCCGGGGACATGCCGGCGGCGCGGAGGCGGGGATTGAGGACGTCGTTCACGCCTTCGCCGAGCAGGGACAGGCCGGTGACCAGGGCCACGATGGCCAGGCCGGGGAACAGGGACGTCCACCAGGCCCCGACACCGACGTCGCTGATGGCGTTGCCGATGTCGAAGCCCCACTCGGCCGTCCGCAGCGGAACGCCGTAACCGAGGAAGCCCAGGGCGGCCAGGGTCAGCACGGCGTCGGCGGCGTTGACGGTGAAGATCACCGGGACTGACTGCAGGACGTTGGCCGCCACGTAGCGGACGATGATCACCCGCTTCGGTGCGCCCATGGCCCGGGCGGCGTCGACGAAGGCCTCCTCCCGCACGGCCAGCGTGTGGTTGCGGACCACCCGGAAGTACTGCGGCACGTAGATCACCGAGATCGACAGCGCCGCCGCCGGCACGCCCGGCCCGACCCAGCGCTGCAGAGCGAAGGCGGCCACGATGGCCAGCAGCAGGCTGGGAAAGGCGTAGAGGGCGTCCATGACGAGCACCAGCCCCCGGTCCAGCCGCCCGCCGCTGTACCCGGAGACGAGCCCGAGCGGAACGCCGATCACGAGGGCGAAGGTCGTCGACGCCAGGACCACCTCGAAGGCCAGCCGGGCGCCGAAGATCACCCGCGACAACACGTCGAAGCGGAGGTTCGTCGTTCCGAACCAGTGGTGCAGGTTCGGCCGGGCGAGTTGCGGGGCATCGTGGGCCGCCGGGCCGTAGGGGGCCAGCAGCGGCGCCAGCAGCGCCACCGCGGCGAACCCGGCGGTGACGGCGGCCCCGGCGACGAGCAGGCGCCGGCTGGTCGCACCGGACGCCCGGAAGCGGGCGGCAAGGCGGGCCCGGCGGCGGCTCACGAGTAGCGGATCCGGGGATCGACCCAGGCGGAGACCACATCGATGAGCAGGCTGACGAACACCACGAACAGGGCGTAGAACGTCACCAGCCCCTGCACCGCCGTGTAGTCGCGGTCGCCGAGGAAGTTGTAGAGGGACTGGCCGAGGCCCGGCCAGGAGAACGTCGCCTCCGTCAGCACCGCCCCCGACAGCAGCAGGGCGAACTGCAGGCCGACCACGGCCACCACCGGCACCAGGGCGCTGCGCAGCGCATGGCGGAGCACCACCGAACGCTCCGGCAGGCCCCGGGCCCGGGCGGCCTCGACGTGGTCGGACCGCAGCGCCTGCAGCATGTTGACCCGCACCAGCCGGACCAGGACGCCGCCGATCACCAGCCCGAGCGTCAGCGCCGGCAGCGCCAGATGGCGCAGCGCTTCCCCGAGGGCGTGCAGGTTGCCGGTCAGGGTGGCGTCGAGGGTGTACAGCCCGGTGAGGTGGCGCGGCTCGGCGAAGGAGGCGGTCCGGCCGCCGGTCGGGAGCCAGTGGAGCTTCACCGAGAACAGCAGCTGGAAGAGGATCCCGAGCCAGAAGATCGGCGCGGCGTAGAGAACGATGCCGAGGATCCGGCCGGCCACGTCGAGCGGCGTGTCGCGGTAGCGGGCCGCCGCCGCCCCCAGCCCGATCCCCACCGCCACCGCCACCAGCATCGCCGCCAGGGTCAGCTCCAGCGTGGCCGGGAAGCGCTCCCGGATCGTCTTCCACACCGGTGTACCGGTGGTGATGGCCCGTCCGAAGTCGCCGTGGAGGGCGCCGCCGACGTAGGACCCGTACTGGCGCCACAGCGGCTCGTCGAGGCCGAGGCTGTGGCGCAGCTCCTCCACCCGGGCGTCGGAGGCCCGGTCTCCCAGCGTGGCCGTCACCGGGTCGCCCGGGGCGACCCGCAGCAGCAGGAAGGTGGCGGTCAACAGGAGCAGCAGCAGGGGCGCGGTCAGCGCCACCCGGGTCAGGAGGTACCGCCTCAGCCCTTCTTCTCCAGGAGCCAGTAGCGGAAGATCTGGATGGGGTCGAGGACGACGCCGCTCACCTTGTCGGAGCTGGCGGCCACCTGGGGCGCCTGGAAGACCGGGATGTAGGGCACCTGGTCGGCCATGTGGGCCTGGGCGTCCCGCAGCGTCAGCGCCCGGCGGTCGGGGTCCTGCAGGTGCTGCTCGCTGTGGACGAGCTCGGCCATCTTGGAGTCGTCCCACTTGGCGGGGTCGAAGATGTTGGGATCGGAGAACGGCTCGAGGTAGTCGTCGGGGTCGAGGTAGTCGGGGAACCAGCCCATGAGGAAGACCGGCATCTCCCCCGCCTTGCGCTTCTTGCCGTACTCGGCCCACTCCACGTTGCGGACCTTGACGGTGAAGCGGCCGGTCTTCTCCAGGCTCCGGGCGATCACCTCGGCCACCGCCTGCTCGGTGTCGCCGTAGTGCGTCGGGCTGTACCACAGCTCGACCGGCACGGTGCCGGCCGCCTTCCCCGCCGCCGACAGGTACTTGTCGACCAGCGTCTTGCCGGTCGGGGCCGGCGCGCCCTTCGACGCCGGCGTCGTGGGGGGCGGGGCGCCGGCCCCGTAGAGCTGCTCCCACTTCGGCTCCGACGTCGGGAAGGCCGGCGGCACCATCGACGCCAGCGCCGTGGCCGACCCCTTGAAGACCTCGTCGACGATGGTCTTGCGGTCGACGGCGGCGGCCAGCGCCCGGCGGAGGTTGACGTCGTCCCACGGCTTGGCCTTGACGTTGATCACCACGTAGCGGATGCCCGAGCCCTTGCCCTCCACCACCGTGAAGCCGGGCCGGCCCTTGAAAAAGGCGTTCTCGTCCGGTTGAAGGCTCCGGAATGCGACGTCGACCTCGTTGTTCTGCAGGGCCAGTTTGAGCGCCGACGACTTGTCGAAGAGCCGCACCCGGATCCGTTTGGTCTTGGGCGCCGTTCCCCAGTACGACGGGTTGGCCTCGAGGTCGACCGACTCCTTCTCCTTGTAGGCCACGATGCGGTAGGGCCCGGTGGCGACGATGGTGTCGGTCTTGTACCTGGCCGTCACCCCCGGGCCGGTCTCGGAACCGGTCAGCACGTTGTTGGCGTAGGCCGCCGGGCTCACGATGCTGGCCACCGAGTAGGCCAGCCGGGACAGGAACGTCACGTTGGGCTGCGACAGGTTGATGACGACCTTGGTGTCGGACGGGGTGGCGACGCTGCGGATCCCGTCGAGGAGGAACCCGGCCGCCTCCGGATCCTTGGCGCCGAAGGCCTTGGCCCGTTCCAGCGAGAACTTCACCGCCGCGGCGTTCAGCGGCGTGCCGTCGGAGAACTTCACGCCGGCCCGCAGGATGAAGGTGTAGGTGAGCCCGTCGGGGGACACGTCGGGCATCGCCGCCGCCAGCAGCGGGGAGGGGTCGGTGGCGCCGGGGGCGTAGGTGACCAGCGTCTCGGCGGTGTTGAAGATGATCTCGGAGCCGAGGTAGTCGTAGGCCTCGGCCGGGTCGAAGCTGTTCTGCAGCGACTCGGTGGTGCCGATGACCATCGAGCCGGACGGGCCCTTCCCGGCGCCCGTGCTGCTCCCGCCGCCGCCCCCTCCGCCACCGCCGCAGGCCCCGGCCAGCACGGCGACGGCGACGGCCGGCCACGCCAGCCGCCGGCGGACCGTCCGGCGGGAGTACCGCATCGTCAGGCGAACCAGGCCACGCCGAGCCACGTCCGCCGCTCGCAGGCCGGGCACGACATGTACTGCGAGTAGTGCAGCCAGGGGAGCCACGCTCCGAGCGGCAGGTGCCGCCACAGGAACTCGGCCCAGCCGAGGCGGGAGCGGGCCCCGCAGCCGGAGCACTCGACGACCACCGTCCCGAACCGGCGGGCGCCCTCCGAGGCGGTGAACAGCGACTCCTTGCTGAACGTGACCGTGGCCGGGCGCCCGTTCGGCACGGCGGTCGGTGCCGCCGTCGCCGAGAACAGCGCTCGCTTCCCGAGAGGATCGCTCATTATTTCGTGTTCTCCTCGTGGAGCAGCCGGGCGATGGCCCGGTAGGCCTCGGCCCCGGCCGAACGGGGGGCGTGGGTGAGGATGGAACGGCCACGCCCCGGGGCTTCGGCGAAGCGCACCGACTTGGGGATCGGGTCACCGAGGACGGGAACGCCGTAGCGGCCTTCGAGATCCTCCAGCAGCTCCCGGGAGTGCCGGGTGCGGGAGTCGAACATCGTGGCCACCAGCCCCCGCACCACCAGGTCGGGATTGGTGAAGCTCCGCACGTCGCCGATGGTGTCCAGCAGCTGCCCGACGCCCCGGTGCCCGAGCGTCTCGCACTGCAGCGGCACGAGCACCTCGCCGGCGGCGGTGAGCCCGTTGATGGTCAGCACCCCGAGGGACGGCGGGCAGTCGATGAGCACGGTGTCGTACTCGCCGAACAGGGGTCGCAGCGCCCGGGCCAGCACGTGCTCCCGCCCGGTGCGGGACATGAGGTGCACCTCGGCCCCGGCCAGGTCGATCGTCGACGGCAGCAGCGCCAGATCGTCGGTCTTCACCAGCACGGCGGCCGCCTCTTCCCGCCCGGCCAGCACATCGTGGAGCGACCGGTCGAGGCTGTCGGGGTCGACGCCCAGCGAGTATGTCAGGCAGGCCTGGGGGTCGAGGTCGACCAGCAGGACCCGCTCGCCCAGCTCGGCCAGGCCTGCGCCGAGCGAATGGGTGGTCGTGGTCTTGGCCACCCCACCCTTCTGGTTGGCCACGGCCAGCACTCGTGCCATGGCCGCGCAGTGTACGGCGATCAGCGGAAGAAGATCGGCATAGCGACGGCGAGGACCGCGCCGAGCCCGAGGAAGAACAGCGAGGGGCCGGGGATGGCCCGCAGCGCCCAGCGGCCCGCTTCGCCCCGGTGGCCGCACTGGCAGGCCCGGTCGTAGGCGAGGATGTAGGCGGCCAGGCCGGCAATCGCCGACGACATCAACGTGACGACGATCAGCGTGCCCACCGGCTCAGCCGCTCAACAGCTCAGCAGCCGCCGGGCGGCGTCGGCGATGCGGTCGGCGGTGATCAGGACGGCCCCCTCCAGCGCCGGGGCGTAGGGCATGGCCGGCACGTCGGCGGTGGCCAGGCGCATGACCGGGGCGTCGAGGTCGTAGAAGCAGGCCTCGGCCACCAGCGCCGCCACCTCGGCCGCCACCGAGAACGAGTGGTTGTCCTCGCTGACCACCAGCACCCGGCCCGTCCGGCAGACGGAGGCGATGACCGCCTCCCGGTCGAGCGGCGAGATCGTCCGGAGGTCGAGGACCTCGACGTCGCCGCAGCCCTCGTCGGCCAGCCGGTCGGCGGCCTCCACGGCCAGGTGGCGCTGCATCCCGTAGGTCACGATGGTGGCATCGGTGCCCGGCCGGGCGATGTCGGCCAGGCCGATCGGCACCCGCCAGTCGTTGCCCTCCGGCACCGGACCCTTGATGGCCCGGTACATCTTCTTGTGCTCCAGGAACAGCACCGGGTCGGGGTCGTCGAGGCTCTCCAGCAGCAGGCCCTTGAGGTCGGCCGGCGTCGAGGGGATCACGACCTTGAGGCCCGGCACGTGGGCGAAGAGCGACTCCACCGACTGGGAGTGGTACAGCGCCCCGTGCACCCCGCCACCGTACGGCGCCCGCACCACCATGGGCACGGAAAAGTCGCCGTTGGACCGATAGTGGATCCGGGCCGCCTCGGAGACCAGCTGGTCGAAGGCCGGGTGGATGAAGTCGGCGAACTGGATCTCGGCGATGGGCCGCAGGCCGTGGAGGGCGGCGCCGATGGCCACGCCGACGATGGCCGACTCGGCCAGCGGCATGTCGAGCACCCGGTGCTCGCCGAACTCGGTGATCAGCCCGTCGGTGGCCTTGAAGACGCCGCCCCGGTTGCCGACGTCCTCGCCGAGGACGAAGACCCGCTCGTCGGCCGCCATGGCCCCCCGGATCGTCTCCCGGACGGTGTCGACGAAGGTGCGGACGGGCGGTTCGCCCGCCGAGGCGGGCGAACCCTGTTCTGCGGCTCCGCCTGCGGCGTCGCCGTCCCGGCCGGGGCCCAAACCCCGGCCTCCTCCGGAGGATGGGGCCCCTGCCCCATCCCCGGCCGTCAGCGCGTCGGCGAACTCCGCCGGCACTCCGGGGATCGGCCGCAGAGGACGGGCGAAGACCTTGGTGAAGGCCGCGGCCGGCTCGGGCGCCGGCGACGCCTCGGCGGCCCGGACGGCCTCTTCGATCTCGGCCGTGACCTCCGACTCGAGCTGCGCTTCCTGGGATTCAGTCAGCAGTCGCTGCTCGATCAGGTACTGCTTGAGCCGCTGGAACGGGTCCTTCTTCCGCCAGGCCTCCACCTCCTGGGGCATGCGGTAGGTGCGGTCGTCGTCGTCGGAGGTGTGGGACAGGTACCGGTAGGTCTTGCACTCGATGAGGCTCGGCCCCTCGCCCTTGCGGGCCCGGTGGACGGCGGCGTTCACCGAGGCGTAGACGTCGAGCGGGTCGTTGCCGTCGACGATCATGCCCAGGCAGCGGTACTGGTGGGCGTGCTCGGCGATGTTCTCCACCGCCGACTCCTTGATCAGCGGCACCGAGATGGCGTAGCCGTTGTTCTCGCAGACGGCCACCAGCGGCAGGTTGTGGATCCCGGCGAAGTTCATCGCCTCGTGGAAGTCGCCCTTGCTGGCCGCCCCGTCACCGAAGTAGCAGACGACGACGGTGTCCTCGCCCCGCATCCGGGCGGCCAGGGCGATGCCGGCGGCGTGGGGGATGTGGGTGGCGATCGGCGACGACCCGGTGATCACCCGCAGGCGCGACGACCCCCAGTGGTTGGGCATCTGCCGGCCGCCGGAGTTCGGGTCGGCCTCCCGGGCGAAGACCGCTTCCAGGATCTCCCGGGGGGTCATGCCGAGGGCGATCATCACGCCGGTGTCGCGGTAGTAGGGGCAGACGACGTCGCGCCCTTCCCGCAGCGCCCAGGCCGAGCCGATCTGGGCGCCCTCGTGGCCCTGGCAGGACACGGCGAAGGGCGCCTTGCCCATCCGGTTGAGGGCCCAGATCTTCTGGTCGAGCCGGCGGGTGAGGAGGATCGCCCGCCACATGGCCACGACCTCGTCGCCCCCGAGCCCCAGCGGGCTGTGCCGGTCCTGCAGGTGGAGCGCGGCGAGGTCGGTCCGGTCGGCCGGGGCGTATGACATCGGATCCTCCGGAACTCTCGGGACTCAGCGACTCGGGGGACGGATGAGGTTGAGGCGGCCGACCGCGTCGATGCGGGCCTCGGCCTGCCGGTCGGCGGCGGCGGCGGTGGTGATGCCCTCGGCCTGCGCCCGGGCGAACACACCCAGGGTGGCGTCGTAGACGTGGCGGAGGCCGAGCTCGGCCCGTTCCCGGGAGTAGCCCCGCAGCTCCTCGGAGATGTTGATGATCCCCCCGGCGTTCACGCAGTAGTCGGGGGCGTAGAGGACACCGGCCTCGGCCAGGGCCTCGTCGCAGCCCGGCTCCGCCAGCTGGTTGTTGGCGCACCCGCAGACGGCGGCGCAGCGCAACTCGGCGATCGTCTGGAACGACAGGGCGCCACCGAGGGCGCAGGGGGAGTACACGTCGCACTCCAGGGCGTGGATCTTCTCCACCTCCACCGCCTCCACCCCGAAGTCGGCGACGGCCCGCTCCGCGGCCGCCGGCACGACGTCGGCCACGGTCACCCGGCACCGGTCCTCCACCAGCTGGCGGACGAAGGCGTAGCCCACCTTTCCGACCCCGGACACCGCCACGTGGCGGTCCTCGAGGCTGGTGTCGCCCCACAACGTCATGGCCACGGCCTTCAAGCCGTAGTAGAGGCCCTGGGCGGTGGCCACGCTGGGGTCGCCGGAGCCGCCCAGCGATTGCGACACGCCGGTCACCCAGCGGGTCTCCCGGCGGATGAGGTCCATGTCGGACTGGGTGGTGCCGACGTCCTCGGCGGTGATGTAGCGGCCCCCGAGGGTGTCGACGTAGCGGGCGTAGGCCCGTAACAGGGCCTCACTCTTGTGAAGGGCAGGATCGCCGAGGATCACCGCCTTGCCGCCGCCGAGGTCGAGCCCGGCCAGCGCCGCCTTGTAGGTCATCCCCTTGGCCAGCCGGAGCACGTCCTCCAGGGCGTCGCCCTCGTTGGCGTAGGGGTAGAAGCGGGTGCCGCCCAGGGCCGGGCCGAGGGCGGTCGAATGGACGGCGACGATGGCCCGCAGGCCCGTCGCCCGGTGCTGGCAGAAGACGACCTGCTCGTAGTCGTCGGGCTCGATGCGATCGAACACTGGGAACGCCCTTCGACACTCCCGGGGGGACTTCCTCCTATCCGATAATCGTAAGCCTCACGCCCACCTTGAGCGCACTCCTCAACTCGTGACCGGAGTGTGCCGATACATCCCACGACGGGCGTGGCGCACCAGCCCCGAACCGTCGGTCCAGTCGGTCGGACAGTGACAAAACTGCTGGTCGCGGTGGGCGAACTACAGGGTGACTAGTCAATTCGGGTGGTGTCGAAATGACACTCCCGGGCTATCGACCCCGAACGGTACGGTCCCGTACCCTTGGGGACGAAGCGGACACGGCTCCCCCTCGTGG
>Ga0307471_100002650_pt1 | contig 10373 bp, 11 predicted proteins | sample atmos_gasesAM3C__2_FD_204566 | JGI IMG/M metagenome (GOLD analysis project Ga0307471, IMG submission 204566) | Hardwood forest soil microbial communities from Morgan-Monroe State Forest, Indiana, United States - atmos_gasesAM3C_515 | ecosystem: Environmental > Terrestrial > Soil > Temperate... | reverse complement strand
AATTCCTCATGGGTGTCGGCCAATCCTTTGCCTTTATCGGCCTGGTCTCCACCATTGTGTTGCAGGCTATTTTTTCCGGCGGTCTCTCGAAACCCCAGGACGCTCTGACCTTTTCCGCCTTCTTTCACATTATCCGTCTGTTGGGCGGGCAAGTGGGGGTGGCGCTCATGGGCCACTACATTGCAGTGCGCGAGCGCACTCACTCGAACCTGCTCGGACTGCACGTCCAGCGCGGCAACTGGCTCGACGAGGCCTCCATCCGGCAAATGACCGCTGAACTCTACGCCAAATCCTCCGGCCTGACGGCCGCCGCGGGGCGCGCCGCTGGCTTAACCGGCGCACGCGTGCGATTGCAGGCTTACACCCTCGCTTTCATTGACGGATTCCATCTCATCGCGTGGGCCTGTGTGTTGGCGCTGCTGCTCATCGCGTTGCTCCGCAAATCGCCCCTGAGCTATGGCGAGCTGAGCTTCCCGGAGGGGGGACCCTCCGCAACAGAGAGGACAAAATCATGATGAAACGCACCCTACCTTTTTGCGCCCTGTTCTCGCTACTCTACGCCGGGCCGCTCTCTGCCCAGGAAACTAAATCGCCCGAGTCTCGCCACATCACCCTGGATGAGGCCGTGCAGCTTGCGCTCAAGCACAATCACATCGTGCGCATCGCCGCCTACAGTGTTCAGGAGAAAGAACACACCAAGGATATAGCGCGGAGCGCCTATTTCCCGCTGCTCCGGAACGACAGTAATGTCGCTCACTTGACGGACACGCAATTCATCGGGATTCCCGCGGGCGGCCTCGGGACAGTTGGAGGAACCCCGCTTCCCGCTCAATCCACGATCTTGAACCAGGGCGGCCTAACGATCGTCACCAGTGGCACTTCTCTGACCCAGCCGCTTTCCGAGCTTTGGAAAATCAAATCAGCAAATGACGTCGCTGCCGCCGAATTAAAAGAGACACGCGGCAAGGCCCGCCAAACGGAAAACGAAGTGGCGCTGTGGGTTCATCAGCTTTACTACCGCATCCTCGTTCTGCAATCCCACAAGGAAGCCGCGCTGGCCAAAACTCAGGCCAATGAGGCCCTACAAGCTGAACGCGTGCAGCAAGTCAAATTCGGCAGCGCGCTGGAGGAAGAGGCCATCGAAAGCCACGCCCAGTCTCTGGAAGCAAAGCAGGATCTGTTGACCACGGAATTGCAGCTTTCGGACCTCACCATGCAACTCGATGATGCCATCGGCCTGCCGTTGAATACGGCTTTAGCGCTTGACCCTTCTGTTCGGCAAGTCGCGACCACCTGCGACCGTGAACAATGCCTTCGTGTGGCGTTAGAGTCTTACCCGGAGATCGCAGAGGCTCGGGCAAAAGTGGAACAAGCAACCGCAGCCGGGCGTTTGGCTAAGCGCCAATATATCCCGGATGTCGAAGCCTTCGCCCGCTATAGCTACGCGGACAATGTTCCATTTCTTGCCCACAATTTCGGGACCTTTGGTGTGCATTTGGGTTACGACTTGTTTGACGGCGGCAGGAGAAACGCCGCCATAGCCGAGCATAAGGCCCAGTTGGCTCAGGCGGAGGAAAACCTAGCTCGCGTGAGGGAAGAAGTCGAGCTTCGCGTGCAAACGGCTTACAACAAACTGGAACGTACTCGCCAGATGATGAAAGTGTCCGAAGAGGTTCTGGTGTTGCGCGCGGAGTCGCACCGCGTCTTCGTCCAACAACTCCAGGGAGGGAGCGCGCTTCGCTCGCAAGTTGCCGCCGCGGAGGCACGCGAACTGGAAGCCAAGACACTGTTCCTTCAGTCACAGTTGGAATACATCCAAGCAAATGACGAAATGACTGAAGCGATGGGGCAAACACCAGAGTGAGTAATTACCAAAAATGATCGAATCACAATTCCATTCCGGTCAGGTCGTTTCTCACTACCGAATCCTGGAAAAACTGGCCGGTGGGGGAAGGGGGTGTTTTGAATCAAACTGTTCCGTTCAGCACGCTGAGGCATCGGCGGGATGGGAACGTCATCCGCAACCGCTTGGCCGAAAAGTCGGCTTTTCGTTGAAGTGGGCTCGTTTAAAAGCGGTTAGTGGAAATATGGAGAGAAGAAAATCATCCATTGATGCAGCTGTCCGGATTCCATATGAGTCATTAGACTTTGCGCTCGATCACCTGCTTCTCACCTGCAATAACAGCGAGATCGGCCATGTGAAGAAAGAGGCCATGTTCCACTACTCCGACTATGGAGTCGATCTCGGTGGCGACTGCGTCAGCATTTTCGATAAGTAGACCGGAGCAGTCGAGAATAAAATTCCCTTCATCGGTGATGTAGGGTCTACCGTCGTGATCCGCTCGAAGCGATGGCGTAAAGCCAAGCTCACGAAGTGAGTCGCTCACCAATGGAGCGGCCATACGAATTACTTCAACAGGTAAAGGGAATCGGCCGAGCTTTTGGACTTGTGTCGATTCGTCGGCGACCACCACGAAACGTTTGGATGCGCTCGCAACAATCTTTTCGCGCAACAGTTTGCCGCCTCCACCCTTGATAAGGGCGAGGCCTGGTGCAATTTCGTCCGCTCCATCGACTGTAAGATCGATAGTCCTGCACTCTTCGAAAGAGACAAACGGTATGCCATAGCTTCGGCCCAGCCGTTCGCTATCCTCTGAACTGGCTATGGCGCGAATCTTTAAGCCATGGTCGCACACTTGTTCGCCCAGGAGCTTGATCCAAAGGGTCGCCGTCGATCCGGAACCCAATCCAAGCGTCATTCCAGATTCCACTAGCTGCAATGCACGTTGCGCGGCATGCAACTTCCAGTCGATATGATCTCTGGAGTTGTTAGGCGTCAGCATGGCTGTGGCTACCGAAAACTTCGCCTGGCCCATTACAGCTCCTGCGAGGCCAATGTAACATTGTTGCAGGCCCTCTCTGTATATTATTCATTTTAGACCTGCTCTTAATTCTGGCGAGGTGTAGCGATAGCGATTTATCTATTTGTGGAGGCAATTCTAGAATTTTTCCTGGGATTCACACTTCGCTCTCTTCCTGGACCAGGTTGGCTCATATTCGATGGGATCGTCACTCTGATCCTCGCTCTCATGATCTGGAGGACGTGGCCGTCGAGCGCGGGATGGGTCATCGGTACACTTGTGGGGATTAGCATGCTGTTCAGTGGCGCTTCGCGCCTGGCGATTTCCCTTGCCGCTCGCAGAATGACGAGTAAGATGGCCTAAGCCGCGAAGGCCTTAAGTGCCAACAAATCCCGCGCGGAGCGACTCAGCGGTGCATTCCATGAATGAAGGAGGACGGTATGGGAGGCCTAATCCCACTGACCGACGCGTCTCGGCGTCCGGTACATTTTCCCCTCGTCACCGCCTGTATCATTCTGACAAATTTCATCGCTTTCGCACTTGAACTGCATGGTGGCGAGGCGTTCGTGCTCAAGTGGTCTGTGGTCCCTGCGGAGATTACGACTGGTCATCACTGGATCACCATTCTCACAGCCATGTTCCTGCACGGAAGTTGGTCCCACATCTTGGGGAACATGGTTTTCTTGTGGGCTTTCGGCCCCGAAATCGAAGACTCCATGAATCGGTTGCGATATTTGGTGTTCTACGTGGCTGGCGGGCTGGTGGCCATGCTGGCCCAGGTCGCAATTAGCCCGGGTTCCACAGTTCCGAACCTGGGTGCCAGCGGCGCAATTGCCGCTGTCATGGGCGCGTTTCTCGTGACTTATCCCACGGATCAGATTCGTTCGCTCCTAATCATTTTCATTTTCGTGCGTGTCAGGTTGATTCCCGCCGCGCTTCTTATAGGGGTCTGGTTTCTGATCCAACTTTTCAACGTTGGACCACTGGGATCGATCCCGACCGGTGGAGTAGCTTACGTCGCTCACGTTGCAGTGCTGTTTTTGGGGCGGTCACCGCGCGGTTTTTTCAAGATCCGCGGCGGCTAGCCGTCCAGACCTGAAAAGCGAAGTAACCGAACCAACCATTCGTCCAGATTTCCGGCCCAAAAGATAAGCATAGGAGGAGAGCTTATGAGCGCTGCTTCAGCGGCTACATTTGTGAAGAAATCGGTCGGGTGGTCAATTGGGCTCAGCGTGCTCATGATTGTGGCAGGGATCCTAGCGATAGCGTCACCCATGGCTGCGGGGATCGCCGTCAACATTTTGGTCGCTTGGCTGCTCGTTTTCAGCGGATGCACCCATCTGGTGTTTGCCTGGTACACGCGAACCGCCGGAGGATTTCTCTGGGAGTTGCTGCTGGGAATTCTCTACATCTTCATCGGGGTCTATCTGCTCACGCATCCGGTGGCCGGCCTTCAGTCACTCACGATCGTCCTTGCGATTTATCTATTCGCGGAGACGATCCTGGAATTTGTCTTGGGATTCACACTTCGGCCGCTTCCGGGATCGGGGTGGCTCCTATTCGATGGGATCGTCACTCTTATCTTGGCTGTCATGATTTGGAGAACGTGGCCGTCGAGCACGGGATGGGCGATCGGCACACTGGTGGGGATCAGCATGCTGTTTAGTGGCATTTCGCGTCTGGGAATTTCTCTGGCCGCGCGTAGCGTCACGAGTAAATTGGCCTAGCAGCCTGTGGTGAAAGTCGGGTATTTGGTCTGTAACCTGAAGTAACTTGTTTCCGTTTATCTTTCTCGTAGAATGCCATTGAATTCTGGGAGAAGTGCCGATGGGGATGGGAACACGAAGGCGGAGACAGCGGCAAGAGCGGTTGTGGATCGGCCATAATGAGTTGGTGAATGGGCCGGCGCATCCTTTCTGCAAGTGGGTGAATGAACCGTTAGAATCCAAACGGTTCGACGAGTTCGCCGAGAAGGAGTGCGCGAGATTTTACGCCGAGAACAATGGGATACCCTCGGTGACGCCAGAGATCTATTTCCGATTGCTGCTGGTGGGATATTTTGAAGGGATAGATTCGGAGCGAGGGATCGCCTGGCGAGCAGCCGATTCCATCGGGCTGCGGAAGTTTCTGGGAATCGGTTTAGACGAGCAGACGCCGGATCATTCGACGATCTCGCGGACGCGACGGCTGATCGATGTGGAGACGCATCACAAGGTGTTCTTCTGGATTTTGGAATTACTGAGAGATGAGGGGCTGCTGAAGGGCAAGACCGTGGGGATCGACGCGACCACGCTGGAGGCCAACGCGGCGATGCGTTCGATCGTACGGCGAGACAGTGAGAGAGTTACGAGGAATTTCTGAAAGGATACCCATCAGCGGCATTTCCGGCCCCAACATTAATGTCATGCCGCGGAGTGTCAGCTCGGCATGGATCGCCTTGCCGTCTGGACCATTCATGATCCCCCCGTTCGGCATAGCCGAATACCTTTTGATAAGAGGCAGCCGCCGCTTTCACGTCGGTTACCGTTAGTATTGCAGTTACCGAACTGTGGGCTGGCCAAATAACAACTTTGAGCTGGAAACAACGTATCGGCTACTGGAAACCTGACATCTAATTCTTGGATGGAGCTGTCTCCCGGAAGCGTCGCCGAAATTCTTTCGAACAACGGCGCCGCGCAGACTTTCAGAGAGTTCCGCGAAGCTTCAACTGAGTGCTATCCGATGCCGATTGTCATCCCAACGGAAGATAGAAGTTGATCGGTGATAAGTTGACAGCGATGCGCATTCTCCTCCTCAACCTCGGTATGGACTCTACCCAAGAGGTAAAGCAGGCCTTATCAGGTCAAGGCTATGAAATCACCACAGAACGGAACCTGACCGTTGATGAGATTGTCGCTCTTTCCCCGGAAGTCCTGGTTACAGAAGCAACGCCATCCGACCTCAGCTGTTGCGATGTGATCAGTCAAATCAACGCAAGTCCTGACCTGCCAACTCTCAGGATCGTGATGATTGTTCACGGTGGCGCGCTGGAACGTGCCCGCGCCCTGGACCTGGGTGCTGACGACGTCGTCTCCTTTCCCTTTGAACCGTTGGAATTCATTGCGAAAATCAGGACACAGTTTCGTGAGAGACAGCCGGAGCTAGAGCTCGAAGCAAAGTTGAAAGACGCGCTGCAACGAGAACATCTGGCGGAGGTTGCCGTGGAAGCCCTAAGTGGCGGCACGAGTGCCAAGCGCCGCTTTTGGATGATTCCGGCGATTTTTGGTCTCAGCGCGGCAGTGGTTCTGGCAGCACTCACAACGGTTATTTCGAACCGGCATAGCCGGAAGGAAACACTCCAACTCAAAGCGGAAGTTGCACGGCTGAACGGAGGAATCCTGCAGCAGGGAGAACTCCTGCGCCGCGCAGAACAGACGCGTGCGTCACTGACTGCGAGCGACGTGTCGGAAACCCGTGAGTCTTTGAAAGCGCAAACGAAAGAGATCCGCAAAAAGATAGCCGCGGACGGGGATACTGATGGCGAATCCCTCAAGCAGCAGCTTCAGGAAACGCAAAATCGCCTGAACCGACTGGAGAACGAGGGCCGTGTCGCGGAAACGATAGTTCGCACGTACGGACCCAGCGTCTGCTTGTTGCATGTAGTCGTAGAGTTTCGGGACAAAGATTCCGGACAGGTAATTCGCGTCTCGGCGGATGCCTCGGGTAAGCCGCTCGTGGACGACAAGGGGATGGTATCTCTCGAGACAGAGGGAACGGGACCACCTCTGCAGCTCGACGTCTTTGGCACGGGATTTCTTGTAGCACGCGATGGACGCCTCCTCACAAATCATCACGTCGCGGAGCCCTGGTGGGGTAATGAGGAATTGAAGCAACTTCTCGACAAGGGTGCCGTCGCATTCGCCTCATCTTACACGGCGTACTTCCCTGCCAGTTCACAAGGCATCCCGGCAAGAGTCGAGCGGATTTCGACCCAAGCCGATTTGGCGACCCTCAAATTACAGACTCCACCACCGCCTCACACCGCGCTACTTGAGATCGATGATCGGAGTGAAGCCAGTGTGACGGGGGATCCGGTCGTCCTCATTGGTTACCCAACGGGAATTGAAGGTATCCTCGCGCGCGCGGGAAGCGATGTCACACGAAAAGTTGCGGAAAATGCTCACGGGGTCACTCAGATTGTTTCACAGTTGGCAGCACAACACCTCATTCGGCCGACGACTACCCAGGGACACATCGGAGATGTCTTAAAGGACAAAATTGTTTACGATGCAGCAACAACCTCCGGCGGTTCCGGAGGACCGCTATTCAATCGCGACGGCAAGGTCATTGGCGTGAACTTCGCCATTCTCAGTGACTTTGGCGGCTCGAACTTGGCAGTTCCCGTGCGGTACGCGGGTGAACTGGTGAAGTAGGTATCTATTGTCCGCCCATTTGCGTGAAGGCCACAACGCACGAGTGTTACCGTTTGCCTCCCACTGATGCGCCAACTTCTTGACGGGACCGTCAAGCGGATGGGTGGCACCACCCGGCCTCGCTCAAAGGAGATAAGCGGATCGGGTTAGAAACACATCCAGTGGCGTTTGAGCTGCATCCAACCCATTGACTGGTCAGCGCGCGGGCCGCGTCTTCATTTCCGCCACGATGACGCTGCAGTTCTTCGCCTTTTGCTCGTATACCCTGAGACCAAGGGTGTGACGCCGGAAGAGATGCAGAATATCTCCTGTGCGCAACCTCAACAGATGGCAGCAAGAACGAACGTTGTAGAGGAGAAGTCATGATGAAGTTCAAGTTGAATTGCGGATTGGTCATTGCGCTGTGTCTGTCGACATCGGTAGCATGGGCCGATTCTTTGGAGCTGAAGAATGGCAGCCTGATCAAGGGCAAGTTCATGGGTGGTACGGAGAGCGAGATCAGCTTCCAGGTCGGCTCGACGGTGCAAAGGTACAACCTCACGGACATCGTTTCGCTCAGGTTTGATTCCGAAGGGTCAGCTGGTAACAGGCCCACGCGGTCGGACAGCTCGCTTTCTAGCGAGCCGGGGAGGGCAGAGCATGCCGTCATGAATACGCCAGTGTATGTCACCGTCCCGGTAGGAACGCTTATTTCTGTTCGCACCATCGATGGCATCGATTCCACCAAAAACCACGTGGGGGATCGCTTCGAGGCTTCACTGGAGGAACCGCTGGTGGTTGATGGAAACGTGGTGGTCGCGAAGGGGGCCGATGTTTATGGCCGTCTGGCGGAGTCGAAGGAGTCAGGGACGTTCACCGGCAGATCAGAACTACGGCTGGAGCTAACAGGGATTGTGGTGAACGGGCAGACAGTGCCGCTGGTGACAGGAGAATATGAATTGACCGGCAAGTCGCGCGGGGCGAGTACGGCGAAGAGAACGGTGGGTGGAGCGGCTGTGGGATCGATCATCGGCGCCATTGCTGGTGGAGGCAAAGGAGCGGCGATCGGCGCGGGCGTTGGTGCCGGGGTTGGGGCAGGGTCGGAAATCATCACCACGGGAGACCATGTAAAGGTGCCGAGCGAGACCCTCCTCGATTTCACGCTGCAGCAGGATGTGTCGATACCGACGCGCCAGAACTGATCCCTGTCCATATTCGGCTGTAGAACTGCCTGAGGAACAAATCAAGGAAGAAATTCAAAATAGGCGGTCAAGCTGTTCAGTCGCGGCAAAGGTAGTCGGCATGGTTCTATACGTATAGTATTGTTTAATGAGGGGAACATTGGGAGCGTATCGCATCCCGCAGGAGACCGGCCTTCTCATCTCATCTGATAAGGGCGAGGTTGGTGGTTCAAGTCCACCCAGGCCCACCATCAAAATCACCAGTAAATACGCGGCTATTCTCACTTTTCCCCTCTCGGGGAATCTCTCTCAAAAACCCAATTTGCCAACTATTTGCCAACTTTAGGATTGGCCGGATGGCACTACACTCAGGGCGTTAAGAACCCTTCGGGTGAAGGCCGAACGGCTAGCATCGATTAGCCCACTCGGACCGTAGGCAGGTCTTTGTGCTGAATCGCATAAGAGAGGAAGCGAAGAATGTTAGGCCAACGGATTCAACGGTACTCTTGGTAAGGGCGGTGGGCATCGAACCCGCTCGGCGGTTCGCTTGATTACTTTCGCGAGGAGAGTGTCGACTTCTGCCTCCCTCCTGAGTTTCCTGGTCATCACCAAATCACCTCTAGCCCCTTATACTTGCGGAATTCCTTGTCGCAGGTCATCACCGGCACGTCTTCGGCCAGCGCCTGCGCAATCTGCATGCGGTCGAACGGGTCGCGATGGTGCACGGGCAGCCTCATCAGCTCTAACACGTGTCCTTCCGTGTACGGCACCATGCTCACCTGCAGCCGCCTGAGCGCGTCCATCGTGTCCTCGCGGCTGAGATTCAGCTTTCCTGCAGCATTCTTCATAGCGATCTCTGCCAGCGAAATGACGCTCAGTTCGCGCTGGTTAGCCGGGTCTCCCATCACGGTCCGCGCCTTCCGCGACAACCTGTCCGGATCTTCGATGGCAAAGAGGAAGGCCACCGTGTCCAGCAGGACACGCATCAGCAGCGGCCCTCCAGGAAGGCGTCCACTTCCTCGTCGGTCATCGGTTTCCACCAGTCCGGGTCGAGCACGATCTTCTTGCCTTTCAGGAAGCCCAACTCGGGCTTCTTCCCAGTCGGCTTGGTCGTGCGCACCAGGTCCGCCACGGGCTTGCCGCGACGACAGATTGTGACGCGTTCACCGTTCTCGGCTTTCTTGATGAGTTTTGGCAGTTTGTTTTTGGCTTCGGCGACGCTTATCTTCATCGTCTTAATTCTAGCTATCTTCGATGGCTATGTCAACTCTTCGGCTCAATCTCTCAATCTTGGTCGTGGGCTGCTTTGAACGAACCTAGAAAGACAACAGCCGCATCAAATACATAGGCCGATGACGTCAGGCGATCGAACCCGCGGACCCCAATGATGGCCGCAAACATTTTGCCAAGGTCCCGCTCCTGATAAGGGCGAGGTCGGTGGTTCAAGTCCACCCAGGCCCACCATAAATCCCCAGTATTTATGCGGCGATTCTCACTTTTACCTTTTTTGGAATTTCCCATAAGGTCTTCTTGTCAACGATTTGTCAACTTTCGATTGGCCAAATTATACGAACCTCGGGCCACTACTACTGTCCACGGTTGTTCGTTAAGTGCATATCCAGCAGTGAATTCGACTCAAAGGGTGGTGGGTTCCAAGGAAAACACTAGCCGTGGCACTTCCACGAATAGCGCGTTTTTCATCCAACTGGTGGCCACTAGATGCCTGTGCCTTCCCGCGAACCTACTACCGACACCCTAAACAACACCCCGCCAAATAAGTGGCTATCCTGATCTTCTGCGTTCGGGGGGCTAAGCGGCGAGTGTAGCGCGAAGCTTCTTACGCTCAGATCCACGGAGCGATTCGTGCTCTGGTGAAGCGGGGTATCCAGAGCGGCGAGATACGTAAAGACCTGGACGCTATCGATCTACTTAAGGCTCTT
>Ga0307471_100002646_pt1 | contig 10379 bp, 15 predicted proteins | sample atmos_gasesAM3C__2_FD_204566 | JGI IMG/M metagenome (GOLD analysis project Ga0307471, IMG submission 204566) | Hardwood forest soil microbial communities from Morgan-Monroe State Forest, Indiana, United States - atmos_gasesAM3C_515 | ecosystem: Environmental > Terrestrial > Soil > Temperate... | reverse complement strand
CGCTGGCGAGCGGACAGGAGGTCAAGGGCCCGGCGATCTTCGAGTCCGCCACCACCACGGTGGTGGTCCGCGAGGGCGAGCGGGTCACCGTCACCCCGAACGGCTGGCTCGACATCCGCCTCGGCTAAGCGCGTGCGGGGGGACTTGCGCCATAACGTGGCGGCGCTCGGCGCCGACTACGCGCTGTTCGTCGTCGGGCTCGCGTTCGCGTCGCAGTCCACCATCCTGCCGGCGTTCGCGGCCCATCTGGGCGCGCCCAACGTCGTCATCGGCGCGATCCCCGCGGTCATGACGCTCGGCTGGTTCCTGCCGTCTCTGTTCGCGGCCGGCTACACCGAGTCGCTCGCGCGGAAACTGCCGTTCATCGTGCGCTACACGATCTGGGAGCGGGTCCCGTTCATCGTGCTGTCGCTCGCCGCGTTCTTTCTCGCCGACCGCGCCCCGGCCGCGGCGCTCGGCCTGATGCTCCTGATGCTGCTGGTCGTCACCGGCGTGGGCGGCGTGCTCATGCCGGCGTGGATGGACGTGATCGGGCGGGCGATCCCGGTCACGCTGCGAGGGCGCTTCTTCGCGTTCGCGAACCTCGCGGCGAGCGTGGGCGGCCTCGGCGGAAGCGTCGCGACGGCGAGCATCCTGGCCGCGGTGCCCGCGCCGGCCAGCTACGGCGTGTGCTTCGCCTGCACGACCGTGTTCCTGGCGCTCTCGTACTTCGCGCTGGTCGCCGTCCGCGAGCCGGCCACGACGGAGTCGGCGCCCGTCACGCGGCTGTCGGAGTATCTTTCGCGTATCCCCGGGCTCCTCGGGCGCGATCCGAACCTCACCTGGTTCCTCACCGCGCGGGCGTTCGGGATGGTCGGCTCGATCGGGAGCGCGTTCTACACGGTGTACGCGCTCGGCGCCTGGGATGCGCCCGCGGCGCAGGCGGGCGTGTTCACCACGCTCCTCTTCGTGGGCCAGATGGCGGGGAACGCGGTGCTCGGCTGGCTCGCCGACCGCCGGGGCCACCGGCTGGTGATCATCCTCGGCCTCGGCGCGACGCTGGCCGGCAACCTGATCGCGATCGGCGCGACGAGCCTCGGCGTGTTCGGGCTGGCGTTCGTGATGCTCGGCTTCCAGATCGCCGCCATGAACGTCTCGAATCTCAACGTGATGCTGGAGTTCGCGCCGGGTCCGGCGGCGCAGCCGACCTATATCGGCCTGGGAACCACGCTCCTGGCGCCGGTCGCCTTCGGCGCGCCGATCGCGGCGGGCCTCCTGGCGGATGTGCGGGGCTTCGTCGCGGTCTTCGCGGTGGCGGCGGTGGGGGCTTCGGTCGCGCTCGCGCTCCTGCTCACACGCGTGCGCGACCCGCGCGCGGCGGCCGTCACCCCGCGCGTGGCCTGAGCGTCACTTCTTCCGCTTCACGCGCTCGATGGGCGGCTCGTCCACAACCGGCTCGGCGTTTCTGAGCTCGAGCGCGATCGTGTCGCCCGGCTCGACCAGCAGATCGACCTCGGCCACCCGCTTCGTGTAGGTGGCGAGGATCACGCCGCTCTCGGTCTGGATCTTCAGCAGCAGGCGGTTCGGCTCGCGCTGCTTGCCCACGACCTGTCCCTCGACGACGCGCGCGCGAATACGAAGCTGCGGGGGCAGGTACGGGTCGACCATCGGCGGCAGGTACACGGTTCCGGCGACGCCGAGCCCGGCGCCGACGAGCAACGTCACGATCAGGAGCGTCCATCCGCGCATCGGGCGATCAGGTCAGCGGAACGTAATCGTACTCGCCGAGGCCCTGCAGCACCAAGAACACCGCGGAGGCGTCGCCGCCGTTGGTGACGAGATGCGGCCGCCGGGCGCGGACCGTGTAGGTCTCGCCGGGCTCCAGCCGGATTTCCTCCTTCGGCTCGCGCAGGAACAGACGCAGGCGGCCCTGGAGCACGTAAAAAGTGTCCTGCACGTTGTTGTGATAGTGCCAGGGCACCTGCTGGCGGGGGCCGATCTGCAGCTCCGAGATCCTGAAGCCCGGACGCTCGGCGTGTCGCGCGCGGCGCTCGACCTCGTAGAGATGGCTCGAGTCCTTGACCGCCTCCATGGGCGACAGCTTTCAGCCCGAACTACCGGGACACGCTACTTCGAGCGACGAAGGATGACTTGCCCCCCGCCGACCATGCCGGTCATCGTATCGCCCTTGACCTCGAGCTGAGAGAACGTCGCGGTCGCGAGCGAGAGCTTCAGGAGCTCGCCCTGGATGGAGCCCGTGACCGGGCCCGAGAGGTCCGGACGTCCGGCGACGTTGAGGTTGCCCGTCACGTTGGTTCCGGTCTGGGCCAGCGTCAGGTCGACGGGTACCCCGGCTGCGCCTTGGCCGGAGTATCCCGACCAGGTGCCGACGACGTTGGCGGTCGGAGCGTTCGCCATCGCCTTCTCTTCCTTGACGGCGGCGCATCCGACCGTGGCGACGCAGACTAGCGCGAGAAGCCCAACCGTGGTTGCTCTGATCATAGTTTCCTCCATTGTGGGGTGGCCGGAGCTGTCGAGGGGAATCCTCTGACCCGTCTTGTCCGCTACGGCTCCGCCAGGGGCAATGAGACCTTGGGCCTATGCAAGGGCGCAGGCCTCCCGGTCAGGTCCCAGCGGTTTGAGCCGCTCAATTCCTTGCGCTAGCGGCTCCCTGAGACACAGGCTGACCAGGTCTCGCCGTTTCTAGCCGGTCCTTCCGTTCCTGGGGCGCCTATACCCCCCTGATTTGGAAAAGTGCGGGGTAACTGCTCAGTGAATCACAGGTGGGAGACGGTACCGGCTCGGTAGGGTTCTAGCGTGTGGGTGCCTCTCGCCTGTTTGGCCCTATTCCGCGCAGACGCGCCTTCGAGACTTGAATAGTTCAGAAGGCCAGGACTACCATCGCGACACCGTCATTCCCGGAGGATCGCCATGGCCGAAGATCTGCTGGAAAGCATCAAGGACGGAGTCGCCGTGCTCACGCTGAACCGCCCCGATCGGCTCAACGCCATGTCGGGCCCGATGCTCGACGCGCTGCTCGAGGCGCTGCCCCGACTCGCCGAAGACCCGGCCGTCGGTATCGTGGTGCTCACCGGGGCGGGCCGCGGCTTCTGCGCCGGCGGCGACGTCAAGGCCATGGCCGAGGGGCGCGAGTTCGGGGGCACGACCCTCGAGGAAAAAGCGCAGGCACTCCGCTCGCGCATGGAGGTCTCGCGCTGGCTTCACGAGATGCCGAAGGTGACGATCGCGATGGTGCGCGGGGCCGCGGCGGGCGCCGGGCTCTCGCTCGCGCTGGCGTGCGATCTGCGCGTGGCGAGCGACACCGCCCGGTTCGCGACCGCGTTCGCGCGCGTCGGCTACTCGGGAGACTTCGGCGGAAGCTGGTACCTGACGCAGCTCGTGGGCAGCGCCAAGGCGCGGGAGCTCTACTACACGGCCGACATCGTCGATGCCCAGGCGGCGCAGGCACTCGGCATCGTCAACCGGGTGGTGCCCGACGGGCGGCTCGAGGACGAGACGATGGCACTCGCCGCGCGGCTCGCCCGCGGACCGCGCGTCGCCTACCAGTACATGAAGCGGAACTTCAACGCCGCCGAGAGCGGGACGCTCAAGGATTCGCTCGATCTCGAGGCGTGGCACCATACGCGGTGCGGGATGACCGAGGATCATCGCGAGGCCGCCCGCGCTTTCGTCGACAAGCGCGAGCCGGTCTTCAAGGGGCGCTAATGGCGTTCACGCGCGAGTTGTGGAAGTCGATCGAGCCGATCTACGCGGCGATTCTCGAGCATCCGTTCCTGCGCGGGCTCACCGACGGCTCGCTGCCCCGCGAGAGCTTCAAGTTCTACGCGGTCCAGGATGCGCTCTACCTGCGCGAGTTCGCCCGCGCGCTGTCGCTCGCCGCGGCGCGGGCGCCCGAGGACGACTGGATCATCATGTTCAACGAGCACGCCGCCGGCGCCCTCAAGGTCGAGCGCGCGCTCCACGAGGGATTCTTCAAGGACTTCGGGCTCACGCCGGCGGACGTCGCCCGGACCCCCCTGGCGCCGACGAACCTCGCCTACACGAGCTACCTCCTGGCGGTTGCCTACGGCTCCCCATTTCACGAGTCCATGGCTGCGCTCCTGCCCTGCTACTGGATCTACTGGGAGGTCGGCAAGGAGCTCGAGCGGGCCGGCTCCGCCGACCCCCTGTACAAGCGTTGGATCGGCACCTACGCCTCCGAGGAGTTCGGCGCCGTCGTCCGGGCGGTGCTCGCCGCGACCGACCAGGTGGCCGAGCGGCTGACGGCGTCCGAGCGCGAGGCGATGCGGGGCCACTTCCTGGCGACCAGCCGCTACGAGTGGATGTTCTGGGATATGGGCCTTCGCCGCGAGGCCTGGCCGATATCGTGACGGGATGAGCCCTTCGGAAGGCTTCGACCGGGCCACCGCGATCTGGAAGGAGGCCTACCAGCATCAGATGCGGGGGGAGCTCGACCGGGCGATCGAGCTCTATCAGCGCTCGATCGAGGTGCATCCGACCGCCGAGGCCCACACCTTCCTGGGATGGACTTACAGCTTCCAGGGCCGCCTCGACGAGGCGACCCAGGAGTGCCTGCGCGCCATCGACGTCGACCCCGATTTCGGAAACCCCTATAACGACATCGGTTGTTACTTGATGCAGCAGGGGAAGCTCGACGAGGCCGTCCCGTGGCTGGAACGGGCGAAGCAGGCGAAGCGATACGAGCCGCGCCAGTTTCCGCACATGAACCTGGCCCGGATCCGCATGAAGCAGGGGCGGTGGTGGGACGCGCTCCGGGAATTCGAGCAGGCGGTGAGCCTGGCTCCGGGAGACGCCGATCTCCGCAGAGCCCTGCATTCTTTACGCGCTCGACTGAACTGAGCTGACGTCCCGTCAGCCGGCTGACTCCTCCTGTCGCGAAGGGAACACCCCGGACGCACCAAAAAGACCTATTTCCCGCCAAAACCGTGGTTCTATATCTGGCGACCGGGTTGCAAGCTTCTCCCGGCCGAGCCCAGCCGCTACAGGTGCGGGCATAGAGGAGGCCGTTATGCGACAGGCGCTGACGATGTGGGTGGTTCTACCGGCGGTGATGCTCCTGGCCAGCGGATGCGTCGCCACTCGGGGGTGGGTGAGGGAGCACGTCGACAAGACAGAAGTCGCGATGGACAAGAAGGTGTCTGCTGTCGACCAGAAGTCGGCGGCGGAAAGCCAGCGGCTCGACCAGAAGGTCGACGGGGTCGACGGCCGGCTGAAGACCACCGAGGGGACCTTGACCGAGACGACCGCGACTGCCAAGGGCGCCAGGGAGCGCGCTGACAGCGCCTACACCAAGGCGGACGAGACCAACAGCCGGCTGACCAGGTTGTGGACGAACCGGAACAACCGCAAGGAAGCCGAGAGCCACCAGATCCTGTTCGGCTTCGACAAATGGGAGATCGGCGACGCGGGCCAGACCAAGCTGTCCGAGCTGGTCCGGGAGATGAAGGAGAATCCCAAGCTGACTGTCGACCTCCAGGGCTATGCCGACCCCGTTGGGAGCTACGGCTACAACGTGGCCCTGAGCCAGCGCCGGGTCGAGTCGGTTCGGCGCTACCTGGTCGAGAAGGGCGTCGAGCTGCCGCGGATCAACTTGATCGGTCTGGGCCCGATCGCCGAGAAGGGCGTGCCGAACAAGGACAAGCGCAAGGTGACCGTCAAGATGATGGTCAACGCCGAGGACTAGAAGCCCCTTTCGGACCGATCCTCTCCCCGCGCGCTCGGGCTACCGAGCGCGCGGGGGTTATCCCAGCCGCTCGACGAACGCTGCCACCGCCCGTCCGATGTCGTCCGGGGAATCCTCCTGGATGAAGTGCGTGCCCCGGACCGTGACCTCCTGCTGGTTCGGCCAGCGCCGACAGAACTCACGCTGGGCGCCGATCAGAATCGATCCCGGATCGGCGTTGACGAAGAGCTTGGGAAGCGGGCTCTTGGCCAGCCACTGGCCGTAGGCCTCGACGATCCTGACCACGTCGCCCGGCTCGCCCTCGACCGGAATCTCGCGCGGCCAGGTGAGGGTGGGCCGCCGTGACTCGCCGGGCTCGCGATACGGGGCACGATAGCGAGCCATCTCCTCTTCCGTGAGGCCACGAACGACGCTGGCGGGCAGGATGCGCTCGACGAAGACGTTCTTCTGGAGAACCATCTCCTCACCCCCGGGCCCGCGCATTCCCTGGAACACCTTGCGCGCCACGTCAGGCCATTCCTGCCACGTCACCGGTCGAACGATCGCCTCCATGTAGGCCACGCCTCGCACGCGCTCGGGGTGGCGGCGCGCCCAGTGAAAGCCGAGCGCCGAGCCCCAGTCGTGAACCACGAGCGTCACGTTCGTGAGCCCGAGGGCCTCGAACCAGGCGTCCAGGTAGCGAGCGTGGTCGATGAAGCGGTACGATCCGGCCGGCGACGTGCCTGAATCGCCCATACCCACCAGGTCGGGAGCCAGACAGCGGCCCAGCCCCTCGACGTGCGGGATGACGTTGCGCCAGAGATAGGACGACGTGGGATTGCCGTGCAGGAAGACGATCGGGGCGCCCGATCCGGTGTCGACGTACGCGAGCTCCGTGTCGAGGGCCGCGACGCGCTTCCTGGGGTAGGGATCGGAGGCCGTCAGGGGTGTCATGGAGGCGATTGTAGCCGACCCCAGATCGACGTGGTGACGCAGGGTTACGCGGAGCCGCCGGGAAGCGTTCGTCGCGGGGGGGAGACGCGACATAATCGTAAAGTGATCGGCTCGCGATTCAGCCCGGAGATCCGGCAGGCGCTGCGGATCGACATCTCGGCGACGCTTCTGTTCACCGTGTTCGCCGGGCTGACCACGCCGTTCATCGGCCTGATCCTCCGGCGCGAGCTCGGCGCCACGCCGCTGCAGCTCGCGGTGATGTCGTCCGCAGGCGGCGGATGCCTCCTGCTCTCGCTCCTGTGGGCCCGCGCCTGTCACGGCCGGCCCCCGCTTCCCTACCTGGTGTGGCCGGCCTTCGCCGCGCGCGGCGTGTTCCTGCTCGTCCCGTTCGTCAGCTCGGCGTGGTCGTTCGTCGGCATCGTGGTGGCGCGGGAGTTCTTCGGAGCCGCCAGCGCGCCGGCGCAGGCGGCCGTGGTCGAGCGCGTCTATCCGCGCGCGCAGCGCGGCCGGGCGCTCGGCGTGATCCGCATGGCCGGCGCCGCGCTCGGGGTTGCGCTCGCCCTCGCCGCAGGCCAGCTGTTCGAGCGCGTCGGCTACCGGTGGATCTTCGTCGCCTCGGCGCTTCTCGGGATGGCCGCGAGCCTGCGTCTCAGACAGCTCTCCGTCCCCGCCCTCGAATCGGCGGGCGAGGAGCCGGGTGGACTCGCGGGGGCATGGCAGGTGGTCAAGAGCGACCACGCGTTCCGGCGGCTGCTCGTCGCGTCGTTCCTCTTCGGCTTCGGCTGCTGGATCCAGACACCCGCGCATCCCTTGCTGCTGGTCGACGTGCTCGGCGTGAGCGCGTCGCAGGTCGGGGTGCTCGCCGCGGTCGCGGCAATCGCGACGCTCGCCGGCAGCGCGTACTGGGGCTGGCTCGTCGACCGGCGCTCGAGCCTGGAGGCGCTGCGCGTGATGTACCTGATCGGCGCCACCACGCCGCTGATCTACTACGTCGCCTGGAGCCCGTGGGTGCTGGTGGCGAGCTCGGTCACCGACTCGCTCCTGTCAGTCGGCCTCGAGCTCGTCTGGATGATGGCGATCATCGACGTCGCGGGACCGCACCGGACCGCTCAGTACGTCGCGATCGGCGCGACCCTGGCCGGCGTGCGCGGGATCGTGGGCCCGCTCGTCGGCGGATTGCTCATCCACGCCTTCGGGGTGCACGCCGTCTATCTCGTCGCGTCCATCCTGACCTTCTTCGGCGCGTGGATCGTCGGGCGCGAGCTGCGCGTACGCGTTCCGGCCCCGGCGCTGTCGCGCAGAGGATGAGGACCCCGGCGATCGCCGCCCTGGCCGTTGTCGCGGCGCTCACGCTGCTCGCCGGCGGGCCGGCATGGGCCGGGCCCACCGAGCAGCTGCGCGAGTATACCGATCAGGTGATCAAGGTCCTCGACGATCCCGCCCTCGCGCGCGGGGACCGCCGGGCGGCGATCCGCAAGATCGCGCACGAGGCGTTCGACGTCAACGAGACCGCCCGGCGCGTCCTCGCCCGCCACTGGCAGGCGCGGACGCCGGCCGAGCGCGACGAGTTCACGCAGCTCTTCGCCGACCTCCTCGAGCGCACCTACATCGCGCGGCTCGACGAGTACGGCGGCGAGCGGATCCGCTATGTCGGCGAGTCGATCGATGGCGAGCTGGCCACGGTCCGGGCCCGCATCGTGACCCGCGCCGGCGTCGAGGTGCCGGTGGAGTCGCGGATGGTCCGCCGCGGCGAGGCCTGGCTGATCTACGACGTGCTCATCGAGAACGTGAGCCTCGTCGCCAACTATCGCTCACAGTTCGATCGCATCGTCCGCTCGAGCTCGTACGAGGAGCTGGTGCGGCGGCTCAAGCAGAAGCGTGACGAGTTCCTCAACGATCAGGCGCGCGCCCGCCGCTCGGCTGGATAGCCGCCACCTCACGCGCGCTGGCGAGCCTCGGCATCGTCTGATAGATTTCGTCTGATGAGCGCTGCCCGCACCACCACCGCGACGATTCCCGTGGAGATCGCCTCCTGGATCACGAAGTTCGTAGGCGGCGACGGCTCGGGTCGGCGCGTCCTCGACGAGGCCCTGACATCCGGCTCGACGGTCAGGAGCGTGCTCACCGGCCTCTCGGCGCGCTACCCCGAGCTGCACCGGGCTCTCTGGCACGGTAACGAGCTGGGCGAGCACATCGAGGTCCTCGTCAACAACGCGGTGCTCGGCATCGAGCACACCCTCGACTCGCCGCTGCGGCCGGGAGACCAGATCACGCTGCTCGCCCAGTTCATGGGCGGGAGCTGACCGCGGGCCAGGCCGCCGTCGATCGACGTCGAGCGCCGGCTGCCGTGGCCACGTACCAGATCATCGCCTGGAAGGACGTCCCGTCCATGATCGAGGCGCGCGACGACGCGGGCACCGTCACCCGGGCCCTCAGCGACCGGTTCCAGCAACTCATCGACTCCGTCGCGATAAGGCTCGGCCTCGAGGACCAGGACGCCTATCTCGACCTGTGGGCCCGCGGCGACGCGCAGGAGCGGCCCGGGAGCGCCACCGAGGTCGCCGACGCGGTCGCGGCGGAGATCGAGGCGCGCTTCCCGGAGATCATCTCTCGCGCGTTCGACCGGCCGTAACCGGTCATGCGATGGATGTGCGCGCTGCAGGCCGTCGCGGGGCTGGGGCCCCGCCGGCCGAGGCGCGCCTGTGGATTATGGAACCGTGCGCTCGTTCTGGCCGTATTCCTGGTAGTAGGCCTGGTGAATGGGCCCGCGGCGGCCCAGGCCCTGCGCATCGGCGCTCCCGCGCCCGAGGTGGCGGGGGACCGGTGGATCAACGGCGGTCCGTTGACGATGCAGGGCCTGCGGGGCCGCGTGGTGCTCGTCGAATTCTGGACGTTTGGCTGAATCAATTGCCGGAACGTGATCCCGCAGGTGCGGGGCTGGTACGAGCGTTACGAGAAGGACGGCTTTACCGTCGTCGGTGTCCATAGCCCGGAGTTCACTTGGGAGAAGCCGTACGACAAGGTCGTCGACGCCACGAAGAAGCTCGGCGTCCGCTACCCCGTCGTGCAGGACAATGACTTCATGATCTGGAAACGGTGGGGTGTCATCGCCTGGCCGACCACGCTCCTGGTGGACCGGAACGGGATCGTCCGCTACCGCCACATCGGCGAGGGTGACTACGAAGCGACGGAGGCGATGATCAAGCGGCTCCTCGCCGAGCGGGGATAAGATCGTTGCGCTGGAGGAAACGCCATGCTGATTCGACGCGCTCCGCGGTTCACCGCGGGCGAGATCACCGATCCCAAGCTCTACCTGAGCCGCCGCGAGCTGATGGCCGGCGCCGCCGCGCTGGCGCTCGCGCCTTCAGCGGGCGCAGCGGCGACGCCGAAGGGGCAGCCGCTCAGCGCGACGCGCAACGCCGCCTTCAGCCTGACCGAGCCCGCCACCAAGATCGATCACGCCACGACCTACAACAACTTCTATGAGTTCGGCGTGAACAAGGACGATCCCGCGCGGCTGGCCCACACCCTGCGTCCGCGCCCGTGGACGGTCCAGGTCGACGGGCTCGTGCAGAAGCCCAAGACCTTCGACATCGACGAATTAATTCGCCTCTTTCCGCTGGAGGAGCGCGTCTACTCGCTCCGCTGCGTCGAGGCGTGGTCGATGGTGATCCCGTGGATCGGGTTTCCGCTCGCGTCGCTGCTCAAGCGCGTCGAGCCCACCGGTCAGGCGAAGTTCGTC
>Ga0307471_100002645_pt1 | contig 10379 bp, 8 predicted proteins | sample atmos_gasesAM3C__2_FD_204566 | JGI IMG/M metagenome (GOLD analysis project Ga0307471, IMG submission 204566) | Hardwood forest soil microbial communities from Morgan-Monroe State Forest, Indiana, United States - atmos_gasesAM3C_515 | ecosystem: Environmental > Terrestrial > Soil > Temperate... | reverse complement strand
GAACGGACCGAGCTGCCTGATCCTGGATGTGAGCCTGCCGGGAATCAACGGGCTGGATTTTCAGCAGCAACTGCGAGCCGCGGGCCTGCAGATACCGATTATTTTTCTGACCGCGCACGGCAATATTCCGATGACCGTCAAGGCGATGAAGTCCGGAGCGGTGGAATTTCTGACCAAACCGTTCGGCGACGAGGAATTGCTGTCTGCGATTCAGCAGGCGCTGGGGCGGGATTCCATCCGGCGGAAGGAGCAGGCGGAGATCGCGGATTTGAAAGCGCGCTATGACACGCTGACCAAGCGGGAGCGCGAGGTGATAGCGCTGGTGGTATCGGGGAAGCTGAACAAGCAGATTGCCTCGGAGCTCGGCACGAGCGAGATCACGATCAAGGTGCATCGCGGCCAGGTGATGCACAAGATGCGGGCGGGGTCGCTTGCCGAGCTGGTGCGTATGGCGGAGAAGCTGCAGCTTTTCCGGTCTTTAAAGTAGCCCGGCCGGGGCGCAACGGATTGTATTGTTTCCCGCGCAGGCGCATCGATGCCCCGGTGGGCGGCGCGTTGGTTCCTGGTTCCAGCCGGGTTCATCCCTATACCAAAGGATAATTGCGCCGGGTTTTGCGCAGGGCTAAGTTTCAGTCAGCATGGCCACCAAAGACAAACCGGAACTAGTGGCAATTGTTGATGATGACGAGTCGATCCGCAGTTCGCTGCTTGGCCTGATGAAGGCCATGGATTTTCGTTCGCAGGCGTTCGAGTCAGCGGAGGAATACCTGAAGTCCGGCGAGCAGCGGAACACGGCCTGTTTGATTACCGACATCAGGCTGCCGGGAATCTCTGGCCTGGAGCTGCAATCCAAGCTGAATGCGGATCATCACCGGATTCCCATCATCTTCATCACGGGGCACGGAGACGAAAAGGTTAGGATGCAGGCACTGAGGGCGGGGGCGGTGGAGTTTCTGATGAAACCCTTCGACGACCAGGCGATGATCGACAGTATTCGAGCGGCTCTGGAGAACTGAGTTTGTGGGGTTGTTGCGAAAATCCTTGGTGTGGGGTCCTTTGTGGAAGTATCAAACGAACTCCGGGCCATGGAGCAGGATCTTCGGGAACGAAGGTTCGAGCAGATTATTGGCAACAGCCCCGCGCTTGAATCGGTGCTTGCGGAAGTGGAGCGGGTGGCGCCGACGGATTCCACGGTGCTGGTACTGGGAGAGACGGGCACCGGCAAGGAATTAATTGCGCGCGCGGTTCACACCATCAGCCGCCGCTGCGGCCGGCCCTTCATCAAGCTGAATTGCGCGGCCATCCCATTTGATTTGCTGGAAAGCGAACTTTTCGGGCACGAGAAAGGCGCGTTCACCGGAGCGATCGCGCAGAAGATCGGGCGTTTCGAAATGGCCGATACGGGGACGCTCTTTCTGGACGAAATAGGGGATATTCCGCTGGCGCTGCAGCCGAAGCTGCTGCGGGTGCTGCAGGAGCAGGAGTTTGAGCGGCTGGGAAGCGGGCGGACGCACCGCATCAATGTGCGACTGGTGGCAGCGACTCACCGGAATCTGAGAGAAATGGTGGTGAAGAAGCAGTTCCGGGAAGACCTGTACTACCGGCTGAATGTATTTCCGGTGGTGCTGCCGCCGCTGCGGGAGCGCCGCGAAGATATCGCGCAACTGGTCGCGCACTTCGCGGACATTTTTGGGCGGCGCATGGGCAAGCCGATTGACCATATACCGGTGGAAACGCTAAGTGCGTTCAACGCGTATTCGTGGCCGGGCAACGTGCGAGAACTGCAGAATCTGGTGGAGCGGGCGGTGATTCTTTCGAATGACGGAGTGCTTCCGAATCCATTGCCGGCGGCGGAGAAAATTCCCGTGACGGCGACCTCTTCGCCGTGCACTTTCCGGGATTCACAACGCGTGCTGATCCTGCAAGCATTGCAGGCGGCGGGTTGGGTGATTGGAGGAGCTGGGGGCGCGGCGACGCGGCTGGGGCTGAAGCGGACGACGCTGATCGCGAAGATGAGGAAGCTGGGAATATCGCGGCCCGGGCAGTCCAACCTGGCGAATGAACCGGAAGTGGAAGAGCTCGAGGGCGAGCAATTGTGGAACGCAGCGCCTGCAAGAAACCCTATCCGTTGAAAAAATTCCCCGACTGGCCGGCTAGGCGGTTTGGTGGGCGCTGGCTTCCAGGGGGAGAGTAAATTGGAAGGATGCGCCCGCGCCGGCGTTGGAGGTGGCCCACAGACGGCCGCCGTGGGACTCGATAATGGAGCGGCTGATCGGCAGGCCCATGCCGGTGCCCTGGGATTTGGAAGTGACGAACGCCTCGAAAATTCTCTCCAGCGTTTCGGGCGGAAGGCCTACGCCCGTGTCTGAAACAGAGATCTGGAGTTGGAAATTTTCCACCTGCCGCGAAATGATCGTGAGCGTGCCGGGAGTCTCCATGTCCTTCATCGCTTCGATTCCATTCAGCATCAAATTCATGAAGACCTGCTGTAACTGCACCCGGTCGGCCAGGAGCTGGGGTAGGCCAGGTGCAAGGTCGGTCCGGACCGAAATTGAGTAGCGGGCGGCCTCCGTGCGCACCAGCGCGACCATTTCGAGAACCAATTCGTTTACGTTTACGTATTCCCGCTGCGCGGATTCCTTTTTGAAGAGCGAGCCGATGCGGCTGATGATGTCCGACGCGCGAGTGACGTCCTTGATGAGGCGGGTGGCGGCTTCCTGCGCTTCCCCGAGATTTGGCTGTTCGCGTGAAAGCCAGCGCATGCACGTGCGGGCGTTGGTGACGGCGGCTGCGATGGGCTGCTTGATTTCGTGCGCCACGGAAGCCGTCAGTTCTCCCATGGTGCTGACGCGGTTGATATGAGCCAGATCGGCCTGCGCCTGGCGCAATCTTTCTCGCTCGTTCTCTGCGCGTTTGCGTTCTGTGATATCGACAACCGTGCCGACCACTTCAACAAGCTCTCCATTGAGACTCAAAACTGGATGGGCCAGGCCATGAATGTGTTTGATTGTTCCATCGGGTAGGACGATTCTGAACTCGAGGTCGGAATTTACCTTCTGGAGGAACATCCTATCACTAGCCTGCCGCTTGACCTTGTCACGATCTTCAGGGTGTATTCGCTGCAGCCATTGGTCCCGCATTGGGAGACCCTGTTGCGGATCGAAGCCGAAAACTCGGAACATTTCCTCGGACCAGTACAGGCCTTCGTAGGTTGTGGCGTGGCTGGCCCAACTGCCCGTGTGGGTCAGCCGCTGTGATTCGGCCAAATAGACCTCGCTCCGCCGTAGGGCTTCCTCCCCGCGCTTGCGCTCGGTGATGTCCGTGGAGGTACCCACGAATTGCACCAAATCCCCGGATCCGTTCAAAACAGGATGGCCGACGGTGTGGACCCACTTGAGAGTGCCATCCGGCAGAAGGATTCGGAATTTTATATCGAAGTCCGTCTTTTCTTGGATTGCTCGGTCGATGGCTCCCTGCCACTTGATTCGATCCTCTGGATGAACGCGCTGGAAGCGTTTTTCCCAAGGCGGCATGCCCTCCTCTGGATCGAAGCCAAATACGCGATACCACTCCTCGGACAGATGCACGTTTTCTCTCCCGGGTAGCTGCCAAGCCCAACTCCCGGTATGCGTGAGCGTCTGTGCTTCGGCCAGATAGGCTTCACTGCGCCGGAGAGCCTCTTCGACACTCCTGCGCTCCGAGATATCGACCATCGTGCCGACCACTTGAACAAGCTCTCCATTGGGACCCAAAACTGGATGGCCGATGCCATGAATGTGTTTGACAGTTCCATCGGGTTTCACGGTTCTGAACTCGACGTCGCAATCCACTTGCTCGAGGAACGTCCTATCACCTGCCATCCTGAACGTGTCGCGGTCCTCCGGGTGTATTCGCTGTAGCCATTGGTCCCAGGTCGGTAAGCCCTGTTGCGGATCAAAGTCGAAAAGTCGGAACATTTCCTCCGACCAGTACAGTACCTCGCGGCTTGTGCCATCAACGGCACAACTGCCCGTGTGGGTAAGCCTCTGCGCTTCTGCGAGATAATTTTCGCTTCTGTGCAAGGCTTCCTCGGCGCGCTTTTGTTCACTCAAATCAAGGACGAAACCCACACCTTCATCTCCGCCCGGTTCAAACAACGCAGCGCCGATGAGCACGGGAACGCGACTCCCGTTTTTGCGGAAGAACTCCTTCTCATAGGGTTGGGCGCTCCCGGCCACTCGCAGCTCTCCAATGGCGCACTCGTCGCGCTCGCGCCACTCAGAGGGTGTCAGGTCCGTCCAACGCATACGGCCGCCGACAAGGTCTTCCCGGCTGTAACCCACTACGCGGAGAAAACCGTCATTGGCCCCGATAATTCTCCCATCAAGATTCCAGAGGAAGATTCCGATAATATTGGCGTCAACCAGCCGCCGGAACTTGGTCTCCATCCCGCTGGCCAATTCACGCATGGCGTTTTCGGCCTTTTCGCGCGCGGCGATTTGGAACTTGAGGTCGTCGATGGCGTCCAGTGTTTGATAAGCCAGGGAAGCAAATTGCCCCAGGGAACTCAGGAGCCGTTCATCTTCTCCGTCAAACTTCCGGAGATCATTGTGGGTGATTGCCCAAATCGTGCCGACCGCCTTGCCTTCGACGTAAAACGGAACCAGGAGGCACTCCTCCGCAGGAGGAGTAACCGGAAGCAGATAGGGATACCGCCGCTCGAAATGCTGGAATAAAAGCGTACAATTCCGGTCAAGCACGTCTCCGCAAGGACCGAAATCGCGTGGTGTCCCGCCTCCAACGTGAGGTTTCCAAGCTCCGGCTATCGCGGGCCAATAGAAGCGTTTCCCGCCGTCTTCCTTTGTCAACAGGCTTACGCCAGCTGAATCACAGTGGGTTACTTCGAGAATCGTCTCTGCGAGAGTCTGAAGAACAGTGGTCCGCGAGTCGGCAAGTGCGCTGGCTAGCGTCACAAGTGCGCGGTTCTCCATCTGATAATCAGGCGGGCGCTGGGGTCGAACGCGCAATTCTTCCGTGCACAGAATCGAATCCAGCGAGACTGTTCCGCCGGGGATTGAACCGTCGAGACTAAAGTCGTTTTCTGATTTGCCAGACTCGGTCACGTTTCACCCGCAAGTGCTGCAGATCCTGGTGTAGGAGATGCCGCGAATTCAAAAAATCAAAATCCCCCAATGAGCCGTCGTTCTCGCGTGAGGACCGGGAAGTCAACTGCCGGCGAAGACGTCGTGACTCAGGAAATCGTCAAGCGATAGATGATTCAGACGGCGGTTCGGATGTATATCGTACGGCGATGCAGCACTATCTGACGCCCATTTTCTATTGTCAAGACCCTATTCCGTGCTTGCAGTCGCTGGATTCCGGGGTCGCTTGGAGGCAGGGCCCGTTGTCAAAGAAATGACGTCTGTCGAAGCGGTGACAGGACCTGTGGAGGGAGGAAATATTGTTGATACGTCAAGTCGTTGCCGGTCATGGACTTTGGCGTTAGGGGATTTGGCACGGCGGATGCCTTTAAGGGCGTGAGACGTGGGTGCATGTCGGTTGTCATAGCCGCTCGGCGAGGCGAAGGAGAATCGGTGATGCGACTGGTAAGTTTCAATAACGTTCTGTCGGGAATGACTTTATTGATGGCCACAGTAATCTTCGCGCTGACTCGGGTGAAGAGCCAACTCGGGGCGCTCAGCAGGTAACCCTGAATGGGCTGCGGAAGACGCGTGTCTGCCAAAGGGATCAGGTGGCCACCTGATAGGCAGTGCGCGTGAACGGCATCCACGACAAAATGATTTGTGCGCAGGATCCAAAGATTGAGTTGCGGCATCGAAGGCAGAGGATTTCGCGGTCGTGAGAAGGAGACCTAGCCATGAAAAAGTTTATTAACCGTCCGGAAAATGCGGTGGAGGAGATGCTGGAAGGGCTGGCCGTATTGAGTCCGGGGCTGGCGCGATTGGCTGGGCACAAGGTTTTGGTTCGCGCTGATGCGGATCGGATCCGCGACAAGCAGGTGGCCATCATTTCCGGCGGGGGCAGCGGGCATGAGCCTGCGCACGCGGGTTACGTTGGGGAAGGCATGCTGAGCGCGGGTGTCGCGGGGGAAGTGTTCACGTCGCCGGATACGGACTCGGTTCATGCAGCAATTAAGGCGGTGGCCGGCAAGCCGGGAGCGCTGCTGGTGGTCAAGAACTACACCGGCGATCGGCTGAATTTTGGTTTGGCGGCCGAGATGGCGCGGTCCGAGGGAATTCCCGTCGAAATGATTATTGTGGACGACGACGTGGCGCTGGATAGCAAGACGCAATTCGCTGGAGCGCGCGGGCTGGCCGGGACGATTTTTGTTCACAAACTGGTGGGAGCCGCGGCGGCGGAGGGGAAGAGCCTTGCTGAGGTTGCGGCGATCGGAAGAGGCGCGATCAAATCGCTGGCGACGATGGGGGTTTCGTTTTCCGCGGGCACTTCGCCGGCCGTTGGAAAGCCGAGCTTTGAGCTGGCCGAGGACGAGATGGAATTGGGGCTCGGCATCCACGGAGAGCCCGGCGTAACGCGCACACGAATTCAGCCCGCGGATGAGCTGACCGAGACGCTGCTGAACCAGATTCTGAAGCACGGCAATTTTGGAAACGACCGGCGCGTGGTGGTGATGATCAACAATCTTGGCGCGACCACGGCGATGGAGCTGGCGATTGTGGCTCGGCATGCGATGGTAATTCTGGAAAAGAAGGGATACAGGGTCGAACGATTGTACGCGGGGACGTTGTTATCTTCGCTCGATATGGCGGGAATATCGATTTCGGTGCTGGGCGTGAACGATGCGTCGCTGCGCTGGCTGGACGCGCCGACTTCGGCTCCTGCGTGGCCGAATGCGTCGAAGCAGCGGCCGGGCAAGGTGGAAGCGCAATTGGCGGCGAGCGCGTCCGCGGGCCAGAGCTCGGCGGCCAAGAAAAATGCGCAGACAGAGACTGGCAGGAAAATAAAACGGGCGATCGAAGCCGCATGCGCGGCATTGATCGAGGCGGAAGGGGAACTGACGGAGATGGATCGCCTTGTCGGCGACGGCGATCTGGGCGCGAGCATGAAGCGCGCGGCGACGGTTGTGCAGGAGTCGGTCGACACGTACCCGCTCGACGAGGCGCCCGCGACGCTGAAGGCGCTGGGACAAACGCTGCGGAGCGCATTGGGCGGATCATCAGGGCCGCTCTATGGAGTATTTTTTCTGCGGTGCGGCAATGTGCTGGAGAATTCCGGCTGGACGAGCCTGGCGCAGTGGGCCAACGCGGTTGAAGAAGGAGCGCGAGCCATCAGCGAGTTGGGCGGGGCGAAGCCGGGGGATCGGACGATGCTGGACGCGCTTCATTCCTTTGTGGCGCCGTTAAAGAATGCCGGAGCGAACGCATCGCGCGAAGCCCTGCGGGCGGCGGTGGAAGCGGCGAAGCGCGGCGCGGAAGCGACCGCGCAGATGACGCCGCGCCTGGGGAGATCGAGCTACCTGGGAAATCGAGTGATTGGACACGCGGACCCGGGAGCAACGGCGGTGGCGATCTGGCTGGGGGCCGTGGTGGAGGCGCTGTTTGCGGGGGAAGAGCCGCAGCGGCGGGCGATGTCGCGCACGGGGGATTGAGGCCGGTGCGCCGGGTGCTTTAGGGCGGATTGCGCGTCCATTGGTTGACTGGGTGTCAAAAGGGTGACGTCTTCGAGATTGATAGACCAGGCCTGGATGCCCACAGAGTGCGCACGACTCTGATTTTGTAAGGGTTGATAGATGTTCGCCCCTGTCCGCCGAAGATTATCCCCCATAAAGATCAATCGTGAGTGATTGCAAGGGAAGTGTCCCGGCTGCGGCCGGGCACGTCGGGGTTGTCTACGCGGATCTGGAGGAGAAACGCGATTGGAGCGCAAGTATTTCTGCTCTTCTGGCGAATTGTTTTTTCGCTTTCCCACGCGCAGGAATTGGAAGGCAACGTGCAATTTATTGTGAATGGAAGGAGGTAAAAGTCATGGGAACGACGGTTGCAAATATCAATTCCACGCATGGAGCGGGGATCCATGCTTATCGGGCGGATGTGAAGGAATTCGCGGATGTTGTGGAGCGGCGACTGGGGGCTTTTCATCAGCAGGCGTTGCGGCGGTTGGGCAATACGGCGGACGCGGAAGACGCGGTGCAGGATGCGTTGTTGTCGGCGTACACGCACCTGGATCAGTTCAAGGGGCAGGCGCAGATGTCGACGTGGCTGACGACCATCGTGATCAATTCGGCGCGGATGAAGCTGCGGAGGCGGCCGCGGCAACCGCACATCCCGCTGGAACATCGGGATGAAGATCGCGAGCAGTTCCCATTCGCGGAAACGCTTTCCGATCACCGGCCAAACCCGGAGGAAATATGCCGCAAGGGAGAGTTTGGGGAACACATCGCCGAGTGCTCCGCGCGGCTGTCTCCTTGTTTGCGCAAGACGTTTGAGCTGCGTGACGTGAAGGGTTTGAGCATCCGCGAAGCGGCAAAGGTGATGGAAGTGCCGCCCGGTACGGTGAAGGCGAGGCTGGCCAGGGCGCGCGCGGACATGAAGGAGATGGTGCAAGTGAGCTTGGGCAAAAAGCGCGCCGATGCGAGGCGGCGGATTAGGCTGAAATGATGAGGCTGCGGCAGTGACGATGATGGCCTTGCGCGGCGTTATGGGTTGGAAGCTCGCTGACAAATTTGGGGAGGAGATTTTGGCAACAGGTCTCGGGCCCCGGGCAGTGCATCCAGAAAATTAAAGCGGAGGCGTGAAATGAATTTCGCAATCAAAATGCTGACCAAGATCGGCATCCTCAAAGAAGACCTGGATTATCACTTTGTGCGCGCTTCGATGGTGATTGTCTTTTTGTTTTTCGGGTACCAGAAATGGTTTGAGTATGAGGCGGATGCGTTGCTTCCCTATATTCACAACGGGCCGTTGATTTTCTGGATGTACCCCGTGTTCGGCGTGCGGGGGGCGACGTGGTTTCTGGGAGTGGCGGAATGGGTGTTCGGCGCGTTGATTTTTGCCGGGTTCTGGAACAAGAAACTGGGGATTCTCGGCGCACTTGGCGGAATCTTCTCGTTCCTTTCGACCGTCACGATTATTCCGTTTATTCCTAATGGCTGGGCGGCGTCCGCCGGAGGATTTCCGGCGATGACCGAAACGGTGGCGTTTCTTTTGAAGGACCTGGTGCTGATGGCGGTTTCGTTTTATTTGCTGCGGCAGGATTTGATCCGGGTGGTGCAGGCATCGGGAGCGCCGGCTTTGGCGGAAAGTGCGCGGTTGCAGCGCAATCCTTCACCTTCGGGAACTCGATGATTTGCAAGGCATGGGCGACTGTCGCTGTGCTAAGCCGAAAAAACATCGGTTAAGGAGAAATGAAAATGAAGAAATGGAAGATTCTGATACCTGTGGTGGTCATCGGATTGATTGTTGCTTGGTACGAGTTCCGGCCGGAGCGGATTGTGGTTAACAAGAGTGTTGATGAGGCGATGCCGGTCTCCGCGGGCGGAGTCGCGCCGCAACCGGTGGAGACTGGGACGTTTCACACCGTGTTTCACCCGACCGAGGGGACGGCGACCGTTTACCGCGGAGGAGACGGCAGCCGGCTGCTTCGGCTGACAAATTTCAAAACATCGAATGGGCCTGACGTTCACATCTATATGGTCGCGGCGGCGGATGCAATTGACAGCCCCAGCGTTCTGCAAGCGGGCTACATCGATCTCGGTTTGATGAAGGGCAATATTGGCGACCAGAACTATGAGCTTGGGCCTGATGTGGATTTGCGGAAATACCGATCGGTGTCGGTGTGGTGCAAGCGGTTCAGTTACAACTTCGGAACCGCGCCGCTGACTTCTGAACATCTGGTGACACAGAAGTAACGGGTGCGTGCGCGCAGACGGCGTGTGCGGAGAAGGGAAGAGGCGCATGAAAAAGAACAAGGTGTCACCAAACGGGCAGACGGAAAAGTCTGCGGTAGAAGATTACGATCTAGTGATTCTGGGCAGCGGAACGGGAGCGACGATTGCTGCGTGGACGTTCGCGTCAGAAGGAAAGCGCGTGGCGGTGGTCGAGCGTAAATACGTCGGCGGATCGTGCCCGAACATCGCTTGCCTGCCGAGCAAGAACGTGATTCACAGCGCGAAGGTGGCATCGTACTTCCGCAGGAGCGAAGAATTCGGCATCGCGCGAAAGCCTTTTACGGTGGAGATGACTACGGTGCGCGACAGGAAGCGCCGGATGGTGAGTTTCTGGAACGACGCGTATATGGGAAATTACAAGAAAACGGGGGCGGAATTCATTCTCGGGTCCGGGCGTTTTGTTGGGCAGAAGACGCTGGAAGTGACGCTGCCAGATGGAAAAACCTGTCAGTTGCGCGGGGCCAACGTGATT
>Ga0307471_100002644_pt1 | contig 10380 bp, 10 predicted proteins | sample atmos_gasesAM3C__2_FD_204566 | JGI IMG/M metagenome (GOLD analysis project Ga0307471, IMG submission 204566) | Hardwood forest soil microbial communities from Morgan-Monroe State Forest, Indiana, United States - atmos_gasesAM3C_515 | ecosystem: Environmental > Terrestrial > Soil > Temperate... | reverse complement strand
GGCATGGCAAAGGTGAGCAGAAGCATTGCCTTGCAACTGAAGAACATGCAGTACGTGGAGGCTGCAAAGCTAATGGGCCAGTCGGATATTAAGATAGTTTTCAGGCACATGATCCCGCAGTTGCTTCCGCTCACTTTTGCTAGCATAGCCATAGCAGTGCCAGGCGCGATTTTGGTCGAGGCAGGACTCAGTTTTCTTGGACTTGGAGACCCATCCATTCCTACATGGGGTCAGATTTTGCACGACGCAAATTCTGCCGGAGCAGCGGCCCGCGGGCTCTGGTGGTGGATAGCGCCGCCAGGTCTTATGATAGCGATAACAGGGCTAGCATTCGTACTAATTGGGAACGCACTTGACGCCATCGTCAACCCGAGATCAAGAAGAATGTAACGGATGCCTCAGGACTCATAATCTTCATCAACCAGAATGATCAGCCGGCTCTTCCTTCACCTCATCAGCATCCAGAAAATGATTTGCAGTTCTGTTGTATGAACTTTTAGCCCTTAACCCTAACTATCTTGATTCTCTCAAGAACCTTCCAATACTCGACCTCGCGTCCCTGGATGTCCCTCTCAGCAAGCTTATCTTTGATCTCGTCTTCCACGGAGGACGTCTCGAAGGTCTCAAACGTTTCGAGATCCATTATTTGGAGGGTGTCGCCCTGTTTTGAAATGATTTGGCCGCTGCGCTTGTCTATCAGCGGCACTTCAACCTTGGCTGACACCGGGCCGACGAATGGGTGCGGCCTGCCGTCAAAGACTCCAACCGCTGTGATCCTTGCTTTGGCGGATCCGTGCTTGCCCGGCTTGCTGTGATCGTACGAAACAATCCTACACGGTTCGCCATCAACGACAATATATGAACCAACCTTGAGTGCGCCAAGATCCATCGGCTTGCTCATAAATCAAAGGCTAGTGAAAAAGATGCATATTTAACGTTTTCACTTCAACTTTTCAAGGATAGAAAAGCTGACAAGGTTATTGAGCGCGATGCCCTTCCTTGCCACTTCGCGTCTTGTACGCTCGCAGTATTTCTGGTCTGTCTGGTGCGTCGCTTCGCCCTCTACTTCAAGTATGACCAAGTTCTTCGAGTAGGGGAAGGTGAACTTTGGTTGCTCGGTCGCCAAGAGCTGCATTTGCGCAAGGCTTGCCTTTTTTACTTTTTCACGCCGGGCAATAGTGTTTGCAAGGTCGCTTAACGCGGGGTCGCCATTTGTATATTTGGTAAAGTACAGCGAAACATAATTGAGCTTGTTGCCATTGCGCTCAAAGAGCGGGCTTGAAAAGCTGAACATGAAAGACAGTCTGTCCATATTGTATCTCTTGATGTCATCGAGGATACCCGTCATGTCACTGAAAGATGCAAGTGTGTAGTGGTTGGCCTTATTTGGAAAGTATGGGACACTTTCGTCTGAAAATGTCGCGGTGACAAAGTAGATGTCGATGACATTGTCGCCTTTCTTCCAGTTTTCAATCAGAGAGCCAGACTGTTTCTCGTGAGGAGTACATACATAGCCCTGTACCCCCTCTCCTCCTATCCCCGCCAATCCTAAAAAAAGGTAATGAAGCCAGTATTTATCCTCTTAGGTAAAAGCCATTTGCAAGGTCTCTCAAGCTACATTGAAGGTCCCATCCACCCGAGCCTTCTAAAGTAAAATACCATGAGCAGGGCAGAAATAGATGATATTATTAGAACAAATATCAGGGTTGTATAGGGCCCGAGCTGTTCCCAGGGCCCCGTCACTATTCCTCCCGGGATGTTGACGTTCATGCCGTAAAATCCAGCAATAACCGTAGCCGGGATTGACAGGGTAAAAAGTATAGTGAGCACAGCCAGTATCTTGTTAGTCTTTTCCTGGCTGAGCATGTAGTCGGTATCCTTGTAGATCTCCACCGTCTCTTTTGCTTCTTCAAGCGCTTCGTACACTTTTTCGATGTGATCTAGTACGTCCTTAAAGTAGAGCGACATGTCCTCCTTGGAAAAGCGCTGCACGTCTTTTGAAAGATCGACCACTGTCCTTCGGAGTGGAATCACGATCCTGCGAAGTGTTGTTATCTCCCTTCGCAAAAGCGAGATCTGGCGCGGGATCGAAATCCGCTCGTCAAACACGCTGTCCTCTATATCATCAATGTTGCCGACAACTTTCATCAGGATGTGAAGCAGATCGTCTACAAGCGTGTCGATTATCTTGTGGAGCAAGTACCCTGACGACTTGCCCATAATCAACTGCTGCTGCCTTTCGTCACTCTTACACATATTGAACAGTTCGTCAAGTGGCTTCAAATCGCCTTGGTGTATCGTTACAAGGTAGTCGGCGCCCATAAACACTGCGAGCTGGCTGAAGAGGAAGCCCTTCTCCTTGTCAGGCGTAGGAAAATGCAGGATGATAAAAATGTGATCCGCGTATCGGTCAATCTTGGGGATCTGGATCTTTGAGAGAGAGTCTTCAAGGTTGAGCCTCTGGAATGGGTACTTTTGGCCAAGCGTGCTCATGTCCGTAAAGCTCGGCTTTTGCAAATTTATCCACTGTATCCCATTGCTGCTTATTGTTTCGAGTCGCCTTTCTGTGTCTGACATGACCGCTTGCTTCGTTACAGCAGGTGCGGTTATAAAAAAGTGTGTGAGTCAGAATCTGGCCTTTAACTGCTGGTAGTCTATTGCTTTTGAACTATCTGCTGTGTGCCACTTTGCTGAGTCGGTGTGCTGCAGCCTCAACTTGTAGTACGGCATCAGCGAGTATCCTATCATTGTCGAGATGGCGCCGCGCGGATCCATGGCTGCATTTTTTAGCGTCTGTGCAAACGCCAAATGAGACGGCAGGGAAATATCTAGCGGGGACACTTGGTTCTTTATCTGGTTGTGACCGTTGACCGCTCTCATCACCTGTGACGCCAGGTCCTGCATGCTCCCGGGTGGTTTGAAATATACGATCGCGTCATCGTTGTAGGCAACATCAAGTCCCATTTCAAGGATCTTGCATTGAAGATAAAGATCGATCGCTATCGTGTCTGAAGGTATTTGGATTAGTCTGGCGGCCATTGCATCGATGGCAAGCGCCCTGCCCATCATAGTGTATTGCGACAATCGCAACCTCCTTACAGACCTGAGCCAGTTTGAAATAAACACAGACGCCCTGCCGGAAATGCCGGCGGCTTGGACGGGCTGGGAGTTTGACGCACACAGGGCTATTTTTTCAAAGATGCCGGACGCAAGTTTCTCTGTGCACGACGGGTGCGGTATGGTGTCTGCATCATAAAGCACGATGACATCCCCCGTGGCCTGATGGAAAATCTCATTCCATGCCTCGGCCGCTCCCCTCCTTATTTCGTGATGAAAAAGGGTAATGTCAAGCGATGATCTCCGGGCAAAGTCGCGCACAAGGCCAGGTGTCCTGTCAGAAGAGTCATCGGAGATAATCACTTCAGAGATCAGGGGCAATTGACATTCCAGTGATCGAAGGAGGTTGACTATGTTGTGTTCTTCGTTGTAGGCCGGGATGCCCACAGTTAATCTGCCCATGACACTCTGGCTTCAGGATATTTAATGAATTTTGTGGTTGATTTTAACGCACTGAAAACATATATTCATAGGACGGGCGCCAACCAATAACAGCCCTTGCAGCGACTCCAGCATGAGAATGAGGAAAGATATAGGGAAATATTCGCGGCGGCGAAACTGCACAAGAGCGATCTTGTACTGCCTATATTTGTTTCAGACAAGGCCGGCAAGATAGAGTCGATGCCCGGCATGACCTTGACGCCAGTTGAGAAGATAGTTCAACATGTGCAGGAAATAGTTGACTTCGGCATCCCGACTGTCATCATCTTTGGCATACCAAAAAGTAGGGACCGAACCGGCTTGTCTGCTTCAGACAGAAAAGGGGTGGTGCAGCGGGCGGTGAAGGCAATAAAATCCGGCTTTGGCAGTTCGATGAATGTCGTGACAGATGTTTGCGTCTGCCAGTACAACTTGTCGGGGCATTGCGGTATCGTCTCCAAGAACAAAGTCGACAATGATGCCACTCTGCATGTGATGGTGGAAATTGCTGCAAGCCACGCGGAGGTCGGCGCTGACGTAGTCGCGCCATCGTCAATGATGGACGGCCAGGTTCACGCAATCAAGCGCGCATTTGGCGACCGGGGCCTTACTACAATGATACTTTCCTACTCTGCCAAGCATGCCTCATCGCTTTACACCCCTTTTCGCTCGGCGGCGTTTGCCAGGACAAGATCGCATTTGGACAAGTCCTCGTACCAGGTATCATACGCAAATCCCAGGCAGGTGCTTTTGGAAATAGAGACTGACATCAACGAAGGCGCCGACATGGTAATGATAAAGCCGGCACTCGCGTACCTAGACCTTGTCAGGATGGCAAAGGACAAATTCAACTTTCCCATTGCAGTCCAGAACGTCAGCGGCGAGTACGCGATGATAAAAGCAGCATCGATGAGCGGGCTGGTCGACGAGGAAGAATGGAAAGTCTGCTCAATCGCGTCCATAAAAAGAGCTGGCGCCGACAGGATCATTTCGTACTTTGCTCTTGAAGTGTCAAAATACCTATGACGCCACAATTATATAGCATTCTAGCAACAAACGGAAATGTCCCGCGGTAGCTCAGCCTGGTAGAGCTTTCGGCTGTAGATGTCGGCTTCTCAGTAGCTGACCGCGTGAAGCAGCCTATCGGGCGCACAATGCAGTGACCGAAGAGTCGCAGGCTCAAACAAAATGGCGAAAAGCCATTTTGGGGCAAATCCTGCCCGCGGGACTTCCTTGGTCTTGCTTATTAGTATGGATGTGCAGTAATTCTTTCATGCCCAAGATCGAAACAATCAACCCTTCAACCGGGAAGGTCATCGCTGCCTATGATAATGAAAGCCCTGAACAAGTTAACAGGAAGGTCAAGTTCGCAAGGGAGGCGTTTTCAAAATGGAAGAAACTTGATCTGGCAGAGCGCGCTGAATACATGCGCAGGCTTGGGCGGGTAATGAGGAAAAACAGAGAAGAGTATGCTCGGTTGGTCACCGAGGAGATGGGCAAGCCAGTTAGGCAGTCTCTTGCGGAGATCGAGAAATGCGCATGGGTATGCGACTATTACGCTGAGCGTGCAGAAGTGTTTTTGCGCGACGAAATAATTCCGACTGAATTTCGCAAGAGCTTTGTGTCGTTTGAGCCGCTTGGGGTAGTCGCATGTATCATGCCGTGGAATTTTCCATTCTGGCAGGTCATGAGGTTTGCAGTGCCGACACTGACAGCTGGTAATGTGGGCGTGCTAAAGCACTCCAGCATCTGCCTTGGAAGCGCGCTGAAACTAGAGCAAGCGTTCCGGGACGCGGGGTTTCCAGAAAATGTATTCCAATCAGTTATCGGCGACTACAGGGCAGGCGAGGCCCTAGTGCAAGCAAACATCGACGCCGTATCCGTCACTGGAAGTGTCAATACCGGCAAGCGCGTCGCTGAACTTGCTTCGCAGGATCTAAAAAAGTTCGTGCTAGAGCTTGGCGGGAGCGATCCTTTCGTTGTGCTTGAAGATGCAGATCTCAACCAGACCGCGTACATGGCGACACAGTCGAGGCTGCTGAATACGGGTCAGAGTTGCATAGCTGCAAAGCGCTTTATAGTCGTAAAGGAAGTTGCTGACAAGTTTACGAAATTATTTGTTGAAAACACGCAGGCCGAGGTAGTGGGAGACCCGCTTGACTCCAAGACCACGGTTGGGCCGCTTGTCAGGGACAGCCAGAGGCAGGCGCTTGCTAGGCAGGTAGAGGATGCGAGGGGCAAGGGCGGCAAGGTTCTTACTGGCGGCCAGGCCATCAGGCGCGAGGGATTCTACTATGAGCCCACGATAATTTCAAACGTTAACCACGAAATGGAGGTAGTGAGGGAAGAGGTCTTTGGCCCAGCTGCCCCGGTAATAGTGGTGAACAACGAAGAAGAAGCGATAAAGGAAGCCAACGACTCGGAGTTTGGCCTAGGCGCAAGCATTTGGACGAATAATATTGAGCGCGGCATGAAATTGGCGCGGCAGATCGAAAGCGGAATAGTGTCTGTCAATGAAATGGTGAGATCTGATCCAAGGCTCCCTTTTGGTGGCATCAAGAAATCCGGCATCGGCAGAGAATTGTCAGAATTTGGCATTAGGGAATTCGTTAACATCAAGTCCATAGTAGTGAAAGATATTACAAGCAAAGTGTTGGTCGAATAAATAATGAGCTCGGACATCAGTTTTCAGGCGCTGATCAGCCACGCTCCCACCACGACGCTAAATCGTGTCTAAAACTTATGAGGTTCATAATTAGTACGCGCCAATGCTAGAAGTATGTAGAATAAAAAACATGCGAGCATGTTAATAGCAAAGCTACTTCAGTTGCCGACATGGACGCACAGACTGCCGAAGTCGCCCTTGACATCTACAAGGCGACAAGGAGAAAGTTCATCGAGGCAGGGGACGCTGTGTTTGGTCCAGGTTTTCTTAGCATGGCCGAGTACTACTTCATGAAAAGGAGGGGCCACAACCCGTTTGCGATGCTGTTCTCCGAGCCGCGCAGCGTGTACGACGAGTGGGTCTGGATGTTCAAGGGAGAAGAGCCGGTCAAGAAGCTCTTGGAAAAAGCGGCGGGTCCTAGATATATTCCACTTCTCGAAGGCATAAAGCAAAACGACGGCGTAAGGGTGTGGAACACATTTCACAAGATTATGGGCAGTCCAGCTAATCCGTCTAGGGATTGATTACTGCTCTTCCAATTATCTTGCCAGACTTCAACTCTTGCAACGCGGTGTTTGTCTGATCCAGCGTGAACTTTCTGGACACCACTGACTGTAGCAAGTTCATTCTCGCAAGGGCCACCAGCTCAACTAGGTCGGCGAACTTGCCGGTGTAGGCGCCAGAGATAGTAAATGCGCGCAGCGGGACAAGCGGAAGGTTCAGCTCGAGCGACCCTCCGAACAACCCGACCATTACCAGTCTGCCCCGCTTCCTCAGCATGTTTAAAGAGTTTGGCGCTGTCTTGGCATTGTTCACAAAGTCAATGACTGCCTCTGCTCCGAGATTGTTGGTAATGTCCTTGACTCCTTTCACGGAGTCGCCGGCCCCAGAGTTGATTGTTTCGTCTGCGCCAAGCCTCTTTGCCTCTGCCAGCTTCTTGTCGTCAATGTCCACTATTGCGATCTTGGCGTTTGTGACCGCCTTTGCAAGCTGCACTGCCATGAGCCCAAGGCCGCCTGCTCCGACTATGATAAGGGTGTCGCCTGGCTGTGCGCTTGCCTTCTTCACAGCAGTGTACGCGGTAAGACCCGAGCACGCTAAAGATGCGGCGGAATTGGAATCGAGCCCCTGCAGCTTAACAAGGTATTTGTGGCTTGGCACTAGCACCATCTCAGCGTATCCGCCGTCTTGGTAGACGCCAAGGCTGCGCGGAGCATCACAAATATTTTCCTCGCCAATTCGGCAAGCAGGGCAAGTGCCCTCCCCCATCCAAGGGTAGACCAAAACTTTATCTCCCTTTGAAAAGCCGGTGACCGATTCGCCAATCTCTTCAATAGTGCCGGAAATTTCATGGCCGGGGGTAAGCGGAAACTTTACTCCTCGATCTTCGACCTTCATAAACACGCCCTGCGGCCCGGCGTACCCGCCTTCCCACAGGTGCAGATCACTGTGACATACACCTGCACTTTCAACCCTTACAAGGACTTGATCGTTCTTTGGCCTTGGAACATTGACGTCCTTGATTTCAAGCGGCTCATTTGTCTTTATTATCCGCGCAGCCTTCATATCGTGAGAGTATCCTATGTTCGTTATTAATAGTTAGCAATGTTTAATTGAAATTGTGACAAAGAAAACGCGCTGCCGTTCAGTCCATTGACAGCAGTACTCGCTGCGGCACTGATAGGGGCAACCATATACGAGCCGGTAAGAGCGCGCCGTGTTGCAAAAGGCCAGCTAGCTGCCAAGCATGTTTTTCTTTGACAGCGCCTTGTCAAGCTGCTTCTTTGTCATCAGCTTCTTGTTCAAGACCAGTTCGCGTATGCTCTTGTTTGTCCTGAGTGATTCTTTGTATATTTCGGCTGCCTTTAGATATCCAATATATGGATTCAGTAACGTAACAAGCACCGGGCTTTTCTCGATGTATGATTCCAGTTTGTTCCTGTTTGCTTCAATGCCGTCTATCATGTTGGCCGCAAATACCGGTAAGAAATTCTTTAGCATGTCGGTCGAGTCAAGCATACACTTTAACATGCCTGGCAGCATTACATTCAGCTCGAACTGGCCCGCCTGAGCGGCCATCGCAACCGAAACGTCGTTGCCGATGACATTGAAGCATACCATGTTAAGGCACTCTGCAAGTGACGGATTGACCTTGCCCGGCATTATGGACGAACCTGCATGAACAGCTGGTATCAGAATTTCTGCAAGACCGGCCGTCGGGCCCGAAGCCATGAGCCGGATGTCGTTTGCCATCTTGTTAAGCTCTATCGCAAGGTTGCGAAGAGTTGACGAACAATTAGAAACGTCAAACTTGCTCTGTAGCGAGTAAAACATGTTGTCAGACGGCTTCAGGTCCAGCCCGGAAATTCTTGATAAGTTCTTGATTGCAAGCCTCCTATAGCCTTTGGGGGCGTTGGCGCCAGTGCCCACTGCAGTGCCGCCAAGGCCTACGTATGTGAGGCCGCCCATTGCCTGCACAAGCATAGCCCTTGCCTGCTTTAGCGAATATGCATACTGCTCAAACTCTGCACCAAGCATTACCGGGATCGCGTCCATCAGGTGCGTCCTGCCTATCTTGACGATGCCGGAGAACTTTTTCGCCCTCTTTTGCAATGACGCTATTAGCTTGTCAAGCGAGGCGACAGTCTCTTCCATGTTGAGCAAGATTGCGACATGCATTGCAGTCGGGAAGGTGTCGTTGCTTGATTGCGACATGTTGACGTGGTCGTTCGGGCTGATTATCGCGTAGCTGCCCTTTTTCTTACCAATGATCTCCAGTGCCCTGTTTGCAATGACCTCGTTGGTGTTCATGTTAAACGCGGTACCAGCGCCGGAATTGATCGCGTCAACGACGAACTGGTCTAGGAGCTTGCCTGACAAAATTTCGTCACATGCCCTTACTATCGCCTTGGCTTTTTGCTCGTCAAGCACCTTGAGCTCTCTATTTGCAAGCGCGGCCGAACGCTTGATCATGACATACGCACTTACGAGCTTGGCGTGAGCCTTCTGGCCCGTCACCTTGTACTGGTCTATTGCGCGGGCCGTAAACGGGCCGTAGTAGGCGCTGGACGGAACTTTGATTTTGCCAAGAGAATCCTTGTCAATTCTGAACGACATCGCCGGATGGCACTACTATGGGGGCCGTAATAAATTAATCGACTAATCTCATAATATTATTCTGGCAGGGACCAACCTTTCTATTTGTCGGGCATAAGACCTAGATATGCTTGCGCCGTGAAGCAAAGAAGGGTTCTGTGCCGCAGCAGGGGTGTCCTTCACGGACACGACAGGCTGGAACCGCGTCAATTTGGAAAACACTATCTTGCAGTACCAGTTGTTTTCAAGACACAGCTTTCTTTCCCAATCCTCCATTCCGTCCAGAGCGACGATTCTTTCAATAACGCCGGAGCCAATGAACGCGTCCTTTCTGATAAACAGCACCTGCGTTTCGTGCGACCAGTCGCGCCTTATTCCAACATAGAACGTACGCAAACTGAACAGTCGCTTTTCAAGTTCGGCTTTCTGTATTCTCAAGATATAGTTTGGAGGCTCGTCTGACACTAAGCTAGTATTTTGAGGTAATTATAAAATGATTATCATTTTCAACAAACATTATATTACTACTGGATTTTTCAAGCCCTATGCAAGTCAGCGGCAAGGTGCTCGTCTGTGACTCAATTGACCAAGCCGGCCTCGACAGCATGAAGCGCGCAGGGCTAGCTGTCGACTACAAACCGGAGATAAAGCCGGCCGAGCTTGTTTCTTCCGTCCGGGATTACGACGTCATAATAGTAAGAAGCAGGACCAAGGTCACAAAAGAGGTTGTCGAAGCTGCTGCCGCCGCAAAGATAATCGCGAGGGTCGGTGTGGGGCTTGACAATGTCGACGTCAAGGCGGCCGAGGCGAAAAAGATAAGGGTAATCAACGCGCCCGAAGCCGCTTCTGTCGCGGTGGCCGAGCTTGCAATCGGACTCATGATATCGCTTGCAAGGAGCATACCGAGAGCCGACGCAGAGAGCAAGCGCGGCAACTGGATAAAGAAGGAGCTGATGGGAAGTCAATTATCGGGCAAGTACCTCGGTATAGTGGGAGTCGGCAACATCGGGCGCAACCTCAGCAGGATTGCAAAGGCGCTCCGCATGAATCTGATAGGCTACGACCCATATCCTATAAACCGC
>Ga0307471_100002643_pt1 | contig 10381 bp, 10 predicted proteins | sample atmos_gasesAM3C__2_FD_204566 | JGI IMG/M metagenome (GOLD analysis project Ga0307471, IMG submission 204566) | Hardwood forest soil microbial communities from Morgan-Monroe State Forest, Indiana, United States - atmos_gasesAM3C_515 | ecosystem: Environmental > Terrestrial > Soil > Temperate... | reverse complement strand
TCTCTCATGCAGGTGCACAGGGCGCTCGAGGGCAAGCTGCCGGTGGGCGCGCCGAAGATGGCGTTCCTGCCCAAGAGCACGGTGCACGTCTCGGGAGAGACCGCCGAGAAGGTATTGCGGCTGGTCGAGAACCTGGAGGAGAACGACGACGTGCAGCACGTCTACACGAATTTCGAGATTTCCGACTCGGAGATGGCCGCGATAGAGTCCCGCGTCCAGTGAAGGTCCTGGGGATCGATCCGGGTTCGAAGTGCTGCGGGTTCGGCGTCGTCGAGGACGCGGGAGGCGCGCGCGTCCGTCACCTGGCGCACGGAGTGGTGGAGGTCGGCGACGCCGGTGGGATCGAGGAGCGCCTCCGCGCGCTGCACGACGGGCTGTCCTGCGAGCTGCTCCGGCACCGGCCGCAGCTCGTCGCGCTCGAGGACGTGTTCCATGCCAAGAACGCCCGGTCGGCGCTGGTGCTCGGGCAGGCGCGCGGAGTGGCGATCCTGGCCGCCGCGCAGGCCGGAGTCCGGGTGCGCAGCTTTGCGCCGAGCGTGATCAAGCAGGCGGTCACTGGGACCGGGCGCGCCGAGAAAGAGCAGGTCGGCCGGATGGTGGCCGTGGTGCTCGGGATCCCGCTTCCACATCCCCTCGACGCGAGCGACGCCCTGGCCGCGGCGATCTGCGGCCTGCTGCGCGCGCGAGACGCGGAGGTCCCCGCGGCCGGATCGCGCGGCGGGTGGCGCGCGGCGTTGGCGCGGAGGCTCGCGAAATGATCGCGCGCCTCTCCGGCATCGTGCTGGAAAAGCGGGCAGACGCGGCGGTGCTCGACGTCGAGGGAGTCGGTTACCTCGTCCACCTCTCGATGCAGTCGATGGCGCACCTGCCGCCGGAAGGCGCGCGGGCGCAGCTGCGCTGCCACACGCACGTCCGCGAGGACGCGCTGCAGCTCTTCGGCTTCGTCAGCTCCGAGGAAGAGGAGCTCTTCCATCTGCTGATCTCCGTCTCCGGCGTCGGGCCGAAGCTGGCCCTCAACATCCTTTCCGGAATGCCCGCGACCGAGCTGGCGGTGGCCATCCTCCACGGCGAGCTGGCGCGGCTCACGAAGATCCCGGGCGTCGGCAAGAAGACGGCGGACCGGCTCGTCGTCGAGCTCAAGGACCGGATTGCCACGAGCGGGCTCGCCGCCGACGTCCGGCCCTCCCGGCCGACGCTCGCGGCCGCGGCGGATGCGGCTCTGCTCTCCGCCCTGGTCAACCTGGGGTACCGGCCCGGGGCCGCCGAGCGCACCGCCGAGACGGTCCGGCGCAACCTCGGCGTCGGCGCTCCCCTCGAAGATCAGCTCCGGGAAGCGCTGCGGCTGATTGCCGGTGCGCCGTGAAGATCGAGACCCGCGACCTCACGCTGGAGCTGTGGCCGCAGCTGGAGAAGCTCTTCGGCCGCAACGGGGCGTGCGCCGGATGCTGGTGCATGTGGTGGCGGCTCGGGCCGGGAGAGAGCGTGAGCATCTCGAACGGGCCGCGGATGAAGCGCCGTCAGAAGGCGCTGGTGGATAGCGGGACCTCGCGCGGCGTGCTCGCCTTCGTCGATGGCGCGCCGGTCGGTTGGTGCGCCTACGCCAGGCGCACGGAGCTCCCGAAGCTGCAGCGGTCGCGCTCACTCGCCTGCGAGGATGCCGCCGCCGTCTGGAGCATCCCCTGCTTCTTCGTCAAGGCCGGCTTTCGCGGGAGGGGAGTCGCCCGGGCGCTCTTGCGTCACGCGCTTCGGAGCATCCGTCTCGCGGGCGGGCGCATCGCCGAGGCCTATCCCGTGCGGCCGCCGGCGACGAACGCCACGGCCTTCACCGGCACCGTGCCGTTCCTCGAATCGGAGGGCTTCGTCACCGTCACCTCGAGCCCACGAGGGCGGCAGCGGGCCCGGCGCGCCCTCGCTTGAGCGTCGAGGTCCTGTGGTACCTTGGTTCAGGATGCGCGAGGAACCGCTCCCGGATCGCACCACGGCATCGGCCGCTTCCGGCGACGACGCCACCTTCGATCTCACGCTGCGCCCGCGCAACTTCGATGAGGTGGTCGGGCAGCGGGCCCTGATCGACAACCTCAGGGTGTTCGTCAAGGCAGCTGCCGGCAGGAAGGAGCCGTTGGACCACGTCCTCTTCTGTGGCCCGCCGGGCCTCGGGAAGACGTCGCTCGCCCACGTGATCGCGCACGAGCTCGGGTCGCAGATCCACGTCACCTCCGGCCCGGCGCTGGAGCGCAAGGGCGATCTGGCGGGAATCTTGACGAACCTGGCGGAGAATGACGTTCTCTTCATCGACGAGATCCACCGGATGAACCCGGCGATCGAAGAGAACCTCTATCCGGCGATGGAGAGCTTCACGTTCGACATCGTGATCGGAGACGGGGCGGGCGCCCGGGCGTTGAAGCTGCCCCTCAAGAGGTTCACCCTGATCGGCGCCACCACGCGGACGGGGCTCTTGACCGGACCCCTGCGCGACCGCTTCGGCATCGTCAGCCGCCTCGATTACTACCCGGCGGAGGACCTCCAGGAGATCGTCCGGCGGTCCGCCGCGAAGCTCTCCGTCCGCCTGGACGAGGGGGGGGCGCGCGAGATCGCCCGCCGGGCGCGCGGCACGCCGCGGATCGCCAATCGCTTGCTGCGGCGGGTGCGCGATTTCGCGGAAGTGGAAGGCGACGGCAGAGTCACGAGGAGCGTCGCGGATCGCGCGCTGCAGCGCCTGGAAGTCGACGCCGATGGCCTCGACGCGATGGATCGGAAGATCCTGCTGTCGCTCATCGACAAGTTCGGCGGCGGGCCGGTGGGCCTGGAGACGCTCGCGATGGCGACCGGCGAACGCGCCGACACGCTGGAGGACGTCTACGAGCCTTATCTCCTGATGGAGGGCTACCTGGCGCGCACCTCCCGCGGCCGCGTCGCCACCCGGCGGGCGTTCGAGCACCTGGGCCGCAAGCCGCCCTCGAGCTCGCAGGGATCGCTGCTCTGATGGCGGCGCCCGGAGAAAAGCGCTCCTTCGCGCAGGACTTCTTCTTCGAGCTGATGCGCGATTCCCAGCGCGTCCGCGCCGTCTACCTCGCGGAGCGGGAGCGCTGGATCCGCACCCTGGAGGTCAGCGGGCGCGAGGAGATCCTCTTCGAGCTCGAGATGCTCCTGCGCGGCCTCGACCGCTTCTTCAACCTGCGCAACCTGTTCGGCGATCTGCAGCCCCCTGCGGATCGGGACTGGAAGGAGGAGCTCAAGGCGGCGCGCGACGCCTTGCACCGCAGCGTCCATCTCTCCCGCAAGCTCATCGAGCAGCGGCAGGAGCAGGCGCTGCTGTTCCGCAGCTTCGTCGAGGGTTCACTCGCCGACGATCGGACGCGGGTGCGCCTCGGGGCCGAGCTGCGCGAGCAGCGGACGCCGGAGGAGTCGCTGTTCCTGCTCCGCACCGGGCTCGTGGCCCACCAGGGCATCCTCGACCATCTGCTGCGGCTCGACGGCGCGCCCCAGTCGCTGTTTCTCGACGTCGGCCGGGCCCTGCAGCACGAGCTGTTCGTCTCCCGGTACTTCTGTCCGCCCGGCGCGCTCGAGTTCCGGGCCGAGTACGACCGGATCGGCTCGGTGCTGCTGCTCGAGGGCCTGCGCCTGCTCGACGACGAGAAGAAGCGCAGGGCATTCGCGCTGGGCCTTCTCGCCTCGTTCCGCGCCCTGCGATCGCTGCGTTACGTCCCTTCGCCGCCGGCGGCGCATACGCGCCGGGTGCTGGTGATCCTCGCGCTCGTCCGCAGCGAGCTGCACGCGCTGGTCGGCTACCTGGAATCGGATCTGCCGCGCCTCTATCCGGGCGCCGTCGCGCCGGTGGCGGCAGGCAAGGCGGCGGCGCAGAAGATCCGCGAGGTGCTCGCTTCCGTCCCGCCCCTGCTGGCGCAGCCCCTCACCGATCGCGCCCAGCTCGATTTCCAACGGGACAAGCTGGTGGAGGCGACCAAGGAGTGCGTCGGCATTCTCGCCAATGCCCTGGACCCTGCCATGGGACATTACGCGCTGTTCGAGGACGACGCGGCCCGCACGGATCAGAGCGAGCGGCTGCGCAAGGATCTGTGGATCTTCCGCGAGATGTGCCGCTACACCGCCCTTGCCTTGCAGCAGCCGGATGCTACACCGGATGCGGCCGAGCCGCTGCGGCGCTACGCGACCGAGTTCCGCGACGTCGGTTACCAGCTGTTGCGCCACTCCGACCGCGAGCTGTTCGATCGCTTCCTGGATCTGCTCGAAGGCTGGTCCGGGCGACGCGGTGAAAGCACTCAAATCCGGGTGCAGCGATTGCGCGACGATTGCCAGCGGTTTGCGGAGATCCTCGACCGCGCTTTGGAGCTCGTTTCCAAGCGGTCGGAATTGCAGAAGATTCCCATAGACGAGGCGAGCTATCGGGAAGCGCTTGCCAAAGTGCAGAAGGGGCGATAAGGGAAGCGCCTTTTATCCTGGAGCGTGACAGCTGTGTCGCATTTGAGCAGGCACTGAACAGCGCCCCATCGCCTGCGGGGGCGGGAGCGAAGCTCGCAACTCCTCAGCGTCACTAGATTCGTCACTCCGGGGTGTTCCCCGGCACGGTTGTTGCTGAATCGCCGCAGTTGCTGCTGCCGCACCTACCGGAGGAGACGCACCAGGCATGGATCTCCATCCCTTTCGCCAGCGGACGTTCAAGCAGCGCGCAGCACTGTCAGGTATCGGGCTCCATTCCGGCGCGGCCGTGCGGCTGACGCTTGCGCCTGCTCCGGTCGATACCGGGCTGATCTTCGTCCGGGACGGCGTGGAGATCCCAGCGCGCTCCGAATTCGTCATCGACACGACGTTGAATACCTCGCTCGGCCGCGGCAACGTACGTATCGGTACCGTCGAGCACGTGCTGGCGGCGCTCGCGGGCTGTGGGATCGACAACGCGTGCATCGAGGTGGAAGGCCCGGAGGTCCCCATCGCGGACGGCAGCGCGGATCCTTTCGTGGCCCTGGTGCGCGAGGCGGGCGTCCACGAGCAGCGCGCGCCGCGGCGGTACCTGATGGTGAGGCGGACCGTCAACGTCGCGGAGGGCGACAAGCTCGCGCGCCTCTCGCCTGCGCGCGGGCGGTTCGCGATCAACTACACCATCGACTTCAACCATCCGCTGATCTCGGACCAGAGCTATCGGCTCGAGATCAACGAGAAGTCGTTCCAGAAGGAGATCGCGCGGGCGCGGACCTTCGGGTTCAAGCGCGACGTCGAGCGCCTGCTGGGCGCGGGGCTGGCCCGCGGCGGCTCTCTCGACAACGCGGTGGTGGTCGACGACTTCAACATCCTCAACCCCGAGGGCCTGCGGTATCCGGACGAATTCGTGCGCCACAAGATCCTGGACGCGATGGGGGACCTCTCGCTCTTCGGGATGCCGGTGATCGGCCAGCTCACCGCCGTGAAGTCGGGCCACTCGCTGAACCAGCAACTGGTGCGCAAGGTGCTGGCCGAGCGCGACGCTTGCGAGGTGGTGCGGCCGCGCGCGGCCGACGAGCTGCACGCGCTTCAGGAGAGCTTGCTTCCCGTCCCGGCGCTGGAAGAGCAGCTCGCGTAGCGGGCGATCCGGGGCAGCTCCCGCCGGCGCCAGACCAGCAGCGAGAGGGCGAGCGCGCCGTAGGCGACGGCAAAGCCCATGCGCACCCCGGTCTGTGGAAACGGGAACTGCAGCACGAAGAGTGCAAGCAGGGCCAGCGCCTCCCAGATGTGCAGCTGGAGATCGGCGAGGACCGCGAACCCGAGCACCGTCTGGGCCGCGGTGAGGATGAACTCCTCGGTCTGGCGCCCGTCGAGCGCGATTCCGGCGGCGCCGCCTCCCCCGATGGCATAGGCGATGGGAAGGCTCCCGACGAGCAGGCTCCACTGGTTCACCTTCGCGGAAAGGAGGGTCCCGAGCGCCGTGTCCTGGTGGCCGCGCAACGCGAGCAGCCCCGCGACCAGCAGCTCCGGGGATTCCGACGAGATCGGCGCCAGCCACTGTACGAGAAGGAACTCGTCGATCCCCATCTGCCTGCCGCCGTCCACGAGCGCAGTCGCGAAGGGGGCCGCGGCAGAGAGCACGAACGCCGTGGCGCCGAGCATCAGCGCGATCACCGCCGCGCGCCGGGCCCGCCGCGGCAGATCGCCGATCACCTTCGCTACGCCGAGGAGCTGCGGCTCCTCCTGCTCTCCTTGCGCCGCGCGCCAGAGGTAGGCGAAGAAGATGCCCAGCAGCACCACCGAGTCGTACCAGGCGATGCGGCGCGTGAAGGGCACCACCAGGGAGTAGATGCTGGCGGCGCCGAGGAAGCCGAGCTCCACCCGGCGTTCTTCTCGCAGCACCACGCCCATCACCCGCTGCCCGCGGCGGCGCGCACCCAGCACGAAGAGCAGGACCACGAACGGCCACCCGAGCCCGAGCAGCAGCCGGTTGCTGCCCGTCATGTTGGCGGCCGCATAGTGGGCATTCTCGGGCACGTGCCCCGCGCTCCAGGCGAAGAACAGATCCACGGCGTATTCCGGGAGGACGGCGATGACGGCGAGGATCGCCGTGGCGAGAGCGGTCGAGATGTCGTGGTGCGCCGCCTCCGAGGCCCAGACGAGCAGGAAGGCCGAGGCGACCACGGCGGATCCGAACACGGCGATGGCGGGAACGGGCGCGAGCTGAACGCCGAGGAGGCGCAGGAGCAGGGCGGGCACCGCAACGGCGAGGGCGAGCGCGATCTTGAGCACTGGAACACGTTGATAACGTGGGCAACCCAAGAGCAACAGTGGCCCCGGCTGATGAGCACCAGCACGCCCACCCGAACGAGCACGTGCACAAGCACTACGTTTTCTGACCGTGGCTTTACGGTTTATATTCCGGGCGGGTTCGAGCTGAGGCCCGACTTGCGGTGCTCCTTGAGCATGCACCGGTCCATCACCACCACCAGGCCGGCCGCCCGCGCCCGCTGCGCCGCCGCCTCGTCCACCACTCCTTCCTGCATCCACACCGCGGGAACGCGGAGCTCGATCGCATCGTCGATGTGGGCCCCTACCTCCGAGCTCCGCCGGAAGTGATCCACGATGTCGACCGCGAACGGGACGTCGCGCAGCCGGCGGTAGACCGTCTCCCCCAGGATCTCGCCCCCGCCCGGACGCACGGGCACGATCCGGTACCCGCACCCCTGCAGGTACATGGCGACGCTGTAGGAGGGACGATCCGGGTCGGGCGAGAGTCCCACCACCGCGATGGTCTTGACGCGCTGGAGCAGCGCCTTGATCTCAGCGGGACTGGGGTTCTGGAACGCCAAGAGCCTCCCAATTGTTGACGTAGGTGGCGGGCCCGCTTAGGGTGCGCGATTTGCCTGTTTGGAGACTGTCATGAAGAGCCGTAGTTTGCACGCGTTGGCGCTCCTCTGTTCGGCGTGGTTCGTCGCCTGCAAGACAGGCGGGGGTGCGGGGACCGGCAGGTCCTCCATCGCCCTGGACCCCGGGGTCAAGGTCGGCGAGGTCGACGGCCAACCGGTGACGTACGGCGACCTGCAGAACGACCACGAGATCGGGCCGAAGCTGCGGCAGGCCGAGGTGAAAGCGCTCACCGAGCTGTACGAGCAGCGCCGGGCGCTCATAGACGAGCTGATCACCCGCCGGCTCCTGGAGGACGAGGCCAAGGCGCGAGGAAAGACGATCGAGCAGTGGTACCAGACCGACTACTTGACCTCGATTCCCGAGCCCACCGACGCCGAGGTCAAGGCCTTCTATGACGAGCACAAGGCGCAGATCCCCGAGGGGCAGAAGTTCGAGGATCTGAAGGCGCGCATCCGGCAGGTGGTCCGGCAGCAGAAGCTGCGCGAGGGCATGACGAAGATGGTCGAGGATCTGAAGGCGAAGCACCGCGCCCAGGTTGCGCTGCAGGCGCCCGAGGTGCCGCGCATCGAGGTGGAGGCGAAGGGGCCCTCGCGGGGGCCGGAGAATGCTCTGGTGACGATCGTCGAGTTCAGCGATTTCCAGTGCCCCTACTGCGGGCGCGAGTTTCCCGTCATCGAGCGGCTGATGAAGGAGTACGACGGCAAGGTGCGCCTCGTGTTCCGGCATTACCCGCTGGACTTCCATCCGTTCGCGCAGAAGGCCGCCGAGGCCGGCGCTTGCGCGCAGGACCAGGGCAAGTTCTGGGAGCTCCACGACAAGATGTTCACGAACCAGAACAAGCTGGGGGTCGACGATCTAAAGGCGTACGCGAAGTCCGTCGGGCTCGACGCCTCCAAGTTCGCCAAGTGCCTGGACAGCGGGGAGAAGAAGGCGCTGGTCGAGGAGGACATGAAGGCGGGGACGGCGGCCGGCGTGAACGGAACGCCGGCGTTCTTCATCAACGGCGTGTTCGTCAACGGAGCGCAGCCGTACGAGCAGATGAAGCAGACCGTGGACCGTGAGCTGAAGAAGGGATAGCCGCTGCCGCGGTTGCGGCCGTCCTTCGACCGGAAACAGCGCATGAGAATGAGCAAATCGTTCACGCCGACGCTCAAGGAAGTGCCGGCGGACGCGACCGTCGCCTCGCATCAGCTGCTCGTCCGCGCCGGGTACATCCGGCAGCTCGCGGCGGGGATCTATTCCATCCTGCCGCTCGCGCAGCGGTCGATCCTGAAGATCACCGCCATCGTGCGCGAGGAGATGAACGCGATCGGCGCGCAGGAGTTCTATCTCCCCGCCCTGAACCCGCGAGAGATCTGGGAGGAATCGGGCCGCTGGGCGGTGATGGGCGAGAACATGTTCCGCCTCAAGGACCGCAAGGGCGCCGACCTCTGCCTGGCGATGACGCACGAGGAGGTGTTCACGGTGCTGGCGCGCGCCGAGCTGCGCAGCTACCGTCAGCTGCCGCAGACCTGGTACCAGATCCAGACGAAGTTCCGCGACGAGCCGCGGCCGAAGAGTGGCTTGCTGCGGGTGCGGCAGTTCACCATGAAGGACAGCTACTCCTTCGATCTGGATCGCGCGGGACTGGACAAGTCTTTCGAGGACCACCGCCAGGCCTATGTGCGGATCTTCACGCGCTGCGGCCTGAAGACCATCCAGGTGGAGGCGCATTCCGGCGCGATGGGCGGCTCCGGGTCCACCGAGTTCATGGTCCCGACCGACGCCGGGGAGGACCTCGTCGCCTCCTGCGAGAACTGCGGCTACGCCGCGAACACCGAGAAGGCGGAATCGCGCGTCGAGACCCCGGACAAGTACAAGGCGGCCGGCGAGTCGCCCGCGCTCGAGGAGTTTGCCACGCCGGGCGTGCTGACCATCGAGGCGCTTTCCGCCAAGCCCTACTCCGTTCCGGCCGACCAGCAGCTGAAGACGCTCGTCTACGTCGGGGACGACAAACCGGTCGTCGCCATCGTGCGCGGCGACGATCAGCTGAATGAGGCGAAGCTGCAGACGGCGAGCGGAGCCGCCGTGTTGCGCCCGGCGCATCCGGACGAGATCCAGCGCTGGATGGGCGCCCGGCCGGGTTCGCTCGGCGGCGTCGGGCTCGCGGGAAAGGGACTGCGCGTCTTCATCGACCGCAGGCTGGTCGCGCTGACGGGGCTGGTGACGGGAGCCAACAAGGACGGCTTCCACCTGCGAAACGTATCGGTGCCGCGCGATCTCTCGCACGCGACGGCCGCGGACTTGCGAACGGTCAGCGCCGGCGAAGGCTGTCCGCGCTGCGGTACCCCGCTCACCGTCGGCAAGGCGCTCGAGGTCGGCCACATCTTCAAGCTCGGCACCCGTTACTCGGAGTCGATGGGCGCGCGGGTGCTCGACGAGAGCGGCAAGGAGACGCCGATCGTGATGGGCAGTTACGGGATCGGCATCGAGCGCATCCTCGCCGGGGCGGTGGAGTTGCACCACGACGGCGAGGGCATCCGCATGCCGATGAGCATCGCGCCTCTGCAGGTCGCGCTGCTGCCGCTGCAGATGCAGGACGGCGCCGTGCGAGACGCCGCGGAACGCCTCTACCGCGAGCTCACCGACGCCGGCGTCGAGGTGCTGCTCGACGACCGGGACGAACGCGCCGGAGTGAAGTTCAAGGACGCCGATCTGATCGGGCTGCCCCTGCGCGTCGCGGTGGGCAAGTAGGGGCTCGCGGAAGGCAAGGCGGAGTGGAAGCTGCGCGGCGCCAACGAGGTGGAGCTGGTTCCGCTCGGCGAGGTGGTGGCGCGAGCGCGGTCGGCCGTCCGGGAGCGAGGGGGGACATTGTCGCGGTGAACCCGATCTGCGCCGCCCTCGACGTCAAGGACCCGGGCGCCGCCGGGCGGCTCGCCGCCGCGCTCGCCGGGCACGTCGGGCTGTTCAAGATCGGGCTGGAGCTGTTCGTGGCCCACGGCCGTTCCGCCGTCGATGCCATCCGCAAGTTCGGGCTGCCGATCTTCCTCGACTT
>Ga0307471_100002642_pt1 | contig 10383 bp, 9 predicted proteins | sample atmos_gasesAM3C__2_FD_204566 | JGI IMG/M metagenome (GOLD analysis project Ga0307471, IMG submission 204566) | Hardwood forest soil microbial communities from Morgan-Monroe State Forest, Indiana, United States - atmos_gasesAM3C_515 | ecosystem: Environmental > Terrestrial > Soil > Temperate... | reverse complement strand
CAATTGCGTCCCGAACTACCGGCAAGTTTTCCTTTCGAGACTCCGTTCCACATCGGATTCTTCGGAGCCCTGTTTACTCCGGAAAAGTCGATCTTCCTGTTCGACCCCTTGCTAGTGCTGACGATCCTGCTTGCGGTATTGCTCTGGAAGCGACTCGGTTCGGACCTGCGCGCGTACGTGGTCAGCGCATTTCTTCTGTTGCTGGTATATCTCGCTTTTTATGCCCGTTACACCGTGTGGAGTGGGGATTCCGCGTGGGGCGACCGCTACGTGTCGACCGCTGTCGATCTGGCGGCCTTCATCTCGGTGCCGTTATTGTTGCGCTATGGCGCCAGTCTCGGGAAATTCGTGCGTGCCGTCGGCCTTGGGGTTATCGCGGCGGGCGCGGCGGTTCAGGCCGCGTCGGTCGCCTTCTGGCTGGAGCTCGAGCTTTACCAGATCACGACTCGGAATCCTCCTACTTTCATCGTGGCTTTGCGCTTCCAAAACATTGTTGCATTTGCGCTCGGGAAGATGGACCAGTGGGGCCTCACGAACTCCGCGATGGCAGACGACGCATGGGACTACATTCACATCACCACGTGGAACTTCTTCCCTTTCGTTCTGCGAAGAGTAGGAGCGGCCCCAAAGTGGGTCGTTGGCGTCGCGTTCGTCGCCTGGGGTGCAGGTCTTCTCCTGTTGGGCTGGGTGCTCTGGCGGCTTTGCGGGGTGTTGCGATCAGGCAGCGCCAATGAACTGTCTGAGTCTGCCCCGCACGCCGGGTAAATTGGGGTCGGGGAAACTCGAAACCTTATTCAGCCTGGGCCTTGGCCTGCACACCCGGCTTGAGCCCGGAGTGATTTTTCACCTGCGCCATCAGTTCGAGAAGCTTCGCTTTGTTCTCGTAGTTCGGATTGGTATCGAGCAGTTTCTGCCACGCGGCCAGGGCTCGGTCGACGTTCATTTTTTCCTGCCACTCCACGATGCCCAGGTTGAAAAGTGCGTTGGGCTGGTTGGGTTCGTAGGCAAACGCTCGGTTGAATTCCGCGATGGCGGAGTCGGCATTGCCCAGGTACCAGTCCGCGCTGGCCATGTCGGTGCGCACCGACGAATCTTCCGGCTTCACTTTCAGGGCCTGCTGGTAATACTCGATCGCAACAGGAAACAGCTGCGCGTCGTAGTAGACATTGCCGACGTTCGCCAGCAGTTCCGGATTGTCCGGGTCGGCTTTCAACTTTGCCAGCAGCGGTTCCGCCTGGGCATCCGCCCTACGCTTCATCTGTTCCGGGCTGGGCTGCGCCGAGTTGTTCGTTGCGCCAGGCGCGGTCACGGTCGCCGCTGCCACGACGGCGGGAGCTTGCGATCCGCGGACCAGCCATCCTCCGGCAACGCCGACGAAAAGACAAACGACCGCCAGTGTGTACGCCTGCACGCTTGTCCACTGGTCCTGCGAAGGTCTCTTTGGGTCCGCCATGATGTCTGCTCCTTGCGTTCTCATTTCTTGACGCCAGCTTGGGGTGAACCCCTCGGTTGATACAATCTGCGATTGCTACACTGCCGTTGGTCGTGCGATGAGCCCCACCATGGAGCATACCTGAGTTCTATTGAGTCATTTCGTTGATTGCTTGTAGCGGTGATGAGGTCTGGAGAAGGGGACGGCGTTGAGTCCCCTTCTCCAGCGGTTGATTGGCTCTTTCTGCGCCCCGTATAATCACTGCTCGCGGAATCCTTCATGAACCTGCCTGTTGCCCTCCGGGACGACCACCCGGATCCTCCCGCCCACTTTTCAGGTTCCGCACCCGATTCAACTCTCACAAGCTACCGCTCCATCTGGATTCTCATCCTGCTGTGGCTGCTGATCTACGTCACCGCAATTTTCCACCCGCCCTTGATGGACGATGCAGACACCGTGCACGCCGAGGCCGCTCGCGAAATGCTCCTGCGCCACGACTGGGTGACGCTCTACACCGACGGCATCCGCTACCTCGAAAAGGCTCCGCTGATGTACTGGGGCCTGGCCGCGAGCTACAGCGTTTTCGGGATCAGCGATTGGAGTACGCGCTTGCCCCTTGCCCTGGGCATGTTGGGCGTTATCCTGGCCACGCACGGCCTGGGGCGCTATGCGTTCGGGGAAAGGGCCGGATTCTGGGCGGGCGTAGTCGTCGCAACGTCGGTCGGACCGTATATTTTCACGCGGTTCCTGATTCCCGACATCCTCGTGGGCTTGTGGCTCACGCTGGGGTATTACTTTTTTCTGCGATCGCTCGAAGAGGATCCGCCTTCGCGCTGGACTTGTGGTGGGTTTGCCGCCACCTGCGCGTTGAATGTGATGACCAAGGGACTGATCGGGCTTGTCTTCCCGGCGGCGGCCATTGGTTTGTATTTGATTTTGACCGGGAACCTCCGTCACCTGGCAAGGCTCCGCATCGGATTCAGCACGGTGATTTTTTTTGTGACCGCCGCACCCTGGCACATCCTGGCCGCCTTGCACAATCCGGCTCAAGGAGAGGTTCGAGGATTCCTTTGGTTTTACTTTGTCAACGAGCACCTGAACCGCTTCCTGAACAAGCGCGTCCCACCCGGCTATGAGACTGTGCCCCTCCTGCTTTTCTGGATCCTGGTACTGGTCTGGATGATTCCGTGGGTCGCGTTCCTGCCCGAATCGCTTCGCGGTCTCCCTTTTCGACGGCGGCACCCCCGACAACCTTGGGATCGCCAACAGCGCGCGCAACTGTTGTTTTTCTTGTGGCCGCTGGCAATCATCGCCTTTTTCAGTTTCTCGACGCGTCAGGAGTACTACACCGTCCCGGGGCTGCCCGGAATCGCGTTGCTCCTGGGTGGATGGCTGGCGCGTGAGTCGAGCCCGGACGCTCCCGAGGCCGCTCTGCGCGCCGGAAGAATCTCCTCCTCGGTTATGCTTGCAATCGGCGTGGTCGCATTTCTGGTCGGCGCATCTCTGCTGCTGCTCTCGCGCCCGCCAACACCGGGAATGGATCTGTCAGACCTGCTGAAGAAAAACCCTCAGGACTACGATTTTTCGTTAGGACACGTCCTAGACTTGACTCCCGGAGCCTTGGGATTTTTCCGCATCCCTCTCCTGGGGACTTCGCTCTCATTGCTGCTGGGAACTTTCGCGAACTGGATCCTGCGCCGCAAGCGGAAACCGACTTTTGGCAACTACGCATTGGCGCTTATGATGGTCGGAGTGCTGGCCAGCGTGCACGCCGCCTTCGCGGGCTTCTCGCCGATCCTCTCCTCCCGTGGATTGGCGGCCGCCATTCAGCGCTACTACCAGCCCGGGGATATCGTGGTCGTGGACGGCGAGTATCACAAAGCATCCACCTTGAACTTCTACCTGCGGGTTCCCCTGCACGTGCTGCACGAGCCGAGCGGAAACCTGTGGTATGGCTCCAAGTTTCCGGATGCACCCCATATCTTCGAGACGCCGGCATCGTTTGGACCCCTGTGGGCAGGGCAAGCTCGAGTTTTTCTCTGGGCTGACCAGGAGTCCCCAGCTGCTCTGGAAGGTCGATCTCACTACCTGGTCGCGCAATCGGGCGGGAAATTCATCTTCACCAACCAGGTCCTGCCGCCGCCGCATTGACCCGGTGGATTGTCCGAACGGACGCGGTGAATTCTTCACAGCCCTGCAGCGATTCCCGTTCTTCGACTATCATCGTTGCGAATGAACACGGACTCCCCTGAGCCCGGCACCCAGCGCATCCCCGGGCACCCTTCGAGCGATGCCAGAAATTCGGAACCCAGCTCAGACTTTCAAGCCGTGATTCTAGCGGGCGGACTGGGCACTCGCATGCTGCCGATCACCACTTCTATTCCCAAGCCCATGATCCCGGTGAATGGAAAACCATTCCTGCATTACCAACTCGAGTTGCTGGCTCGCTTTGGGCTGCGGCGGGTGCTCTTGCTAGTGGCCTACCTCGGCGAACAGATCGAAGCCTACTTCGGCAAAGGCACCGCTCTCGGAGTGGACCTCACTTACAGTTACGAGCGGAAACCGATGGGAACCGGGGGCGCTGTCAAGAACGCCGCCGCCCAGCTCGACAACCAATTCGTAATGCTGAATGGCGACACCTATCTGCCCATCGACTACCGCGCCCTGCTGCAATCCTTCCGCGAGAGGAACAACTCCGCCATGATTGTGGCTTACCGCCCTGCGACCGAAGCATCCGCCGACCTGGTCAGCCGCCTGCCAAAAAACCTGGCCGTTTCTGCAGACGGGAAAATATCTGCCTACCGAAAACGCGATCCCCAGGGCTTGACGCACATCGACGCGGGCGTTCTCGTCCTGCGTAAGGGTGTTCTCGACAGGATTCTCCCCCAGCGCAAGTGCTCCCTCGAAGAGGAGATTTTTCCCCAATTGATCGCCCAGCGCGAAATGGAAGCGTGGACGACCAACGAGGCCTTCTACGACATGGGATCGCCTGCCGGCCTGGAAGCCTTGGCTGCGAGGTTGGGATGATCCTGACGCGCACGCCGTTTCGCATCAGCTTTGCCGGAGGAGGCAGCGACCTCCGCAGTTTCTACTCGCGCCGGCCCGGCGCGGTCGTGAGCACCACCATCGACAAAGCCATGTACGTGGCCATCCATCCTTACTTTCATGACAAGATCCGCATCAAGTATTCCCGTACAGAAGACGTAGCCAGCGCTGCCGATGTCCAGCATCCCCTGGTTCGAGAGTGTCTTCGCATGGTCGGCATCGAACGCGGCATGGAGATCGCCAGCTTCGCCGACGTTCCCGCCGGGACCGGCATGGGCTCGAGCAGTGCCTTTACCGTCGGCCTGTTGCACGCGCTGATGGCGCGTGCCGGCCGCGCCCTGACGCCCGAGGGCCTCGCCGCTGCCGCCTGCCAGATCGAAATCGACGAACTGGCAGAACCGATCGGGAAGCAGGATCAATACGCGACGGCCTACGGCGGACTTAACTACATCCGCTTTCTGTCAGATGAGCGGGTGCAAATCACGCCGATTCAGTGCTCATTAAATGCGCGCGAGACTCTGAACGCGCGGCTTATGCTCTTCTATGTAGGGCAGGAGCGCCCCGCGAATGCCTTACTGGCGGAGCAGGCCCGCAACATGGCCGATTCCGAAAAATTCCAACGCGTCAGCCGCATGGCCGAACTGGCCGAAGAACTCCGTCGCGCCCTCGAAAAAAATAATGTAGACTCCTTCGGCGAGATCCTGCACCAGGGCTGGCTCATGAAGTCCGGTGTGGCCGCCGGCATCAGCAATGACCTCATCGAATCCAGCTACCGCTTGGGACGGGAGGCCGGCGCCGAAGGAGGAAAGTTGCTGGGCGCCGGAGGCGGCGGCTTCCTCCTTTTATATTGCCGCGAGTCGAAACAAGCGCAGCTCCGGACCGCCCTCGCGCACCTTCGCGAGATGCCCTTTCGCATGTCGTCGGAAGGCACCCGGCTTCTATTTGACGACGGGCAGAATGGTCCCATTCTCGGGCCGATTTAATTCCCAACGCTTTCCTAGGGAACGCCTCCAAGTCTCGCCCGCTCAGGACTATATGGGTACTCGGCACGCGCCCAACCTTGCCCCCGCAACCCCCTTCCTGTATCTTTAGACTGTTGTTTTGTGAGCCCCCAATCGATTGAAAACGCGTACCAACAGCGCAGTCCAAGCCCCTCCCCTGATTGAGTGCCGGGAGTACCTCTCGCAGCTTCGAACCGTCATCGAGCGGCTCGACACGGCCGTCGTCGACCAGTTGTCCGAGACGATCTGGCGCGGGTACAGGCAGTCGCGCACGGTGTTCATCTTCGGCAATGGGGGAAGCGCTGCCCTGGCCTCGCATTTTGCCTGCGACTTGGGAAAGGGAACCATCCGAGCGGACCGGCGACGGCTTCGCGCCATCTGCGTGAGCGACAACGTGCCCATGCTGACCGCCTGGGCGAATGACTTGAGCTACCAGGAAATCTTCGCCGAGCAGCTGCGAAATCTGATTGAACCCGGCGATATGGCGTTTGCCATCTCGGCCAGCGGAAACTCCATGAACGTCATCCGCGGCCTCGAGGTCGCACGCGACGCCGGTGCAAAGACCATGGTTCTCACCGGCTTTGATGGCGGCCGGGTCAAGTCCATCGCCGATATCTGCCTGGTCGTGCCCTCAGACAACATGCAGCACATCGAAGATGCCCACTTGTGCGCGGCCCACGCGATTTTCACCTCGGTCCTGCATCGCATGCGGCAGGCCGATGAGGACGAATAGCCCCGCGCCCCTTTGCACAATCGATGATTCGAGGTGTCATCTTCGATCTGGACGGCGTCGTCGCCGATAGCCACCCCCTGCACGAGGAGGCGTGGCGGGTATTACTGAGCGAGAAGGGCCTGGATGCCTCGCTCGACTTGAGCTTCATTTACAGCGGTCTCTCGCGCCGCGAAATTCTGGAACACTACCTGGGCCCGCTCAGCACGGCCGAACGCGACGAACTGGGACGGCGCAAGGACGAACTGTTTTCCAGCCTGATGCACCGCATTGAGGTCCAACCGGGCCTTCTGCGAGTTCTGGACCAGCTGCGCGCTGCGGGCATCCCGTGCGCGCTGGCTACCTCCGCGGCCCGGGCACGCGCACACGAAATCCTGGGCGAGTTGAGGATTACCGACCGTTTCCTGGCCATCGTAACCGACCATGACGTAGCGCAACCGAAGCCCGCGCCCGAGGTATTTCTCGAAGCCGCATCTCGCCTGGGAGTGAGCCCCCAAGAGAGCGCCGTGATCGAAGATTCGGTCGCGGGGGTGCGAGCCGCTCGAGCCGCCCACATGATTTGTGTCGGTTACGCGCGCGGCGAGCAAATGCAAGCCTTACGCGAAGCCGGCGCGAACGACGTGATTTCCGATTTTCCCGGTGACATGGTCAACTATCTGCAGCACGTCACCCATGGCGTATCGATTCCGCAAAGAAGAGATTAGCCCTTGGCCTGGATTTTCATTGCGATTGCGCTTTGCGGCACGGCCTCGTCCGTGATCTTCCTGGTTCTCGCCCTGCTCGGCGCAGCGAAGTTTCACCGCCAGGCGCGCGAGCAGGCACGGTTCGCCAGTCGGATCTCGCAACTTCCTCCGGTTTCCCTTCTGAAACCAGTCCACGGACTGGAACCGAAGCTGAAAGAGAATGTCGAGAGTTTCTTCCGGCAGGACTACCCGCACTACGAAATGCTATTCGCAGCCGACACCGAAGATGACGCCGCGCTCCCAGTAATTCGCGAAGTCTGCTCGCGCTACCCGCACATCCCCAGCCGCGTGCTGATTAATGGCCGCCCGCCCTGGCCGAACCCGCCCGCATTCTCATTCCACTGCATGACGGAAGTAGCGGCCCACGACATCCTGGTCACGAGCGACAGCGACGTTCACGTCGACGCCAACTACCTGCGCGAGGTGGTTCCACCTCTGCTCGATCCGCAAGTGGGCCTTGTAACCTGTGTCTATCGCGGCGCCAACGTCGGTGGGTTCTGGTCGGCGCTGGATGCCATCGGCATGTCGGTCGAAATGACCGCCGGCGTTGTCACGGCCAACCTGCTCGAGGGCATGCGATTCGGCCTCGGCCCCACCATCGTGGTTCGCAAGGATGTGCTCGAGAAAATCGGTGGCTACCAGGTGCTAGGGGAATATTTCTCCAACGACTTTGTGATCGGTAATTTTGTGGAGAAAGCCGGCTATCGGGTGGTGCTCTCGCGGCACATCATCGACCACGTGGTCCCGCCCATGACCTTCCGCCGCATGTGGGAACGTCAAGTCCGCTGGGCGCGGGGCACGCGCTGGTCTCGCCCGAAAGGCCATCTCGGGACCGGCTTCATCTTTGCCATGCCTTATGGAATTCTCGGTTGCGCGGCCGCGCTGGTGGCGGGTCATCCCGGAATCGCTGCCGCCTTCTTAAGCGCCGCCATTCTGAACCGCGTGATCGAGGCGTGGTTCATTGGCCGCGGAGTGGTGCGCGACCCGGTCGTGCCCAAGGCTCCCTGGCTCACCCCGCTGCGCGATCTTCTGGGCTTTTTTGTGTGGTGCTCCAGTTACTTAAGCAAGCGCTCCGTTTGGCGCGAGAGTCGGTATGAACTGGTCGAAGGCGGTCGGATCGTGCTTAGGCAAACATCAGCGAGCGCACACCCTGAGAAATAGCCACACTCATCCTAGTTTTCACGGGTCGACCCGCGCCAGCTTGCCATCTTTCAGCCGGAAATAGTCTCCGCGCCAGGCGATGCGATTGCCGGCGAAGCTCCCCAGCCACACCAGCACCGCCGCAAAATCGCGCAACGGCAACAGGGGGAGGAGAGACGCGAGTTGGCGATCCCGCAGCACTTCGCTCCCCACCGTCCACGCCATGGATATCCTTAGCAACCCGACGCTTGCCGCCAATCCCCAGGCCCAGGTAGCTCCACGTGAAGCGATCACCACCAGCATGGCCCAAGGCACCCCAAACGTGAACAACAAGCCCGCGTAGCCCCAAGGCCGCGAGTCGCGCACGCTCCGCGCCCAACGTAGCTGGTGCTCCAGAAAGCCCTTCAGCTCGTATGCCGGCAGTACCGTCTCAACCACCGCCTCCGACAAGCGCACCTCGAGGCCGAGTTCCGCGATGCTTTTGCCCAGCTCGTAGTCATCGGCCAGGTAGTCGACGAACGCCTCAAATCCTCCAATCGCGTCGAGGTCCCGGCGCCGCAAGGCGAGCGTGGATCCCAAACCGAAACGCACTCCTCCTTCGATACATCGCGCCACGACCACGCCCGCCGAAAAATCCGTGCTGATCCCGATCGCTTCCAGCCTTGAGCCCAACGTCCCACTGGCGATACCGCGATAAAGACAAGTCACCATGCCGACCCGCTCCTCCGAAAGAGGCGCGATCACTCGCCGCAAATAGTCGCTCTCCACTCGGATGTCGCTGTCGTTGACGATCAGGTGGTCGTAGCGCGCCGCGCGCAGCATCTGCACTAGGTTGCTGACCTTGGTATTCGCTCCCAGCTTTTGCGAGCACACCACCAGTTGGACGGAACACTGCGGAAATTCCCGCTGCAGCCGTTGCACGGTCCGCACCGCCGGATCGCCAGACTCGCTCACACCAAAAATGATTTCGTATTCCGGGTAGTCCTGTAGACAATGACTCCGAAAGCATTCGTAGATCTCAGGATCAACCCCCTTCAGAGGCTTCAGAATCGATACCGGCGGAAGATCGCCCTCGCTCGCGGTCGAAGACCGTACCTCGCCTCGATAACGCAAATAGGCCCCGGCGCTCCACAGGCTCAGAATATAGTAGCTAACGCCCGCACCCGTCCCGACCAGGGCGACCACCTCGATAAGTCTTCTGACGATGTGGATCATGGGCCAGGCTTGTGCTTCAAGAAATGAACCGCTGGCATGGCCAGAAGAGTTTTCTGCGACGAGCAGAAGTTCCGGACACCCCAGTCTAGCAGAGGGTGTTTCGCGGCTTCCGGAAAACCCTGAGACGGCTGTGCGTGAAGCAACGTCGGCTATAATGAAGCGTTGGCAGCCGGACCGGACGGTCGCTCTCGGCAACGGGAGAGGAAAGTCCGAACTCCGCAGAGCAGTGTGCCGGAAAACGTCCGGGAGGCCGGGTTCAAGCCCGGCCGACGGAAAGTGCCACAGAAAACATACCGCCCGGATGGCGACATCCGAGTAAGGGTGAAAAGGTGCGGTAAGAGCGCACCGCCGCAGCAGTAATGCCGCGGGCAGGGCAAACCCCACACGGAGCAAGACCAAATAGGGAGGGAGTTCTGGCTTCGGCTGGAGCACGTGCCGGCTCGGTGCGTCACAACCTCCGGGTAGGTCGCTAGAGCCCCGCAGCAATGCGCGGCCCAGAGGAATGACCGTCCTGCCGGATCCGTCCGGCAGACAAAATTCGGCTTACAGGTCCGGCTGCCACAAGTTTTTGTCTTCAGCTTATTTGCAGAGCCCCAGATTGCAATTGTGACGCCGGTGTGAGGCGGTTGATGCCTATATCGAACGGAAGCTCGGTCTTCGTTTGCTAGAGAATGGCCTTGCGACCGGAACCACTTGGGAAAGGCACCATGGCCCATTTAGCTCTTGCACTGGACAATGCGCAGCAAATTTCTCCTGCTTCCTATGCCGCGAGACCCGGCGCTGTCCTCATGTCGGAATCCAGTGAAGAGTCGCCTGCAGACCTTCCTCGGACAGCAACCGGCGTATTGTGACGTCGGCGTAACCACTCGATTACGCCTACCACCCCAGCATCATCTCGGGCGCATCCAGTTCCGTCAAATTCATCCCATGGCCTCACCCCAGTGTCGGGGCAAGAATTGCCGAGGTCTGAGCTAAAGTAGGTCAGTCAAAACGGTATCTCCCAGTCTTCTTGCGCAGACAAATCTGTTGCCTCCGAGTCCGCAGTGGCAATGACCTCTGTCTCTTCCAAATTGGCTT
>Ga0307471_100002641_pt1 | contig 10383 bp, 5 predicted proteins | sample atmos_gasesAM3C__2_FD_204566 | JGI IMG/M metagenome (GOLD analysis project Ga0307471, IMG submission 204566) | Hardwood forest soil microbial communities from Morgan-Monroe State Forest, Indiana, United States - atmos_gasesAM3C_515 | ecosystem: Environmental > Terrestrial > Soil > Temperate... | reverse complement strand
GGGGGGCTCTTTCGTCGTCTTGTCCGGCGCCTTCTTCTCCGGCGTCTTCGAAGCCGGCGGCTTGCTGGAGGGAGACTTGGTGATCGGCGCGGACGTGGCCTTGTTCACCTCGTTGAACTTGGAGATCAGGTCCTGGGTGATGTCGATCTGGGTCGCGTTGAAGTCGACGACGGCCTTGTTCAGGATCAGGGAAAAGTGCTTCTCCTTGCCGAACGCGTCCAGCGTGTCGCTCAGCATCTGCTGGAAGCGACCCTGGACCTCGTTCAGCTGCTGCTTCATGTCGTTCGTGGCATCCTCGTTCATGCGGTTGAGCTCGACGCGCTTGTTCTGGATGTCCTTCTGCATCTGCTGGGCCTTGTCGTCGCTCAGCGATGCCTGCTGCTGGCGGAGCTTCTCGACGAGAGCCTCGATCTCCTGCTGCTTCTTGTCGATGCCCGCCTGCAGCCGGTCCCTGGCGTCCGAGAGGTCCTGATTGTATTTCTTCCCGACCTCCGTCGACTTCCAGACCGTCTCCGGGTCGAACACACCGATCCTGAGCGCCGGCTCGCCCTGCGCCAGCGCTTGACCGGCGGCCATCGCCAGAAGGAGCGGCAGGACCGTGTGGATCATACGCTGCATGAGACTCTTCCTCCGAAGCGTCGACGGACGCTGACTATACCATAGAGATTCAGGGGGGGCACGGGGCGCATCCGCCTCAGAAGGTCGTCCCGATGCTGAAGATGAAGTTCGAGCGGTTCTCGCCCGGCTGCGGGTTCTGGATGAAGCCGTAGATCAGACGCAGGGGCGCCTGGAAGACCGGCAGGTAGAAACGCAGCTCGATGCCGTAGTCGACCCTCAGGGCGTCCAGCCGCACCGCCTCGTTGTCGTCGAAGGCGTTGCCGGCGTCGTAGAAGACGGCGAACTCGACGGCGTCGGAGGCCGGGATGCTGTACTCGGCGTTGAAGAGCAGGAACTTGCTCCCGCCGGGGAAGACCGTCCCGAAGGCTCCGTCGCCGTTGGTGTCCTCCCCGGCGTCGAGGCGGCAGTTGGCGTGATGGGTCTCGGTCGTCTGCCGGATCCCGTCCATGTTCGGATCGTCGGCGGGGCAGAAGGGGGTCCAGGTCCCCTGGGTGGTGTCCTCACCCGGATCCAGGATGCCGTTATGGTTCTTGTCCTCCGTGTCGAGGATGCCGTTCCCGTTCAGGTCCTCGCCCGGGTCCAGGATGCCGTTGTGGTTCAGATCCTCCGAGTCGAGGAGCCCGTTGCCGTTGGAGTCCTCGGGCGGGTCGAGACGGCAGTTGCCGGTGTCGTGCTCGTTCGGATCCTGCTTGCCGTTGTGGTTGAGATCCTCGCACGACTCGAAGATGCCGTCGGGATGCGTGTCCTCCGGCCCGTTGATCACGCCGTCGTGATTCAGGTCCTGGTCCCTGCGGACCGGGCTGACCGTCCGGCTCTTGAACACCCTGAGGCTCCTCTCGCCCCCGAGGAAGAAGCGCTCGTAGACCGGCACGACACGCCCGCCGAACGCCGAGACGTATCCGAACGAGGCGTTGAGCCCGATGTAATGCCGGCGCTTGAGGCCGGGGAGGTACAGGGTGGCGTCGAGGCGAGGCTTCCAGAAATAGTTGTCGCCGCCGAGCACCCCCCCCGCATATTCGACGCTCCCCTGCAGCCGGCCCCCGCGCGTGGGCCTGAAGAAGTTGTTCCGCGTGTCGACGGAGTAGATGCTCGTCAGGCTGCTCGTCGTGCTGATGGTGCGGTTGACGGGCAGCCCGATCGTGGTGGTCTTCAAATCGATCGTCTCGAAGCCGTAGGCGACGTCGAACCGGGTGAAGTTCCCGAGTATCCGCCCGAGCACCAGGTTTCCGCCCGTGCCGTCCTGCGTGAAGCCGACAAACGTGGTCTGCCGCTTGAAGAGGGAGAAGCCCAGGGTCCAGGGCTTTCCGAGGAACCAGGGCTCGGTGAAGTTGATGGAATAACGGTTCGCGCGCGCCCCGGTCTGGATGAAGGTGGAGAGGATCTCGCCCTTCCCGAGGAAGTTGCGCGTCGAATACGAAGCCTGAAAGAACCCCCCTTCGAGCCCGGAGACGCCGCCACCGACCTGGATCTCGTTCCTGTTCGACTCCGTCCCCTGGAGCTCCACGTTCACCTTGCCCGTGTCCCCTTCCGGCTTCACGACGGGCTCATCTCCCACCTGGAAGTAGCCGAGCTGCCCGATCTTCCGGATCCCGAGCCTCATGCGCCTCACGTTGAACAGATCCTGTTCGTTGAGCGGCATCTCGCGCCTGAGCACCCTGTCCCGGGTGGTCGTGTTGCCGGTGAACTCGATGTGATCGACGGAGTATTTCTTGTCCTCCGAGATCTGCAGCTTGAGATCCGCGAGGTGCTCGTGCTTGTCGATCTGCGGATCGAGAGAGACGTAGAAGTAGCCCCGCTCCCCGTAGTCATCCTCGATCCTCTTGGCGCCCGCCTTGAGCGCCGAGTCGTTGAACACCATCCCCTTCCTCATCGGCAGGCGCGCCAGGACCTCGCGGTCGCTGAAGACGGTATTCCCCTCCAGGGAGATCGTCCCGACGTGGTATTGCGGCCCTTCTTCGATCGGCACGGTGAGATAGACCCATTTCTTGGAGCGCTTCTCGCTGGCCTTCTTGGCCTTGAGCTCCTCCTTCGCCCGCTTCTTGCGCTCCTGGTGCGCCTTCTCGATCGCTCGCTTCAGGCCGCCCTTGCCGGCGTCGACGCCGTAGGCGGGCTTGATGGCCGTCTCTCCGGCCCCGCTGGAGGGGGACGGTCCGGGTTCCCACTCCTCTTCTTCCTCCTCCGCGGCGACGGCCGCCTCCTCGGGTGGCGGCCCGCCCCTGGCTGCCCTCCGCTCGAGGCGCTCCCGCCGCTTCACGTCCGACTCGAGCTCGACGACCTCGGGCTTGATGGCGACGTCCAGATAGCCGACGCTCTTGTACGCGGTGCGGATGTTCTCGCTGTCCTGGTCGAATTTCGCCGGATGGTAGAGGTCCTTGCTGCTGGCCCACGAGGTCAGCCAGAAGGCCTGCTTGGTCAGCTTGAGCATCTTGCGCAGGCGGCGGTCCTTGAAGACGGTGTTGCCGATGAAATCGATTTTCTTGATCTTCGTCTTGCCGCCCTCGTGAATGTAGAAGGTGAGGTCCCGCTGCCCCCCGCTCACCTGCAGGAGCTTGGCCTTCACGCGCGCCTGCAGGTACCCCTTCTCGGCGAGGAGCTGCTGGATCGTCGCCTCCGCGCGACCGAGGACCGAGTAGTCGACCGGCTGGCCGCGGCGCACCTCGATCTTCGCCTGGTTCAGACGCTCCTGGATGTTGGTCTCGGTGACCGCTTTCTCTCCGACGAAGGAGACGTTGCTGATGAGCGGTCGATCGCGGACGTGGAAGATCAGGTCGTAGACGCCGGGCGACCTCTGGCGCGATTCCACGGTGATGTCGTCGAACAGGTCCATGTCCCACAGCCGCCGGAATTCCTCGCGGATCGTCGACTCGTCGTACGGATCGCCGCTCTTGATCTTGAGGTTGTTGGTGAAGGCGCTGTCGGAAACGCGGATGTTGCCGTCGACGACGATCGATCCGATCACGCGCTTCTCACCGCCTCCCTCCGACTCGAGCGTGAAGGCGGTTCCTGCGCCCCCGCGCCGCGGGGCGCCCTCCTCGGCCGGAGTCGCCGGCGGGCCGGGGGCCGGGGAGGGCGCCGGCTTCGGCGTGGGGGACGGCTCCGGAGGAGGGGACGGCTCCGGAGTGGGGGACGGTTGGGGCGTCGGCGACGGCTGCGCCGCAGCGGGCGGTCCCGGGGCGGGATCCTGCGGCGCGGCGTCCGCCGTGCGATGGGCGCCCAGGGCCAGCATCAAGCCGGCCACGGACGACGCGCGGACAAAAGTTTGCCAGCAGAGGGACACGCGGGCTCCGACCCGGACGCCAGGGTTGTGGAGGGGAGCGCCGTCAGCGCGTGATTTCGATCGGCTCCCGGAACGCCAGCCTTTGCTGATCGCGGTCGACGAAGACCTCGATCTCCCCGTTCCCGGGCAGCTTGCCGAGAATGAGGCTCTCCGACAGGACATCCTCAATGTTCTTCTGGATGGCACGGCGGAGCGGGCGCGCGCCGTAGGAACGATCGCCGCAGGTACGGTCGATCAGCCAGCGGTAGGCCTCGTCGGTCACCATGAGCCGGATCCCCCTCTCGGCCAGGCTGACGTTCAGCTGGCCGATCATGAGACGCGTGATCGCCAGCAGGTCTTCGTCCGACAAGGCATCGAAAACGATGATCTCGTCCACCCGGTTGATGAACTCCGGATTGAGGACGGATTTGAGCTCCTTCAGCACCATGTCACGACGCTGCTTGTAATCGGCCTCCCGATCCTCGGGCGTGCGGAAACCCATCGAGCGTGACTTCTGGATCAGGTGGGATCCGATGTTGGACGTCATGACGATCAGGCCGTTCTTGAAGTCGATGGTGTCGCCGAAGGCGTCCGTGATCTGCCCATCTTCCATGACCTGCAGGAGGATGTTGAGCACGTCCGGATGAGCCTTCTCGATCTCGTCGAGCAGCACCACGCTGTAAGGCTTGCGCTTGACGCGCTCCGTCAGCTGCCCCCCCTCTTCGTAGCCGACGTAGCCCGGAGGCGAGCCGATCATCTTGGCGATCGCGTGCTTCTCCATGTACTCCGACATGTCGAAGCGGATGAGCGCCTTCTCGTCGCCGAAGAGGAACTCGGCGACCCCCTTGGCCACCTCGGTCTTGCCAACGCCCGTCGGTCCCAGAAAGATGAACGATCCAACCGGACGGAGGGGGCTCTTGAGGCCGGCGCGCGAACGGCGGATGGCGCGCGAGAGGGCGCGAACCGCCTCATCCTGCCCGATGATCCGGCGATGCAGCGCCTCCTCCATGTTCAGGAGCCTCTCCGCCTCTTCCTGCTTGACGGAGGCGAGGGGGATGCCGGTCCACTTGGAGATGACCTCCTCGATGTCGTCCAGGCTCACCTCCTGGACCGTCCGGCGCTCCTCCTCCTCGCGCATCTTGTACTCGTCGTACTTCTTGCGCAGCGCGATCTCCTCGTCGTGGTGCCGCACGGCCTTCTCGAAGTCCTTCCGGAAGAGATAGTTCTTCATGCTGCTGACGGCGCGCTCGATCTCGCGCTCCACGTCGCGGATCTCGCGGTAGTTCATCCGGCGGCGGAGCTTCACCCGCGCTCCCGCCTCGTCCAGGACGTCGATCGCCTTGTCCGGCAGGAACCGGTCGGTGATGTAACGGTTGGACATGCGCACGGCGCCGCGCACCGCCGGCTCGGCGAAGCGCACCTGGTGGAATTTCTCGTAGCGCTCCTTGACCCCCAGGAGGATCTCGATGGTCTCCTCCTCGGTCGGCGGGTGCAGGCGGATCGGCTGGAAGCGGCGCACCAGCGCCCGGTCCTTCTCGATGTAGCGGTGGTAGTCCTTCGGGGTCGTCGCCCCGACGCACTGGACCTCGCCGCGCGACAGCGCCGGCTTGATGATGCTGGCGGCGTCGAGCGACCCCTCGGCCGAGCCGGCGCCGATCAAGGAATGGATCTCATCGATGAAGATGATGATGTCATCGTTCCCGACGATCTCCGAGATGATTCCCTTGAGGCGCTCCTCGAACTGGCCCCGGTATTTCGTCCCCGCCACGATGAGGCAGAGATCGAGCGCCAGGATCCGCTTGCGGGAGAGTGACACCGGGACGTTCCCCTCGGCGATCCGCTGCGCCAGCCCCTCCACCAGGGCGGTCTTGCCCACGCCCGGCTCGCCAAGGAGCACGATGTTGTTCTTCCTGCGGCGCGACAGGACCTGGATCATCCGCTGCAGCTCGTTCTCGCGCCCGATGAGCGGGTCGAAGACCTGGCGCCCCGCCATGTCGGAGAGATCGCGCGAGAACTCGTTCAGGAACGGGGTCTCCTTCACCTTCTTCGGCAGAGCCCGTTGCTTCCAGACGGCGACGGTGTCCTCGCGCAGGGCGTAGAGCCTCATCCCTTTCTCGGACAGGACCCGGCCGGCGGCCGAGTCCTCGACGCGCAGGAGACCGAGCAGCAGATGCTCGTCGCTCACGTACGGGTGGAGCAGGCGCTCCGCCTCCTCCTCCGCGCAGGAAAGGATCTTCTTCGTCTCTTCGCTGAACGGGATCTCGATCGGGGCGGCCTGCTTCTCGCCGCTGGGGCCGCGCGCCTCGAGCTCCGCGCGCAGGAGCTCGAGGTTGACGTTCGACCTCTGGAAGAGGTCGCGGACGAGCTCGTCCCCTTCCTTGATCAGACCGAGCAGCAGGTGCTCGGAGCCGATCACCTTGCTCCCCATCTGGCTGGCCTCGTAGCGAGCGAGGAAGAGCACCTTCTTTGCCTTCTCGGTGTACTTCTCGAACATGTGCGCCCGCGCGTCCTGCCCGTCTTCCCTGTCGTGGCCTGTTGTGGTCTGTCGCTGTGTGTGTCCGCGTCAGCGGGGAACCTGCGTGGTTCCAGCCTCAGTATTGTAACGGCTGCCGGATGAGGGCGTCAAGGAACCATGCTCGATCCTGAGGACGCGACTGCACGACTCCGCCAGGCGGGCGCTGTGCGTGACCAGGACGGTCGTCATGCCGCGCCTGCGGTGCAGGTCCAGCAGCAAGCCGAACACCGCCTCGGCGTTCCTCTCGTCGAGGTTTCCTGTCGGCTCGTCCGCGAGAAGCAGGGAGGGCGCGCCCACCAGCGCCCGGGCGATCGCCACGCGCTGCTGCTCCCCGCCCGACAGCTCCGTCGGCCGGCGCTCCAGGCAGGCGGCCAGGCCCAGCTCGTCCAGGATGGCCGCGGCGCGCTCCCGGCTGCGCCGCCGCTCCTCGCCGCGTATCAGGAGCGGCATCAAGGCGTTCTCCAGGGCCGTGAACTCCGGCAGCAGATGATGGAACTGAAACACGAAACCCAGATCCCGGTTGCGGTAGGAGGCCCGCTCGGCCGGTCCGGCTGCCGTCACGTCGCGACCGCGGAAGACGATCGTGCCCGAATCCGGCCGGTCGATGCCTCCGATCAGGTGCAAAAGGGTGGTCTTCCCGGCCCCGGACTCTCCCAGGATCGCCACCATCTCGCCCCGCGCCACCGACAGCTGGAGGCCCCTGAGCACCTCCACCCGCCGTCCGGGCGGCCCGAAGGCCTTCCGCACCGACACGCAGCTCAGGATGGGCTCCGCCGCCGGCCTACTCATAGCGCAGCGCCTCCGACGGGTCCAGCTGGGACGCCCGCCAGGAGGGGTAGAGGGTCGCGAGGAGCGAGACGGCCACCGACAGGAGGGCCACGGTGAGGACGTCCACGGGGCGGACGTGGAAGGGGACGTAGGGAATGAAGTAGACGTCGACCGGCAGGGAGACCAGCCGGTAGCGGTCGAGCATCCGCGCCAGGGTGACCCCCAGGAGGGCTCCGGCCGCTGTTCCGGCGACGCCGATGATGATCCCCTGGAGCAGGAAGATCCTCCGGATCCCCGCGGCGGTCGCGCCCATGGCGGCGAGGACGCCGATGTCACGGACCTTCTCCATCACCATCAGGACGAGCGTCGAGACGATATTGAGGGCGGCCACGACGACGATGAGGCCGATGGCGATGAACATGCCGAGCTTCTCCAGGCGGAGAGCGGAGAAGAAGGTCCGGTTCATCTGGATCAAGTTGTTCACGTAGTAGTGATCACCCAGAGCGGCCTGCACCTGGGCGGCCGCCTGCGGGATGCGCGCCGGGTCCTTGACGCGCGCCTCGATGGCGCTGGCCTGCCGCTCATCGAGGCCCACGAACCGCCGCGCCGCGGAAAGCGAGATGTAGACGCGGCTGCTGTCGTAATCGTAGAAGCCCGCGTCGGCCGTCCCCGCCACCTCGAACTCGCGGCTGCGGGGCACCGTCAGGAAGGGGGAAACGTTGGCCCGCGCGATGATCAGGCGGATGACGTCTCCCGGCCCGACCCCGAGGTTCAGCGCCAGGTCCTTCCCGAGGATGGCCCGGTCCCGCCCGCCCGAGCCGGGGACGGAGAGCGCGCTCAGGTCCCCGCGCACCTGCGAGGCGATCTCGGTCACCGCCCGCTCCGCCGAGGGATCGATTCCCTTGATGAGGACGGCGGCCCCCGCCGGGTTGAGCTGGCTGGTGGCCATCCCCTTCTCGTAGACCACCGGCGCCGCGGCGAACGCGGGAGGGAGCCGGAGCACCCTGCCCATCACCGCTTCGCAGTCGTCCACCGGCCGGCCCGACAGCCCCGAGAAGATCGTGAGGTGGGCGTTGGCCCCGAGGATCTTCCCCTGGATCTGCTCCTGGAACCCCGTCATCATCGCGAGGACCACGACCAGAGCCGCGACACCCACGATGATCCCGAGGACCGAGATGAGGGAGATGACGTAGATGATCGCCTGCTTGCGGCGGGCGAGGAGGTAGCGCCCTGCGATGAAAAGAGGATAGCCCATGGGAGCCCGGCCGGCGCGCCGCGTGCCGCCGGCGCCCGGCGCTTGGAGGCCGCCCATGCTACCGCGCGCCGGGATCCAGGTCAAGAATCGCCGGAAGGAACTACTGACTGTCGGTGTCCTGCTTCTCCTGACGCTTGTGGGCGATCCAGGAGCCGGTGACCGGCTCGCCCCCCGAGAGGACGAAGTTCTGCCAGGTCCCGCGGATCGTCCGGCCGTCCGGGGCCACGGAGCCCTGCAGGTCGGAGGAGCGCCCGAGCTTCGCGTCGATCCGGGAGAGATGAACCTTCCCGTCTACAATCGTCCCCTGGAGGCTCCCCTTCCAGCCTCCCTCGAGGGAGTACTCCCCCGCCAGGAGCGTTCCCGACTGGCGCAGCATGAAGACCCCCTGATCGCCGCTCGGCTGGTAGGTTACCTCCCAGGTTCCGGTGAGGGCTTCCGTGTCGGACGGCAGGGTCTTGCGCAGGCGCGCGATCCTGTCCTGCAGCAGGTCGATCCGGTCGCGTGTGTCTCTGATCTCGAACCGGACCTGGCGCGCTTCGCGCGAGAGCCCCTCCAGCTCGGCCTCGGCCTTGGACACGTCCTGCTCGCGCGTCTGGATCGCCTCCGGCGTGGCCGCGATCCGGCCCGAGACCATGCCGTCGAGCTCGCCATAGAGGCGGGCGACGCGGTCGCGCGCCTCCTCCCTGGCCCGGGTGTTGTCGGAATGACGCTGCAGAGCGGTGTCGAGACGGCGCTGCTCGATGTCGAGTTGCGTCTTCAGGGCGAAGATCGCCGCCAGCTGCTCCTCGGGACGCTTCAGGTCCTGGCAGAACACCGGCAAGCAGTTCGCGGCGAGGCCGGCAGCGAGAGTCGGGGCGAGAATCGCCATCCGGAAGCCCGGTCCGCGCGGCCTCTCCCGACCTCCCGCCAGGCTCCTGGCGTGCCTCACTGATCCACCCTCCCGAGTCCCTTTGCGAGGAGCGACTCGGCGATCCGCACCGCGTTCTGCGCCGACCCGCTCTGAAGATTGTCGTTCACCGCCCAGAGCCAGAACGAGGACGGGTCGGAGGTCTCGCGGATCCCCGCCACCAGCGTCCCCGGCTTCCCGGCCCGGTCGATCGGCGTCGCCGCCTCCCCGCCCGAGGCGACGCGGATCTCCTCGACCGATCGGAACGACGCCAGAATGTCCTCGCGAGTCTTCCCCGCCGGCAGGCGGAGGGAGGCAAGCACGGCGTGACAATGGAAAACCGGCACGAGCACCACATCCACCGAAAGACCGTACCGGCCGCCGGTGATCTTGAGCACCTCCCGCTCGAGCGCGGCCGGCCACGCGCCGCCGGGGACCTTCTCCGCTTCGTAGAGGAAGGTGGGCACCAGGTTGAAGGCGATCTGCCGCCCGAACACGTCGCGCGGCATATCCTGGAAGTTCATCAGGCTCACCGCCTGCCTGTAGAGCTCGTCGATGCCTTCCTCTCCCGCCTCGGAGGCGGGCTGGAAGACGACGGCAGCCGCCTCCCGCAGGCCGCACTTCCTGACGATCGGCGCCAGGAGGGTGCTCAGCAGCTGGGAGATCGGATGCGGCGTCGCGATCACGCCGGGCAGCGGGGCGATCGCCTCGGGATTGACTCCCGCGTTCACGAGAGGCACGTCCTCGCGCGCGTTCGAGCGTGTCGTCAGGTCGATGGCGATGAAACCCTTCCGGACCGGCCACTCGAGATAGCGCGCCCCATCCTCCCGGCTGCCGCAGAGGAAGGCGATATCGAGGCTCCCGAGCGCGTCGGGGTCGGGCTGGGTCAGAAACATCGCCTCGCCGTCGAACTCGGTCAGGTTGCTGTCGGGATCCTCTTTCGACGTGAACAGGCGGACCGAGGCCAGGGGGAACGATCGCGACACGAGCTGCTCCTTGATCCCCTTGGCGATCAGGGTGTTGGCGTCGAAGACCGCTACGTGCGCCCGCCGGCTCGCCGTCGCCTCACGCGTGGCCATGGGGTC
>Ga0307471_100002640_pt1 | contig 10384 bp, 9 predicted proteins | sample atmos_gasesAM3C__2_FD_204566 | JGI IMG/M metagenome (GOLD analysis project Ga0307471, IMG submission 204566) | Hardwood forest soil microbial communities from Morgan-Monroe State Forest, Indiana, United States - atmos_gasesAM3C_515 | ecosystem: Environmental > Terrestrial > Soil > Temperate... | reverse complement strand
GATCAACGACGATGGCTCGGTGCAGAGCAAGGCCGACTTTTTAGGCAGCATTAAGACCACTGCTAACAATTCTCAGGAACAACAGGTCTCGCCCGAATCGATGAGCGTGCATGTGTTTGGCAATACTGCGATCTCAACTGGAGTATTTCGAGCCAAGGGTGTCGAGGGCGGTAAGAGTTACGTGCGGCGTGAGCGCTTCGTTGATACCTGGCTTTACAAGAACGGCAAATGGGTGTGCGTCGCCAGCAACGCAACGCCGGTCCTGCACTAACCATGTAGGCGCGAGCGCCCTCGCTCGTCCGGTCGAGCGAAGCTCGACAATGATTTGCCCGGAGAGGGGATCAATTGCAACTGGATCTGATCCAAATTCCGCCAGTATTCCGTGAGATTTACACGCGGGCGAGGCGCCCGCGCCACATAAAATCCCTACTCCGAATCGCGGTTCGCAATCGCTACTCGGAACAGGGGCTTGGCCTTCTCTGACGGCTCTATCTCGTATGTCTGTTCGGTTTTGGAAGGGTCGTAGTCTCGCCAGAGCCAGATCATCTCCTCGGGAAATTCGGCGGCGCCCTGGCCGGAATTATGTGTACCTTTGCCGAAGCTGAAATGAAAGTCGTAGTCCTTGAGCTTGAGCGCATTGGCCATGCGAATATTGGCTAACGGCCAGCTTCCATAACGCTCATTCTCCACGTCCTCGGAGCCGTCCTGCAGCCACACTCGAAGATTGCGCTTGGACTCGCGCAAAACTTTCTCGGGATAGTCCTGGCCTCCGTCCGGAATGCTGGGGCCTTCCTTCCACTGAATGCTGGCGTAGCTGCCAATCCATGAAATCACGCGGCTGAAACGATCAGGCATCTGCCACGCGGCATTGAAAGAACAGATGCCGCCCGACGATAGCCCGGTGATCGCCCAACTGTAGGCATCCTTGCGAATGTTGTATCGGGCCTGGACATCCGCCAGAACTTCATCCCGCAGAAAACGCACGTAGCGGTCGCTCACGGTGTCATATAGTGTGCTGCGCATCGAATCTTTGAGGGTGCGGTGCCACTTGTCCGAATACGCCTTTACGAAGTTGTAAGTCGGGGTGCCCGGAGAATCTGTGATGTCCCCCGGATTGATGAACACCGCGATGATTGCGGGAATCTTTTTCTGCGCCATCAGGTTGTCGAGGACATTGAGCGTGGGATTGTTTCCATCACGGGCGGTGTAGCCACCGCCGTCCTGAAAGACCATAAGCGCTGCGGGGGTTTTCGGATCATATTGCGCCGGCACGTAAATCCAATATTCACTTTTCATGCCGTCGTAAATCTTGCTGGTATGGACGATCTTGTCCGATAGCGTGCCGGATGGAACACCGGATTGCAGATAGGAAAGAGGACCGAATGCCGGCAGATCCAGTTTGCCGCCGAACTTCACGCCGTTGACCAAATAGTGGAACGAGTGCAACCGGCCCACGGGCTCGATATGTGCCGCCACGTACCAAAGATCGGAGCCGGCGAGATGCTGCGCTTGCGGCCCGGGAGCCTGGTCAATGACAAGGGATGGCTGCGAGTTCGCCTGCGTGGCGAAAAAGAAGTCTGGGCCGCGACCGGCCCAGGCTGTCCCTTCCTTCAGATCCTTAGCCTCGAAGCTGGCAACAATCGCGTCTTGCAGACCTGCACTGTTGGACTTGGCAAGATCGATCAACTGCGGCGCAGATAATTTCTCTGCCGCAAATGCAGGAATGGCGAGGCAAAGTAATAGAAGAGTAAAGTTCCACATGGCGCAAATACTATACCGTGTCGGATAATTCGGCGGGTTAGGGCAGCCAGGATCTAAACCGGTTCGGACCCGCACGAGTCGACGCCCAGCTCCCCCTGGTCCTTTCCGACAATTGAAGAGTTGAGCGCGAAGCACCCTTGCTGCTTTCTAGGGCCCGTCTTCAGACTTCCGCACCAGCAGATGCGCACACAGAATGCTATCCTAACTGTACTTAACAGCGCGACCAGTTTGTGACCTCTCATGTCGAACCCAATCGCCCCAGAACCGCATCCAGTCACCGAATCCAACGAGTCATTCGAAAACATTCTTTCCCAGTACGAGAAGACCCATTCCCGCAAGAAGGAAGACGGGGGAAACCAGCTCGAAGGAACGGTGATCGCCGTTTCCGCTGAGTCCGTCTTCTTTGATATTGGTTTCAAGACCGAAGGCATCATTCCGCTGGCTGCGTTTCAAGGCGAAGTTGTGAAGCCCGGCGACAAGATGCCGGTGTCGGTCAAGGGCCGCGATCTGGAGGGCTACTACGAGCTCTCCCGCCAGAAGATCGCGCAGCCGCGAGACTGGTCGTCGTTGGAGCGGGCCTTCGTCGAGAAGGCGACGATAGTGGGGACGGTCACGGGCGTGATCAAGGGTGGTTTTAGCGTGGATGTTGGAGTGCGCGCGTTCATGCCCGCCTCGCGCAGCGGAGTGCGCGATGCGGCCGAGATGGAGAAACTGGTAGGGCAGGAAATCCGCTGCCGCATTATCAAACTCGATGCGACCGAGGAAGACGTAGTGGTCGATCGGCGGGCCCTCGCCGAAGAAGAAGAACGGGGCGTGAAGGAGCGTCGATACTCGGAGATCCGCGAAGGCGAAATCGTGCGCGGTACGGTCCGCAGCCTCACGGACTATGGCGCTTTCGTTGACCTGGGCGGCGTGGACGGACTGCTGCACGTGGGCGAGATCGCCTGGAATCGCGTCAACAAACCCGCAGACGTACTCTCGGTAGGCCAGCAGATCGAAGCTCGAGTGCTCAAGGTCGACGCCGAGAAGCGGCGCATTTCGCTGGGCATGAAGCAACTGCAGAAGGACCCGTGGGATTCAGCGGTAGAAAAATACAAACTGGGTGAGCGGGCGCGCGGAACCGTCACGCGCGTCCTCGAGTTCGGGGCCTTTGTAGAACTGGAGCCCGGGATCGAAGGATTGATCCACGTTTCGGAGATGTCATGGGCCAAGAAAGTCAGAATCGCCAGCGACGTGGTGAAGCCCTGCGAAACTGTGGAAGTGGTGGTTCTCGGCGTGAACCCAGCGGAACGCCGCATCGCTCTCGGACTCAAGCAGGCTCTGGGAGATCCGTGGGACAACGTTGCTCAGAGCTTCCCCGCGGGCTCCGTGATTGAAGGTCCGGTCACGAGTCTTACCAAGTTCGGCGCGTTCGTGCAGCTTGCGGAAGGCGTCGAGGGAATGATTCACGTCAGCGATATCAGCGCTGAGAAACGCATCGAGTATCCGCAAGACGTGTTAAAGGTTGGACAACTGGTGAAAGCGCAAGTGCTCGCCGTGGACACGGCAAAGCGGCTGCTGCGGCTGGGGATGAAGCAACTTGTCCCCACCAGCCTGGATGAATACATCGCCGAGCATAAGGAAGGCGATGTGGTTACGGGACGCATGGGCGAGGTTTCGGGAGGAAACGCCCGTGTGGAACTGGGCGACGGCATCAACGCGACCTGCCGCATTGCGGAGGCCGATCCGGACACAAAATTGGCTGAAGAAGTGGCGCAATCCGCATCGAAACCCGATTTGTCATCGCTGAGTTCGAAGCTCAAGGCACACTGGAAGGGCGGAGCTGCCGCAGCCAGGTCCAAACCCGAAGCTGTGCGCATCGGGCAGATTCGCAAATTTCGGATCATCAAGCTGGATCCGGCAGTGAAGAGAATCGACCTGGAGCTAGCCTAACCAGTGAAGAGCATCGGACTACTAGCCGCTGTAGTGGTTCTCCTGCACGCTCTTCTCAGCGCACAGCTGGCCCAACCCGACAAACCCGAGTGGTGCCGCGCGCTCCCGCGTCCCGAATATAGAACTCTCGAACGTGTACCGGTCACTGATCCCTGGTTCGAGGTCTACCAGGTTGTTCCGCAGGTCTTCGCCATTTACGAACCGCATCAGGCGGAAGAAACCATTTCCTATCTCATTTTGGGCGAAAAACAGGCGCTTCTTTTCGATACCGGCATGGGCATCAGCGACATTCGCAAAGTCACCGCGGAACTTACCCATCTGCCCATCATTGTGCTCAACTCCCATACCCACAACGACCATGTGGGTGGCAATTGGCAGTTCGAAACCGTTTATGGAATGGACACCGATTTCACTCGCGCCAACGCGAAGGGTTCACGCCAGGATGCGCAGGATGAGCTGGGCCCAGGAATGATTTGCGGTGACCTGCCGATGGGCTTCGACTCCAAATCGTACGCGACCCGACCCTGGAAGATTTCTCGCTTTCTTCACGATCACGACAAGATCGATCTTGGCGGCCGGACGCTGGAGATTCTTTCCACGCCCGGCCACACTCCGGACGCTATCTCTCTGCTCGATCGCGCCCGCGGCCTGCTATTTAGCGGCGACACATATTATCCCGCGCCTATCTGGCTGTTTCGTCCGGAAACCAACCTCGACGACTATGTCGCTTCCGTGAAGCACCTGGCCGCTCTGGCTCCGCAACTCGAGCTCGTCCTCGGCGAACACAACGTGCCCTTCGCGCAGCCTGAGGTACTCACCAACCTGGTGACCGCGATTGAAACCGTTCGTGCAGGAAAGGTGCAGGGAGAACCGCGGGATGACGGCAAGGCCCTCTACCGTTCCAACGGAATTTCTTTCCTGATGCTGGCGCATTCCCAAGAAAAGTAATCGTTGCGGCCGGTCATTCACGCGGGTAGTCATCTGCTCTTGCGGGCGGAGATGTCCCCAACCCGGGCGTGCTGAAATATTGCGGACGAGCTTTTTCCCACTCGACCATGCTCAGACCGGAAGGATCGTAGAGAATGCGTCCTGCCCGCACCGTCATGCGAGCGATTAATTTGCCTGTCCCATCCATACGAGCGAAGCCACAATCGACGTAGCTGAATTTTCCGCTGAGCTGCTCCAGCACCGCGATGTCAGCTTCTTTGCCGACGGACAACGTTCCCAACTCAGGCCGGCGAATCTCACGTGCTGGATTCACCGTGGAGCGGCGGATGATCTCGTCCACAGGCACCCCCATCGCCAGGAATTTGGACATCACCTGCGTCATGCTGAGGACGGTGTAATTAAGCGTGTGCAAATCCGTGGATATGGAGTCGGGAAGGAAGCCTTGCCGGACTGCGGGGACTGCATTGCGGAACCAGAAGCTGCCCGCCCCGTGACCGACATCGAAAATCACTCCGCGAGCCCGCGCCTCCGCCATGATCGGATTGATTTTGCCGCCCGGAAGGATAATAGGAAATTGCTGCGCGAAAACATGAGTGTGGATATCCCCCGGTCGCATTTTCTTGAGGATCAGTTCGGCGTACGTTCTTTCCGGACGGGGCCAGAAATCGAACATGACAGGTAACCCCACCATCTGCGCACATTCCTCGGCTCGATCAACGGCCGCCCACGGTGGATGCGCCGCGTCCCAGGGATCGTCCGTCCAGTAGTGCGCAGTCTTCACTCCGACAATGACGTCCGCATATTTGCGGATGGTCTCCGCACAGCGTTTCACGTCCATCTGGTCCACGGTTTGCTCGAGACCACCGTTCATGCCATTGCCCACGATGTTCAAAAATGCAAGCACGCGAACTTTTGCCTTATCGATGACCTCCTCTTTCTCTTGGAGAAACGTTTCGGCGCCCGCGCTGCCCGCATCCACCATGGTCGTGACTCCGGATTGCAGCGCGATATCGGCTGGAATGCCTAAGGGCTCGATGTGGGCGCGAGCGTCGGGGGCGAACCAATTGAGCGGCGCTCCTCCATGCCCGATGTGCGCGTGAATATCCACGAGGCCCGGCGTGACGTAGAGGCCCGAAACATCCACCACCTTCCCGGCCTGAGAGGCGAGAATATCTTTTTCGACCGCGGCAATTTTTCCGGCCGAGACGGCGACATCGAAGCTTCCATCCACTTGATTGGCGGGATCGATCACGTGTCCGCCCTTCAATAGCAGGTCATAGCGGGGCGTTTGTGCATTGGCGTGAGGCGCGAGGAGAGTCATGACAAGTATGAATATCACTCCGATACATTTCTGGATCGCTTTCGGCATAGTCAGGTTAAGCATCTGTCAAACCTTCGTGTTCGCCGGGCTTCCAGCTCACACGGAATGTTCGCGAAGGATCCGAACCAGCTGATCGGCGACAATCTTGTCTTCACCGGGTTGCAACATAAATGAATTCATGGAGAGACCCGGTTTTTCTTCCCCTACCCCGATCACAATCGTGGGGCTGGATTCTCTCAAACGTTGTGCGGCTTGCGTCGGAGTCAAAGAGATTTTCGCCGCGTCCCAGGTAATCTGCATATGGGGGACGTGATTCGCGATGTCGGGAACGAAAAATACCGTATTGACGCCTGGTACCCGCACGATCTGCCGGGAAATCGAGTCCAGCCGTCCTTGCCACTCTTTTGCCAGAGCATCATGGTCTTCGTTGAGATAGAGTTCCAACGCTTTCACCATCCCAATAATTTCTTCCTTACCGACTTTCGAACTCCGGCCCAAAGTATCCTCGTGGGGACTGTTGTTCAACAAGGCGTAGGCGACCAGATCTTTGCGCCCGAGGAGCAATCCGGCGCACTGTGGTCCACGCATAGCTTTGCCTCCACTGAAGGTCACAAGGTCATAACCCATATTGGCGTAATCCCAGAGATGGGAGACCGGGGGCGTGTCGGCTGCCGCGTCGTTCATACACGGAAGTTTGTATTCTTTCGCCAGCTTTGCCCACTCATCCACTTTTATCTGACCGGCGGCGTTGGCGAAGTTGGTGAAGTGCATCATGGCAGTGCGCGGGCCAATCGCCCGGCGCAATTGGTCGCGCGTCTCAATCTCGATCAGTTTTACGCCGGTGGTCCGCAGCTGGTGATCGAACGGGTTGCGATGGGATTTCTGGATGATGACTTCCGACTTCAGTCCAGTGAGGTCCGGCAACTGCTTGATGAACGTTTCGTTGTCGCCGGTAAGGATTCCGGCCAGTCCGGATTGAATCGCGGCCGCCGCCCCAGACGTCACCAGCGCGGTGTACCCGTCAGGCAATTTAAGCATTTCGGCGATTCGCTTTCCCGCCGCCACTTCCAGCTCAGGCATGCTGACAAAGTGGCGCCCGGCCTGGGCCATCACAGCTTCCAGCTCCGGGCGCAGGATGGAGCCGCCGAGCATGGTCATCGTCCCTTCACAGTTGATGACTGTGGGGACTCCCAACTCTTCGTAGGGATTGCCCGATTGGCCGAAGCCGCTCACTTTCGCGCTCGCCTTCGCCGCAAATAGCTTTTTCGTCGTCATCATCGAACCGGCAATCATGCCTAGTGTCCCGAGAAAGCTGCGGCGATTCCATGCCATTCCTAATCGCATGATCTGATCTCCTTTGTGCTCCTGCCGCAAGTCTACTTTCGAGCCTGGCGAACGATAGCAGCGATGCAGTTAATCTCCAGCATGGAGTTACCCGGAAGCGCGGCGACGGCTACCGTGGTACGCGCGGGTCCGCCGTTGGGAAAGTAGGTCTTGAATATCTTGTTCATGGGCTCGTAGTAATCGATGCTCGCGAGATACACGGTGAGCTGTAAAACACTGTCCATGGTCCCGCCGCCGGTTTCGACCAGTTCTTTCACGTTCTCCATCACTTTTGTGGTGTGGCTGTCGATGTCATCTTTGCCCACGGGTCCGTTCGAATTGGCGCCTTGTCCCGCAATGTAAAGCAGGCCGTTGTAAGTGATCAACGCGGTGATCATCTGCGTCCCGTCGGCCGGCTTGCCATCCCTGCCTAGTTTGCGCACGCCACCATCCCCGCTCTTGGCATCGGCCCTTGGGGCCATCAATGTACCCGCGCCCACGGCAGACATTACGGCGGCGAGCGAGGTCATCAGCTTTCTACGATTGAAGAATGTCGCGCTCATGATGAATCTCCCTGGATCCCATATGGGCATCCATATTGCCTAACTGAATCGATTTAATTGAACCGCGCATTATCCAACGAAAACCGTGCGAACGCAATCCTTTGTGACAAATCACAAGCGGCCGAACCGTTTGACTGCTTCCTGAATGGATTTGTACTTCTCGATGATGGAGTACATGGAGTGTTCCTTGAAATCCATTTCCTGGGCAAGAGCCAGCACTTCGCCTGCTTTGGCCCGCGGTACGATGACGACACCGTCGCCGTCGGCGGCGACAATATCACCCGGTCGCACCTCCACGCCGTCACAAGAAACTGGAATATTGGACCCGGCAAAACGGTAGTGGCCGACCGAGGTCGAGGGAACAATGCCGGTGGCATAGACTGGGAAACCAATCTTGCGCAATTGTCCAACGTCGCGCACGCCCCCATCGATGATCGCGCCGGCGAACCCGCGGGCTGACATGGTTGTGCCCATCAAGCCACCCATTCCAGCAATGTCAGCTCCATCTTCGACCACCATCACCCACACGGAACTCTGGGCTCCCTGGTCGATGGCCGCCAGCATGCCGCTCAGGGCGCCGGGATCCTTATTACCTTCGTCCTTGCTCAACTTCACCGTGAGCGCAAAGCCTGCGAATTTGATCGGGAAAATGGGTTGCATCTTATGCGACAAGTACATCTTCCGTCCGGTGAGTTGTTCCAGTGCATCGGACACCGAAGCCACCTCAACGTGGCGATAACTGTCCAGAAGCGCCTCGCTCTCGTTCAGCTGGGAAGGGGTCGACGATTGCGCCAGAAGGTTCGAGCTTAGCTGCCAGACCGCGCACATGAACAGAATTCCCGCAATCACAAATGAACTCTTCCGCGAGAGGCTCAGATATCGCAATTTGTTCATCTCCTCCTCCAGGTTGTATATATGAACGCGGACTCTAGCACTCTTGTCGAGTGAATGTGAAGAGAGAATTCCTGTACTGCCACAAACTTAAGGAGCTGACACGAAATGAATACGGAAAAGTTTAAAGGGTCACCGGCACAAATCGTTCTTACGCTTGCTGTCCTTGTTCTGTTTGTCCAGGGCGGAACGCCGACGGGCTTCGCCCAGGAGCGCCGGGTGGTGAAGCTCCCAGGGACGGCCAATCTTCCCTTCAGCGACGGCGTGATCGCCGGTGACACGCTTTACGTTGCCGGACAGGAAGGCATCGATGTTAACGGCAAACTTGTGCCAGGTGGAATCGGCGCGGAAAGTAAGGCGGCACTCGCCCGCATCGAAGACATTGTTCGAGCCGCCGGATTCGACCTGAAAGATATTGTTTCCGTGACTGTGTACCTGGCTGACATTCATGACTTCCCTGAAATGAACGTGGCTTACAAGGCCGTCATGCCGGATCCCAAGCCGGCTCGCGCAACGGTACAGGTGGCGGCACTGGTGAACAACGCGCGGGTTGAGATATCCGCGATCGCAGTGAAGCGCAAATAACCGGATACCCGAGACAAGAGCGCGCGCTGCCGGCGAAGGGATTGTTTGTTCTATACATCGTCGCGCGTCGAAGCGACGGCGGCGTGTTCGAGTTTCGCAGTCCGTTGCTCGACACCACTGGTTGCTGTGGCCATTCGTCGAAAGAGCAGCATCGCAGCGAATCCTCCTGCGAGTTGGGCCGCCATGAACGGCAGGACATCCAGCGGCCGAATCCCCGCAAACGTATCACTGGCAGAACGGGCTAGCGTGACCGCCGGGTTTGCGAAGGAAGTCGATGCCGTGAACCAGTAGGCAGCGGTGATGTAGGCTCCAATCGCATAAGCGGTGGCTTCAGGCCGGAAGCGTGAACAACCCCAGATCACAAACAGCAACCCGAAGGTGGCGACGGCTTCGCTCCACAGCTGGGCGGCGCCGTGCCTGACATGGGTTGAGGCGAAGAAGAGCGGCATTCCGAACATCAGGTGCGCCGTCGCAACTCCCGCGAAGGCTCCTGCGAACTGGGCCGCCAGATAGGCTGGCACCTCACGCCACGGAAAATTGCCTGCCCATGCCATCGCCAATGTAACTACGGGATTGAAGTGCGCGCCCGATATCGCCGCCAGCGTCAGGATCAGGGCAGTGAGCATGGCACCCGTCGCCAGCGTATTCGCCAGCAATGCGATGGCAGCGTTTCCCCCGGCCAGCCGCTCTCCCATAATCCCGGACCCAACGACCGCCGCCAGCAGAAAAGTGCTCCCTAGAAACTCCGCCAGCGAGCGGGTCCGCAGATCGAAGTTCATTGCCGGCCAATCTTGTCGACTTCGCGCTTGAGCGCAAGCCGGTCTAGGCTGGCAAGTGGCAGGGACAGGAACAAGCTGATGCGCCGATCAAGAATAAAGAAAGCGTCGCGGAAGGCCCGCTCGATTTGCTCTGCAGTGCCGCTAACCACCGCAGGATCGGGAACGCCCCAGTGGGCGGTCATCGGCTGACCTGGCCAGATCGGGCACACTTCTTTGGCGGCGCTGTCACAGACCGTAAAGACGAAATGAAGCTCCGGAGCTCCCGCCCGGGAGAATTCATC
>Ga0307471_100002638_pt1 | contig 10386 bp, 12 predicted proteins | sample atmos_gasesAM3C__2_FD_204566 | JGI IMG/M metagenome (GOLD analysis project Ga0307471, IMG submission 204566) | Hardwood forest soil microbial communities from Morgan-Monroe State Forest, Indiana, United States - atmos_gasesAM3C_515 | ecosystem: Environmental > Terrestrial > Soil > Temperate... | reverse complement strand
GTCCCGCTCGCGCAGGGGTAGTCCCATTCAGCTAGGATTCTGTAGACTCTTTCTAAACCAGCTCAACAGTTTCAGGGTCGGATTCGCTCCTGCACGAGCGGGGCGATCGCGCCTACATTTTTCCTTTCTTCAGCCTGATCACTACCAGCCAGATTGCCAGTCCAACCGCCACCGCCGTCAGCACCCAAGGCCAATGCTCCCGAAAGACGCTTCCGAAGATGCGTACGAATTGGGGGCCGAATATCAGGGTGAGAATGGACAACACCAGGAAGCGCACGAAGCGGCCGGCAAAAATGGCCAGCAGGAAGTGAGTGAACCTCATCTCCGAGACCGCCGCCGCCAGAGCGAACAGCTTGAACGGAGTGGGCGGGGGCAGCATCGCGGGAAACATCAGGCTCCAGAAGGGATGCTTCTCGAAAGCCTGGTGAAACTTGTCAAAGCGCTTGGGCGAGATGCGCTTCCGCAGCAGTTCTTCGCCACCCAGATATCCGATGCCGTAAATCACGATGCTGCCCAGCGCTGATCCGGCGGAAGCCATCAACACGTACAGCAGAAACCGAGAGCGGTTCTGATACACGTAGGTAGCGACAATCGGATCCATGGGCAACCCGAGGGCCGCGCCGTCGAGGGCGGCGATCACAAAAACGCCCCAGGCGCCCAGCGGCTTCAGCAGCGCCCAGAGAAACGCGGTGTAGCGCAGGAATATGTGCCTGATTGTGTTCAAGGCGTAAGCCTAGCAGTGTACGCGAACCGGCCTTTAGTGTGGTGCGGGCACTCATGTCCGCCGCACACATGCTTTACGCCTTGGGGAAATTCGGATCGGCCTTTACTTCGTTAGTCTGTTTGGTATGGCGTTCGCTGTGCCCGGCGACAAACAGCACCCACTCATAGCCATCGAGCTTCTTTCCCATCGGACTATCGATGGCGTGATCGCGCAGGTCATCGTGCGTCTTCAGGAAGACTTCGGTCTGGGCACGAGCGTCGGTGAAATGCTTGAGCGAGGCCTGGGGCGAGCCGAAGCGGTTGGTGGGCTTGAGCGGCTCCGGTGCCTGGGCCTTGCGGCTGCGATCTGGAACTTTCGTGACTACCATGTCGTCAATGGCTTTCACATCGTCGCCGGCGGGGCGTGCCGGGGCCTTCATCACCTGGCTGGTCACCATGCCCATCAAGTAATCCTCGGCGGCCGCGATGTGCTCGACCACTTCGGCGATCGACCACCGATCGGGCGCGGGCTTGAAGTTCCATTGCGCCTCGGAAAGACCTGCGGTTGCATCCAACACCGCCTGCCTGGTGCTCTCCAGGTATTGCAGGGCACGGTCGCGGTCGGCTGCGGTCAGGGTTTGGGAGAAGGCTGAGATTCCGGCGCATAGCAGAACGATTGCAATGGTCAGGATTCGCTTCATGAGTTTCTTATCCTCCGATTGTCCACGTCAGGGTGCACAAGGTTCTATTCAACGCGCGGGAAATTTCCTTTAAAGCCAGGCCGTGTGAAAGGCCCAGCCATAGTACAACGAATCGAAAATGTAAGGGCGAGCACCCACGCTCGTGCGAAGACGGGGGGACATCCGTCTTCGTGCCGTCCAGACAAGCGAACTCGACCGAGTTTCGTCTACAAAGCCGTAGCGGAGCTTCGCTCCGCCGGACTGCCGAAGGCGGCTGTCCCCACGTGGTGCGCGATGACTCCCTGCACAAGCGGGACGCTCGCGCCCACATTAAGCGGGATGTTTTGTGTTTCCGGCCAGCAAAGCCAGCGCGTGCGGCAGCAGGTCGATTACGGCTTCGAGAGACTCGGCGGCGCCCTTGGGGCTTCCGGGAAGATTCAGGACTAGCGACTGTTCGCGTACTCCACAAATCGCCCGGCTTAGGGCTGCCATCGCGGTCTTTTTGGAACCCTCGAAACGCATTCGTTCCGCGATACCCTCGAGAACGCGGCTGCAGATCGCGCGGGTGGCTTCGGGAGTGACGTCGCGGGCGGCGATTCCTGTACCGCCGGTGGTTGCGACCAGGCGAGCCCGGGCGGCGAGGCGAACGATTGACTGTTCAATGGCCGGCTGATCGTCGGCCACGATTTCCGTTGCGACTACCGCGAAGTTTTTTCGCTTGAGAATTTCCACGACCGCTGGTCCGGAGAGATCGGCGCGCTCGCCGCGGGCCGAAGAGTCGCTGACCGTGAGGACGGCCGCGGTCAGAACCGAGGGCTCAGTCTTCAAGGAGGACATCTTCCTCTTCTTCCTCGGCGCCCCCGTCGTCACGCTTGGATTCGTCCAGCATGCGCAGCCCTTCCATCAGCAGGCCCTGGGTATTGAGGGTGGTGGTTTGCTTGCTGGTCTTGCCTTCGAAGTTGATCTGGAAACTCCCGCCGGTCCAACTCAGTACCTTGAAGACCGCCTTGTCGCCGGTGAGTGAACCGTACGCGGCGTGGGTCACTTGGCCTTCGCTGAAATACATTTCACACTTGTCGCGGTCGTTGCTGAGAGTAAGGGCGCAGCTTTTGCGTCCCATTTCAAGCGATTGCACCAAGTCGATCACATTCATCTGCGACAGGTTGCCGCGCAACACGCCGTCGGAGGGGGCGGTCTTGGCCATTTTTTCCAGGGCAATCTTGTCGATCACGCGCTTGATGCGCTGGGTTGCGTCCCTCAGGAAAAACGGTTTTTCGACGAAATCATCGACCGGTTCCTGGCTGGAAAGTTTTTCGCTGATATCAGCTTTGCTGGCCAGCAGAATCACGGCAATGCCCGCGGTCTTGGGACGGCTCCTGAGACGCTCGACCAGTTGATGGCCGTCCATCCCCGGCATGCGGTAGTCACTGACTAACAGATCGGGCGGGTCGTCTACCGCTTTCAGCAGGGCGTCGGCTGTGTCACTGGAGGTGGTAACGCTGGCCAGCGGGGTCAGCGCGCCTTGCAGCAGTGCGAGGACCATGGGATTGTCGTCCACCAGCAGGACTTTGACGTTATTCGGCATGGCAGGCTAGATCTTCTTGCGCACGCGGATGTAGTTACCGCTCTTGCCTCCGGATTTTTGTTCGAGCACGATCTCCCGGATTTCGATTCCCTTATCCAGCGCTTTACACATATCGTACACGGTCAGCGCGGCGACGCTGGCTGCGACCAGGGCTTCCATCTCGACGCCCGTAACCGCCGTGGTAGTAACTCTTGAGCTAATGGCGACGCCATTCTCGCACAGCCGCATGGTCACATCAACGTGCGAAAGCGGCAGGGGATGGCACATGGGGATTAGATCGGAGGTGCGTTTGGCCGCCATGATGCCGGCCAGCCGGGCCACCTCGAACGGATCGCCCTTGGGGTTTTTGGGCAGACCTTTCAGGACAGCGGGTTTCAGGACGACGAAGGCGCTGGCGGCGGCCTCGCGTCTGCTGGGAGTCTTGGCGGAAACGTCCACCATCCCGGCACGGCCGGCGTGATCGTAGTGAGAGAGTTTGCGAGGCATCGCGAAAAGCTATCTTACGTCAATGTGGGCGCGAGCGTCCCGCTCGTGCGGGAAAGTAGGAAAGCCGCGCGCTTGGAGTTTTTCGCGATTAGCATCAATGGAACGCCCGACGCACGAGTGGGACGCTCGCGCCCACATTAACGCATCAGGACCGGGACCCACTCGCCGGCCTGAATCTTGTCGCGATCTGCGGGAATTACGATGTAGCAGTTGGCCCGTGTCATTGAGGCGATGTCGCCAGATCCTTGCCATGCCGCCAGTTCAACGTCAGTTTGCTCGAATTCTCCGGACAGAATTGCCGGGAGGAATCGCTTCAAACCAGTTCTTGTTCTTATGTCGGACTTCAGGCGTGCACTTAGAAATACCAGCTTGCGTGGCGCCATACCGGATAGTGCTTCCAGGAGTGGGCGGGCGAAGACTTCGAAAGTCACCATAGTCGAAACTGGATTCCCTGGGAGGCCGAAGAAATAAACATGGGCCGGGGGAGATGGCGGCATTTCGCGGGCGGGGGCGCCCGCACCACACGGGACTCGGCCGAAGACTATCGGCTTTCCCGGTTGGATTAGGGCCCCGGTGAAGAAAAATTCTGCCTCTAGTTCTGCCAGGACTTGTTCGACCAGGTCGTACTTGCCCATCGACACTCCGCCAGCCAGTAGCAGCAAGTCAGCTTCGAGGCCGTCGGCGATGAGTTCACGCTGACGCCCGGGCTCGTCGGGCGCGATCGGCAACAGAACAGGCTCGCCGCCCGCGGCCTGCACTTGCGCGGCCAGCGAATACGAATTCGAGTTGCGGATCTGGGTAGCTGCCGGCGGAACATCGATGTCTACGATTTCGTCGCCAGTCGAAAGGATGGCGACTTTGGGTTTGCTGTAGACCAGAAGGCGGCTTCTGCCTACCGACGCGGCGACCGCGATCGCAGCGAAATCGAGTCGCGTTCCCGGGAGCAGCAACTTCTCGCCGCGTTTCGCCTCGGAGGCGACAGGGGCGATGTTGTCGCCGGCGGCCACCGGCTTCATGATCTGAACTCGGCGGGCGTCGCGTGATGTGTATTCCACCATCACGACGGCATCGGCGCCCGGCGGGGCGGGCGCACCCGTCATGATGGCCGCTGCCTGGCCCGGTTGCAGGGTGGGGATATCTTCAATGCGAGCGCCGGCTTTGATTTCTCCGATCACTTCGAGGGTGGCCGGGAGCGGGGAGAGATCGGCGGCCAGCACCGCGTAGCCGTCGCGCATGGCCCGCGGAAACGGCGGGAAGTTTCGGTCAGCGAATATGGGCTCGGCCAGAATTTGTCCGGAGGCCTCGAGCAGTTCTACCAGTTCCTTGCCGCGAGGACGCAGCTGCGCGGCGTGAGCTTCGACCAGATGACGCGCTTCCTCGAAGCTAAGAATGAGTGACGGCTCGGGCAGGGCAGCCATGCAGGAGATGATACGACAGGCGAGGACAGCTGGAAGACGGGCGTAGCCACCCGTCGTGTCCGGGCTATTCCCTGACGGGCGGGACCCGCCCATCCTCCACCACCGGTTTCCCGTATTGTCTCGGCTGGTAACCCGGTCCCGGTTGGCATTGAGCATCGCTCTGGCTTCGAGGACAATCAACTGGCGGATTCCCGGGCTTGGGAGAGAACTGTGTTTCACCGACGCACATTTGGAGCCTGGCTGATGATGGCGGTCATGGCTACGGCAGCTCAGGCCAAAGACATGGCCCTGGTCTCCAACAAATCGAATGGCGTGACTGAAGTCAGCATGTCTGAGCTGGTGAAGATCTGCAAGGGTCAGACCAGCCGCTGGCCCAAGGGTAAACCGGTCACTTTGTTCAGCCTCAATCCCGCCTCGAACGAAATGAGGATGGTGCTGGAAAAAGTTTATGGCATGTCGAGCGACGAGGTCAGCGCCCTCATCGCCACGGCCAACCACGGCCGGGCAAATCATCCCGCCATCGTTGTCGTCAACTCCGACAAAGATCTGGTCGAGGCCGTGGAATCCACACCGGGCGCAGTCGGGTTGGTGGATGTGTATTCGATTACCGGAGGCATCACAGTATTGCGGGTAGAAAGCAAACTGCCGCTCGAAGCAGGATACCTGTTGCATGGGAACTAGTAGTCGGAACGCGAGTAGCGCCCCATGAGTAACCCTCTCACCGATCCTAAGTCTGACTCCAAACAACCGCGCCGCTTTCCTCGCCATGCGCTTGATGTTCGCGTCTCAGTACACGCCTTTCGCTCCGGAGAAAGCGTGTCTGTTTGGGGTCGATCGAGTGAGATTGGGGAAGACGGCGTTGGCGCGACCTTGACTGGCGAACTGGAGCCCGGGGAAGTCGTGTCCATGGAGCTGTCGTTGCCGATGACGCCGTTTCCCATCAAATTCCGGGCCCTGGTGCGATACCGCGACGGGCTTCGCCATGGCTTTGAGTTTCTGACCATGAGCCCGACCCAGCGCGAAGAGATCCGCCGGGTTTGCGAGGCGTTTTCCGCCGGCACTTGAGTGACGACGGGTAACGAAAATAGTTATCGCGGCGGCGGGAACAAGTACCTTCGAATCAATAGACTTTGGTTTGTCGTGGCGGAGACGCCATGCAACTTTTCCGCGCCAGATGCGTCCTACTTGACAGAGAATAGAATCTGGGAATCCAGCACCGCCGGTTTGTGCGTAAACCTCTCAGGAGCTTCCCCCCATGCTAATCAAGAAGCCAGCCGATATTCCATCCTCCGAGATCACACCGAAAAGCCTGTATTTGAACCGGCGAAAGTTTCTGGCGGGTGCGGCGCTGGCCGGCGCGGCCGCGGCAGCTGGGGTGGGCTTGCGCGAAATAGCTTCGCCCTCGTCGGTGGCGCAAGCCAATACCAAAATTGACGGCTTGCAGAAGAGTGCGTTCTCGACCAACGAAGCCATCACGCCTTACAAAGACGTCACCAACTACAACAACTATTACGAGTTTTCGACCGACAAGTACGAGCCCGCCGGCCTGGCAAAAAACTTCAGGACCCGCCCCTGGACTGTCACCATCGATGGCGCCGTGAAGAAAAAACAGGTGCTCGATGTGGACACGATTATCAAGATGGCCGCCCCGGAAGAGCGCATCTACCGCCATCGTTGCGTGGAAGGCTGGTCGATCGTCGTGCCGTGGGTAGGATTCTCGCTCAGCGAATTGATCAAACGCGCCGACCCTTTACCCAAAGCCAAGTTTGTGGAGTTCACCACACTGTTCGATTTGCAGCAGATGCCGGGCCAACGCGGCCGGGTGCTGGAGTGGCCCTACGTCGAAGGCTTGAGGATGGACGAAGCCATGCATCCGCTGGCGCTGTTGTGTTTCGGAATGTATGGCGAAGTGCTGCCCAACCAGGACGGCGCGCCGCTGCGCATGGTCATCCCGTGGAAGTATGGTTTCAAGAGCATCAAGGCAATTGTTCGCATTCGCTTTACCGGCGACCAGCCTGTCAACACCTGGAACATATCCGCGCCCATGGAATACGGGTTTTACTCCAATGTGAATCCGAATGTCGATCATCCCCGCTGGAGCCAGGCCACGGAACGGCGACTGGGAGAATTTCGCAAGCGTCCGACGTTGATGTTCAACGGCTACGATCAGGTGGCGCCGCTCTATTCCGGCATGGATTTGAAAAAGAACTTCTAAGTTTGATGTGGGCGCGAGCGGAGCGCTCGCGCCCACACCTAAAAGCTCATGGTGGGATGGTTTAAACCCGTGGTGTTTCTTGCCTGTCTCGGACCGCTGGCGCGGCTGGGATGGAAGGCTTACATGGGTCGTCTGGGCGCCAATCCCATCGAAGTCATCACGCATTCGACGGGTGACTGGATTTTAATTTTCCTGCTGGTGACACTGTCCGTCACGCCGGTGCGAAAGCTGACCGGGCAGCTGTGGCTGATTCGCTATCGCCGCATGTTCGGGTTGTTTGCATTTTTCTACGCGGTGCTGCATTTCCTGACTTACATCTGGCTGGACAAGTTCTTTGATATGCACGAGGTGTGGGCAGACGTGAGCAAGCGCCGTTTCATCACGATTGGGTTCACTGGATTCGTCCTGCTGATTCCGCTGGCGCTGACTTCCACCGCAGGCTGGATAAGCCGCCTCGGAGGCCACCGTTGGCGGGCGTTGCACCGTCTCATCTACGTCAGTGCGATCGCCGGCGTGATTCATTACTGGTGGCTGGTGAAGGCTGATATCAGCAAGCCGGCTCAGTACGCGTTCGTGCTGTCTTTGTTGTTGGGTTACCGGGTGGTGGCGTGGCTGGTGCAAAAACGAAAGGCGGCTTCGGTGCTGGCGCGGCGGGCGGAAGTTGCGCAAGAGTAAACGGAGTCCCTTCAGACTCGCGGGACGGGCGGACCGCCATCCCCAGCACACGACTCCCTGACAACTTTCTGGGTGTGGCTGGGTTAGAGGTTGAGGGTGCTTAAGTTGGACTATTTTCTTATGAGAATTCTATATCTGTGCCTGGGCCTGGTTTCGCTTCTGCTTTGTGCCGGCTGTGGATCGAATAACGGGGGCGTTGCGGGATTCATTCCCAAGGGAAATTTTTCCAACGCCAGCCTCAACGGCCAGTATGTCTACCAAATCGAGGGGTTCAATTTCAGTAACCCTAATAACGTAGTTCCGTACCGTGAATCTGGCGTGTTCACCGCCAATGGCAACAAAGTCATTACCAGCGCGACCGACGATTTCTCCCAAGGCACTGGCGTGTTCAATACCGTCAGCACTGGCTCCTACTCCATCAACAGCGACGGTACCGGAAGTGTGAGCTTCAGCAATGCTCTGCTGGGGCCGATCACTCTGGAAGTAACGATGGTGAGTGCGTCCAAGGTCTATTTGGTGGAGGCAGACTCGGCGGTGAATGCGGGCGGGATCGCGGAGAAGCAGGACTTGACGGCGATTACCGCCCCTCCCGCCGGAACGTTCGTTTTCCGGGAGCACGACGTAAATTTGAATACGGCGCAATCCTCGGCCAGTGTGGGCGCATTCACGGTTACGGGCGGAGTCGCCAGCAACGGGAACAGAGACATTAATCTAGGCGGAACGCTCAGTTCCCTCACCTTTAACGGCACATTTAACACTCCCGACCCCGCCACCGGCCGAGGCAACGGAAGTTTCACCGACAGCGCCCTCGTCACTTCCAGCTTCGATTACTACATCGTGGACGCCAACAATATACGGCTGCTGGCCGGCGATACGAATATCGTCGGGCAAGGCCGGGCGGAACTTCAGAGTGGAACGCCCACGCTCTCTGGCAGCTACGCTTTCGGGAGCAAGGGTGATACCGGCGCCCTGGGCGGGGTCAATATGGCTGGCCGATTCACGGCCAGTGGAGGGAACATCACGGCCGGCGCGCGCGACCTGGTGCAGGATGGCGGCCCCGCGACCAACGTCAGTTTTACCGGAACCTATACCCAGACCCCCAACGGACGGGCCGTGCTAAACCTCACTACTGCCGCCAACAGCAGCTACGTGGTTTGGATGGTCAGTCCGTCACGTGGCCTTTTCCTGGTCAACGATCCCAAGACCGTTCAGGACGGAAGCCTCGATCTGCAACTGGTCACTTCGTTTTCGAATTCCACGATGAACGGACAGTTTGGATTCATCATGGATGGATTCGACGTCCAGAGCACGCCGAAAGACCGGGTGGGTACGTTGCAGTGGGACGGAGGCGGCAAGCTGACCTTGAATGAATTCACGAACACTGACGGGGTCCCCAGCACCGCCACGTTGTCGGGAAACTATGCTGTTTCGGCGAATGGGCGGACGGGTGCCTCGATCAGTAATCTTTCCAGCAATCTGATTTTTTACCTGATCTCGGGTAACGACGCCTACGTGGTGCAGACCGACTCGAACGTAGAGCTCAACGGAACCATCAGCAAGCAGCAATAAATGTGGGGCGGACACTCTTGTCCGTCGCCTTTGATCTTGACTTTAGGTATTCCGGCAAGAAGTTCGAGTCGTTGAAGACGAACTGCAGTGCCAAGATCAAATTGAAAAGCGACGGGCGGACAAGAGTGTCCGCCCTACACAATCTTCAGCCTCGTTCGAAGGCGTGCTTCTGCTCCAGTTCGGCGAGGGCGGTGCGCATGTCTGCCTCAAATTTTTCTGCCTGCGCCATCAGCGATGCATTGGCCGAAGCCCACTCGCCTTCAAGCGTTAACAATTCCTGGTCACGCAGTTTCTGCGCCACCTCGATCAGGTGCGCCGGCGTGGTTTCGAGGAATAGGGCTTCGGTGGGATCGCCGATCCAGACCGGCCCCCGGGCGACCTTGGTCTGCCAATAGACTTTGCGGGCCACCAGCAGGGCGACATTCTCGTCCGTGGCTTTGCCAAAGACCCACTTGCTGCGTTTGAAGTCGTAGTAGCGGCTGGAGAATTGTACCGGCACTCGCTTCCCCGACTTCAGGAATTCAATTTGCCGCCGATCGACTTCCTTGCGCAGAGCATTGATCACAGGGGCCTCAGTGTCTTTCGGCTCCAGCGACGGCATTACCTCGTACACAGTCGCCGACAGGTTGACCGACACGGGCGCGTGCAGCCCTTCGGAGTTTTCGAGAGCGATGTCGGCGTGCAGCACCCAGAAATCCGCTCCCGATGTGGACTTGTGAAAGGGCCAGTCCAGATGGAAGGAGAGAGGCAGGCCGCTGAGACATATGTAGACCTTCTTTTCCGGCGCTTGGTCAGCTTGTACGGGGTTGTTCATAATGAGATTTGGTTCGGAGTTGCTATTTTAACCGTCTGTGCTCCACTTTGGCCCTCGAAGCAGGCAAGAAATCCGGCGGCACCACCAGAAGGTTAGTGGCTGCGCCTATTTCTACCACGATAACTTCGTTGGTTCTTGCCGATTGTGAGGCAGGCTTAGCCGAGCCTTGCTCGGTCTGGACGGTCGAAGACCCGTCATTTAATGGTCAAGGATGAGGGCCAGCTTGGAGTTCCACTTTACGG
>Ga0307471_100002637_pt1 | contig 10386 bp, 8 predicted proteins | sample atmos_gasesAM3C__2_FD_204566 | JGI IMG/M metagenome (GOLD analysis project Ga0307471, IMG submission 204566) | Hardwood forest soil microbial communities from Morgan-Monroe State Forest, Indiana, United States - atmos_gasesAM3C_515 | ecosystem: Environmental > Terrestrial > Soil > Temperate... | reverse complement strand
TCCAGCCCCAAGCCGTGGTCGCCGGGAATATTAATTATTTTACTTCCGTATCCACTGGAATATCTGCGGCGGTTGCCGGCCTTCCCCTCGTCATCGTTCTCAACTTCTGCGACGGTTCGCCGTGGATGCTCGTCACCAATAAGGACATTAACAAACCTCAGGATCTGATCGGCAAAACCGTCGCTATTTCAGGAATCCGGACATCGCCATGGTACATGCTACAAGCAGCGCTGAAAAAGTGGGAGATCGCCGAAAAGGACGTCGGCATCATCACCACCGGCGGCACATCGGACAGTTTCCTTGCACTCACAACAAACCGGGTCGTAGGGACAGTTTTAACACCTCCATTCGACGACAAGGCGGTCTCGCTGGGCTACAAAAAGTTTATGTTCCTCGGCGACCTTGCCGATATTCCTTATGTCGGCTTGGTGGCATCGCAGGCGGAAATAAAGAATAGCCGCGAGCCCGTGCGCCGGACGATAGCGGCGCTTTTTGACTCAGTCGCTTGGCTGCGCGCTAATCGTGCTGAAAGTTCCAAGATGATCGTCGACAAATTCAAGGTAAACCAGACCGAAGCAGAGAACACCTACGCAACCCTGATTAAACTCCTGAACAAAGATGGCCGGTTAAATCCCAAGGTGGCACGCGGCTATCTCGATCTTCTGCGTCAGGAACGGCCGATCCCGGCCGATTTCGACCTACAGAAGGTGGTCGATTTCTCCATGTTGCCGCAAACCCGCTAAATACATTCGTAATCGATGATACAACGATCAAATCGACAGATGGTTCCGATGGCAGCGGCCCTTTGTTTGATCTTCGGCTTCACGGCGCAAAGCGACTCCCAAAGCCGTCGCCAAATAAAAGTCATCGTCGAGTCGCAGCAGTCCGGAACTCAAAACCAGGCAGGCTTGGGAGCATCCGGAGGCGTCATCATTCGAAGAGGTAACGCGTATCCTTCCGGTCGTATAACCGGCGGTGATAGACAAACGACAGTTCAACGCTCCACGGGCATTTTTACGCTAGTGCAGGACGGCGCGGAATCGATCCTGACGGTCGCTACCAAAGTCCCCTATAATCAGGCCGCTTACTACTACGACTATGCCGCCGGCGCTGGTTATCTCCAACGCCAGCTCGTATTCACGGATGTTGGAACGTCGCTTCGGGTCAGCGCCAGTATTCTTCCGGACAATCAGGTCAGAATTCAGCTAACGCCAAGAATCAGCTATTTCTCCGCAGAACGCTCCGGCGCCATCGATTTTACCGAAGCCACAACGGAGCTCATCGTGCCTAACGGTCAAGCTGTCTCCCTAGGCGGTTCGACGACAAAGATTCATGAAATCACCCGGCAGATTCTTGGTTACCGAAACACCACCGGCACTAACGAAACCAGTCTGACCGTGACAGCCATCGTCCAATAATTAGCGTTGACGAAAAAACCGGCGGTTGTTAACTCTTCATACGAGTCTGGGCCGTGTACGAGTACGGCGCCGGCAGTCGGGTCGTGTAAAATTATTCGGACAAGCCATGAAACGAATCATCATCGCGCTTGTTTTCCTCTTTGCTGTGCCTTCGGCATGGGCCCAGCCGCGCGAAGCAACCCTCCAAGTCGCAACGCGGCTCGTCAAGCCTTTCGTCTTTGAAGAACGCGGCCAGCTCACGGGCTTCAGCGTCGAGCTGTGGCAGGAAATCAGCAGGCAGATGAACACGCAATCGGAGTTTTTGGTGAAGCCGACCGTCCAAGAGCTGATCCGCAGCATAAAATCAAAAGAAGCGGAACTGGGCATCGCCGCGATTTCGATTACGGCTGACCGGGAGGCGGAACTGGATTTTTCCCAGCCTATGTTCGATGCCGGTCTACAGATCCTGATTCCCGCCCCGGGAAGCGAGGGCAATATGATGACCGGAATCGTATCGGCCATTTTCAATTCGTCGTTCGGACCGATCCTCGGACTTGTCTTATTGACGGTGGTGGTTACCGGTCACTTGGTATGGTTCTTCGAGCGCCGCCGGCCCAACGGTATGCTCGCCACTAACTCTTATTTTCCTGGCATATTCGAAGCGTGCTGGTGGTCGGCTTCGACGTTGGCCACTCAGGCCGACCAGATGCCTCGGAGCGCAGTGGCGAGAATCGTCGCCGTCATTTGGATGTTTACCGCAGTCGTTTTTATCGCCTACTTTACTGCGGCGGTGACATCATCACTGACTGTGCAGCAGTTGCGTGGCGATATCAAAGGGCCTGAAGATCTACCCGGCAAGCGTGTGGCAACCGTCACCGGGAGTACGTCTGCGGAGTATCTAAAACAGCATAATATTCAAGCCAGAGAATTTACTAAAGTCGAAGATGCTTATATTGCACTGCAACAAGCAGCCGTTGACGCAGTGGTTTACGATGCACCGGTCTTGCTTTATTACGCGGCGCATGAAGGCAAAGGGAAAGTCCAGATCGTCGGAGCTATTTTTCGCAAGGAGAGCTACGGGATTTTATTTCCTTCCAACAGCTCCAAACGCAAACCGGTCAACGAAGCACTGCTGAAGTTGAAAGAGAATGGTACATATGACCGGCTCTACGTGAAATGGTTCGGCGGAAACGGCTCCTGATCCAAGGTTCAACGCTCCAAGTTCAAGGTTCAAGGTACTTGACAAGCAACCATCGATCAACCAAGAAGTAAACAGGAGGAGCTTTTTATGGCATTCAAAGGTCATACAATCATCGATGGTGACGGTCATGTGATCGAGGATACAAAGGCGATTGTTGAATTCATGCCCCGCGCCTATCGAGAAAAATACGACACGCATACCTTCTTCAATCCCTTTCCGCCCCTCGATCACCTGCACTCATCGAACTTGCATGACTTTCCGCCGGGAGCATTCAACAAAGTTGGGCCCGATGGTTGGATAGAGTTTTTGGAAGATGTGGGAATCGAAACTTCGGTCCTCTACACCACTCTCGGCCTGGCTTTCGGTAAAATCGTAAGCCGCGACTGGGCCATCGATGTGGCTCGCGCCTACAACGACTGGCTGCATCAAACCTATATGAAGCGAAGTTCGCGGTTCAAAGGTATGGCGCTCATTCCGTTGCAGGAACCAGAGGCGGCGGTGGAGGAATTAAGACGAGCGGTCAAAGAACTCGGTATGTGCGGGGCGATGCTGCCTTCCACCGGCATCCAGGCGCATCTCGGTGACCAGCGCTACTGGCCGATCTACGAGGAAGCCAACCGTCTTTCATGCGCCATCGGCATCCATGGTGGCGCCCACGAGAATTTGGGTCTCGACGATGTAACTCCTTACGCGCCTGTTCACGCCCTTGGCCATCCGTTCGGCCAGATGATTTCGTTTGGCGGCATCGTCTTCAACGGAATCTTCGACAAATTTCCCAATGTCAAATTCGGCTTCATGGAAGGCGGGGTCGCCTGGTTATTCGTTTGTCTGGAACGATTCAACCGCTCCTGGGAAACTCACATCCAACACGATCCGCGCAAACGCTTTCTTGAACTCCGCTCGAAGGAAAAGGTAAGCGATTACATCGCGCGGCACATTGAAGAAGGGCGGATTTTTGTCGGCTGCGAAGGAGACGAGCCCGACATCGGCCACGCCGTCAAGCGGATCGGCAACAAAGCGTTTGTGTACTCGAGCGATTTTCCCCATGAAGTGAACAACGAATTCTGTAAGCACGAAATCGACGAAATGCTCGAGAACCAAGAGCTAACCGCCGCGGACAAAGCTGCCTTTCTGCACGGCAACGCACGCAGATTTTATAATCTCGGAGCGCCCGGACTATGAACGCTGAAATTCGCATAGGTTTAATCATTCCATCAGGCAATCGATTGACGGAGCCACAGTTTCACACCTATGCGCCGCCGAGTGTAGGCATTCATGTGACCCGGCTACGTATGACGGGGCAACACCGAAAAGCCCCAAGTGAATTGAAAGCGTCTCTGGCCGAGGCAGCGGCGGCCTTAGCAGACACGAAGCCGGGGCTGATCGTTTTTCACTGCACTGCGAATTCCATGGAAAACGGCCTTGCCGGTGAGGCAGACCTGGTGGAAACAATTCAGACCGCCAGCGGGTGCCAGACCATCACAACGGCGCAGGCCATTCGTGAGGCGTTCAATCACTTCGGTATCCAAAAGCTCGTGCTCATCAGTCCCTACGTCAAAGAAACCAATGCCCACGAAATCAAATATCTCGCCGAAGCTGGCTATACGGTTCTCCATGACGTAGGTCTCGGGCTTCAAAGCGACGGTTACGGCGCGATTACACCGGAAGGGTGGATCCGCATCGCTAAAGAAAACATCCGCGCCGATGCTGACGGTTATTTTCTCAGCTGCACCAATACGCGTATGATCGAAGCGATTGAGAAGTTAGAACAGGACTTAGGAAAACCAGTAGTCAACAGCAACCAAGCCACGCTCTGGTTATGCCTCAAGAAACTCGGTGTCCCGCACGCGAATAAAGCCCTCGGCTGGCTTTTTGGGTGAACCAGAGTTCCTGCTATCCAAAAGGTATCTCATCTGCATTGAATCGTGAACCCAGCGGCAAACGCTGGACCGTAGATAACTCACAAGGAAAAAGACTCATCTCAACGGTCCGTTGCGCACGTTGAAATATGCGCACAAGGATGTCCGTGCTCCCACCGCAAATGGGTCTTATTCAGCGTGTCGTCTGGGATAATTCTTTCGCCAGCACTTCTAATATCTCAGTGGGCCTGGACATTAACCTGGCCTCCGGGTTGTTTGGGTCGTCGATCTCGAGCTTTTCAGGGACGAAAAGGAACTGCACGACCAACGTGTCGTTTTGCCGAGAGCTCGCCACGACCGCGGTAGGCGCAAAACCGAATCCATGTCCCGGAAGAACCAACGAAAACATGTAGATCGTTTCCTCGGCATTGAGTTTGACGGTGCGCTGGGACGCGAACTCGCCAAATGGATTAGGCCGGGTAGTGCCGCGCGCCAAACCATCAAAGAAAAGCTGGGAAAGACGCTCGTTAGCCGCTTTGGTGTCCAGCAGCGCCGGCATCACCAGCGGTCCGTCCTGACACAGGCTGACAAACAGCCAAACACGCACCTTTTGTTCGAAACGGAACAGGCGCCCCTGGCTGCATTGGTGGGTTATAACCTTGCCTTGCTCGGAAACGCTGAATACCGTTTTCGCTTGAACGACCTTCAGATCCCTCTCATCGCAGCGGAGACTATTGGCCTTATCGGCCTTTTCACATTCGGCAACGACATCGTAGGCGGCAAACTCTTGCGGGAGTTGCATAAGCTTCGTGATCTGTTGCGGTGTAATTCGCGATAGCCCTCGGCTTTGAGCAGCAGCCCCGTCAACTAGGATCAGCGTGATGCAGAAAAGACACAACGGGATTAAATAAACCTGCTTGTAACTTTTGCACTCGATCATATCTTTCCTCGATATTTGCGTCTTAGCTGGTTTTACTCGGCCGTGGCGCCCCTCATAGGACGGCGCTCTACGCTGGAAACGCGATGAGCTTTCCACGAAGCTCGCTGATGGGACATCCTATAGACCAGCGTGCTGTAAACAACAGTGCCGGCTCGGACCGAAGCTAAGTTACCGTAGCTTGAAACAGTTGGCCGGCTGTAAGAGTTGCGGGCGATTATCGGCGTGGTTCGGCAATCCGGAAAAGCCGCAGGAAATGATCCGCTTCCTGGGAACCCGGCTTCTTCACATTGAATGTGCCGTCCACCGATCGCACTTCGGTACGCATGTGGGGTTCGATTGGCTCTGCACGGTAGAACGACGGCGTTCGCTCCAGTGCATCCTTGAAGCGTTCGGTGACCCACACCTCACTCGGATTTACCAGCGGCTCGATGCGCGCAACGTTTCGCAGAACATCATGACCGCGGCAGACGCCGACTATCCCGCCGGCAGCATCACGTTCGAGACCGATCGGGCCATAATCGATCGCGACCCGCAGCTCCGCCTCCCCAGTCGCCTCGTAGAGCTCGACCTGAATGCCCTTGACGACGCTCAGCACCTCGCGGGCGTCGCGGTGGATTAGGGTAAAGGCGTCGCCTTCGTCTATGACGAGAACGCACCCCGGCCGCCGCTGTTCCAGCGCCTGGCGTAACGCGCTTCGCACCTGCGATTCCCGCGCGCCGTCGCTTAGAAAAGCGCTAAAGTGAAGGATGTCGGCGTGCACGGCGCAGAGCAGCTCGTCGCCCTCTTGCTCGATCCAGGCGCGCCCGCTGCCGATCTCGTTTGTGCGGTTACGACCGCGCACGTAGCGCGGATTGGCTTCTCCGATCAGTCCGGTGAGGACCGGATGGAGAAGATAATGCGATGAGTTGGGCAGAGCGTCGCTGTGCTCGAACGCTCGCTCCCCGGGCAACAGAAACTTTTGCACCATCTGTCCGGTCACGAGATCGGTACTCACCCATCCCAGGAGGCCGGCACGGGAGAGGGCTGAAAACACGTGCGGTGGCTCGTTCGGCGCCCCCTCAGCTATGCCGTATTCGAGGTAAATGGCCTCGCACTCGGCGCGGGTCAGGACGTTGTGGTCGAGGAGCCGAAAGAGCGCATAGAGATCGATTCCGCCCAGGTACGGTTGAATCTCGTTGATATACTCGCGCGCGATCGCCGTCGCCGCCTCCTGAACGGCGTTCTTGAGCGCGTCTTCACGCCGTCTCTCCTCGAGGCTTAAGTCTGAGAGTTTGCGGCCCACGGTCATTAGGTCGCGCGGACGGCGTAGCGTGTAGCGGCAGACATATTCGAAGACGTCCTCGGATTCTCGCGTATGTTCGTGCGTGACGGCGCCGGTGCCGAAAAACGCGCCGAGAGGATCGCTTTTGAGTCGGCCCGGGTCGACGAGATTTCGCGGCGGCTCGCGGCGGACATTGTTGATGAAAATCTCGCGCAAACTCGCGGGCGAGTAAACGATGTCCACCGCGCTGCCCCGATATTGCTGGGCCATGGAAGTCGTCTCGTCGAACCTGGCAAATGCCTCCTTGCGGATCGCGACGAAAACCTTCAGCTGGTGGCTCACCCGGCGCAGCTGATACGCGACCTCTACGAGTCCCATTTGGGAAAAATACCAGACGTTCGGCGACAGCTCGCCCGCGTGGCTCGCGCGCGTGGCCGTCTTCGTCATGAGGTGCTTGTTGAAGTACTCGTCGATCGAATCGATGAAAAGCGCAACCGGCGAAGAGATATTTCTGAGGCGGGGGATCAGCTGGGTATCCGTCTCGCTCGCGGAGCGGAACAGGACTCCGGGATCGAAGTCCAACAGATTGACAAAGTGGTCGATTACCCCGCTGAGATTGGGATTCACGATCAAGGCGTGGAGCTGCGGATTCACCTTTAGGCCTGTAACCATGCCAAGGCGCTTGAGAACCGCCAGCGCAATCGAGATCAGCCACACGCGTTTCCAGTTTTCGGTCGATGCCCCGTAGAGGGCGATCATGCCGGCGTCGAAGACCTTGTCGCCGATCGGCTTGTCGAGGAGGCTGTTGTCCGGAATGCAAGTGGCGGCGCCGTGGCTGTAGGAGATCCGTTTGGCCTTGAGGAGTAGGGTTTTGCCGAAACCCTTGGTCGCCGTGACGATAAACTGATCACTCCGCTTCTGCTCGAGGAAGCTCTCGATCCACGAGGTGCGGTGGAGGAGCGTGACATCCAGATCGTCGGCGATCTGAACATCGTCGGCGTCAACCGTCCAGGCTCGCATGGCGCTGCTCTCTACTACTGCTTGAGGGATGGTCTGAGACTTGAAATCAAGGCGCTGACCCGGTACGAGCCGCGTTCAGGCGGCTAACTTAAGAGAGGTTGGCTCAGTACATCCGTTGCGCAAACGGTATCCGAGAACCTCGTCCTATGTCAACTTGAACTCAGCTGCGCATCCGGTTGTCCAAACCTGTGGACAGAACCGAGAAAAATAGACTACTGGAGAGGTTGGGTAAAGGTTGGTCCAAAATTAAGAATAACACCTTCACTAGGAGTGGATAGATGAGAATTGAATCCCGCCTCTTGGCTGCGATTTTTTTGTTACTCTTCGCGATCGGGCTCGACCTGTCTCCCTCGTCAGCGCAGGAAAAAAAGCATATCCGTTTCGTCACCGTCAGTCTCGGTTGGAACGCCGCGCTCCCGTTCCGCGTGACGTTTGCGCGCGGTTTTTTCAAACAACAGGGACTACAAGTCGAACCGATCCTCATTCGCGGCGGGCCCGCAGCAATCGCGGCTCTTGCCTCGGGCGCAGTCGATTTTGCGGGCATCGGCGGCGCCCAGGCGGTATTCCGGAGTCGCGCGCGCGGCCTGGATGTGACGATCATCGGCTGCACATCGAGCACGACCAACTATCTTCTGCTCGAGCACAATAAGATTCGCAGCACCGTCGAAGATCTCAAAGGGAAAGTTATCGGCATCACCGGTGCCGGGAGTTTTTCTGATTTTGCAGTACGTGCGTTTCTGAAAAAACATAACATCAACCCGGACAAAGATGTTTTCCTCCGAACCATCGGGGATACACCGCTGCGTGCGGCGGCCATCGAAAAGGGGATCATCGCCGCAGCGCCCTTTGGCAGCGAAGAAGGTGTGCGTCTGTTGAAGGTGGGATACTCGCTGATCAGCAACTTCAGCGAATCGTTGGGAGTCCCGCAGAACGTTCTCGTCACGCGCAGCGAAGTGCTGGAGAAGTTTCCGGATACCAGCAAGCGCGCCCTGAAGGCATATATCCAGGGCATGCAGATCGCGAAATTCAACAAAAAGGACGCAATCAAGGCAGGATACGAGTCCGGGCTGACAGGAGATCCGGAGGTGGTCAGCGCCTCGTGGGATCTTTACTCACCCGGCCTGACCGGCGATCTCTCGATCGCCACCGTGGGCCTCCAGCAGATGCTCGACGAAGACATCCGCACCGGCCTAGTCGACAAAAGCTTCACGCTCGATCGAGTGATTAACGACCGCACCTTGAAACTCGCTCAACAGGAACTAAAAGCCGAGGGCAAACTCAAACAGTAAGAAATAATCAAGTACCGAAAGACCGAAGCGCTTGTTGGCTTCGAAAACCCAGCGCAGATAAGACCGGGGTGGGATTTGACCGACTATTATCCAACCCCAGACTTGACCCCAGGACTTGATCTTCGAAAACCCAGCGCAGATAAGACCGGGGTGGGATTTGACCGACTATTATCCAACCCCAGACTTGACCCCAGGACCCCTCCCTTTTTGATTTCGTCAACGATAGAGTGCATCAATAAATCCGGATTTGTCCAACTCTTCCAGCAAACTCACGTCGATAAAATCCTTCGGGTTCGCCGTCTTGGCCGCGGGAATCCGCTCGCTTGCATCTTTAATGATGGTCTTAAATCCCTCGATTGACGGATAAGGCTTGGGTCTGACGATCTCGCGTAGAGCTTGGTAGGCGTCCTCGATGCGCTTCACGTCTTTGGTTTGCCGGTATTTGGCGAAAGCCTTTTTGGAGATGTCGGGATTGGTCTTCACGAGGTGGATCGCCTCGACGTAGGACTTGAGAAAACGCCTCACGAGATCGCGCTTGCGGACCAGCACTCGCTGGGTCGTGACCAGCCCACTGCCTTGATACGCAACATTCAAATCGCGCAGATTGAGTAAGATCTTCATGCCCGCGCGCAGCGCTTCCAAATGGTCTGGAGGCGAGATAAGAGTGGCGTCGATGGAACCGCCAGATAACGCAATCAGCCGATCCGGAGTATCGCCGACCTGGAGCAGCGTGACGTCCCGGTCGCTCAAGCCGTAGCGCGGCAGCACGTAGATCAAACGTAAATGCGAGGCTGCACCAAAACGGAAAACGCCGATCCGTTTTCCCCTGAGATCTTCCATGGATTTGATATTGGGACGCGCCACCAATCGGTCGTCGAGGGTGTCTTGCACGCCGGCAATCATCACCGGATCGGCTCCTTGCAACCTGGCGGAGGACATGAGGGAGCCCGTCATCTGGGCAAAATCAACCTCACCTGCCACCAAGGTTTCGATCGCCGCGCGTGTGTAAATGATTTCTGCGCTGATGCCGTTCTTGGTTAAAAGCCCGCCGACTTCGGCAACCCACAACACCCCTTGGCTCGGCGAAACCGCCGAGAATGCTACTCTGACTTTGTCCGCGGCAAAACTTGGCAGGGCTAGAACAATCACCAGCAGAACGCTGAATCCAAGAACCGGCAATTTTTTGCTGCCGGATAGGGATCGCGGGCAGAACATCATGGACCCCGGTAGGTTGTTTTGTGTACGCCGCAGGTTCCCGAAACCTTCCACAGCTGCGTTTAGTCGGACGATAGTAGAGTCAATGGGCAGCGTCAAGCACAATTAAGGTCAGCACTTAGGGTCGAATCTTTTGAATCTTGGCGTTGCCAGAAGTTTGCCCACGTCGAATAGTGCATGACAAGATGAACGGTCGCCTTTTTC
>Ga0307471_100002636_pt1 | contig 10387 bp, 12 predicted proteins | sample atmos_gasesAM3C__2_FD_204566 | JGI IMG/M metagenome (GOLD analysis project Ga0307471, IMG submission 204566) | Hardwood forest soil microbial communities from Morgan-Monroe State Forest, Indiana, United States - atmos_gasesAM3C_515 | ecosystem: Environmental > Terrestrial > Soil > Temperate... | reverse complement strand
CGATGATATCCGGTAGTGTTCAGTACGTCCATACGGCTTCCCTCCAGAAACCAAACCCCTTCTATCGCCTCGCGCCTCAAGGCTCAAGCGTAAAAGTTGTTGGCTTGAGGGCTGATCGAGGGTAAAATTCGCTGACGACCGAGAAAACCCCATGAGACTAGGAAACAAAGTCGCCTTGATCACCGGCGGCGGAAGAGGCATCGGCAAAGCCATTGCACTGGCCTATGCGCGGGAAGGCGCGGCTCTAGCGCTTTGCGCACGCACCAGCGCTGAGCTCGAACAAACTTGTCAGGAAATTCGCAGCCTCAAAGCCGAATGCGTGACCTGGACGTGCGACGTTTCACTGGAGGAGCCGGTCAGAGAGCTGGTCGCAAACGTGACTCGGAAATTTAGCCGCATTGATGTCCTGGTCAATAACGCAGGTGTCATGACTCGGCCGGTGCCTCTGACTGAACTCGCGGTGAAGAAATGGGATTACACCATCGCCGTCAATCTACGCGGCCCGTTCCTTGTCACCCGGACCGTGCTGCCGATCATGATCAAGCAAAAAAGCGGTTCCGTCATTAATATCTCGTCAATGATCGGCCGCAGCGGCTATGCTAATTTCGCCGCGTACGCGGCTTCGAAATGGGGACTGGAGGGATTTACGCAAACCCTTGCGGTGGAAGTCAGGTCGAGCTCTATCCGTGTCAATTCCGTCGATCCCGGTTATGTTGCCACGAAATTGACCGGATATGCCGGCAGCAAACCAGAATCGACCACCGATGTTTTTGTTTACCTCGCTTCCGATGAAGCCGGGGGAGTTACTGGCAAGATGTTAAGTTCTGCGAATTGGAAATCACAACTAAAATGAACGATTGCCTGTTAGCCGCTATTTCCGAAAATTGATATGTGGCAGCCTGCCTTGTTCGTAGGAATTCCATCGATTGCGCGACGCATGTTTGAGAATGCCAGAGCCGATGTTCACAGGCTGGATCAGGAGTCGAGCCTTGTTGTCAAGTTCGGCGTCGTTTTCTTCAATCTCGGTCTCCATGCGGTTTTGCTTTACCGTCTGAGCAGATGGCTGTATCTGCATCACCTTGGGCCCCTCAGCGTAGTGGTGACATATTTCAACTCGGTCTTGACCGGCGCACAGCTTTCACGGGGCGCCGCCATTGGCAAAGGTTTAGTTCTCTATCATCCGCAAGGAACGGTAATCGGTCCAACAATCATCGGAGACCACTGCACTTTGATGCAGAGCAACGTGATCGGACAACTTCGCGGGGGCGGTGATAGGCCGATCATCGGCGATCACTTCTATGCCGGCGCCGGGGCAAAAATCCTGGGGAGGATCAGAGTAGGCCACCACGTTCGCATGGGTTCCAACGCAGTGGTTATTCATTCACTGCCCGACGGCGTAACAGCCATCGGAGTCCCAGCAAAAATTGTTGATCCTAGTGACGCGCAGGCGACAGCGGCGGATTAGCCAGCGCACATAAATTGACATGATATAAACGCACGTATAAGAAAACAGGATGAAGTTATAGGAGGATTTGCAATGACCGCCACCCTCGGGACCAAACTCAACGATTCGGATCTCTGCCATGTTGGTCCCGGCACTCCGGCCGGAGAAATGTTTCGCCGTTATTGGCTGGCGATTTCCCGCTCAGAGGATCTTAAGGATGTACCCCTAGCCGTCAAAGTCTTGGGTGAAGAGCTGGTGCTCTTCCGAGACGGACAAGGCCGGTTGGGGCTCGTAGGGCTGCATTGTTCCCACCGGGGCAGCTCTTTGGAATACGGCGACATCGAAGAGAACGGAATTCGCTGCATCTATCACGGTTGGCTTTACGACGTTGATGGCAATTGCTTAGACCAACCCCTCGAACCGGCGGGGAGCACGTTTTGCCAGAAAATAAAACATCCATCGTATCCGGTGCGGGAACTAGGCGGCCTTATTTTTAGTTACATGGGACCTGACAAGAAGAGCCCGCCACCGTTGCCCCGCTATTCGGCGTTGATAAGAAAAGATGGTCAGCGGCTCGTATTACCGCCGCGTTTTTGGGACTACAATTGGTTTAATTTCTGGGAGAATGTCGTCGATTCGCTTCATGCTTACGTCCTGCACAAAGACAGCAGGTCAGATCGGTCATGGGAAAACGCGTTTTGGCGCTATCGTGGCGATCACCACCTCGATGCTGTGACGACGGAGTATGGTTTGCAGGCCATCGTGCGTTGGCCCGGTCCTGCCCCGGAAACCGAATACGTGAGACTGACCACCGTGGCTCTCCCCACGGTCTTTTCTCTTGGCGGCCGTGGCGAAGAAGACGTTGGCTTTGAACGTCTGCTGTTTGTCACGCCTGCCGATGATAATAATTTCATGGTGTTCACGAGTGATTTTATTCCGCAGGGCGCCGTCAACCCGATAGAGGAGAGAGAGAAAACCCGTCGCGCCCAGGCCGATGCTGAAGAGGTCAAAAGTTATGATAGGCGCAAACACGTGCCATTCAGGGGACGGGTATGGAAAGAAGATTACGTTTGCCAATCGACGCAAGGGAACGTCGGCTATCGACGCGAACAATTGGGGACTTCTGACCGCGCCATTATTTTATTGAGAAAGCTTTTGATTGAAGCCATGGAAACCGTCCAAAACGGCGGCACGCCGAAGGGTATTATTCCGCGAGAAAAAGAAACCGAGATGATCCCGCTGGAGGCCTATAGAGCGATACTGTCCAAATCTCGGGTGCAGGAACTATTGAATGGCCGCTCGTAATCTCGCGCAGGCCCAGTCAAAAGCGGGTATCCGCAAAAAAAAGGTCTCCGAGATCGGCGTCTCCGATCTTGCCCATGTAGGTCTGGGGACACCCGCCGGGGAATGGTTACGCTGCTATTGGCTCGTCGTCGGCACCACCGAAGAGTTGCGCGATATTCCGGTCGGCGTGAAGATCCTGGGTGAAGAGTTGGTGCTTTTCCGCGATCTGAATGGACGTATCGGCCTGGTGGGCTTGCACTGCCCGCACCGCGGCAGCTCTCTCGAATATGGCGAGATTGAGGCGAGCGGCATTCGCTGTCCTTACCACGCCTGGCTCTTCGATGTAGCGGGCAATTGCCTCGAACAACCCGCAGAGCCAAAGGACAGCCAGTTCCACAAAAAAGTAAAGCATCTGTCCTATCCGGTGCAGCAACAGGGCGGTTTGATTTTCGCTTACCTGGGACCGGAACAAGATGATCCTCCACCGCTGCCCAACTATTCCCCTCTCATCGACAGCGGCGGCCAGAGGTACGTCGAATCGATCCGATACTACGATTACAACTGGTTTAACTTCATCGAAAACGGCGTCGATCCCGTGCACTTCTCTGTCCTTCATCGCAGCGACCCCGGCGACGGTACTTGGCGCAGTTGGTTCTTCAATCGCCATGACATTCCCCACTTCGATGCGGTCGAAACTGATTACGGAGTCAAGGTGATCTCACGCAAGCCGGGTCCGACTCTCGATACGGAATATGTGGATGAAAAAAGCGTCGCGCTGCCGAGCATTCTCCAGATCGGCGATCTCGAATTCACTCACTTTCATAAACCGCCATCGGCCCTAGCGGAAGGCACACACATCCAGCACATCATGTTCGTTACCCCTAACGACGACGACCACTTCATGCTCTTCACCGCGGATTGTTACACCGGCCCGGACCCCGATTTCTTTCCAAAACTCGCGGCAACGCGACCTCCTCCACCCGAAGAAAAGAAAAGAGACTATGATCATCGGAAGCACACGCCGTTTCGCGGCAGCGTTCGCCATGAAGACATCATGACCCAGGGAACTCAGGGTCCGATTGACCAGCGCGACGAACACCTCGCGGCGTCGGATCGCGGCGTGATTCTGCTGCGCAAACGTATCGTGAACGCAATGAAGACCGTTCAACGGGGCGGCCTGCCCGAAGGCGTGCTAACCCAGGAACAAGCCGGGGCAGTCGTAAAGATCGATTCTTTCACCGGCATCAGAGCGAAAGGAGTGCTTTAACACACGCTATGAAAGTCATCCGCTTACTGTTTTGCGCTGCGGTAATGCTGTTTCTCGTCTGTCTCAGCACGATTGAAGCAGCGCCCATCCGCGTTGCCTACAGCGCCATCAGCGGAGCGATGGCGCCGTTATGGACCACCCAGGAAGGAGGCTATTTTCGCCGCGAGGGCTTAGATGTCGAGCTTCCTTACATCGGCGGCGGCACGCTCTTGATTCAGGCGATCCTCGGAGGAGATGTGCAGTTTGCCTATGGCCCGTCTGTTCCGGTGGTTAATTCGGCTCTCAGAGGTTCGGATCTCGTATTCATCGCCAATACCGGTGACACACTTATTTTTTCAGTCATGACCAGGCCGGAAATCAGAGAGCCCGGAGACCTAAAGGGCAAAAAAATTGGCGTCACCCGCCTCGGAGGTTCGGCCGACCTGTCGCTGGAATATGCCTTGAAGCGCTGGGGACTTCAGCGCGGGCGCGATGTGGTGGTGCTACAAACAGGTGGCCTTCCGGAAAGTCTCGCAGCGCTCCGTGCTGGCGTAATTGACGGCGCGGTGCTGTCACCGCCGAATAATTTACTCGCCAAAAAGGCTGGCCTTAGAGAGCTCGTCGACATTGGCCAGCTGGGAATCATTTTTCCCAACACAGCCCTCTCCACCACTCGATCTTATCTAAAATCGAATCGCGAAGTTGTCATTCGGCTCCTGCGCGCGCTGAGCGAAGGTCAACACCGCCTGAGGACCGACAAGGAATTCAGCATGAAAGTGCTCTCGAAATACACCAAGACCACAGACCCGGAGGTTCTTGCGGAGCTTTATCAGATTTATGGGGTACGCTATGCGGGTCAACCCATTCCCTATGTGCGCCTCGAGGGTGTTGACGAAATACTCAAGGGAATCGAGTCCAAAGACGCGCGCCAATCAAAGCCTAGCGATTTCGTCGACAACAGCCTCCTTAAAGAATTAGAGCAAACGGGGTTGCTTCGGAAGTTGACCGCTAAATGAGAATCGTCGTCACGGGAGGAGCCGGCAGGCTCGGACAATTTCTTATCGGGGAATTGGCGGAGCGAGGCCATGAAGTCTTAGGCCTCGACACGAGCCAGCAGCCCGGAAGAAACATCTGCCCAACCTTAGCGGTTGATCTGCGCGACACGTCGGCTCTTTTTCCAGCGCTCGAAGGCGCAGACGCCGTTATTCACCTCGCGCGCATCCGATTCCCTTACACATCGAAGGGCTTTAATCCTATGAGCGGGCTTTGGGAAACTCCGGAGGTCAGCGCGGATGCCGAAAGATTCAGCCACAATGTGACTATTACCTATAACATCTTGGCTGCTGCTTTCGAGGCGGGTGTGAAGAAATTTGTTTGCGGATCAAGTCTCGCCATCTATGGGTTCTATTATCCGCTCCGCGCGATTTCGCCTGACTACTTACCCATCGATGAAGATCATCCGCTCAGGCCTCAAGACCCTTACGGCATGTCGAAGGTTGTGGGCGAAAGCCTTTGCGATGCATTCGCGAGGAAAAGCGCAATTCAAATTGCCAGCCTGCGCTTTGCCGGCATCGCAAGCGAAGCGCAGTATCCAACGTTGCGAAAAAGATCCAAACAGCCGCTCTGCCGCGGCACCGGCGCGTTGTGGAGCTATATCGATGTCAAAGACGCCGCCGTGGCTTGCCACTTGGCTGTAGAGAAAAATTTTTCCGGTCACAAGACATTCAACATATGCGCCCCGCAAACAATCATGAAGGAAGACACGCTGGACCTCATCAAGCGCTACCTACCTCGCACTAAGCTGGCCAAGGAAGGCATGACGAAAAATTGGAGCGGTTACGATATCGTCAGAGCGGAGACGATACTCGGATTTCGGGCGGCGCATTTGCTCGAAAATTGACCCGGCAATCAGAAAAGCAAGGGACTTTCGGACGCTTTCATCTCCCGGATTCCACAAGTCTGAAATAGCGAGTAAGACCCCGCGGCTAAGTAAGCTGGCGCTGAGGGATTCGGTGTGCTTGTAATTTTTTGCGGCTAACGGCATCATTACACTACGCACGGGGGAAAAGGCATGATTTGGATGCATCTAACGGCCGCTTCCGGCGCCGTCAAAGCCTTATCAGCAACACTGCTTGTGTTGGTCCTTGCGACCATGCTTTCGGGATGTGCAAGCGTAGCGCAAAGAGAACAGGAGTTGGCCGCCGGCTCCGAGGCGACGGCGGTTGAAGCAAGACAACGCAAGATCTTCACAAATTGGACGCCGGTGAACGCCCCTGCCGGAGCCTGTCAGGCTCGTAATGGCAGACTGATTTTATATTCCGACGGAAGCCAGGAGTGGGAAATCGAACTCTTGAGCCCAAGCGGCGCGAGATGGCAACAAGCGTTCCACTTCTACGACACGGGAAGAGTGGATCATACGTGGTTCGGCTCACGACCAGGCGGAAACTTTGACATCAACTACACAAACGTCTGGACGTACTGGCGCCATCGCAGAGGTCCGGCGGATCCGAGACTTGCGGCGGCCTTTGATAAGATAAGCTACGTCGTATGGTCCGCAGCGTGCTAGCTTGGCCCGACTTCCTCACTTCCTCGATTTGACCACGTTCTGAATCTTCCCTTTAAATCCCCCGATAACATCGGAAAAAATTTCCTCTGAATGATCCTTTATTGGAATTATCTTGGTCTACCTTTGTGATCAAACGGGTTTTTGGGTTTGACTTGACAAGTCCTTGCGAAGGCAGGAGAATCCCGCCGGTTTTGGGAATATTTGCAATTGTACATGGTAGACCAAGATACTCACTAGTTAGACCAAATCTCACAATGCCACTTCTTCCGTGGGAGAATCTTCGGGCTGCAATCGCGGGTGAAGACCTCGAGAGGCTCGTCGTTGATCTGTTAAAAGAAGCTGGTGGCTCACTCACTAATTTTCGAATTGAACATCAGGAACGGGTAATCGCTTCTGACGGCGCCTACCGGATCGACGTAACGGTGCGGTTCAGGGTGGTTGACGTCGACTTCTTAGTTTTGGTTGAGTGCAAGGACCACGCCCGGCCGGTCGAGCGAGAAGATGTTCAAGTTTTGGCTGACAAAGTCCGGGCGCTCGGAGCGCAGAAGGCGATCCTATTTGCCACCAATGGGTTTCAAAGAGGCGCGCTTGAATATGCGCGAGTTCATGGAATTGCGCTCGTCCGCGTTATCGACGGAAATCTCACATATGAGACGAGGACGATGGACTCAACTGGGTATAGACCAGAGGCACCTCCATGGACGAACATACAGCCTTTTGTAGGGCATTGCATGCGCATGGAAGACGGAAAGATTCATGTTGTACTCATTGATCGCGGCAGGGTGGATGCGCTCAAGAGTTATCTCGAATCGGTCTAACAGGCGGCTTGAGAAGGACCTTCGACCTGCTCGCTGCGCTCGCTGGTCTCGCCCCCTCAGCCTGATGCGTCAGACCAACAATTTGAAAAGCTATGGCTGAAGACCAGACTCAGGCGCTGTCGTTGAAAGCGGCATACGACTTCGGAAAAACTCACGGCCTCGAACGAGAGATCGGAGACATCCGCGACATGGTCATTGAATGGGACTTGTCGTACACATCTTCGCTTCGGCGCGGATACATTGTGGAGTTGTTCCAACGTAGAAATATCTTCGAAGAATTCAAGAGAGAACATTGGACTTTCGGCAACACTCCTGCCGGCGACCGCAAGCGCAATTGGTACCTGCGAATTAAAGCGCGGTATGAGGCTTTTCTCTCGGGGAATGAGTTGGAGCCCGATGGTGAGCACATGGATGAGCAGCCGCCTGCTTCAGAGGCGTCTGTAGAATTCGCTGTCGAGTCTCACCTCCGAGACTTCCTTGCCAAGAATCTTGAACGGATTGAATCAGGCATGCGGCTGTACATTTCGCCCGAGAATAGAGGGGTCGAATACCCTATTGACGGTGGCCGTATCGATCTCTTAGCTGTTGATCAAAATGGTAAGTACGTGGTTATCGAGTTGAAACTGTCTCAGGGACGCAACAAAGCTCTTGGTCAACTAATTTACTACATGAGCTGGGTTGACCGGCACCTTGGAAATGGGCCGTGCCGAGGATTTATTATCGCGAGTGAAATTACGGAAGAGCTAACCATTGCTGTTGCACGGGTTCCTGGAGTCAGTTTGGCGAAGTACAAAATGAATTTTGCTATTGAGCCGGTAGCGATCGACCCTCCGACTAAAGCGGATCTTCGCTCCAAATCAGTCACAGCACCCTCTAAGAGTTGAACGAACCTCCAAGCGATTCATGCCAAAACGAACGTCGACCTCTAGCAATTCCAGAAAGAAGCCATCGGCGTGTACGAACGAAAGGCAATTCATGCTATTCACGCGTGGAAGAATCCCAAGAGTGGTTGGTTCGATAAAGCCTGGGAAGCTTCAAAAGCAACCACCGCCATCAAGAAGATTCCAGGCGTTCAATGGACTATAGACAAAGGTACACCGCCAGTTGAATGGGTGCTTCAGAAAAGTGTCGGAGGGCTCGTCACGCTACTTAATGACGGTGCACACTGGTCCGTCCGTCCGAAGGCTATTTACTCAGAGTTTTCGAAGTTTGGACTTAACGTAAATTCGCATCGCGACATTGTTGCTCTTGATCTCGAGCATGTTGATCGTGCCCTTGGCTGGCTCGACGTTAAATACAAAAGCATTGCTGCAGCGGAGGGTGGCAGCACAGGCGCAGCCGGCTTGCCGGGAATCCCTGTCGACGTTGTCGCAATCATCGGAATCAATCTACGCGCGATCGGTGAGTATGCGACTTATTGCGGATTTGATGTTTCTCTACAGTCAGAGCGGTTGTTTGCTATGAATGTGCTGACATTCGCTTCTAGTCCAACGGATGGCGCGAAGCAGGCCGCGCTTGCTCAACTGGTTCGGATCGCAAACGATGTAGCCTCCAAGAAAGCCTGGAAGGAGCTAGAGCAACACGCCTTCGTCAATATCATTCGGAAGATAGCGGCGTTACTTGGTCAGCGACTCACGAAGGCTAAGCTAGCTCAGATAATTCCTTACTTCGGCGCCGGAATTGGTTTTGGCTTTAATACCTACTTCACTGCCAAAATTTGTGACGCGGCGTTCTTTTTGTATCGGGAGCGATTCCTGGCGGAGAAGTATGGTCCAGACGTTATCGAGCAGACAGTAAAGGCAGCGAAGGTTTTCGACACCACCGTTACGAATGAGGTCTAACAATCGGCTTGAGAAAGCCGTGCAGCTAGCTTGCTTCGCTCGCGTGCCTTCGCTTCTCAGCCTTTGCGTTAGCCCCGCGCGTATGAACCAACATGTGGGTCGTTGCGGCCTTTGCCGTAACACAGGAGAGCTTCGAGACAGCCATTTGCTTCCTGCCGCAAGTTACAAGTTATCTCGAATAGACTCTCGGAGTGATCCCAATCCCGTTGTTGTCTCAAAGCGACGTTCGGTTACGACTTCGCGGCAAGTCTCTGACTACTTTCTGTGTAGCGAGTGCGAGATAAATTCTCCCGGAATGGGGAAAAAAGACATGGGGAAAAGACATGAGACATGGGGTCAAGTCTGGGGTTGGATAATAGTCGCGATCTTTTCAATCCGAGCTCTGAACTTCTTGTTCTTGGCCATCTGCAAGCTTATCGTGCGGCAGTTCCAACTCACCGTCGCATAACTGGCGATTCCGAAATAACCCGCGATCTCCGGCAACGTCCGGTCGCAGCATCGCTTCACTAAATACATCGCTACCTTCCGTGCTTCGTTCTCCTGGCCCCTTACTCCGCGGAAGATATCGTCGCGTTTCGTATTGTACTCCCGTAGTACTACATTTATCACTCGATCCGGATCCGTTTGTAGGGCTTGCCGCTGATATCGAGGATGCTCCCGCGCCAGTATTGCCGCCGGTTGTCTTACCCGATCAATGAACGTCTGGCTGCCTAGGATCGGGCTTTGACGTTGCGCTTTGTAGTACCTCTCCAGCGACTCTTCATTACCGGACAGGACAAACTCATGAAACGCTCTTCGGCTGCCGATCTGCTCCAGAGCCTCCGCCGTATTGAGCCAACTTGGCGTTCCCTTAGTCTCAAGATAGAATCGGTGACTGCCCCAGCGATAGTCCTCCGGTTGCTTTACGATGCCGGCCTGAACTGGATTCAAATGAATGTAACGCACCAGGGCACTTAAATACTCGTCGGCATCGATGAGAATGGCCTTGTAACGGCCTCGAAACAAGGAGCCATCACGACGATGGCGCCAGTTAAATCGCTGAGTGTAAATGCCATCCACATGGCGCATGACCCGGGATAGATTCCCCTTTGGGGTTCGAAGACAGAGATGATAGTGGTTTCTCATTAAACAGTAGGCAAAGATTTCGATCTGCCAGAGCCGATAGGCCTCGGCCAGAGTATCGAGGAA
>Ga0307471_100002634_pt1 | contig 10388 bp, 5 predicted proteins | sample atmos_gasesAM3C__2_FD_204566 | JGI IMG/M metagenome (GOLD analysis project Ga0307471, IMG submission 204566) | Hardwood forest soil microbial communities from Morgan-Monroe State Forest, Indiana, United States - atmos_gasesAM3C_515 | ecosystem: Environmental > Terrestrial > Soil > Temperate... | reverse complement strand
CTGGGCGGCCACTGCATTCCGGTGGACCCCTTTTACCTTTCCTGGAAGGCGCGCGAGTACGACTTTTCTACGCGCTTTATCGAACTGGCCGGCGAAGTCAACACCGCCATGCCCTATCATGTTGTCGACGCCATCGCCGCCGCTCTGAACAATCACAAAAAAAGCCTCAAAGGCGCAAGAATTTTGATAATGGGCGTGGCTTACAAGAAGGACGTAGACGACCTGCGCGAGTCGCCGACGCTTAAAATCATGCAGCTCTTGCAGCAGCGTGGCGCTCAACTCGATTACAACGACCCATACTTTCCGCAGTTGCACAAAATGCGTCATTACAATTACGAGCACATGAAGTCGGTGCAACTGAGCCCGCAAACCATCGGCGGCTACGACGCGGTGGTGATCGCTACAGACCACTCGAGCTACGACTATGCGGGCATCGTCGATGCCGCAAAGCTGGTCATCGACACGCGCAATGCCACGCGCCGCGTGATGCGCCACCGCGACAAAATCGTGCTCTGTTAGACGCGCATGGCAGCCTCCGCAGAGGAAGTCCGCCGCCAACTTCAGGAAAGCGCACGCGTCAAGCAAGCGTTTTCGGACGCATTGGTCGCGCGCATAGTGCAGTTCGCGCAAAAGTGCGCGGCGAGCCTCCGCGACGGCGGCAAGGTCATATTCTTCGGAAATGGCGGCAGCGCCGCCGATGCTCTGCACCTGGCCGCTGAGCTGGTGGTGAAACTACGGGAGGACCGCCCTGGCCTGGCGGCGCTGGCGCTCACCACGAATCCCTCCGTTCTCACCGCTGCGGGCAACGATTACGGTTTTGAACAGATTTTCGCCCGCCAGATTGAATCTTTGGTTTCCGCGCACGACGTTCTGGTGGCCCTTTCCACCAGCGGCGAAAGCGCTAACATCCTCAGGGGGATCGAAGCGGGGCGAACGCGCCGCGCTTACCTTGTGGCCTTCACCGGCGAGACCGGCGGAGCGCTCGCGGATAAAGTCGACCTTCTGCTGAACGTTCCCTCGCGCGACCCGCAGCGCATTCAGGAAGCGCACATCACCGTGGGGCACATCGCGTGTTCGCTGATCGAGGAGCTTGCACTGCGAGCCTAGCCATCGCTCCTACTTAATCTTCCCCAATGCCACTCGCGCGGTCGCGAACGGCAACACGGCTTCCAGCAGCACTGGTGTCCGCGCGGCATTATCCGCAAGGTACAGCGTGAAACGCGCGTCCTTCAGTTCCACCCCTTCGTCGAAAACGCGAATCTCTATCTTGGACGCCGCAAAATTGCCCGCCGGCACCGCAATGTTTTGCGTCAACCCTTTGTACGACGCGCGGACATCGTAGAGCTTGTGCCCGTCGTAGACCGGACCGCGCAGCTCGCGGGCCTTGGACCAATCCACGGTGCGCAAATACTGCATCCAGCCCAAAGGGTCGCGCGTTCCCGGAACAACACGCGTTTGCGTGGCGTTTTGCGGCGCCTGCTCCGCGCCAGTTGCCGTCATTCGCTGGATGGACTCGAGTTTTTGGCCGCGCTCGTTCAGGTGCATCTCGTACTGCAAGCTCGAGAGCGTGGCAGCATCGCTGTACGAATCAAACTGATCGTCGAGCTCGAAAACCATTCGCAAGGGGTTCTCGGTGTGAGCGAATGCCTGCAAGTGCCAGGCAGCTTTGCCGAAAAAATCGTGCCGCTCGACAATTTGCAATCGCAGGTTGGCTACATTGGTCAGGTTGGCGACGTCCGCCGAAAATTCCAGCACCTCGCCGGCCCGTAGCGGCGTTCCCGCTTCCGTGGGTGTTGCCGAATTCTTGTTGTCCATCCCGCCGGAGCTCGCCGCTAGAGCACGAGGTGCCGGCTTTGCCGTGGTTTCAATGTCCGGGGAAGCCGCTTTTGACTGCGAGGAGTTGGCAAGTCGCGCCACGGGAGCAGGGCCATGCGCCCAGTAAAAAACGCCTGCAGCGCAGGCCAGCGCTGCTGCTCCCACGATCCCCGCGATGAGTTTACTCATGCTATTTCTGTGAACCTGAACGCAAACAATCCGTTGCCTCAGACTCTTCCGTCGTACAATACGTCTACCGGCGCGGCTCTCGGCGCATTTCGCCGAGCGCAGCGCGAATTCTGAGATTATCAAAACGCGAGCCGTTCGTCTTTTCCAAGCCCGCGTCTTTTGTCGCGGCAGCCACTCGCCTGCCGCTCAGTTCGACCCAGGAGGATTCCTTGCATGCGTTTCGTCGTCACGGGCGGAGCCGGTTTCATCGGATCGAATACCGTGGACGAGCTCGTCCGCCGCGGGCACAGTGTCGTCGTTCTTGACGATCTGTCCTCTGGCAAAGAGGAAAACCTCGCCGAAGTCCGCAACAAAATCACTTTGATCAAGGGCAGCATCACCGACATCGAGGTCGTGCGCAAAGCCATGCACGAAGCCGAATATGTGCTGCATCTCGCGGCACGCACCTCTGTCCCGAAATCCGTGAAGGATCCCATCGAAACGAACCGCATCAACATTGACGGCACGCTGAATGTTCTGGTGGCGGCACGCGACGCGAAGGTGAAACGGATTGTCTTTGCGGCATCTTCGTCGGCCTATGGCGAGACGCCGACGCTGCCCAAAGTGGAAAACATGGAACCGCAGCCGATTTCCCCTTACGGGGTCACCAAGTTTGTCGGCGAGCTCTATGCGCAAACCTTCGGCCGCTGTTACGGGCTTGAGAACGTTTCGCTGCGCTATTTCAATATCTTCGGCCCGCGGCAGGAACCCGGCTCCCCTTATTCCGGCGTGCTTGCAAAATTTTGCGCGGCCTTCCTGGAAGACACGCAGCCGGTCATTTTTGGCGATGGAGAGCAAACCCGCGATTTCACCTACGTGGAGAACGCCGTGCAAGCCAACTTGCTGGCGTGCGAAGCCCCCAATGCCTCCGGGAAAGTTTTCAACGTCGGTGTGGGCGGGCGCTTCTCTCTAAATCAGACGATTGCCTTACTCAACAAAATTTCCGGCAAGAACCTCGAACCAAAATATGAACCTCCGCGCGACGGCGACATTCGCGATTCGCAAGCGGACATCTCGCAAGCCCGCGAGCTCCTCGGCTATGAACCGCAGGTTGCGTTTGAAGAAGGGCTGGAGCGCACACTTGAGTGGTACCGCGCAATGCAAGCCAAGGCCAACGCAGCTCCGGCACCTGCACAGGCACCGGCATCTGCTCCCACGCCAGCAAAGCCTTAGGAGAGGCATTCCGCCTTTCCCGTGGAGTTGTTATCGAATCCGGCTAGCCAGCCGATTCCCGGCTTTACGGCAGCGTAGTTTTTCCGTAGCTGAGCGGTTCCCCGGCCTTTGGCGTGTCGAAATTCCAGAAGAACAGAGGCTCGAGCTTCTTCTGCTCCGGCCAGATTTGGTCCAGGGTGTCGCCCTCGAACAGTTCTCCATTCTTCATCACCCAGCGAATGCTATTCGTGTTGTGAATGTCTTCGAGCGGGTTTTTGTCCAGGACCACCAAATCCGCCAGTTTCCCGGGCTCGATGGTGCCGAGATCCTGCGGCCGTCCGACGATTTTCGCGCCATTTACGGTTGCGCAGCGCAGCACCTCCATGGGATTCATCCCGCCGCTGGACAGCATCCACATCTCCCAGTGATAACCGAGCCCCTGTAATTGCCCGTGGCTGCCGATGCCGACTAGCCCACCGGCGCGCTCCAGCTTGGCCATTTGCGCCGCCAGCTTCGGGAACGCGTACTCATCGCTGCGGAACCACCCCCCACGGCGCTTGGTTTTTTGATCGATGATACGGTGCGGCGTAAAGTGGTTGAGCTTCGCGTTGTCGTGGACGTTGGAGGATTCGTAGAAGTAATCCTCGCCGAACGGGCCGCCGTAATTGACGATCAGCGTTGGTGTTTCCGCGATGCCGGACTGCGCGAACATCTGCAGCACGTCTTTGTAAAGCGGGGTGATCGGCAGCGTGTGTTCGTTGCCGTGGAAGCCGTCGATCACATGGGTCAGATTCAGCTTGAGGTCCAGCGCGCCTTCGGTGGTCGGCATCATCTCCAGTTCCTTGGAAGCCTCCACCATAAACTGCCGCTGTTTGCGGTTTCCCACCACGTAGCTCTTGATGTTGTGCGTGCCGTAGTATTTTTTGTATTTCGTCAGGACGCCTTTCGCTTCCGACGTCGACTGAAAATTATTGTCGGAGAAAACTCCCGGCCCGGTGGAAAAAGCGCGCAGTCCGATGATGTCGCCGCTATCGACTAGGTCCTGGTAAGCGAACATATCGTTGGTTCCGGTCTGCACGTCGAGTCCGCTCGTAACGCCGTAGGCCAGATTGGCCAGGAATGCCCAGTTCTGCGTATCCAGAATGCCGCGCCGGATTTCCGACCAGTGCGCGTGGGTATCCACAAATCCGGGCACGATGGTCTTCCCACGAACGTCGATGATCTTTGCGCCCGCCGGAACGCCGCCCTTGGCGCCCACGCTCTTGATGCGATTGTTCTCGACCACGATGTCCGCGTTCTTCAGCACTTCTTCGGAGCCGGGCCCGCCTTTCATCGTAATCACCGTCGCGCCGCGCAGCACCACCGTACCTCTCGGCATCTTGCGCGGCACTTCCAGATTGATCGCGATTTCTTCCACGTCCTTCTCTTGCTCTTTGAATTTCTCCGGCTTCTTTTCTTCTTTCTTTTCGTCCTTCTTTGCTTCAGCGCCTGAGCCGCCGGCGTCTTTTTTCTCCGCCGTATCCTTGGCGTCCCCTTCCTTTTTCTCGCCTTCTTTCTTTTCGTCCTTGGGCGGCTCAAAAGAGATCGCGCTCACCGGCTCCCTGAAGAGGCTCGCGCCCACCGCCCAGGTGATGATCTTGCCGTCATCGGCCCACGCGAAATAATCCGCGCCGATATCCGTCAGCCGTTTTAGCGGCACCGACGCCGACGCCACATTGACCGTCGGAGCTTCGCCTCCAACCACAGGCATGGCGATCAAATAAAGCTGATTGCTCACATGTGCCAGCACCCACTGCCCGTCCGGGCTGGCTTGTACGTCGTCCGCGGAAACCGGCTCTTCCGCGAAAAATATTCCTTGCCCCTTCACCTGAATGTGCGTGCGCCGGTCCGTGCCGTCATACCGCAGCGACACCAAGCCCTGCGGGGTATAGACATAGATACGCTCCTTGTCATGCGTGAAGTGCGGCCCACCCGCGCCGCGGGCCGGCAAAATCAGGCTGGCGTCTCCGCCCTCCGCGGGAATCCAGATGAGATCAGCGTTCGCGGTTTGCCCGCCGTCAAATTCGCTGTTCTCCCGGTCGTAAGCATTCCCGCGCAAGGCCACAATTCTCGTGCCATCCGGCGACCATTCCGGATTGCTGTAGACGCCCGCTGACTTCGACAATTGTTGCGGCGCTCCTCCGCCCGCCGGCACTTTCCAGAGCTGGCCACCCTCGTTGGACCACGTCACGTACGCAATCATCTTCCCGTCCGGAGACCATGCAGGCTGAAATTCGCGCGCACTGCCGCTGGTCAAGCGTAGCGGTTTGCCGCTGGGCAAGTCCAAAGTGTAGAGGTGCGTCATCGCCGAAAACGCCAGCCTCTTGCCGTCCGGCGATTCCACCGGATCCTGAATTAGCCGCACCTTTACCGGTCCATCTTCCACCTTTTGCGGAAAATCCAGTTTCGGTCCAAGCTCCTGCGAAACTTTAGCGGTAAATGGAATTACTCTGTCCGTGCCTGAAGCCAAATTCAGCCGGCGGATTTTGCCGTCCTGGTTGTAAACAATTTCTTTGCCATCGGGCATGAACGCGTAAGCGGGAAACAAATCGCGAGTAAAGCGCGATTCCTGGTCATCGCGCGTGATGGGATACCTGACCCAGCGGTCTGCACCCGTCTGCAAATTGCGCAGGCGCAGCCCGCTTTCCGTCTCGTAGCGGGTGACGTAAAGAACTTGTGCTCCGTCCGGCGAAAGCACCGGCCGGAAACTGCTTTCCGGTTGCTGCAGCAAGACGTCTTCATCGCCAGTCTTGCGATCGCGCCGCGCAATCTGCCACAGCGGAAGCTGCGCATTGTAAGCGAAGCCGCCCTGGCGTGCGGCGTAGTAAAGATATTTGCCGTCGGCGGATGCAACCACGCCTAGAGCATTGTGCCGCTGGTTTCGCGGCGTGGTAGGCGCGGCCTTGGACTTAGTGACCTGCACACCCGAACCGCCCTGCACGTGATACATCCAAATTTCAAACGTATTGATCCCGAAGCCGGCCTTGGACACAAAAATGTAATTCCCATCCGGCGCCCAGCTTGGCGAAGCGAATTCCGCGTTGGGATCTTTCGAGACTTGCTTGGGGTCGCTCCCATCGGAATGCATGATCCACAGGTTCTCGCTGCCTTCGCGGTCGGAGAGAAACGCGATCCACTTTCCATCCGGCGAAAACTTTGGCTGGCTGTCGAAGGCCATGCCTCCGGAGATCACCTTGGCCTCGCCGCCCGTGATGGGCAAAGTGTAGATGTCGCCCAGCAATTCAAACGCAATGGTCTTGCCGTCCGGGGAGACATCCAGCGACATCCATGTCCCTTCGTCGGTCGTAAATTCGATTTTCCGCTCCGACTTTAGCGCCAGGCCTTTCTTTTCGTCCTTTTTTTCATCTTTCTTTTCTTCTTTCTTGTCCTGCGCGCCGGCGCTGTTTGCCGCAAGGTCCCCTGTGACCAGTCCCGACGCCACCACCAGCGCAAACAACCACGCGCTCACACTACACCCCAACAAACGCTTCGCGTTCATCCTCATCCCTCCATCTTTCTCCACGAACACATCAAGAGATTTTAGGCAATCCTCGCCCAGGGGCACAGACTGGGCCCACACGCGTCTCTGTCCAGCTTTAGACGCACCTTGCGCCAGAGCGTCTCAAGTTAGCGGTCGGACTCCGTGTCGCCGCCATCGCGGCTATGTTCTGCGGGCTTCGGAACGATGTGCGGTATGCCCGCGTCGTTCATCTTCTTGTTCAAAGCCGGCAAGTCCTCATCCACGAGCTTCTTTACCTGCGCTGAAGCATCATTGACCAGCGGCCCCAGCTCCGCCAGTTTCTCCTTTTGCTGGCCGCCTGGAGCTGCCGCAAACCCGTCGAGATCACTCAGCAGCTCTTGCGCTTGGTCCGGCAGCGGATCGGGCTTCCACTCAAATGGCGGGCCGGCGTTGCCGAGCCCTTCGCGTTCGCGAATAAACTTCTCGGCGACCTTGTCCACCTTCTTTTGCAGCTCGTCCGCCTGTTTTTGAATCTCCTCCGGAATTTTCGGAGCGTCGGGCTTGTTAGCATCCGCCTTCCATTGCCCGCGTGCTGCGTTCAGCGCGTCCTTGAGGGCCTGGATAGTTTTGCGATCTTTGGCCGCGGTCTTCTCCATCACGTAGAGCTGGTCGATCGCTGCGCGGCGCGCCGTCCGGTCCTCCGCAGGAAGTTGAATGCGCGGGTCGTCCTCAACAGTCACCTCCTGCGTGGCCTCCTTCGCTCCCGCCTTGATCTTCACCGTGTATTTTCCAGGGTCAACCAGCGGACCGCGCGGACCCACCGAATACCCCGCGGTAATCGCTTCCATCTGTTGCGGGGTCGGCTCGGCGGCCGCGTCGTAGCGCAAGTCCCAATTCGCGCGATTTACTCCCGCCGCGCCGGGGCCTTCAAACTCGCGCAGAACCTTCCCGTTCTTGTCCGTCACCGTGATTTTAACTTTGCCTTCCTTCTTCTCCTCCGCAGAGGCCTTGCTCTTCTCCTCTGTCCCTGCTTTGCCTTTCTCTTCTTTATCGGTTCTCGCGGCTGCGCTCTTGTCCTTCTCCGTTTTCTCTGCCTTCGGCGGCTCCGGAGCCACAGCTTCTCTCAAGGAGTAGTTCAGAATCGCGCCGTAGAGCGGATTCTTCGCAGTGAAGAACTTCTGCCCGCCGCTCCATCGCCGCATCCGGATGAAGTAAGTGGTGGCCGTGCGCGCAGGGAAAAACGCTAGATCGCCGCTTGCGGCACTCGCATCCATCTTTTCGATCGGCGTCACATCATCGAGGACCCAGATGGAACGTCCGTGCGTCGCCAGCACCAAGTCATTTTCCCGCGCTTGAATTTGGATGTCGTCTACCGGCACCGTTGGGAAATTATTTTTCAGCGCCGCCCAGCTTGCGCCGCGGTTCCAAGAAACCCACAGGCCAAATTCCAATCCGGCGAAAAGCAAATTCTGATTCCTCGGATGCTCGCGAACCACGTGCACGCTGCCCGCCGAATCCGGAATGCCGTTGCGGATCGCGTTCCAGCTCTCTCCGTAGTCGCTGGTGGCAAAAATATAGATCGAATAATCGTCGCTGCGGTGCCCATCGAAAGCCACAAACGCGCTGCCTTCACCGGCCTTTGACGCTACCACTCGGCTGACGTACGTTCCCTTGGGAACGCCCGGCACGCGCGTCGCCACGTTTTTCCAGCTCTTGCCGCCGTCGCGCGTGATTTGCACATTCCCATCGTCCGTCCCGACCCACAGCACGTTCGCGCTGACCGGCGATTCGCTGAATGTCGTAATCGTCGGGTATTCCTGCACGCCATCATGCCGCGAAAGCGTGCTCTTGTCCGGCGTCTTCCCAAACACTTGCAGTTTGTTGCGGTCCACGCCCGTGGTCAGGTCGCCGCCCAGCCGCGTCCAGGTATCACCTCGGTCGGTGGACTTGAACAAATAGTTTCCGCCGTAGTAGACGGCTGTGTGGTTGAAAGCCGAGACGGCCACCGGTGAATTCCACTGAAAGCGGTAATGCGGCTCGCCGTTCTTCGCTTCCGGGCGGATGGAGCGTTGCTGCCCGGTGCGCAAGTCGCGCCGGTCGACGTATCCGTCTTGCGATTCGGTGTACACGATCCACGACTCCACGGGATCGACCGCCGCGTAGAACCCGTCGCCACCGTGAATCACCGTCCAGTCTTCATTGGTGATGCCGTCGCGCGTAAGCGTTTGGCTCGGCCCGCACCAACTCCCGTTGTCCTGCAATCCGCCGCAAATGTGGTAAGGCTTCTCATTGTCCAGGCCGATTTCGTAGAACTGGCCGATTGCGATGCTGTTGATGAAATCCCACGTTCGCCCGTTGTCATAGCTCCAGTGAATTCCGCCGTCGCTCCCGGTGATGATGTGATTCGAATCCGCGGGATCGATCCACATTGCGTGGAAGTCGCCGTGAATGCCTTTCACGCGATCGGTTACGAATTTCTTCCCGCCGTCTTCAGAGTAAAACATCTGCGCGCCAAGTTCCCAAATGCGCAGGTCATTGTTGGGGTCGATGCGGATCTGGCTGTAGTACGAAGGCCGCGGGTTCGTGTCCCCCATCTTCTTCCACGTCTCGCCCTTGTCCTCGCTCCGGAAGGTCCCGCCCTTTTCGTGCTGCACGATCGCGTAAACGATATTCGGGTCCTTGGGATAAACATCCAGCCCGATGCGTCCGACGTCCCCTCCGCCATTTTCGTATGGCAATCCCTTGGTCAGTTTCTTCCACGTCGCCCCGCCATCGGTCGTCTTGTAAATCCCACCGTTCAGCCCGCCGCCATTAAAGCCGTATGGCGTACGCCGCCGCTCGTAGGCCGCCGCATACAAAATGTCAGGGCTTTGCGGGTCCATGGCGATGTCGCTCACGCCGGTGTCATCATTAATCTTCAGGACCTGGGCCCAGGTTTTTCCGCCGTCGCTCGTTTTGAAGACGCCGCGCTCCGGATTCGCACCCCACAAATGCCCCAGCGCCGCCACGTACACGACGTCCGGATTCCTGGGATGAATCACGATGCGCCCGATGTGATGGGTGGCCGCCAGCCCCATCTTCTGCCAGGTTTTTCCGGCGTCGATGGACTTGTACGCGCCATCGCCCCACGAAGAACTCTGCCGGTTATTGGGCTCGCCGGTTCCCACCCACACTACCGATGGATCGGACGGCGCAAGTGCGATGTCCCCGATGGTCGAGACCGCCTCCTTGTCGAATACCGGTTCCCACGTCGTGCCGCTGTTTGTGGTCTTCCACACCCCACCCGACGCCGCTCCCGCGAACACAATGTTCGGGTTGCTCTCCACTACCGCGAAGTCGTCGATGCGCCCGCCCATGATCGCCGGACCGATCTCGCGAAACTCCAGTTTTTTCAATTTATCCGTGAAACTGGGCTGGTCCGCCGGCCCGGCATTCCCGCTAACAGCCAACAATGTGCAAAACAACCCTCCGGCCAAAGCCGACCTCAAAACGCACGGCACTCGCTTCATGGTCATCTCCCCCTCGCGCGGCCCGGCATCATACCCCGCGGCCTGCGCACGCGCATCATTATGTTTCTGGAAAAGGACTTCTCCCGTGTTGAAAAGGACGCGCGGCGCTGCACAACGGTTTCGCGCTGCGCTACACATCCCGGAAACCCCATGCTAGGCTATCGAGCTTGTTGGATTAGCCGCGT